>Ga0316191_10002421_pt1 | contig 13549 bp, 10 predicted proteins | sample Eddworburr2cm_MG_FD_204928 | JGI IMG/M metagenome (GOLD analysis project Ga0316191, IMG submission 204928) | Coastal sediment microbial communities from Maine, United States - Eddy worm burrow 2 cm | ecosystem: Environmental > Aquatic > Marine > Coastal > Sediment | place: USA: Maine...
AAGATTACCTGCAGGTACAGGAGTGGCAGTCGAGTGTCAGTGGCGGCATTCATGCTTCTCATAGCATCCGTGCCTACACGGATGACGAGCAGAAGGTCCGCGCTTATTATGTCTTCTCTGGTAAAGCGCTTGGCCGGAATAACAAGAAGCTGGCCGAGCTGATCTGGGAGACACTGAATAATGTACGGTTTGATGAAGAAGACCGTATCGCAGAACTGATAACACAGATGCGCTCACGACGTGAGCGCAGTGTTACAGGCAGTGGTCATACACTTGCTATGTCTGCAGCAGCCAGCGGTCTGAGTCCAGTGGCTTCACTGAATCATCAGTTTGGCGGGCTCGCCGGCATCAGGTCACTCAAATCTCTCGATGACTCGCATGCTGACAAAGCCGCGATCAAAAACACAGCCAGAGTATTCTCTTCCATACATGAGAAGATAAAATCAGCGGCCAAGACATACATGCTCACCGTCGAAGAACACAAGGTCGATCAGACTGTCGAAGAGTTTGAACAGGTCTGGAAATCAGCAGAATATGAGACCGGCAAGCCATTCAGCCTGGCAGAAATTAAACAGCAGACGAAACAGATGTGGATAGCTAATACGCAGGTTAATTTCTGTGCCAAAGCATATCCGACTGTCACCATGGAGCATGAAGATGCCGCGGCGCTATCGGTGCTGGGTGGTTACCTGAGGAATGGCTACCTGCATACTGCCGTCCGTGAGCAGGGGGGTGCATATGGTGGCGGTGCGACACATGATACAAACATTGCTGCATTCAAATTTTATTCTTATCGTGATCCTCGCCTTGCTGCCACACTGGAAGATTTCGACAAGGCGATCGACTGGATGCTGGATACTGAGCATGAATACCGTCAGTTGGAAGAAGCTATCCTCGGTGTTATCAGCAGTATGGACAAACCCGGTTCACCGGCAGGTGAAGCCAGATCAGCTTTTCATAACGAGCTGCATGGCCGGACGCGTGACAAGCTGCAACAGTTTCGTCGACGAGTTCTGGAAGTCACCATCGATGATCTAAAACGTGTTACAAAATCCTACCTTAAAGATGGTGAGGCAAGTGTTGCGGTAATTACTAGCGCAGCGACACGTGATCAGGTCGGCGACCTTGGACTTGAAGTGATTAATTTATAATCTATAAGTGTTTGCAAGCTAGAATGCCAGTCGTATATCGACTGGCATTTTTGTATGGATAGTATGGTTATAACTTTTTCTAATCAATTAGTATGGTGTTATTGCGAAAGCGGTTTTTTGTAAAACAATCCATTCAAGAACTATCACAGGACGAACAAATGAAAGTTGCATATATATTTTCAACACAAGGTCACTCTGTATCATACAAGCTTGGAAAGATGATCCTTCCTCAACTCGAAGAAGACGCGCACGGTGTCGAGGTGGTGGGTATGTTTTTCTTTGAAGACAATGCCTATGTATTACAAAAAGATAATCCCATCGGGGAACGCCTGGCAAAAGTTGCTGCGGACAAAGGTATGTTATTGATGGCCTGTGACCAATGTGCTTATGAGCGTGAGATCGATGGTAAGCTGGTCGACGGTGCGACGATCGGTTGTTTTCCAAACTTATACGGTGCACTCTCTGGCAACATGCCAGACCAGGTGATTACGCTGTAATGATAGTGACGCGTACCTGATGAATATTTTCTTTATCGGTTCTTCAGGTGCGCTGTCTTTAGTCCCGTTCAAAAGCCTGCTGTCTTCTAGTCACAGCATCTCGGCTGTAGGTGTCCAGGATCCCATCCAGTTCGATAATAAGATTATCGCCCTGGAAAATGAATCGCTGGCACTGGCGGCGAACCATTCATCGATACCTGTTGTCGATATGTCGCAACCGGTCGATGAGATTGTCAAACGACTTTCTGCTTATGCAATCGATGTCATCCTGATGTCCTGCTACGGTAAACGTTTACCTGACAGGATAATAAACCATGCTACTGGTGGATGCTACAACATGCACCCATCACTATTGCCGGGTTTTCGAGGCCCGGAACCCATTTTCTGGCAGATGAAATATGCCGTTGATGTCGGTGTGAGCTGGCATAATGTGACCCATGATTTCGATACGGGTGAAATCGTTGCTCAGCAAAGAATAGCTCTAGATGATGGCTTATCTTATAATGAGATCAGTTCACAACTTGCTGAAAACGGTGCACTACTAATGCATCAACTCTTAGCTGAGCTGGATTCAGACAAGCTGACGATGACCTCTCAGGATAATGATAGCGCCAGCTACTATCCTTATCCATCAGCAGATGATTTTGAAATCGATGTGAACTACTCAGCCCGTCAGCTATATAACTTCATGACGGGTACCCAGGCATTTGCCCAGCCATATCGTTACCACTCTGTTAACCAGCGTTTTTCCCTCGGTGTGGCGCTAGATTTTGATACTAACCTCGAACTTGATATAGCTGAGATCCGGGGTGACAGGTTATATATCCCCTGTAATGAAGGTGTGTTAATTGTTAGCTACACTGATAAAATAGACATTTAGTCGTATCTCGGCCTAACCCACAGGACTCACCTCATGTCGGAACAGTACCAGCTCATCGAAACCCGTTTGCAGGAAAAACTGGAAAACGGCACCACGCGATGTAATCTCTGTCTCTGGAGATGCAAGATCGGACATGGCCAGCGCGGTTTCTGCCAGGCACACGTGAACAGAAACGGTACTTTGTATAACCTCTCATATGGCATCCTGTCTTCGATCGATATCGACTACATCGAAGAAAAACCGGTTAAACATTATCGTCCCGGAACCAGGGTGATGTCAGTCGGTAGTTACGGCTGTAGTTTCCGCTGTGGCGGCTGCCACAACCTCGAGATATCCTGGGGGGTTGAGGCGCTCGATGATCTGGCGAAAGGACAGTCGACAGAAGTCTGGGTGCCACCGCAAAAACTGGTCGATTCTGCAATCAGGGCAGGAGTGCAGGGTATTGCATTTACCTATTCAGAACCAGCAGTATGGCTGGAATATGTGCTCGATGTATGTGAACTCGCACATCAGGCCGGTCTCTATACCGTCTATGTTTCTAACAGTTTTGTGACCGACGAAGCACTGGAACTGATCGCCGGTAAAATCGATGTACTGTGCTCGGATATCAAGAGCATGAGAGATGACTTTTACCAGGAGATCTGTAAACCTGCGAAAGTCGAGCAGGTACTGGCATCGATCAAAAAAGCACATGACCTGGGGATCCATGTCGAAACTCGAACCAATATCATCCCGGGAAAAAATGATGATCCCGAAGAGCACTATGAGATCGCCTGCTGGATCAGAGATAACCTCGGTACCGACAGCCCCTGGCATGTGACCCGTTTTTTCCCGGCTTACAAGCTCAGTGATGTGCCAGCGACGCCTGAATACATGCTATTTGACGCTGAGGCAGAGGCAAAACGTGCAGGCTTGAATAACGTTTACGTGTATAATGACAAAGGCTGTGACTGTGCCACTGAGAACAGGCCGATAGAGGTCTATCTGAACAGTACCGCGGAAGAGTTACACCAGATTAAACAATGCGCCGCCAGCTGCTGTGGCGACGAAGGCGTGTTGTTGAAAAAGTATGAAGCAGAGTCTGAAAAAAAGATAAGTTAGAGGTTTATGATGGCAAGAACAGTTCAATGTGTAGTTTTAAAAATTGAAGCAGAAGGTCTGGATGCACCACCACATCCTGGCGAACTGGGCATACGTGTTTTTGAGAACGTCTCAAAAGAGGGCTGGAAGCAATGGCTGGAACGTCTCACTACCATCATCAATGAAAACAGTCTGAATACCGCTGACCCCAAAAATCTTGAATTGATCGAGAAGCACATGCTGGGGTTCTTTTTTGAAGAAGGTGATTACGGGCAGGCACCGGCTGGTTTTCAGGCTGGTGGCGGTGGCGGTAAGAAATAATCGCTCCGGCTTTCAGCTGTAGTGTTCGTCTTATATTATCTGAGCTAGTTCATCTGGCTTGCTTGCCGTGTTCGATAAAACTGTCAGAACGCCCCGGTCATGCGGCGGTGCTAAGCTATATTGAAAACAGGTACGGTTATAAAACCTAACTTTTCATAAGCTTCGCGGATGGCGGCAGTTGCCAGTTCGGATGTTTCAGCGCGAGCAAAGATATACCCCAGGTACTGATTGCCTTCAGGCAGTGGTATGAGTTCGTGGCCTTCACGGATGATGATATCTATCTTTTCGATATGCTTGACCCTGTTAGCTTCCAGTAAACCTTCCACCCGCCTTAATAGACCTTTTTTCCTGATCGGAATCATCATTACTGCCCGGGCCTGTTCTGGTGTGGTGACATCGAGAGGTTCATCGATGGCCAGGGAGATAGCTAGTTCTTCGATACCGAACTCAGCATTATCCAGAACTCTTGCGCAGTCACCGCCGATCGTTCGTGAGGCAATCTCGAGAATCCATACCTGGCGCTCAGCATCTATCCTGCATTCTGCATGTACGGCGCCCGTGGTTAGACCATAAGCAACACAGGCTTTTTGAATCACGGCTTTTATGGACTGCTGCAGTTCTTCATCCAGGGTCGTTGGCGTAACGTAGATGGTCTCTTCAAAATATGGTCCGACTAACGGATCAGGTTTATCAAAGATGGTAATCGTATTCAATACGCCATGGTGCAGGAAGCCTTCATAGGCGATCTCGATGCCATCGATATAATCTTCGATCAGCAGGTGGTGCTGTTCGAAGTCGCCCGATGCGGTAGATACGATCGGTCTAAGCCTGTCACAGGCAGCGAGGAATTCGGTTTCGTTATCGACCCGGATGACACCACGGCTGGCCGACATATTGAGCGGCTTTAACACACATGGCCAGGGTAGACCGGCCATCTGCTTTTCCAGTGGTCGTGTTAGATCGAGGAGACAGTGGATGGGTACAGGGCAGCCTGCCAGCGCCAGCTGTGCACGAGCCAGGTCTTTGCGATACGAATATTGTGCCGCCTGAGGCGGGTTATGAGGTAGTTTCAGGGCCCGGGCGGTCAGTGCGGCCAGTTCAACTGTCTGATCGTCACTGCCCAGGATACCGGCGAATGGCCTGTTGCTGTCTTCATTCAATATGATATCCAGTGTCGAATCAGGATCGTCAAAATTAACATGTATGCCATTGGCAACTTCCGATACCAGTGAATGTCGTCCTTCTGAGGCGATGGTTACTTCGAGACCGAGGTTTTTAGCTGCTTTTATATAAGGCGCAATGCGATAACTGTTGTGGTGTGAGATCAGTAACAGTCGTTTTTCTTGTGGTTTTAGCATGGCCTCGTCTGGAGGTTCCTGTCCTGAAAATAATGGTTGGAAAGTAAAAAGGGTGAGTCATATCTGAATATGACTCACCCCTGAGTATGGCTTAAAACTGTTTGTGATAGAGGCCGTGATTAACCGCAACCACCGCCAGCAGCGCCACAACCACCGCATGCACCACCGCTGCTGGTATTGGCAAAGACGTTCTTAAAGACAAAGCTGGCATTGGCACCTTCTGTCTGATAGTCGATCTCTACACCTTCCAGAAAACCCAGAGCCACCGCATCCACATGGACTTTAAGGCCTTCTTTTTCCAGGGTGGTATCAAAGGGTGTCGGCTGGTCGACGAAGGTCATGCCGTAAGACATGCCGCCACAGCCGCCACCTGAGACAAAGATGCGAACACCATTTATGCCATCTTCACTCTCTGTCAGTGCTAATAGTTGTTTAACTGCCTCATCAGACACTTTGATCTGATCCGTTAACTGAGAATTAAATTGTACTTGAGACATGTAAGAACTCCTGCTGAGTTGCTGTAATTGTGAACTAATATTATCACTATTCGACCAATATTTCTCGCGATAATTCCGTTAAATATCATAAGGATATTATCTGTTTTCTGAATGTTTGACGATAGCATCAACATCTGCGTCAGCGCTTACCAATAACAGTATCAGGAAAAACTGATGTATTCATACCATTAGTGATTCTTTTACTATAATCAAGGTGAAGGTCAACCCTATTCCCAACATAAAATAAGCTTGTATTAATGGATCGAAAAGTCAACGTTGCTTACTTGAAAGAAGGCATGTACGTATCAAACCTTGATCGTCCCTGGATCGATACGCCGTTCCTGCTGGAAGGCTTTTTGATCAAGTCAGAAGAAGATATCATAGCATTAAACCAGTACTGTACTTATGTATATATCGATATCGACCGAGGCATTGGGGCATCTGAATATATCGAAGCAGCGCCACGTCTGAAAACCAATTCCTATCTGGAAAGGTTCTTACAGGACAATAAGAAAAAGGTCGAATATAAAAATACCAGGCCGACGAAAGAAGAGATACCAGAGGCAAAGACAGCACTAGAAAGTGCCAGTAACCAGGTCGCGCACATCATGGAGGATGTGAAAGCGGGCAAGAATCTCAATATCGTAGCCGTGAGAGGGATCGTCGAGCCGATACTTGATAGTATCATTCGTAACTCTGAAGCCTATATGTGGCTTACGATGATGCAGAAGAAGAGTTCCTATACTTATTCACACTCTGTAGATAACTGTGCATTGGCAATCGCATTTGGTCGATTTATGGGGTTGCCTAAAAAAGATTTACGGACGTTGGCGATTGGACTGTTGATGATGGATATGGGGAATGTAAGAGTACCCGAAGACATTCTAAATAAAAAAGGAAGGCTGACAGAAGCTGAGTACCGGATCGTGAGAAAACATGTCAATCATGGTGTTGACATATTAAAGAACACGAACGGCATGAATGAAGATATCATCAATATTGCACTGACACACCATGAGCGTTTTGATGGCAGTGGTTATCCAAATGCTTTGCAGGGTACACAGATTCCGGTTTATGGGCGTATGGCAGCCATCATCGACTGTTATGATGCAATGACCAGTAATCGTCCTTTCAGTGCAGCAAAATCTCCGTATTCTGCGTTGCAGAACATATATAACTGGCGGGGTAGTGCCTTTCAGCCTGAATTGATAGAGCAATTTTTACAGTGCATGGGGGTTTACCCTACGGGTTCTCTAGTCGAGATGACGAATGGATCAGTCGCAATAGTTCTGGAACAGAATCTGACGCAGAGAATGCGCCCGAAAATCATGTTGATCCTGGACGAAGATAAGCAGCATCTGATGGAATATAAAACTGTCGACCTTGCTACTACCTTTGAAGATGCAAGTCGAATGCCGATGAATATCTACCGGGGTCTGGATCCTGGATCTTATGGCATAGATCCAACCGAATATTACTTATAAAACATTGATCAACTGATGAAATCTCGCCAAGCATTTTTCAATACAATCTCTTCATTCATTGGTACAAGTAATACTAATATCGCATTTATTATCATCAAAATTCGACGATTCAAAGAAATAAACACGACATATGGTTTTAAAAAAGGTGATGAATACCTTGCCTATGTAGAAGATAAGTTACAGGCAATATTACGGCCAGACGACCTGGTCGGGCGGATTGGTGATAATGAATTTGCCGTATTATTGCCATCGTTGAACAATACCTCGCATGCCCTGCTGGCAGCAAACAAGATTGCTTCAGAGTTCAAACATCCCGTGGATATCGATGGCTCAAAGATTTCACCAAGGGTGGTGATGGGAGTTTCGGCAAAACCTGACCATGGCACTTCTTTCGATGAGCTGCTACATGCTGCCACTCTGGCGTTACAGCAGGCCGAGAATGACAATGAGGACTACCTGTTACACCAGGTAACGAGCAGTGATCTGCCGCCAAGTTTGATGCTGGAGAATGAGATACAGTACGCGCTAGAGGATGATGAGTTCAGCCTGTTCTGCCAGCCGAAGATAAATCTGGATGAAAGAAAACTGTATGGCTGTGAGGCGTTGATCCGCTGGAATAGTAAAAAATATGGCTTCGTTAATACGCAGTATTTCATAGATATCCTGGAGGGCAGCAGTTCGCTGGTACCGGTGACCAGCTGGGTCTTGAACGGTGCTTTGAGGCAGTGTCTGCATTACCAGCAAACCTTTCCAGATTTTAGTATCGCGGTAAACCTGTCACCTTCATTGCTAACCAATCGCAGTATTGTTGAGATTGTCGCCAATGCGGTAAGTATCTGGTCGATTAACCCAGCAAGCCTGGTTTTAGAAGTCACTGAGGGTGCGATGATGATGAATCCGAAGAAAAGCCTTGAGATACTTAACGAGTTTCACCAGCTAGGGTTTGGTGTTTCTATTGATGATTTTGGTACCGGCTATTCTTCATTGGCCTATCTGAAGAACCTACCTGCCGATGAGATTAAAATTGATAAATCATTCGTGATGAATATGGCGAGTGACAAAAAAGATGAAAGCATCGTCAAGGCCGCGGTAAATCTTGCCCACACGCTGGACCTTAAGATTGTAGCTGAAGGCGTCGAAGATGAAAAAACACTGGATCTGCTATCTGCGATGGGATGTGATTATGTACAGGGTTATCATATTGCGAAACCGATGCCACAGGAAGAACTGATCGACTGGATGAATGATAGTGAGTGGTCAAGAAAATTAGCTGGCTGAAACCAGCATGCTAAATATCTATCTTATATCTATGGAATAAAGCATAAAGGCTTGGGACCAGTATCAGGCTGACAAACAGAGAGAAGCTTAGCCCCCATACGATAACGAATGCCAGGGGCTGCAACATCTCAGAGCCTTCGCCAAGCCCGATGGCCAGCGGCATCATGCCAAACACGGTAGTCAAGGTGGTCATCAGGATAGGGCGCATCCTCAACGCGGCTGCATTCTTTATCGATTCGATGAGGGCGCCGGTTCTTTCACGTTCTATCTCTATCTGCTCGACGAGTACGATCGCATTATTGACGACGATACCTGTGAGCATGATCAGGCCCAACCAGACCGGCATCGACAGGCTCATCGCGGGATTCATCAGCAGACCGATCGACACACCGATGGCCGCAAATGGAATGCTGATCATGATGATCAGTGGGTTTAGCAGTGACTCGTACTGTACTGCCATTACTACCAGGACCAGGAAAATAGCGAGCAGTAGAATCGCTAAACCTGTTTTCTGGCCTTGCTCCAGCGTCTTGTTGCTATCGTTATCATAAAGTACAAAACCTTCTGGTAATGCCAGCTCGTTCAGCCTGGTTAACGCTTCCTCCAGAACCTCCGTCTGGCTGTAATCCGGGTCGTAGGATGCGGAGATCTCAACGATACGCTGTTGATGGCTACGGACGATGCGGCTGGCCGTTGGCGCACGATTGATATGAGCGATATCGCCCAGACGTATCGCATTGCCATTCCTGTAATCGACCATCAGGTTCTGTAAGACGTTTGGGTTATAGCTTGTTGACCGAGGCAGACGTATACGAATATCAAAGTCTTTGTCTCTTTCGATGTAGTTACTGATGATCTCTCCATCAAGCGCTATCTTTAGTGCACTGCCAACGACTGACGCATCGATACCAAACTCAGCAGCGCGTTGCCGGTCGATTCGGATATTAAGCTCGGCTTTGACCTCCTCATAGGAATGCGTGAGATTCTTCAGGCCTTCTACAGGTTCCAGCAGGGCTACCGCCTGGTCTCCGAGTTCTCGCAGGGTGTCGAGGTTTTCGCCTCTGATATGTATGCTGACATCATCATTGCCACGAGCCAGGTGTAATCCGCGCACGCCAGTGACCCGGGGTCGCACCATGAAGCCGGTCAGGTTGAGTGCGTCTATCTTTTTCTTTATGGATTTTGCCCACTGGTCACTCGTCATCGATCGCTGATCTGATGGCGTCAACTGAATCTTGATAGAGCTGTGATTACTGTTCTCAAATTCTGAACGTCCAAAAATAAAGCCGCCCGCGGTGGTGAATAGCGTACTGACTTCCTCCTGTTCCAGCAGCAGGTCTTCTATCTTGTCGACCGCGCTATCCATCTCTTCAAGCTGCATTCCGGCATCGCCACTGATCGAGAGTGAAACTTTGCCTTCGTCGACACGCGGCAGTTCGATACGTTTTGTGCTGTTGATCTGATAGATGGCGGCGCTGAGAAGCAGGCTGAAAAGCAGTAATGTTGTAACTGGATTAGCAAGAAAATGACGCGATCTATTAATATAAATTACTTTAAGTTTATTTACTAATATATTGATTATATTGCTTTCTGTGCGACGATATTTCACTTTTGCGCCAAGGGCAGGGACCAGGGTTAATGCCACAGCCAACGATGCGAGCATGGCGGATGTGATGGTTATGATGAGTTCCTGAAACAACAGGCCGGACATGCCGCCGATGAATAAAAAAGGCAACAAAGCACCAAGGTTCGTGCTGGTAGATGCAACGATCGGGCTGTTTACCTCGATAGCGGCATTGATGGCATCATCGTCTGATATTTCCCCCTGAGACTGATGACGAGTAATGTTCTCCAGCATGACGATGGTGCTGTCGATCAGCAGTCCCATGCCAAGCGCGAGACCACCCAGTGTCATGATATTCAGTGTCAGATCAAATATCTGCATGATGGTAAATGTCACCAGGATACCGATTGGAATTGCGGTGCCGATAATAAGGGTACGCAACATGCTGCCAAGGAACAGGTAGATGACACACATGGCGAGTAATGCACCGCTGACAGCTGCAATCGAAGCATTTGTTACCGAGTGCCTGACGAATACTGACTGGTCACCGACGACGGCTAGCTGGATATCCTGAGGAATGGCATTCTGTGCCTGCAGATTTTCAATCCTGTGTTTGACTTCATTGACCACGGCTATGGTATTTGCCTGCGGTTGTTTCTGTATAGACAGTTTTACCCCTGGAACCTTGTTCAAGCGAATGCGAAGACGCTCATCTTTATGTTTGTCGACCACTTTTGCGACATCATTAACCCGGATGGTGTCGTCGATGCTGCTGGTTTCGTCTGCAACTGTATTGCTCGGTTGCAGGGGCAGCTGCTTTAGCTCTTCTAGAGAGCTAAAGCGACCTTCAGAGCGTGCCGTAATCTCCTGGCGTCTGGAGATCATCCTGCCACCGGGTGAATCGGTGTTCTGTTGACTGATCTGTTGCGCGAAATCCTGCAAGGAGAGACCGATATTGGCCAGCTTCTCCTGGTCGGGGATGATCTGTATCTCTCTTTCGAGACCGCCACCGACCTCTACTGCAGCTACCCCGGGAAGGTTTAAAAACCATTTGGAAAAGATATAGTCGGCCCAGGTACGCAGTTCCACGGAGTTGAGTTTACTGGAACTGACCACCAGTTCCATTACGGGGATCTGCGAGGGATCGCGTTTAAAGATGACCGGTGGTTCATCATTCTCCGGTAGGAAACGTTTTGCCCGGTCAAGACGGATACTGGCATCTCGTAATGCGTTGTTGATATCAACACCATAGGGAAAGCTCAGGCTGACAGCGCTGCGTCCTTCACTTGTCTCAGAGTCGATAGAGATCGCATCTTCCGTGATGGCCAGCTGTTCTTCCAGTTGCCGGGTCACCCGGTCTTCCATGATGCTTGCTGGAACACCCGGGTCCATGATACGAACTCTCACTTCCGGGGCGATGATGTGCGGTAACAGGTTAATGCCGAGTTGCTTAAATGAAAACAGGCCGAGGATCATGATAGTCAATGTCAACATGGTGACACCGACCGGATGATGGATCGACCACGCGGCGATACCGCCAGTGCGAAATCTTTTTTTCATTATGGGCTGACGGAGTCCTGTTGGATCGTTTGTGTGGTGCTGTCTTGGATATTGGTAACAGTCACTTTTTTGCCATGTCGTAGCCCGAGGTAACCCCGGCTGACGATCCTGTCACCGTCCTCGAGGGCAGATAATACTTCGGTCACCGTACCGAACTGCTGCCCTTGCTCAATATGTACTGTTTCAGCGACAGAATCTCCGTCTTCTGTGTCAATGATACGAAATACATAAGCACCTTCAGGTTCGTACTGTATGCTATGTACAGGTATCACCAGTCTATCCGTTGCTTTTAGTTCAATACTGGCCCGTGCAAATTGCCCGACTTTTGCTCCATTCGGGACCGGGTCGAGCTGGATTTCGATCAGACCCTTGTGAGTGCTGGCGTTAATCGTCGGATGAATGCGAACGATTCTGGCTTTAAACGGTTTGTCACCCAGCGCATCGATACGCAGAGTGATCTCCTGGTCGATCGATACCAGGGGGATCCATCGTTCCGCCAGGCTGGCTTCAAGCAGTAATGCTGATGGGTCGATGATACTGTGGATATGCGATTGTGCTGCCAGCAGGTCGCCGGGTTCATAGAGCCGTTTGGTGATGAGGCCATCGATCGGTGCTTTTATGCTGGTCCGGTCGAGGCGAGTTAGCTGACGTTTTTCTTCTGCTATCGCCAGGTCCAGTACGGTGCGTGCATTTGCGACTTCTTCTTGCGTCGAGATCTGCTTTGGCAGTAGTTTCTTGAGACGTGAAAGATCGACTTTAGCCTGCTCTTTAGAGGCAGTCGCCTTGGCAACGTCGGTTTTCAATAATTCGTTATCGAGCTGTACCAGCAGGGTACCTTTTTTTACGGTATCACCTTCATGGTAAGGCAGCTTGATGATCCGGCCACTCTCTTCGTTGTATAGGCGGATCTTTGTCGTGGCTTGCAGTGTACCGGAGACAGTCTGAACCAGGGATACCGGTTTTTTTTCTACGGTGATGACTTCGACACGATGTGTGGTCTGCGGGGTCTTCTTCGCATTGATATTCAGGTCACTGTTGCTATCACAGGCGGTGACAAGTAAGGCGACGCTAAAATAAGCGAATAATGACCGATAGAGAGAAAGCTTTTTCGATATAATCATGAGCTGAACTTTACCTTATTACACACCGATACTTCAAAATAAATGATTGACCGACCCACCGCTGAGCCTCACGGTAACCGTAAAGATTTCGAGAATATTAAACGACTGTTCCCGTATATCTGGGACTTTAAAGGTCGTGTATTCATTGCCTTGTCATGCCTGATCCTTTCCAAGGTCGCGATCGTTGGTATGCCCCTGGTACTGAAGGAAATCGTTGACGGGCTCGATGGCCGTCAGCTTCTCGCCATGGACAACATGGAATCGGCCAGCCTGTCATTACCCTTGATGCTGTTACTGGCCTATGGTGCCTTGCGCTTGATGGCGAGCCTGTTCAATGAGCTGCGGGATGCGATTTTTTCGCGTGTCCGTTATCACGCCATGCGTGGTATCTCACGGCGCGTACTGAACCATCTGTATACGCTGTCACTGTCATATCACCTGGATAGAAAAACCGGCGGCATAACCAGAGACCTGGAACGCGGCACCAACAGCCTGAGCTCGATACTCAATTACCTGGTATTCAATATTTTTCCTACCGCTGCCGAGTTTATTTTTGTCGCCATCATCCTGTTAGGAAGATATGAGCCCCATTTTGCCATCATCACTTTTACCACGGTCGCTCTCTATATCAGTTTCACCCTGCTGGTCACAAACTGGCGTATGCATTATCGGCACGAGATGAACAGGCTGGAGTCGACAGCGAACAGTTATGCAGTCGACGGTATGCTCAACTATGAGACGGTTAAGTACTTTACCAA
>Ga0316191_10002422_pt1 | contig 13549 bp, 17 predicted proteins | sample Eddworburr2cm_MG_FD_204928 | JGI IMG/M metagenome (GOLD analysis project Ga0316191, IMG submission 204928) | Coastal sediment microbial communities from Maine, United States - Eddy worm burrow 2 cm | ecosystem: Environmental > Aquatic > Marine > Coastal > Sediment | place: USA: Maine...
GGTCGTTATCGTGTCACCAGGCATCACCGGCGCCGAAAAGCGAGCATCGAATTCCCGGATGAGCGTGTAGTCATAGTCACAAATCGTCTGCAATACCGCTTTGCAGGCGATACCAAACGTGCACAGGCCGTGAAGAATCGGACGATCGAAGCCGACAGCCCTGGCCTGGGCCGGATCTGCGTGCAGAGGATTCAGGTCGCCGGTCAGGCGATACAGCAGCGCCTGGTCTTTTCGTGTCGTGATGTCGCAAGACAGGTCCGGCTCACGACGCGGCGGGCGGTGCGGTGGAATCCCCTTTCCTCTCGGGCCGCCGAAACCACCATCGCCACGGGCCACGATCGTGCAACCCAGCGTGAACAGGACCGTGTCGTCACTTGCCAGGCGCCCTTCCGCCTCCAGCAGCACGAGTGCGCCGAGCTTCGGACCGCGGTCGAAGGCTTCGACGACACGCTTATTGATGAGCAGGTCCGCCGCCGGCGGCAATGGGCGGTACAGCTGCATTCGTTGTTCAGAATGCAGAATCTGGGTGTAGTCCCATCCGAGCCCGACCGGGAACATCTCGGGAACGAGAACCGTTGCGAGCGTCGGCACCGTTTTGAGTGGCTCGCCCTGCTCATAGACGTAGGGCAGCTCCCGCGTATCGAGCGGGTCTTTGCCCATACCAACGCTGAGGGCGTACAGCATTGCATCGGCATCCGTGTAGTTGAAACGAAGGTCGGTTTCGACCTTCGACATGAGTTGGTCGTAGTCAAGAGCCATGGTTCATCCGTGTCTGGCGGCGTATCGCAGGCCCAAGTCTGCCAGCGGTTACACCGCTTTGACAGCCTGCGATGCGAACAACGCGGCTCTTGGCCATCGTTGAGGCCGCTTTACATACGGAAAATGCCGAACGGTGCTTCGTCAGGCTGCACGAAATTCATCGCGGCAGACAAACCGTGCGCAAGGACCGACCGCGTTTCGAGCGGGTCGATGACGCCGTCATCCCAAAGGCGGCCGCTCGCGTAGTAAGGACTGCCCTGAGTATCGTATTGCGCCCGGATCATGTCCTCATAGCCGGCCTTCTCGCTCTCGGGCCACTCTTCGCCGCGCAATTTCAGGCCGTCTTCCCTGACCGTCGAGAGCACGAGCGCGGCCTGATCCCCACCCATCACTGAGATGCGAGAATTCGGCCACATCCACATCATGCGCGGGCTGTAGGCCCGGCCACACATCGCGTAGTTGCCGGCACCGAACGAACCACCAACCACGACCGTGAACTTTGGCACATTGGCTGTCGCTACTGCGTTGACCATTTTGGCGCCGTCTTTCGCGATACCTGCCTGTTCAACGCGTTTGCCCACCATGAAGCCCGTGATATTTTGCAGAAAAACGAGCGGCACGCGGCGACGATTACAGAGCTGCACGAAGTGCGCACCCTTCTGTGCCGACTCGGGGAACAGGATGCCGTTATTGGCGACGATGCCGACCGGGTAGCCGTCGATATGTGAAAAACCGCATACCAGCGTTGCGCCGTAGAGCTTTTTGAATTCGTGGAATTCCGAACCATCGACGATGCGCGCGATGACTTCGCGAATGTCGTACGGAAAACGAAACTCGCGCGACACTATGCCGTAGATATCTTCTGCCGCGTACTTCGGCTCAACGGGGTCGCGGCGAACGACGGTCATTTCCCGTGTGAAATTCAGATTGGCGACAATGTCGCGCGCGATAGACAAGGCGTGCGCATCATCGTCGGCGAGATGATCGGTAACGCCGGAGATGCGCGAGTGCACGCTGCCACCACCGAGCGTTTCCGCGTCGATAACTTCGCCAGTGGCAGCCTTTACCAATGGCGGACCACCCAGGAAAATCGTGCCCTGGTTCCGAACGATGATCGATTCGTCACACATTGCCGGAACATAGGCGCCGCCCGCCGTGCAAGACCCCATGACGACGGCTATCTGCGGGATGCCATTGGCAGAAAGTCGCGCCTGGTTATAGAAAATGCGGCCGAAGTGATCACGGTCCGGAAATACTTCGTCCTGGCGTGGCAGGAACGCGCCGCCTGAATCGACCAGGTAGATGCAAGGCAAGTGATTTTCTTCCGCGATCTCCTGCGCACGCAAGTGCTTCTTGACGGTCAGCGGGTAGTAGGTACCACCTTTCACGGTCGCGTCATTGGCGACGATCATGCACTCCGTGCCATGAATACGCCCGATACCGGTGACGATGCCGGCACTCGGCACATCATCGCTGTAGACCTGCCACGCGGCCTGGCGACCGATTTCCAGAAAGTGCGCGCCTTCGTCCAGAAGCCCCTTGATGCGATCGCGTGCCAGCAGCTTGCCGCGCTTCAGGTGTTTCTCGCGCGAACGCTCCGGCCCGCCCTGCATGATGTAGTCGTTGACTTCCCTGAGGTCCTCGGCGAGGGCCTCATGGGCTTCCTTGTTCTTCTCGAAGTCGTCGGAAGAGCGGTCGACCTTGGTCTGGATTACTGGCATCAGTCTCGACTACGTTGTCGCATTAAACAGTTCGCGGCCGATCAGCATGCGGCGAATCTCGCTTGTGCCCGCCCCGATCTCATAGAGCTTGGCATCGCGCCACAGGCGCCCGGCCGGGAATTCGTTGATGTAACCATTACCACCGAGCGACTGGATTGCCTCACCGGCCATCCATGTTGCTTTCTCGGCAGCCACGAGGATACATCCAGCGGCATCAAAGCGGGTAGTCACGCCGCGGTCACAGGCCTGTGCGACGGCGTAGACGTAGGAACGGCAGTAGTTCATCGCCGTGTACATGTCGGCGATCTTGCCCTGCATGAGCTGGAATTCACCGATCGGCTGGCCAAATTGCTTGCGATCGTGCACATACGGCATGACGAGATCCATGCATGCAGCCATGATGCCCAATGATCCGCCGGACAGGACTACGCGCTCGTAGTCGAGGCCGCTCATCAGGATAGCGGCGCCCTTGCCTTCTTCCGCCATCAGGTTCGCAACGGGAATGCGGCAGTCTTCGAGCAGAACTTCACTCGTGTCCGACCCCCGCATGCCGAGCTTGTCGAGCTTCTGCGGCGTCGACAGGCCGGGCGTGCCGCTCTCGATGATGAACGCGCTGACGCCTTTCGTTCCTCCCCCGGGATCAGTCTTCGCATAGACAATCATGACGTCGGCACCCGGCGCATTCGTGATCCACATTTTGGAACCGTTCAGCACATACTCATCGCCGTCGCGCACGGCAGTGGTGCGCATCCCCATGACGTCGGAGCCGGCGCCCGACTCGCTCATCGCGAGTGCACCCAGGTATTCACCCGAGACGAGCTTCGGCAGGTACTTTTGCTTTTGCTCTTTATTGCCCCAGCGGCACAGCTGGTTCACGCAGAGATTCGAATGGGCTCCGTAGGAGAGGCCAACCGAGCCCGACGCCCTGCTGATCTCTTCCATCGCGATGACGTGCGCGAGATAACCCAGCTCGGAGCCGCCGTATTCGTCTTCAACGGTGATGCCGAGCAAGCCCAGTTCACCGAGCTCAGGCCACAGGTCACGCGGAAACTCGTTTTTCTCGTCAATCTCCGCAGCACGTGGGGCTATGCGGTCAGTGGCAAAGCTCCGCACGGTTTCGCGCAGCAGATCGAGGTCCTCACCGTGACCAAAATCGAACTCAAACATGGACTTACTACCTTTTGGGCCGGTCAAACCTGGGGCAATCATTGTCCGGTGCTGACCCCGTGGATTGAATACCTATTGCAAGGTAGCACCGGCGTGCGAGCCGCCGTGCCTCAGGCCACACAATCAGGTCTATGGATTAACTTTGCGACAGGTTCTCAATGAACCGCGAGAACAGTTCGTACTGCGATGTAATGCCAAGCTTTGAAAACAGGTTGCGCTTGTGGACCATGACAGTGCCCGGCGCGATATCGAGTTCACGCGCTACGGACTTCGTCGAATGACCGCGCAATAGTAGCTGCGTGATCTCGCGTTCGCGCTGCGTCAGCACATCGTCACCGAAGTTCCGGTAGCACTCGATCAGCCGTTGGTGAATTCCCTTGTCCGGCTCGCTACGCTTATTGCCTTGCCGCCATCGTTCCCAGGTACGTCGCATCGCCGCGCAAATGATGGGTTCGATCAATTCAAGACGGGCCAGCTCGGTCTTCGAGAACATCTTCTCTCGACGCCCCACCACCATCGCCAACGCGCTACCTCCGCCGACATCGACCAGAAAGTCCATCTCGTCCTTGAGGTGAGTCTGATCGCAGTACTGTTTGTAGTATTCGCTGGAGTGAAAGCGATCCGGTTTTGCATCGCGAAAGCGACACATGGAAGGCTTGTCATTGTTGATCGCCAGTGCATAGAGCGGATCGAGCAGATAGGGCCCGGCCAGGTAGCGGTCGAGGTAGTGTCGCGCCCTTCTGGGCCCGAGCGTGTGATGCAGCACTTCCGGCGGTGCATCAGCATGGAATGCCAGCAGACAGGTCCCGTCGTGCACAACGGCCTGCCCGATAGCCGCGGTCAGTGCACCGGCGATCGCCTGGTCATCGTCAGCGGCCAGGAGATCGCCAATCGTCGCATGCCACGCAGGACTATCGAATTGCGAGTGCCGCATTGTCAGGGCTGGTACAGGGCCGCGGTTGACCCCGCCGGATCGCGAATAACACAGAAGCGCCCGCCGGCCAGCCCCTTTATTGGAACAACGACCTCGCCACCATTTTCTGTACAGGCGGCCGCACTCTTCTCGACATCCTCGACGACGATATAAATTAACCAGCCCGAGGGAAGCTCGGCATTGCCACCGCGTGCGTGGCAGATACCGGAGACTGCCTCGCCACTCGCCGGCATGGTCATCGAATAGTCCGAGTAGTCACCCATGGAAACACTTTCGCTGCCCCAGCCGACAACGGTCTTGTAGAATGCGCGTATCCCATCAGCGTCATCGACAGTCATATCGATCCAGCCGATCTTGCCTACCTGTGATTTGTCGGACATGTATGCCTCGCTTGTTGTTGTTCGAATTCTAGAATGAGGTAAGAAAAGACGCTGCGTTGCCGCCGATCGGACCGCGGCCCGACTGTGCTGTCCTGAGATAGGCCTCGCCTTTCGGGTAGTCCTCTGGCTGTGGATTATATATCCGCGTGACGCGATTCCTGTGGTACAGCTTAATTTGCGACAGGAGAGGAATGACCCTGGCAGGATCGTTGCCTGTCAGTTCCCGATGCAACTCCGGCAAACGGTAGAACGGCAGGTTCATGTCCGCATGGTGTGCATTGTGGTAACCAAAGTTCAGCACGAGCCAGTTCAGCTTGGGGAATCGCAGGCTGATCGGGTTGCTGAACGTATGCACCTGCTCCCATTCGACATCGCCCTTGTGCGGCGGCTTGACGTACTCAAACAGCGTCAGGTTGTACGGGTAGTCATGCTGCACGCTATCCATGAACCGCAGTACGTGCATCATGATCAGGTAGGCAACAACATACAGAAGAGCCACTTTCGGCACATAGATGAGCAACGCGACGAAGATACCACCTCGAATCAGGATGACGGCAACATTGCGCGCGCGTTGATTACGACGCTGCGGGATAAAGAAAGACGTAAACACCATGACGAAATGCATCATCAGGTCGTGCGCCGGGATATAGAACCATTCGAGGAGGCGCGTGAGTCTTGTTGCGAACGGGTGTTTCTCGAAATACGTCTCGTAGTCGAACCAGACGACGTCATCGTTGTCGACGTGATGCCGGAAGTGCTTGTAGCGCATGTCTTCATACGTGCCATACGAGGCACCACACAGCCAGCTCATGAAACGACCCAGGTGGGCGTTGTGGCGGCTGTGATTGAAGACCATGTTGTGGCCGCACTCGTGGATCATGTACGCAGCGATGATCATGCCGTGCGCCAGCAACAGGGTCGCCAGGGCATTCACGACCCAGGACCCCGAGAACAGCCCGGCAAATCCGAGAGCATAGGCGGTAACAGCATAAACAACGGTCACGCCGTAATATCGCATTCCGAGGGAGTCTTTTATCAGGCTCTTTGTTAGCATACGCACCATCGCTTTCCCGCTGTGGAGAACCAACGTATGAAGCTCGTGACCGCCATTGTAAAACCCTTTCGCCTCGATGACGTGCGCAATGCGCTAAGCGAGGTCGGGATCCAGGGTATGACCGTCAGCGAGGTCAAGGGTTTTGGTCGCCAGCGCGGCCACACGGAACTCTACCGTGGAGCCGAGTATGTTGTTGATTTTCTTCCAAAAGCCAAGATCGAAGTCGCTGTCCCGGATGACCTGGTTGAGCGCGTCGTTGAAGCTATTATCGACGCCGCCAAGACTGGCAAAGTCGGTGACGGCAAGATCTTCGTCACGACGATCGACCAGGTATGGCGCATCCGCACTGGCGAAACCGGCGACAGCGCACTCTGAGTCCCGCATCCTTCAGACCAATGTAGTCTGGAGGACCCCAAGGATTGCTCGCGCCAACATGAACCACAGCGCCAGTGCCGCCGCACTGTAGGCTACGAAGCGCGCCATGACGATATTCACCGTGCAGTGAATTGCACTGTGAACTACTCGAAACAGCAGGAACAACCACGCTGCGACAACGTCCAGACTCTCGGCCGTGCCGGTCACATACAGGTACAAACAGAGCGCGTAGAACAGCACCGGTAACTCGAACAGATTCTTGAAGTTGTTCGACGGATAGCTGACCTCTTCCGGCAACAGCTCTGCACCCTTATCTGGCGTCGTGTATGCCTGGGCGGGCTTGCCTACTTTTCGCATCGCAGGAATCCGCCGCGCATACAGCACGAACCAGACGACGGCCGTGAGGAGCATCATGCCGAGCATCGGCATCAGGATCTGCTCATTCATCATGAGTCACCTTCGACAACGGCGGGAGATCCTGACCCCGCGCCAATAGTCGCGAACAGTTGATGGTAAGACTGTGCGGCCTCATCGTATTTGTTGGTACCGAGCGTAACGTATCCAAGCATTGTCCCCTCCCCTTCTTACTCGTCTGTCAGCGCATTGCGCCAGGCAACCACCTTACCCGAGAACGACATGGACGCGTAGGCCGGGCTCGTGGATGGCAGCGCAATGCGGCGCAAACTTGTGGCGACGCCGTCCGACTCGACGAGACGCACAAAGAGTTGTTCGGCTTTCTTGCCATTGAATGCGACTTTGTTGACGTGCGGATGCGCTAAGAAAAATCCTGCAAAGTCGTTTGCCGCCGCGCTGCTCAATTGAATGTCGGCGTCCATACTGCCGGGTCGGACTGAACTATGGAGTACGTCCCATAGCGCGATGCCATTTGCGCTGAGCCGTGCACACCGCTCTTCATAGTCGCCATCGATGCCGAACAATTCGCGCATGATGCGCCAAAACGCGTTTTGCGGATGTGCGTAGTATTGCTGCTCTGCTATCGATCGATCACCGGGAAGGCTGCCGAGGATCAGGATGCGTGCATCTGGCTGCGCAACAGGAGGGAAGCCTTCAGACCGTTCCATCAGGCCTGCATTTTCAAGATCCGGTGAGCAAGCAACTCCATGTCACCAGCATCACGCCGGCGCATAACCGGATCATCGGCCGTAATGTTCATGCCGCGAATGGTCTTTCTGACGAGCGTGCCCGTGTCGTCAAAATCAAAGTCGACAATATTGAGGCAGCAAGTCGCCTGATCAAGCAAGCCGAACGCTTGCAGCCCAACACCTGTTGCCCAACCCAGCACGGCCGCATTGGTTCCGCCGTGGGCAAATACGGCGAGGTTGTGCCACGAATCATCGATGAGTAGCGCTTCCATCGCATCGCAGATCCGCTCGTAGAAATCATGGTAGCGCTCACCGCCGAGGAACGTTGCAGTTGCATCCGGCGCATGCCAGTGCGAGAAAGCTACGTCGCGATAAATATCATAGCCGGTCGATGACTCTCCTGAGCCGTGACGAATCTCCTGCAATACAGAAACGACCTCCAACTCCAGGTCGCGGCTGCCGAGAATAGCCTCGCCCGTCTGCACGGTACGCGGAAAACCGGAGCAGATAGCTTTGTCCACAGGCACGTCGGCAAATAACCCGGACATCGCCGCCGCCTGCGCGCGACCTCGCTCATTGAGATTCACAAGGTCGGGATCGTCAACGAATCTGCCTCTTGCATCAATGTAGTCCACCGCGCCGTGTCGAAACAGATACAAGCGCCGTCGGCTCGCGCCGTCAATTGCGGTACGCAGCGGATATTCCGTATCCGGCATTTCGACCATCAGGCGCTAGTACCCTTTCGCGGGATCGACCACATTGAGCAGTGCCTCACCTGCCAGGTACCGTCGGATATTCTCCAGAGTCAGCAACCTGTAGCGCAAAAAATCGCTGCCCCGGCCGGATACGTGAGGCGTAATAATCACCTTAGCTTCTCGCCAGAGAGGATGCTCCGCCGGTAGCGGTTCCGGGTCTGTGACATCCAGACCGGCGCCAGCAATTTGTCCGGCTTGCAGCGCCGCAAGCAGTGCCTCGGTATCGACCGTCGCGCCGCGCCCGACGTTGATGAAAAACGGGGGACTCGACTGCGCCGCAGCCGCGAAAAACTCTGCGTCCAGCAGGCCTCGGGTTGCATCAGTCAACGGCAAAGCATTCACAATGACATCGGCCTCCCTCGCCAACTCAACCATCTCGTCCGCAAGACCAACGTAGTCGACGAAATCAGGGCCCTCACGAGAGCTGTTCCGTGTTGCTACGACACGCATGCCCAGCGCGGCGCCACGTTTGGCAATCTCGGTGCCGATACCGCCCAGGCCGAGAACCAGCATTGTCTTGCCCGCAACTGTCGTCATGCCGTCGGTAAACGGGGCACCTCGTTTCCAGTCTCCCTGCGCCTTGCCATCTATGAACTCGGGCAGATTTCTCGCCAGCGCCAACAACATCGCGATGGCGTGCTCGGCAATGACCGGTGACGACATCTTTTGCATATTTGTCAGCGTTACGTCGCCGCTCGACAGTTTCTCTGACGGGAAACAGCGCTCGGCGCCGGCAGAGAATATTTGCACCCAACTAATATGCGGCGCTGCTGACAGGAGTTCGTCATCGCAGTAGCCGATGATGGCGCCGGCCTCCGCCGCATGCGTCAGCGCTTCATCCACTGAAGCAACCACGACAACATCAAGATTGTCGACGTCGGAAAAGTCCAGTCCGATGTCTCGGACAATGATAGTACGCGCCGAGTCCCACGCAGCCTTGTCACGTATTGCAGCCGGCCCTTCGCGCACGCCGGTTTCTTCGATGAGATCGTCGATCGTGTATTCAGCCGACGATATCGACGGTATTAGCAGCAGGCTCGCGGCAATTGCAGCCCGTACTCGTGGAATTTGCATAGTGAACCTCGCTCGAAGACGCGCGTTAGCGCACAATTCGCCCATTATGGGCGAATTCCGAGGGGATCGACACTGATGACCTTTAGGCCGGGAAGAAATCTATCGGCTTGGTCGTCGTTATGGCTTCTACGTCCTTGGCTTCGAAGCGGAACAGTTTGACGCGCTGCACGAGCTTGCGTTCGAGCTCTTCATCACCCAGTTCGCTTGATACCACTTCGCACATCGTGACCTGGCCGTTCGGCGCAATTGTCAGGCGCAGAACCAGCTTGCCTTCAAGCGAAGGGTCCGCACGCAGGGCGCGATTGTAGAGCGCGAAAATTGCACCCTTGTTCTTGTCAAAGACAAGCTCAATCTCTTCACGCGATCGCGATGCCTTGCCACTGGAGCCAGAACGGCTCGCGGCACCGCCAGCCTGACCAATACCTGCAACCGGGCTCGCGACCCTCGTTGTGTTGCGGCCTGCTATTCCAGTACCACCCGTGTTGCGGCTCATGCTCGCTGTATTGATGCCGCCGGATGATGTGCCCACTTTCGATGTAATCATCGAACGTTCGTTGCGCTCTGCCTCACCAACCGACGCAGACAGCGGTCGGTCATCGGCAACCTGCAATTCCTTGTCGACGAGATCCGCAAGGTCCTCGGCGAACGGCATCAGGGCCGCCTGGGCCTCTTCACGCGCCTGTTCCTGTCGGTCCACGACAGGCTCAGGTTGCGGTTCCGGCTCTGGCTCTGGCTCGGGTTCCTTCTCAACGACCTGCTCAGGCTCGGGCTCATCCAGCTCGGGCTCGGGCTCCTCCTCCTGCACGGGTGGCGGAGGTGGCGGCAACGGCTCCTCTTCAAGCAGCAACTGGGCAATACGTGGCGGAATCTCATCCACATCGAAGGGCTCGGGGTCAGGCACGGGAATGAACGGCCATATAGCACTGAGCAACAGGCAGATAAGGAAGATGGTGCCCAGCAAGCGCTGGAATTTCTTTTCCTGATCCTGGCCCGTTGTCCAAGGCAGTTCATATTCTCTGTAAAACGGTAAGTCCAATTCCGTGACTCCTGGTCTCTGCGCCGTTCCCTAGAGTGATGCCTGAAGATCGCTCAGCTTGTCTGAACTCTTCTGCAACACGGCCAGTGAAATTTGTCCGTAATCCGATGCCGTGCAAGTCGCCATGACTTTCTTCAGCAGACGGTACGGTATGTCTTTGTCACCCATGATCGTGACTTCGCGTCCTGCGATGTCTTCACTGGCCGCTCGGCGCAGTGCGCGATCGTTTTGCGACAACAGTGCTTCTCGCAAGGCAGGTATGTCGTTGCCTTGCGTGGCCATGACTTCGGCTATGTTCGCCACGGGGTTTCCCTGCACCAGGATCTCTGTCTTGCCGATCAGGATCGTGACGGTCTCTTCCGGTTTCTTTTCGGCAATCGACTCCGGGAGCTTCATGTCCTTGGCATTCGGCAGAGTTTGCACGTCCGACGAATTGACCAGCAGGAAGAACACCAGAATCGTAAAGATATCCATCAGCGACACGAGATTGAGCGCACCCGCACCCATGTTGCGCTTATGGTGTTTTTCCATCCGCTTGGCGCGACCCGACTTGACCATTACGAGGTACCTCCGTCGAGCACCGGCGCATCGCCGATTGATATATCCGGGAACAGATCAGAGCGATCGATTACCCCATCCTCTTCATTGACTTCCTGTGAAACGCGGACCGTATCCATGACCTGCACGAGCGTGTCATAGGCAATGTCCTGCTCAAGGAGAATCGAGGCATCCGTCTTCGTGGGATAGCGCTCCTTGAGCTCAAGCAGTTTGTCCGCAAGCGCAACGTAGTCGTAGCCCCCTTCGCCGTTGGGATAAATACCCAACAGGCCCTGGTTACGATCTCCGACTTCAATCTTGTCCTGACGCACGATGACTTCGAGCTGGAAGGTCTGGTCCTGCGGTTCCACGGGCTCGCTAGAGGAGCCTGGCAGATTCAATTCGAGAATCGCCAGTCGCGAGAACACCGCGGTGATAAGCAGGAACGGAACCAGGATCACCATCAGGTTCATGAATGCCGTGATATTGAGCTCAGCCGCATCGGTGCGATGATGACGGCCGCCTCTGCGGCTGCGGATCATATCTTATGCTCCGGAAGTATTCAGCTGACGTTCGGTAACCGCGTTCAGAAACTTGACGCTGGCCATTTCGAGGCTGTCCACGAGTGCGTTTGTCTTGGTCTGTAACAACGCGTGAAGCAACAGCAACGGAATGGCGGCCATGAGGCCGAACGCCGTAGTGTTCATCGCCGTCGAAATTGACGCCGACAGCATGTCTGCTTTCTCAGCGGGGTTCGCCTCGGCAACCGCGGTAAACGCGGCAATTAGTCCGATAATCGTACCCAGCAGGCCCAGCAGCGTCGCAATATTCGCGAGTGTCGCGATGTAATGCGTGCGCTTCTCGAGGCGTGGCAGAACCTCCATAAGGCTCTCTTCCATCGCTTTCTCGATATCGTCACGACGACGCGCAGATTTTACGCGGTACAAGCCGTAGGTCAGGATTGAACCGATGGCTGCCTTGGACTTGGCAGTATGCGCAGCGGCCTCCTGGAAGTTACCGGCCTTCAGGAAAGGCACTATCTTCTTCCACAAGGCACGGTTGCTCGTGCCCGACATGGTCAGGTACATCCAGCGTTCGATCGCGATCGCGATGCCGAACCCGAATACCAGCAGGATGGGAATCATGAATGGTCCGCCTTCCTGGAAAAAACGCACTACTGTGCTCATTTGTCTGCTCCTCTAAAACAGATGTTCAAATTTGCGGCTCTTGCCGCCTTCATTCAGGCCTTATTATCCCGCTTGTCGGGAAAAGGCCCTCCTACTCTTGTTCACTGTCGCCGTGCAGATCGTCGTAATACTCGACCTGACGTAAAAATTCTTCCCTGTCGACCGGTGCCAGCACTTCGTCGAGCAAGGTATTGACCGGCCTGCCCATCAAGTCACCCGGATCCGACTTTTTCCATGGCACGATGTACAGCACCTTTGGCAGTTCCTGGTTGCCCGTAATCTCGGTACGTCCCAGCTCCATCGAATCCATGACGACGTTACCCGTCGTCGTTCGCGTGATGTCCTGCGCCGGGGCCGCCTCGTCCTCGTCATCGACTGTTGCCGAGGTATCAACGGCTGGCATCAGGTCATCCTCGTCTTCAACCGCGTCCTGGGCTAAAGAGGCAAACGCTGCCAACAACATGGCGAGCATGAATCCGGCGCCGAATACTCTGCGATTAGTAGTACTCATGTCCTTCATTCCGCCACGTTTGCCGTGCGCTGATTCGCCGCCACGCGACGAGTCAGATCCGCAATCCACTTCTCAACCTGCTTGTCCTCTCCGACAAGTCCTTGATAGATCTCGAAATGTTGCAGCGCCGGTTCCAGACGCTGCAGGTACAGTTCATTAAGAACACCCAGGTTGTAGTGTGCCAAGGCGTAGTCGGGCGAAACTGTGACAGCCTTCAAATAAGCGGCTTCTGCCTCGAGAAAATTGCCATTTCTGCGAAGTAGCATCCCCATTTGGTTCAGGGCTGCCGGGTGATTGGGGTCGAGGGCGAGCGCCGCGTCCAGTGCTGCCTGCGTCGCCGGGTCGTTCTCGTTGTTGGCGTGAATGATGGCCAGATTGACGTGTGCGCCCGGATAGTCGGGGTACAACAGTACGAATTCCTTGAACCTCAGCTCCGCGTCGACGAAATCACCGGCCGCCATCACAGCCGTGGCCTGCTCGTAGAGCGTCTGGACCTCAGCCGGGATGACAGGGGCAGCCGCGTCAGCAGGAATACCAGTCCGCTGCGTCGATGCGGCGCTCTCACGCGTCGGACCCGATCCGGCACAGCCCGCCAACACGAGCAATGCCGCCAGTCCCGCCACGAGTGGCGTCTTCCTAGTAAGGCGCTGTAACAACATCTTCGCTGCGCTCCTTCTTTGCATATCGTGCCGGCATCAGACCCGCCAGCCGATTGAAACTTTTCTTGACCCAATCGTCGTAAACGCCGTCAGCCGCACGATCAGCATTTGCCTTGTACAGATCGATAGCCTTTTCCTCAAACGGGAAGGCCTGTTCCTCCAGCAAGATCTCGTATTGCTCCAGCGCATCGGCTTCGAGGTTCGTCGGGCGATCTGATTCCATGAGATCAGATGAAAACTGCTCGTAAACTTCACCGAGCCGGAAGGTAGCGGTTGTTGTGACTTCTGCGACACCAT
>Ga0316191_10002423_pt1 | contig 13546 bp, 13 predicted proteins | sample Eddworburr2cm_MG_FD_204928 | JGI IMG/M metagenome (GOLD analysis project Ga0316191, IMG submission 204928) | Coastal sediment microbial communities from Maine, United States - Eddy worm burrow 2 cm | ecosystem: Environmental > Aquatic > Marine > Coastal > Sediment | place: USA: Maine...
AGTGAAGGATGTCCGCCTCAATCCATATGACGTTTTTTGCGGCATCGCCGAGTCGGGCACGAGACCGCTCCAACGCTGCAGAGGCAATATCCAGAACGGTAACGTCGCTATAGCCGCTTTCGAGCAGCTTATCGACCAGCGTAGACGCGCCTCCGCCGACATCAATAATGGCCCCGTCGGCCGCAACGCCTGTCGCCGCGATCATTTGCAAGGACAGCTGCGGTGACCTCTGATACCAGGACACCTCGGTGGGATCCTTGCTTGAATAAACCTGTTCCCAATGCAACTTTCGCGATTCGCTCAAGCGGCGACTCCTGTGGCCAGGGTGTTAGCCAAGTTTTCTAATTCCGATCGCATCACGAATCTGCGCCATATAGGGCACGGCAATTTCGCGAGCGCGATCAGCTCCTTTGACCAATTCCTGCTCGACAATCGCCGGATCTGCTATCAAGCGCTCATACTCGTTTCGCACCGGCTTGATGTGATCATTGATGTACTCAAACAGCATCTGTTTCATCTCTCCCCAGCCGATACCGTCCGCATAACGCTTTTCGATGTCACTGGTTTCATCCGCTGTAGCAAAAGCTTTATACATATCAAAGAGCGTACTACCTTCGATGTCCTTCGGTTCTCCCGGCTCGAGACTATTCGTTTTGATTTTCATGATGAGCTTCCTGAGCCGCTTCTCATCAGCAAACAACGGGATTGTGTTGTTGTAACTCTTGCTCATCTTGCGACCGTCCAGGCCTGCGAGAACCGCCGTATCGTCACCGATAACGGCCTCGGGCAGGACCAGAACGTCGCCGTAGTGGTGATTGAAGCGCTGTGCAATATCGCGCGCCATCTCGACATGTTGCTTTTGGTCGCGCCCGACTGGAACCTTGGTCGCCTTGAACATCAGAATATCGGCAGCCATCAGAATCGGATAGCTATAGAGCGCCATCGTGATGCCTTTGTCGGGGTCGTTATTGCCGCTCTCTTCATTGGCGGCGACGGCGGCCTTGTATGAATGCGCCCTGTTCATCAGGCCTTTCGCAGTCATGCTCGTCAACACCCAGGTCAGCTCGGTAATTTCAGGAATGTCCGACTGCCGGTAGAAAATGGCATGCTCGGTATCGAGGCCGAGAGCCATCCAGGCGGCAGATATTTCCAGGGTCGATCGGCTGACTTTGTCCGGATCCTCGTTCTTGGCCAGCGCGTGAAAGTCAGCAAGAAAATAATAATTCTTCACAGACAGGTCTTTGCTTGCCGCGATACACGGCCGAATCGCGCCAACGTAGTTGCCGATATGCGGCGTGCCGGTCGTGGTAATTCCGGTGAGATAAACGTCCTGAGTCATGCCCTTAGTAGCCTGCTGCCTGTCCGTCCTTGCGGACCTCCGAGGCGCCATAATACACGCCCTGATCCGAATCACGCATGATCGCCTGATAGCCGCCAAAACTACCGTCGCTCGGGCCCAGAGTGTGACCCAAAGCTTCAAGCGCCGCGCGCGTATCTGCGCCGAAGCCAGTCTCAAGATGGACGACACCCCCATCAGTCATGACGCTACCGGTCGGCTGTGACGAGCGCTTGTGGTTTACGCGCGCCGCATCGCCCGCCTCCTGAAGATTCATGTCGAAGTCGAGCATGTTGACGATAATCTGTGCGTGTCCCTGCGGCTGCATTGCACCACCCATCAGGCCGAAGCTCAGCAATGGTTTTCCATCCTTCAAGACGAAAGCAGGAATAATGGTGTGAAATGGCCTCTTGCCAGGCGCAACGACGTTTGCGTGGTCGGCATCAAGCGCAAATAAAGAGGCCCGATTTTGCAGGACAAAGCCCAGGTCGCCTGGCGTCATACCCGACCCCATTCCACGGTAGTTGCTTTGAATTAGCGACACCATATTGCCCTCTGCATCGGCTACCGTCAGGTAGATAGTGTCGCCGTGCTCAGGCGTCACGTCGCCCGCGGGCATCGAGCGCGACGCGTGGTCTGCCGATATTAGTTTGCGTCGTTCGTTCGCGTACTCCTTGGAGATAAGAGTCGCAACAGGCACAGCAGAAAAATCCATGTCTGCGTAGTACTTTGCACGATCCTCATACGCGAGCTTCTTTGCCTCTACCAGCGTGTGCACATATTCCGCGCTGCCAAATCCCATCGACCTGATATCGAAACCTTCAAGCAGGTTCAGTATTTGCAGAGCCGCAATGCCCTGGCCATTCGGCGGCAATTCATAAACGTCCCAACCGCGGTAATTGGTGGAAACAGGTGTCACCCATTCGGATTGATGACTCGCGAGATCCGCGTAACGCAGCAGCCCGCCCTGCTCGGTCATGTAGGAATCGATACGGCGCGCAATATCGCCTTTGTAAAAGACGTCGCGACCGCCCTCTGCTATTGCTTCAAGCGTGCTCGCCAGCCGAGGGTTCTTGAACATCTCACCTTTCGCCGGCATCCGGCCATTCGGCGTATAGGTGTTTGCGAAGCCAGGGTAGTGGCCAATTCTCTTCTGGTTTTGCTTAAGCTGCTCCGCAATCACTTCAGAGACTGGAAAGCCCTCTCTCGCATACTCGATAGTCGGCGCCAACAGGTCTGCCATCGGCAAGCGACCAAAACGATTGTGCAATTCAAACCAACCATCAACCGCGCCCGGCACGCTGACTGGCAATGGACCGAAGTCAGGTATCTTATCCAGGCCCTGTTGTCTGAAGTACTCGAGCGTCATTAAAGCGGGCGCGCGTCCAGACGCGTTCAGACCAACAAGCTCTTTTTTCCTGGCATCCCAGACGATCGCAAAAAGATCGCCGCCGATGCCGCTACCAGTCGGCTCCATTAAACCGAGGGCAGAGTTCGCAGCGATAGCTGCGTCAACAGCGTGTCCGCCGGCCCGCAGGATATCGAGGGCAATCTGTGTTGCCAGCGGCTGGCTTGTCGCCGCCATTACGTGCGGTGCTATAACCTCCGACCTTGAGGTGAATGCACGCCCCGTCGGACGGTCATAGCCGGGTTCGGCGTTTGCCATGAGCATGCTTCCCAGAATTATCGCGCCAACACAATACGTCCACGCCGTTTGTCTCATCGTAAGTCTGCGGTAGACGGCAAGAATATCCATGATGCCTAGATTGTACGGCGATTGAAACACGGTATGATGCCATGCCATGAATGATGACTATTCGCTCTTGAACCAGGACCTCCGCGACGTATATGCGCGCCACGTTGAGGCTATATGCGCGCGACATGACCACGCGATGGAGAACTCCGGCGCGAGTCACGCGATCATCTTTTCGGGCAACCCGAAGTACGCCTTTCTTGATGACATGTCCTACCCGTTCAACGCCAACCCGCATTTTCTTAGTTGGGTGCCCCTGACGGAATTGCCACTTTCGTACATCGTCTACACGCCGGGTAACAAGCCTTTGCTGATTTATTATCAGCCACACGACTACTGGCACGTTGTGCCGGGAAAACCCGACGGGTTCTGGGTCGAACAGTTCGACATTCGGATTGTAAGCAGCACCGATGACGTCGCTCAGCACCTGCCCGAGGATCGCAATAAATGCATCCTGATCGGCGACGTCGACAATGACGCGCTGGCATTTGGTGTCGACCGCATTAACCCGAGCAGCGCGATGAACATCCTGCACTACGCGCGCGCCATCAAGACTGAATATGAATTAGCGTGTTTGCGCCTCGCGTCGCGACGCGGGGCCGCAGGTCATATTGCTGCAGAAGCGGCATTCCGCGAAGGCCGGTCGGAGTTCGACATTCACCAGGCCTATTGCAAGGCCGTCAGTCACACCGACTCCGAGCTGCCCTACGGCAATATTGTTGCACTGAACAACCACAGCGCGGTTCTGCACTACACAAACTTCGACCGTGAACCACCCGAAACTTCCAGGTCCTTCCTGATAGACGCCGGCGCGCGCGTGCACGGCTATGCGTCCGATATCACACGTACATACGCATGTGACGACGCGAGGTTTGCTGAGCTCGTCCAACGCATGGACCGGCTGCAACTCGATATCATCCAGAAAATAAGCATAGGGCTTGATTACGGCAGTCTGCACCTCGACACGCATCGGATGATTGCCGGCTTGCTCGTCGATGCCGGTATCGCAACGGGCGACGCCGACACTCTCCTCTCGACTGGCGTAACGTCGGCTTTCTTCCCGCATGGCCTGGGTCACTTGCTCGGTATCCAGGTGCACGACATCGGTGGTCACATGGTGGATGAGTCTGGCAACTTTCTGGACCCACCGAGCGGTCACCCGTTCCTCAGACTTACGCGCACGCTCGAAGAAGACATGGTCTTCACCATCGAACCCGGCGTGTACGCCATCGATATGCTACTGGAGAATCTGCGCGGCACCCCGGCTGAGAGTCACGTCAACTGGGATAGCGTTGACTGGTTACGCCCATTTGGTGGAATTCGCATTGAGGACAACGTCAGAGTCACGCCTACCGGCGCTGAGAATATGACTCGCGATGCGTTTGCCGCTATTGCCTAGCTTGCGCCTTTAGCTTGCGCTTCACTCTGGCGCCCTTACGCTCCAAAAAGGGGCGCACATGCGGGCCTAGCCACGGCAATAGATACATCACAGTTGTTAACAAACCGCTAATCGCTGGCAGCGACCTTTCGCGCTGGTCGTTGCCGCAAAGGTCGAGAATTGCTTGAGCAACCTCATCCGCGGTGCTAATCGGCTGTGAAAATGTCAGGTCAGAAACCTCGTCGATATGTGACATTATAAAACCGGTATCGATGGGCCCGGGCGACACGACCGCTATTTTGATGCCGCTACCTCTAAGCTCCTCGTACATCGCGTAGCTGAATGCACGAAGACCCGACTTGCTGGCTGAATACGAAGCGCTGTCGGGCACTGGCGCGCGACCTGCCAATGATCCGACATTAATAATGGCGCCACCACCAGCATCTCTCAGATAGGGCAATGCCAGCCGGCTCAACATGATCGGTGCTTTCAGGTTCACGTCGATCATCCTCCCAAGATCGACAGCATCTACTGTTTCGGCAGGACCGCGCTTGTGGTAGCCCGCGTTATTGACAAGCACGTCAATGCGGCCAAATTCGTATTGTGCTTTTTTGAAAAGGTCGACGCATGCTGTTGCATCGGATACATCCATGGGGAAGATTTCCACCCGAGTTTTGTCACGAAGGTCTTCGGCAATAGCATCCAGCTTTTTCTTGCCGCGTGCGACGAGCAGGAGATTCGCGCCGGCCTCAGCAAACAATCGTGCGGTCGCGGCACCGACGCCCTCGGATCCACCCGTGATAATCACGGTCTTGTCTTTGAAGATCATTCGCGGAGTTTAGCAGGACGGGCTGGCGGGGGTTATCACAGAACTTCTACAAGCCGATATAGCCTCTGATCTTCTTCCATAGCGAGGACTCCCATCCGTACACTTCAAGCACATCCGGGTCGAGCGCAGCAACGGGCATAGTCGTATCAGGCGCAATGGTCTCGTTAGCTGCGGCAAGATCTTCGGGTCGAAGCTCCAGTGTTCCGGTTTTGCGATCACGCGTTTCTGTCAGACCGTCGACAGCAAGATTGAGATACGGCAACACATCGTCGTCAACGATATCGTCAAGAAAGACAGCATCGGGGTCGAAGGCATCTTTCGACAGAATGACGCAATGGTCAGGATCGAAATTGGCTTTGTCGTTACTGATGGCTTTCGTCCCATATCGGAAGACCCTTAGATTAATGCGGATTGTCGACTCAAGCTGTGAAACGACTCACAAGACCTGAATCTTCCCATTCCCTCCGTTTTTCAATGGATTGCAACGCTTTGTTGCTTAGAATCGCCTTTTGGGAGGCGTTCGGGATAAACTGCGTGCTTCACAAAAACGAAATAACAATGAAGCTCAGAACAACATGTTAAAGACCAACCCCTTTGTCATAATTCTTGTCCTGATTACCCTGTTGACGGGGTGCGACGAGCAGCCGGCCACGGGCCGACAGGGCGCCTGGGGCGGCGCAATTAAGGTCGTAACGCAGAAGGTCGAGTTGCAGGCGGTGGTCGATGAAATCCAGGCGCTTGGCACCGCCAACGCCAACGAGTCGATCGAAATCCAGCCGCGCATTTCCAGCCTTATTGAACGTGTAATGTTCGAGGAGGGCCAACTTGTTGACAAAGGCGACCTGCTGGTTGGGCTGGAGAACAACGAGATCGTTGCCGGCCTGGCGTTGGCCGAAGCATCGCTGTCCGAAAGTCAAAGCATCTACCGGCGCAGCAAGTCGCTGGCCAACACGCAGGCGATTTCAGCATCCAGCCTCGAACAATTACTTGCCCAGGTGCAGGTTGACGAGGCACAGGTCGAGGCGGCAAAGGCCCGTCTATCAAATACTGTAATTCGCGCACCATTTTCAGGAAGGATCGGACTTCGGCGGGTCAGTCCCGGTAGTTTCGTTAATACCTCCACAATCATCACCACGCTGGATGACGTGAGCTTGATCAAACTCGACTTCTCGGTGCCTGAGACATTTCTGACAGTTGTCTCGGAGGGCATGAAGATCACTGCCTACAGCCTGGTTTACCCCGATCGTATTTTCAGTGGCGAAGTTGCGAGTATCGATACCCGATTGGATCCGGTTACTCGCGCCGTGCAGGTTCGCGCCATCATTCCGAACAGTGACGGTATGCTCAAACCCGGTATGTTCATGTCGGTCGACCTCCAGCGAGACCGTGGCGAGCAGTTGCTGGCACCCGAGCAGTCCATCGTTCCGGAAGGAAGTAGTCAGTATGTTTTCGTCGTCGCAGATGGTGTGGCTGAGAAGCGCACCGTGCAACTCGGGCGGCGGGTACCCGGGTTTGTTGTCATCAGTAGCGGCCTCGAAGCCGGCGAAGCGGTTATCGTCGAAGGGACGCAAAAGGTCCGGGATGGATCGCAAGTTGAGGAGCTCGGCACCATTTCCGCACAAGGAAATGTTCAGCCGGGCAACACATAGGCCAGCCCGATGCTGATATCCGACGTTTCTGTCCGCCGCCCGGTTTTTGCGGCCGTTATTTCGCTTATTCTTATCCTCATCGGGCTGATGTCGGCGCGCAGCATGACGATTCGCGAGTACCCGGCGATCGAGCGCCCTATCGTGTCTGTTTCAACAAGCTACCGAGGTGCCGCTTCGGAGATCGTTGAGCGCCGCGTTACACAAATAATCGAAGATCAACTCGCCGGAATATCCGGCATCACCAAAATGTCGTCGACGAGCTACGATGAGCGTTCATCAATTAACCTCGAGTTTTCTTCGAATGTCGATGTCGATAACGCGGCTAACGATGTGCGCGACCGGGTATCCCGCGTATTGCGTGCACTACCGGATGAGGCCGATCCGCCCCAGGTCTCGAAGCAGAACTCAGACTCCGGGACAACAATGTGGATCAATATCTCAAGCACTTCCCGGTCTATCATGGAAGTGTCCGACTTTGCTGACCGATATATCGTTGACGCGCTTTCCACGGTCGATGGCGTCGCAAATATACGCGGCTCCGGCCGGCGCCGGCCCGCAATGCGTATCTGGGTGGATCCCAAGAGACTAGCGGCACGCGGATTGACGGTCACCGACATTGAAGCAGCTTTGCGGCGCGAAAACGTACAGATTCCATCCGGTCGCCTGGAATCAAGTACACGCGAATTCACGCTGCGCACAGATACCGGTTTTCGATCGGTTGAAGATTTCCAGCAACTTGTATTGCGCGAAGGCGACGACAATTACCTGATGCGACTGGGCGAAGTTGCCGACATCGAGTTGGCACCCGAAAATATTCGCAGCTACTCTGCGACCAATGGCGTCGCAGGTATGTCCCTGGGCGTCATTCCACAGGCGCAGGCGAACCTTTTGACGGTAAATCAGGCTGTCGCGAAACGCATTGAGGAGTTGCAGTCATCCTTGCCCGCCGATATTGATCTATCCGTCAATATGGATAACGCGATCTTTATTCGCGCGTCCCTTATTGAAGTTGGCAAGGCGCTCGGCCTGGCAATGCTGCTCGTACTCATCGTGATCTACGCTTTCATCGGCACTTTCAGGGCGACAATCATCCCTGCCGTCACAATTCCAATCTCAATCATTTCGGCTTTTATCGTCATGGCCGCGCTCGATTTTTCGATCAATACGCTGACGTTACTTGGTTTCGTGCTTGCCATCGGGCTTGTTGTTGACGACGCGATTGTCGTACTTGAGAACATTGTGCGCCGCATAGAAACCGGAGAACCGACCTTGCTTGCGGCTACAAATGGCAGCCGCGAGATCGGTTTCGCCGTTATTGCAACTACGCTTGTTCTTGTTGCGGTTATTCTCCCGGTGTCATTCATGCCCGGCAATATCGGATTGATCTTTGGCGAGTTCGGTATTTCGCTCGCCGCGGCCGTCATGTTTTCGAGTCTCATAGCACTGACATTGGTACCAATGATGACGTCGAAGTTATTCGGCGACAATCGACTGCATCGTGGGCGACTGGCGAGAGCGCTTGACCGCCGCTTCCAACAATTGTCCAATTTATACGAACGGTCAATCAGGCGAATTGTTAAACACCCGGTGCTCGTAATCGGAACCACACTGCTTGTTTTCCTGGGCAGCTTGAGTCTGATCAGCATCCTGCCAGTTGAATATATGCCGCGTGAGGATCGTGCATTTGCAATGATCAGGTTGACGGCGCCCGATGGTGCAAGTCTCGACTACACTCTCGACTACATCAAAAAGGCTGAACAAATCGTTCTCAAGGATGTAGAACGTGGTGATGCCCTGCGCGCACTCGGCCGCTCGGGAAGCTGGGGCGCAGGCAGCGACGTCAATACTGGCATGGTGATTTCGCCGCTACAGGTCTGGTCGAAGCGAGATCGATCGGCCGACGATATCGTACAGGGGTGGAACCAGCAGCTCTCTCAATTGCCGGGAGTCCAGGCTTTCGCATTCGCACCGGGCTCGTGGAGCCTTGGCCAGAGCAGTCGACCGCTCAATATCGTGCTTGGCGGCACAAGCTACGGAGAACTCGCAGAGTGGCGCGACATCGTTATTCGTGAAGCTGAGAAGCTTCCGGGGCTGTCCAATATCCAGTCAGACTACAAAGAGCGCAAGCCCAAGGTCGACGTGACTATTGATCGCGACAGGGCTGCTGCGCTCGGTGTTTCGCTGTCCAACGTTGGCCGTACGCTGGAAACTATTCTGGGCTCCAGAGTCGTAACGACCTTCATAGACCAAGGAGAGGAGTACCGCGTCATATTGCAGGGCCGCGAAGAAGGACGGCAAACTCCAAGCGACCTGGAGAGCATTTACGTAAGATCAGAACGCTCCGGACAATTGATACCACTATCTAATCTCGTTCAGCTTAAAGAGGTCGCTGGCCCCGTTGATCTGCGGCGTTTTGATCGCATGCGCTCTATTTCGATCAGTGCGTCGCTTGCGAAAGGCTATTCGTTAGGAGAAGCAGTAAAAGACCTGGAGACCATCGTCAAAGAAAACCTACCGCCAGTTGTGCGCCTCAACTACGATGGTGAATCGCGCGACTTCAAGAACACGGGCAACGCGATTTACATGACATTTGCGTTGGCGCTGGTCATTGCCTACCTGGTACTTGCGGCACAGTTCGAAAGCTTCCGACACCCCCTCATCATCATGACAACGGTGCCGCTTGCAATCACCGGAGCGCTATTCGGGCTCGTAATTTTCGGCTCGACACTGAATATCTACAGCCAGATTGGAGCAATCATGCTGATCGGCCTTGCAGCCAAGAACGGTATTCTTATCGTCGAGTTCGCGAATCAACTTCGGGATAGAGGTGCTGAGTATCGTGAGGCCGTGATTCAGTCGTCGAAGACGCGCTTACGGCCTGTTCTGATGACCAGTATGTGTACGGCGTTTGGTTCCGTCCCTTTAGTGCTCGCGTCAGGTGCTGGCGCGTTATCACGCCAATCGATTGGTGCCGTCGTATTCTTCGGAGTGACGTTCTCGGTGGTCTTGACCTTAGTCGTAGTGCCAACTGTCTACACGCTGGTTGCGAGAAACACGCATTCACCACAGTATGTCTCGCATCTCATCGAAAAATTGACGAAGCGACAAGCGGGAGTCGCGCTTGCGGCCCGAGGGAGTATCGTTGACGGAAGTAAAGCGCAGCGCAGCGAGTCATAAAAAAACCGGGCCAGGGCCCGGTTTCTTGTAAAAGCATGTGCGAGTTTTGCTTCTGGAACCTTACGCCTCTGCTACCTCCGCCTCCGGCGCCTGATCGGTCAGCATTACGATAGCCATTGGCGCTGAGTCACCCGGACGTGGTCCTGTCTTCAGAATTCGCAGGTAACCTCCAGGCCGATCCTTAAACCGTGGACCAAGCTCAGAAAACAATTTGCCAACGACTTCTTTGTCCCGCAGGCGACTGAATGCCAGGCGGCGATTCGCGACGCTATCCTCTTTGGCAAGAGTAATCAGCGGCTCGACGACACGGCGCAGTTCTTTGGCTTTAGGTAACGTCGTTTTGATCGTCTCATGTTTCAGCATCGACACCGCCATGTTGCTAAACATAGCTTTTCGATGTGAGCTGTTACGACCCAGTCGACGACCGGATTTTCTATGGCGCATTATTCTTTACCTATAGGTACTGGGGTTCAGTATCTTTATGAAAAACGACACTGAACCCGGTGTAATCTTAAGCCGGCAAACCGAGCTCGTGTTCCGGACGCAGACTTGATGGCGGCCAGTTCTCGAGCCGCATGCCCAAGCCCAAACCGTGCCCTTCGAGGACTTCTTTGATTTCGGTCAGTGACTTCTTGCCAAGATTCGGCGTACGCAGGAGCTCGACTTCGGTACGTTGTACGAGATCGCCAATGTACATGATGTTCTCAGCTTTGAGGCAGTTCGCCGAACGTACAGTAAGTTCGAGCTCGTCAACCGGACGCAACAAGATCGGGTCAACCTGACTCTCGGCCTGCGCATTAGCGCCGTCTTCCTGGCCCTGCAGGTCGACGAAAACAGACAACTGATCTTTAAGAATGCTGCCCGCGCGGCGAATAGCTTCCTCGGGATCAATAGTACCGTTGGTCTCGATCTCGATAATCAACTTGTCGAGGTCAGTACGCTGCTCAACTCGAGCCGCTTCTACGTTGTAGGTTACACGGTGCACCGGGCTGAACGACGCATCGAGTTGCAGGCGCCCGATTGGACCGGTCTGCTCTTCGAATACCGGGCGCTGAGTTGCCGGGCGATAACCACGACCGCGCTCTACTCTGAGCACCATGTTCAGCTCGCCCGCCTTGGTCAGATTGGCAATGACCAGCTCCGGATTCATGATCTCGACATCGTGGTCGAGCTGGATGTCCGCACCTGTTACAGGTCCTGGCCCTTTCTTCGAAATTCTGAGCTCAGCGGCGTCTCGCGTATGCATGCGAACAGCGACTTGCTTGAGGTTCAGGAGAATATCGACGACATCTTCCTGCACGCCTTCGATACTCGTGTACTCATGCAACACACCTTCGATCTCCGCCTCGGTGATTGCGGCACCCGGCATCGATGAAAGCAGAATACGACGCAGCGCATTGCCCAGTGTGTGGCCGAAACCACGTTCAAAAGGTTCGATGACCACTTTGGCCAAAAGATCGTTAACCGGCGTTACTTTAACTACGCGCGGTTTCAGAAATTCATGTACAGATTCCTGCATGGGAATATTCCTTCCTGACTACTTGGAGTACAGCTCGACGACGAGGTTTTCGTTAATGTCCGGGAGAACGTCTTCCCGATCCGGTAACGATTTCATAACGCCCGACATCTTTTTCGTGTCGACAACCACCCATTCAGGTAGGCCGACCTGGCCCGCAATTTCGATCGCGTTTTGAATGCGAAGTTGTTTGCGTGCTTTTTCACGAATACCGATTGAATCGCCTGCCGAAACTTGCGCAGACGGAATGTTGACTACTTTTCCGTTGACCTCGATGCTCTTGTGACTAACGAGCTGCCGTGCTTCGGCGCGCGTTGACGCAAACCCCATACGATAGACGACGTTGTCCAGACGACCCTCGAGCAAGCGCAACAGGTTTTCACCCGTTGAGCCCTTCAACTGAGCAGCACGTTTGTAATAATTACGAAACTGTCTTTCGAGCACGCCATACATGCGACGGAGCTTCTGCTTTTCACGAAGCTGCAAACCGTAATCCGACAAACGCGGACGACGCTGAGGTGCGCCACCAGGCGGCACATCAAGCTTGCACTTCGATTCGAGCGGCCTGACGCCACTCTTCAGAAACAAGTCCGTGCCTTCACGGCGGGACAGTTTACATTTTGGTCCTAAATATCTTGCCATTACTTATAGCCTCTATACCCGCCGCTTCTTAGGCGGGCGACAGCCGTTGTGAGGAATCGGTGTTACGTCCTCGATGTTTTGAATACGAAAACCCAGAGCGTTCAGAGCTCGTACGGCGGACTCGCGACCCGGTCCCGGCCCGCGAACTCGTACGTCAACGTTCTTGACGCCGAAGTCGAGAGCGGCGCGACCTGCTTTCTCAGACGCAACCTGTGCCGCGAACGGTGTCGACTTACGTGAACCGCGGAATCCGCAGCCACCAGCCGTCGCCCACGACAAGGCGTTACCCTGACGATCGGTAATTGTGATGATCGTGTTATTGAAGGAAGCATGGATATGCGCAATGGCATCAACCACATGCTTTTTGACCTTCTTTTTCTTTGGCTCTGCCATATTTATCTCTTAATAGGTCTGCGAGGACCTTTCCGTGTACGAGCGTTTGTTCGTGTGCGTTGGCCGCGCAGCGGCAATCCGCGCCTGTGACGGATACCGCGGTAACAACCGAGATCCATCAAACGCTTGATGTTCATTGAAATTTCGCGACGAAGATCACCTTCAACCTCAAAACTCGCAACTGCGGTTCTGAGATTGGCCACTTCCGGCTCGGCGAGATCTTTGACCGGCGTTGCCGGATCGACGTTCGCCGCAGCACAAATCTGCCTGGCGCGCGTGTTCCCGATACCGTAGATCGACGTTAACGCGATCACGATGTGCTTGGTCAGCGGTATGTTTATGCCTGCTATACGTGCCACTCTATTCCCTCGTTTTAGGCTTTGTCGCGCATGCGACGCCCCTTTCGATTAACCCTGGCGTTGCTTGTGCCGTGCGTCGGTGCAGATCACTCGCACAACACCTTTGCGGCGAACGATTTTGCAATTTCTGCAGATTTTCCTAACCGATGCTCTTACTTTCATGACTTCACTCCTCATTCACTGATTCGATCAGCGAACTTGTCCACCCTTGCCGTAGTTGCGCAGGTTGGCTTTTTGCATCATGCCCTCGTATTGATGACTCATTGCGTGCGCTTGCATCTGCGACATGAAGTCCATTGTTACGACGACGAGAATTAGTAGCGACGTACCGCCGAAACTGAACGGCATACTCGGATAGAACATTCGAACCATCTCCGGCAACAAACATACGCCCGCGATGTAAAGTGCGCCCCAGAACGTCAGCCGTGTCAGTACCTTGTCAATGTACTCGGCCGTGTGCGCGCCGGGTCGTATACCCGGAACGAAAGCACCCGAGCGCTTCAGGTTATCCGCG
>Ga0316191_10002425_pt1 | contig 13540 bp, 9 predicted proteins | sample Eddworburr2cm_MG_FD_204928 | JGI IMG/M metagenome (GOLD analysis project Ga0316191, IMG submission 204928) | Coastal sediment microbial communities from Maine, United States - Eddy worm burrow 2 cm | ecosystem: Environmental > Aquatic > Marine > Coastal > Sediment | place: USA: Maine | collected...
ATGGTCACCTTTGATGAGGGTGAAGAGCTTCAGGATTTGGTTCAAGGGCTTATTGAACGTGAAGAGCCGCTCGTGGTGAAGCTGCCAAGAGTATCCGGCCAGCGAGAAGATCGATATATGCAATTGCTTTGTGGTGAGCCGGATATTGAGGCTTTGAGCAGTGGCATTGGTGGTAGCACAGGTGGTAGCAATATCTCAAATGATCAGTCAGATCGAATCACTCAATTAGAGCAGGAAGTTGTAAGTCTAAGGCAAGAGCTGGCCGAACTGCGAGATCTCGTTGGTCAGAGGTGAGCCAATGTCTGCTTTCGGCCAGAAGCAGTTATACGAGTCACAAGTAAATGATTGTGTGAACTATTTTCTGGCGCTGACGACGATGCTTCGTCCAAGAAGCATACGCCAACCGTTCAGTGGTTTGATCAATTCCATATTGGAGTCGTTAATCGTTTTATGTTTCCCAGTCTCCCAGCGAACCCGCATACGGGTGTAAAAGCGGATGGGAATGTAGAAGATGATCAGCGGGATGATCGAACGGGCGAAATACTTATCGAAACCACAATGAAGCTTCTTGAAACCTGTCTCCATCAAGGTGTGACCCAGATAGAAATAAGAGATGGGTGTGATGTGTCCTAGTGCTGACTCATGCGAGTCATGGCCGACCGGCATAGGGCCGAAGAAGTTCCAGAAGCCGTAGAGAAAGAAGCGGATACGAGACTTGAGGTTGAGGATGTTTGGGGTGGTCATCACCAGCATGCCATCCGGCTTTAGAACGCGGTGAATCTCGCGAATAATGGTGTGATGATTCTCCAGATGTTCGGCTACTTCGGTAAATGTGATCAGGTCGAAGCTATTATCCTTGTATGGAAGAGTTCCGTGATTGAGGTCTACAGTCTCAACCTTCTGGCCGGGAATCTTCATGAACTCGTCACTATAGTCGCAAACACTGGTTTCAAGATCAGGGAAGTGATCTTTCATCAGCTGGATCAGTGCGCCTGTGCCACTACCGATATCGAGATACTGACCTTTAAGATTCGGGGTTTCACGCAGAACGGTATCTCTTACCGCCAGCAGCGTTTTGTCCAGACTCAGTTCATTCATTAACTCGTGGGTTTGCGGTGCAGTCATAAAACCTTCCTGTATAGTGGCCGGTAATCTAGCAAATCATGATCGTTATCAGAAGTGATGCTTCCCATTTTAACTAAATGTCATCAAGATAATTATTTAATGTCGTTTGTTTTCGCTGCGAGAATAAAGTCGTTCTCGTGGAGACCGTTGATCTTGTGGGTGTAGAGGAGGACGGTGCAGAAGCCCCAGCCGTAAGTGATATCAGGGTGGTGATTTTCCGACTCGGCGAGGTTGCCTACTTTAACGGCGAAATCCTGTGCTTGAAGAAAGTTTTTGAAGGTGAATGTTCGCCTTATTTTGGTGGAGGATTCAATCAGGTCCCAACCGGGGGTCTGCGCTATCAGTGCCTCTGCCTCATTCTCACTTAATGGCGGGATGCCACCTTCACAAGGGATGCAGTGCTTGCTTCTCAGCTCGCTCAACTGTTTTCCTTCTCGTTCAGGTTTCTGTTTGTTGCCTCATCCATCATCAGTTTGAACTCAATGGCATCGTTCAAGGCTCTGTAAGCTGCTTCAAGTACGTCGGTCGATACGCCAACCGTACTCCACTTGGTGACACCATCCGTGGACTCAATGAGTACTCTTACGGCGGCACCGGTGGCCTCCTTGGTGGAGAGTACACGCACCTTAAAATCTGAGAGGCGCATCGGTTTGAGGCTCGGATAGACGCCAGTCAGAGCTGCTCGGATCGCTTTGTCCATGGCATTGACCGGGCCGTTACCAATGGCGGCGGTGTGTAGCAGTTGATCTCCTACCTTGAGCTGAACAGTCGCTTCCGACTCGGTTGCGTCAAGGTGACCACGTTTTTCGTCATAAACACGGAATCTCACCAGTTCAAAGTGACGATTGAAACGTCCCATAGCTCTGCGCAGCAGGAGTTGAAAGGAGGCATCAGCACCTTCGAAGGCATAACCGGTTGCTTCAAGCTCCTTAATACGTTGTACCGCTTCAGCAACGACTGGATCATTGGCATCAAGACCCGCCTCAGGCTCAAGCTGTTGTAGTTTGCTCAGGATGTTGCTGCGTCCTGCCTGATCTGAAACCAGGATTTTCTGAACATTACCAACCAGAGTCGGATCGATATGTTCATAGAGGCTGCGCTCTTTACGTATGGCTGAGACATGGATGCCACCTTTATGGGCAAATGCATTTTGCCCTATATAGGGCTGGTGGCGCCATGGCAGTCTGTTGGCCATCTCATTGATAAAATCAGAGACCGACTTTAACTCATGCAGCTTGGTGCCGACTTCACCACAATCCCTGTCCATCTTGAGCTGTAGGGTTGGGATGATTGATACGAGATTGGCATTGCCGCAACGCTCACCAATACCATTGATGGTCCCCTGAATATGCGTTGCTCCGACGCGAACTGCAGCCAGCGAGTTGGCCACTGCCAGTTCGCAATCATTGTGGGCATGAATACCCATGGGTGTATCAGGAAAACGGGAGAGTACCGTGGTAACCACTTCAGCAATGCGATAGGGGACATTACCACCGTTGGTATCGCAGAGAACCAGTGTGTCAGCACCTGCTGAACGGGCAGCCTCAAGTACTTTCATGGCGTATTCGGGATTGGCGCTGTAGCCATCGAAGAAGTGTTCTGCATCGAAAAAGACGTTGTCGAAGTGCTTCTTCAGGTAGGTGATGGAGTCGATAACCAGTTGGAGGTTCTCCTCCTCACTAATGCCCAGTGCTTTAATGACATGAAGATCCCATGCCTTACCGAAGATGCAGGCTGCATCGGCACCACTCTGTACGAGTTTCTCTAGACCCGGATCATTTTCAGCTGCATTACGCGGTCTTGCAGTCGAACCGAAAGCAACAAGTTTACTGGTTGACCACTCTCGGTTTCGCATCAATTCAAAGAAGAGATCATCCTTCGGGCTGGCACCGGGCCATCCACCCTCGATCCATTGGATGCCGAACTCGGCCAATAGATTGGCAATACGTTTTTTGTCTTCAGCCGAGAAGTTGATTCCCGCTGTCTGACTTCCATCGCGCAGGGTGGTATCGAAAATCTGGACAGGTGTAGCAGCCTGCTTGGTGTTCATATCGTTAATCTCTTTTTCCGGCCTTCTTAAGCACAATCGGCTTATTGATGAGCCTGCTCAAGGATAGTTTTTCTTGTGTGGCATTCCAGATACAGACTTCATGATTATCAAACCAAGCCTCATCATCAAAGAGCCACTTCCAGCTCTTCTTCTTCTCTACAATGCGGGGTGATGCTGTCGTGCCGCTCTTGGTGCGATTCAGGGCTGCTGCCATACGAAGAATCGCTGAGAGTGCGATGCTGGTCTGGATATCCTTCTCGCGCATGCTCTTCAGCTCAGCATCCTTTGCTGATGGTTTCGATTTTCGATGGAAGCGAATGATGGCTGCCAGCATCTGTTGCTGACGCTGGGTAATGCCTGTCATGTTGGCGTTGGCAATAATATAACCACCGTGTAGATGGATCTTCTTATGACTGATGGCGAGGCCAATCTCGTGTAGCTGGCATGCTGCCATGAGTAGTCGATAGGACTCATAGTTCAGGCTCAGCTCTTCAGAGTAGGCATTGAAAATCAGTTCACTTGTAGTTGTCACGCGGTCTATTTGCACCTGATCGAGATTGAACCGTTTCACCATCGCTTTTGCCGAAGCGCGAATGGGTCGTTCCGGCAGTTTGCCGGTGGTCTCTACACGATCAAAGATGATTCCTTCGCGCAGGGCGCTTGGGCATACTCGAAGCGAATGAATATTCAGCGCGCTCATTACCTCTTCCAGTACAATCGAGCCTGCAACAAGGGTCTCTTTACGCTCATTCTCAATGGTGTCCGGAAGCGTATTCTCTTTAACGGCTTTAATCAGTTTACTGCGAATCGATTTCAGATGATCGAGTTCAAGATGGGTGGGATCTTTCAGATCACAGAAGTGGGCTGTGATTTCAGCCAATGTTCGAATGGTTCCTGAAGTGCCATAGACGGCGTTAATTTCGAAAGGCCAATAGACCGATGCTACCGATTGAATCTTGCTGGCAGCAGCGTGGATACACTTGTTAAGCTCACGCTTGGTATATTTCTGAGTGGGGAAAAACTGACGTGAATAGCGGCGTGCACCCATATCAAGGCTCTCTGCGGCCATGACACCATCCTGATTGCCGACAATCACTTCCGTACTGCCACCACCAATATCAATGATAAATGCGGGCTGCTCGCTGATATATCCCTCAGAGCGGACACCCTGAAAAACGAGGCGTGCCTCTTCATCACCATTCACGATCTCGACATTAAGCCCGAGCTCTTTACCGATGCGGCGTGTAATCACGTTCCGGTTCGGGGCATCACGCATGGCTGATGTGGCAATGCAGTGCAGATAAGCATTATAGCTTTCGGCCAGTCGTTTGAAATGGGCGAGGCTATCGATCATGCGGGTGATGGCCGCCTCATCCAGCCGTCCTCGGGCATCAACACCGTCACCAAGGCGTACCCAGTGCTTCATACGATCCACCACTCGAAATGCACCGAGTTCGGTGATTTCAGCAATAATCATATGAAATGAATTGGTGCCCATATCGACAGCTGCGATATGTTTGTTAACAGGATTGCTATTGGTTGTTGTGTTGTCGCTCACGAGAAGTACTCCTCTACACGGCACTCTAGGTGAAACCATCGCTGGCAGCTAGTAGCATGGGTGTTCAAAGTTGTTTAAAAGCATTAAATTCAGGCACCCTTTTTAAGCAGTATGGAGATTGATATGCGCGCAGTCCTGATGAGAGGAACGGGAATTCCCGATATTTTGACCGTTGAGGAAGTGAACCAGCCGGAGATTAGTGAAGCGAATCAGCTGTTGGTACGCGTCATGGCGGCCGGTATTAATCCAGTTGATACCAAGGTGCGCTCAAACGGGCTCTTTTTCCCCGATGGGTTACCAGCCATTCTCGGCTGTGATGGTGCTGGCATTGTTGAAGCGATAGGGGATGAGGTGACCCGCTTCCAACCGGGTGATCAGGTCTACTACTGCTATGGCGGTCTGGGTAACAGGAGCGGCGATGCTTCACTTGGCAATTATGCTGATTATGCCGTGGTGGATGAGGCGTATGTATCTATCAAACCCGATTGTCTTGGGTTTGATGAGGCTGCCGCAGCTCCACTGGTACTGATCACTGCGTGGGAAGCGTTGTTTGATCGTGCGGGGATTCATTCCGGTCAGAAGGTCTTCATCCATGCCGGAGCCGGTGGTGTCGGTCATGTGGCGATTCAGTTAGCGAAGATTGCCGGATGTGAAGTGGCGACCACGGTCAGTTCGGATGAGAAGGCGGCTTTTGTGAAAGAGCTAGGTGCCGATCTGGTCATTAACTATAAATCTGAGGATGTGGCTGAAGCGCTGTTGAAATGGACCGATGGAGAGGGTGTTCATGTCGCCTTCGATACCGTCGGTGGTGCAGCCTTTAATCAGCTCATTCCAGCCATGGCGCACTACAGTGATCTGGTCTCGATTTTACAGGTGCCTGACGACGTCGACTGGAAGAGCCTGCGCCTGAAGAATGTGCGTGTCAGTCAGGAGCTGATGCTGACACCGATGATCTTCAACTTAAGAGAAGGGGCTGAACATCATGCCGATATTCTTGAACAGTGTGCCCAACTCTTTGATGAGAAAAAACTCTCCATCTTTGTGTCCGATCTGCTGCCGCTCGAAGAGGCTGTGAAGGCACATACGATGATCGAGGCAGGTGGTACGACAGGTAAGATCGTGCTGGATCTATCAGGAGAACCCATCGAATGATCATGGATGATGAGATCAAGGTGATAAAGCCAACGCCCGAAATGCTGGAAGAGATGGGTGTGTTTGATTGGCCGATATGGGAGAAGGAGGCATCCCGGTTTCCGTGGCACTACGATGAGATGGAGACCTGCTATTTGCTTGAAGGTCGTGTCACTGTGACGCCTGCCGGCCTTGATAATTATACCTTCGGGAAAGGTGATATGGTTATTTTTCCGAAGGGGATGGCCTGCTTCTGGGAGATTCATGAGGATGTGCGTAAGCACTACCGGTTCGGGTGAGGAGAGGTTATGCCGATTTATGAGTTTCAGTGTAAAGATTGCAGCGATCGCTTTGAGACACTGGTTCGTGGTTCCGAAACGCCAGCCTGTCCGAAGTGCAGTAGTGAGAACCTGCAAAAGTTGATCTCAGCCCACTCAATCAGCAGTGGTGCACCGGACACCCCGTGTGGTTCAGCCCCATGCTCTCCAGCTCCGAGATGTGGTATGGGTGGCTGCGGATAAGCTATTCGTCTGTCGCTTTGGCGATCAGTGTTGCTCTGATCGGGGCGGGATGACCTTCGACCGTTTTGGAGCGGTCATTAGCATCAAGGAAGTCGGGCAGCGATTCAAAGGTCATCCACTCGGTGGCACGTTGTTCATCCAGTGAGGTGGTGTTTACATCGACACACTGGATGTGGTTGAAGCCGCAACGCCAGAGCCATATCTTCAGCATCTTCACCGATGGAATAAAGAAGACATTACGCATCTTGGCGTAGCGCCTATCGGGAATCAGACAGGCGTGTTCATCACCCTCAATCACCAGCGTTTCCAATACCAGTTCGCCACCCGGATGCATCAGCTCCTTAAGTTGAATGAGGTGATCCAAGGGTGAGCGGCGGTGATAGAGGATGCCCATCGAGAAGACCGTATCGAAGCACTCCATCTGCTCAGGCATATCATCAATACCGACTGGCAGAATGAAGGCGTTGGCATCCGGCTGATAGCGTTTCACGGTGGCAAAGTGCATCGAGAAGAGGGGGGTCGGGTCGATGCCGATCACCTGTTTGGCTCCTGCCCCCAGCATACGCCACATGTGATAGCCCGAACCGCAGCCGACATCGAGGACAGTGCGTCCATGCAGAGGTGAGATATGATCCTTGATGCGGTTCCACTTCCAGTCCGAGTGCCACTCGGTGTCGATATGGACGCCGAAGATATTGAACGGGCCTTTACGCCACGGATGCATCTTCTTCAGTAGCGTTTCAATCTCGAATGGAGTTAGGTCGGTGTCCTCACTGTTGCCGACGCGGACGACATCACTGCTCAGATCAACCGAGGAGGGGGTGACATTGGGAAGGCCCAGCAGGCCACTGCTCCAGCGATCAAGATCGCCATGCTTGAGAATCTTCTTCCAACCCTTCTTGTGCCGGTTCATCAGTTCATTCTGGAAGGGGAGAAGGGCTTCCGTATTCAGTGAGTTGAGCAGCCGTGTCTGCTCCTGCTGCTGGTAGAGTTCCATTGAGGTCATGATTTCACCGCGATCATTGAGGCGAAGTTAAAACACTGGAACCACGTATGGGAGGTAGAGAATCCGGCCTCTTGCAGACGGGCGTGATGTGTAGCCAGTGTCTCGGGAACCAAAACATTCTCAAGCGCTGTTCGTTTGCGACTGATCTCCATATCCGAATAACCCTGCGCCCGCTTGAAGGCTTCATGCAACTCAATCTGGCGTTGGTTCTCATCCTCATCGGTAAAGGCGATCTTCTCCGAGAGAATCAGCACGCCACTGGGCTTCAATCCGGCATAGATTTTTTGAATGAGTTCAAGACGTCTCTCTTTGGGTACAAATTGAAGGACAAAATTGAGCACAACCACTGATCCCTTTTCGATATCTGTATCGAGAATATCCTGACAGAGAATTATGACATGCTCATTTTTCAGCGCATCTTTGCAGCGCTCTACCATCGCTTTGGAGTTGTCGACACCGATGACATTGCAACCTTTGCCGGATGCGCCACGAGAGAGAGCCATGGTAGAGGCACCCAACGAGCAACCGAGATCGTAGAGATTAGATCCCTTCTGCGCATACTGATGCGCCAGCAACTCGACCATCTTCAACGTCTCACCATAGCCAGGAACAGAGCGCCCGATCATGTCGGCAAAGACGGATGCCACCTTGTCATCGAAGGTGAATCCGCCGGTGTGAATGTTATCGGTGTAGATAGCGTCGCGACTCATGCGCCGCAATATGACTGAAACATAAGCAATAAAAAAGCCGGTAGGAGAACCCACCGGCTTTTTCAGTTGAACAAGACCTACTTAACGGGGCAGGTCGGATGAACCCATCAGGTGCTCATCAACTGCGCGGGCGCACTGACGGCCTTCACGGATTGCCCAGACAACGAGCGACTGACCGCGACGCATGTCGCCTGCCGAGAAGACTTTGTCGAGACTGGTCTTGTAGTCATTGGTGTTGGCCGAAACATTGCCGCGACCATCCTTCTCTACGCCCAGTTCATCGATCATACCCTCATGAACTGGGTGAACGAAGCCCATCGCCAGAAGCACAAGATCGGCCTTGAGGGTGAACTCACTGCCGGGAATCTCGGTCATGTTCCACTGACCATTCTCTTGTTTCCACTCAACGCGAGCGCACTCGATGGCGGTGACTTTGCCGTTTTCACCAACAAAGCGTTTGGTAGCAATAGCGAAATCGCGCTCGCAACCCTCTTCCTGTGAGGTGGATGTGCGCATCTTCATTGGCCAGTTCGGCCAGGTCATCAGTTTGTTTGGCGTTTCCGGCGGGGCAGGCATGATCTCAATCTGAGTCACACTCTTGGCACCATGACGGTTAGAGGTGCCGATACAGTCAGAGCCGGTATCACCGCCACCAATCACCACCACATGCTTATCCTTGGCAGTGATGAACTCCTCTTCAGGGATCTCGTCACCCAGTACACGCTTGGTGTTCTTGGTGAGAAGCTCCATGGCAAAGTGGACGCCAGATAGCTCATCACGACCTTCGATAGGGAGGTCACGAGGCTTTTCGGAACCACCAGCGAGTACCACTGCATCATATTCAGCAAGTAGTTCCTTGGTGGAGATATCGACACCGATGTGGGTGTTGATTCGGAAATCGACACCCTCGCCACGCATCTGCGCGATACGACGGTCGATGATGTGCTTTTCAAACTTGAAGTTCGGGATGCCGTAGCGCATCAGGCCACCAACACGGTTTTCCTTCTCGAATACCACGACATCATGTCCTGCGCGTGCCAACTGCTGGGCACATGCCAGGCCTGAAGGACCGGAGCCGACAATAGCAACCTTCTTACCGGATTTGTGGTCTGCTGGCTGCGGAGCGATCCAATCTTCTGCCCAACCCTTCTCAACGATGGAGAGCTCGATGTTTTTGATCGAGATCGCATCACCAATCAGGTTGACTGTGCACGCCTCTTCACACGGAGCCGGACAGATACGGCCGGTAAACTCCGGGAAGTTATTGGTGGAGTGGAGAATATCCAACGCTTCACGCCATTTTCCGTGATAAACGCAATCATTCCAATCAGGAATAATGTTGTTGATCGGACATCCGTTATGGCAGAAGGGGATACCGCAGTCCATGCAGCGTGCACCCTGCTTGCTCATGTTATCAGGCAGTTTTGAAAACTCATTGTAGTGAGTGAGACGATCTGCAACCGGAGCGTAGCTCAGGTTTTCGCGTGAGAATTCCTTGAATCCAGTTGCCTTACCCATTTGCTTGCTCCTTACCTGCTGCGGCTTTCATCTCAGCCTCCATTTCAGCCAATGCTCGTTTGTAATCGACCGGCATCACCCTGGTGAATTTCGGTAGATATGTTTCCCAGTTTTCCAGAATGTTCTTAGCTCTGGAGGAGTTGGTGTAATGGACGTGACGCTCAATCAGCGTGCGAAGAATCTTCTGATCATTCTGTGAGAGGGCGTGCTTGATATCGACACGGCCATGCGTTTCAAGATCAGGACCTTGATGGTCAAGCTCTTCCAATGCATCGGCTTCCGAGGCGATCGGCTCCAGTTCAACCTGAGCCATATTGCAGCGATTCTCGAAATCACCGGCTTCATCCAGCACATAGGCGATGCCGCCTGACATGCCTGCTGCGAAGTTGCGGCCGGTTTCACCGAGTACCACAACCGTACCACCAGTCATGTATTCACAACCGTGATCACCTACGCCTTCAACCACTGCAGTAGCACCGGAGTTACGAACGGCAAAGCGTTCACCACCGACGCCATTAAAATAGCACTCGCCGGCAATAGCGCCGAAGAGGACGGTGTTACCAACAATGATGTTCTCATCGGATTTGAGTGTGCTCTCTTTGGGTGGATAGATGGCAATGCGACCACCGGAGAGGCCCTTGCCGACGTAATCGTTACCTTCACCAGCCAGGTCAATGGTGACACCACGTGCCAACCATGCGCCGAGCGATTGACCAGCTGTACCCTTCGCCTTGATGACGATGGTGTCTTCCGCCAGTCCTTCATGGCCATACTTCCTGGCAACCTTGCCTGAGAGCATGGTGCCGAAGCTGCGATCAACATTGCAGATGTCGGTATTGATCACGACAGGTGTCTTATCTTCCAGAGCAGGAGCTGCTTCTGCGATCAGCTTGTTATCAATTAGAGTGGTCAGCCCATGATCCTGTATTTCGCAGTGGCGAATCGCTGATTCAACACCGGTGATCTGATGGAACATCGGTGAGAGGTCGAGACCCTCTGATTTCCAATGACGGACCGCATCGTTGGTGTCGAGCATGTCAGCACGACCGATCAATTCATCAAAGGTACGGAAGCCAAGCTCGGCCATAATCTCACGCGCCTCTTCAGCGACGAACATGAAGAAGTTGACCACATCTTCAGGCTTACCAACGAACTTCTTGCGAAGCTCAGGGTCCTGAGTGGCAACACCAACAGGGCAGGTGTTGAGGTGGCACTTACGCATCATGATGCAGCCTTCCGCGATCAACGCGATGGTGCCGAATGCAATCTCATCGGCACCGAGCAGACCTGCAATGACCACATCGCGACCTGTACGCATCTGGCCATCGGCCTGCAGACGGGTACGACCACGCAGACGGTTAAGAACAAGTGTCTGCTGCGTTTCAGCAAGACCCAACTCCCATGGAGAACCGGCATGTTTGATACTGGTTAATGGTGACGCACCTGTACCACCATCGTGACCAGCAATCACCACGTGATCGGCATGTGCCTTGACCACGCCGGCAGCAACGGTGCCAACACCGATCTCGGATACCAGCTTCACAGAGATGTCGGCATCAGTATTGGTGTTTTTCAGGTCGAAGATCAGCTGAGCCAGATCTTCAATGGAGTAGATGTCATGGTGCGGCGGAGGTGAGATTAATCCCACGCCCGGTGTTGAGTGACGAACACGGCCGATACGCTGATCGACCTTGTGACCCGGCAGCTGACCGCCTTCACCTGGCTTGGCACCCTGTGCCATTTTGATCTGAATCTGATCAGCATTGGCCAGATACTCGGTGGTAACACCAAAGCGACCGGATGCTACCTGCTTGATGGCAGAGCGCATGGAGTCGCCGTTTGCCATCGGGGTGAAACGCTCAGGCTCTTCACCACCTTCACCGGTGTTGGATTTACCACCCAAGCGGTTCATGGCAATCGCCAGTGTTGAGTGAGCTTCGTGGGAGATTGAGCCGAAACTCATCGCACCGGTAGCAAAGCGCTGTACAATTGATGTGGCCGGTTCGACCTCGTCAATCGAGATTGATTTACCGCCCTTGAACTTGAAGAGGCCACGCAGAGTTTTCAATTTGCCATTTTGATCGTTGATCTCATCGGCATAATCTTTGTACATATTGTAGTTATCGCTACGCACTGCATGTTGCAGTTTGGCAATGGTGTCGGGGCCCAATGTGTGCTCCTCGCCACGAACACGCCAAGCATATTCACCACCGACATCAAGATGACTCTTGTAGATATGGGCATTGCCGTAAGCAGCACGGTGAAGACGAATCGCCTCTTCAGCCACTTGATTCAGACCCACACCTTCGATCTGGGTAGCGGTACCGGTGAAGTACTTCTTGACGAAATCAGAGGAGAGGCCAACGGCCTCAAAGATCTGAGCGCCACAGTAGGATTGATAGGTGGAGATACCCATCTTCGACATCACCTTGTAGAGGCCTTTGCCGATTGCTTTGATATAGCGGGTCTTTACCTCTTCAAGGCTCAACTCATCCGGCAGTTGACCGCTACGCTGCATGTCGTAAAGGGTTTCAAATGCAATGTATGGATTGATCGCTTCAGCGCCGAAACCTGCCAAGGTGGCGAAGTGGTGAACTTCACGGGCACTACCGGTTTCAATCACGAGCCCCGCCTCAGTACGAAGACCCTGATTGATCAGATGCTGATGCACAGCAGAGGTGGCCAGCAGTGATGGGATGGCGATGTGATCCGCATCCACCTCCCGGTCAGAGAGGATCACGATGTTGTAATGTTCACTTACCGCTTTCTCGGCAGCTTCACAGAGAGCAGTTAGAGCCGCTTCCATGCCTGCAGCACCCTGATCAGCGGTGTAGCACATGGATAGGGTCGTGGTACGGAATTTGCCATCGGTATAGCGCTCGATCCGGCGAAGTTTCTCAAGGTCGATGTTACTCAGGACCGGCTGCTTCACCTCCAGACGCATCTGGGGCTCTTCGTTATCAAGGCCGAGAAGGTTGGGGCGGGGGCCAATGATCGAAGTCAGGCTCATCACCATCTCTTCACGAATCGGATCAATCGGTGGATTGGTCACCTGTGCAAAGAGCTGGCGGAAGTAGTTGGAGAGCTGCTTGGAGCGATTGGATAGGACTGCCAGTGGCGAGTCATTACCCATTGAGCCGGTCGCTTCCTGTCCTGAAATGGCCATCGGTGTCATCAGGAACTTCAGATCTTCCTGTGAATAGCCGAATGCCTGCTGTTTATTAAGCAGGGTTTCACGCTCGGGTGCCATGGGCGCTACCTCTTCAGGTAGTGACTCCAGGTGAATCTGGGTTTCAGCCAGAATCTTCTGATAAGGCTTGAGGCTTGCCAGTTCGTTCTTCATGTCGGTGCCACGGATAATGCGACCCTCTTCAAGGTCGATGAGGAACATCTTACCCGGCTGAAGACGCCACTTCTTAACAATCTTCTCTTCAGGAATGTCGAGAACACCCATCTCGGAGGCCATGACCACAAGATCATCATCGGTGACCAGATAACGGGCAGGACGCAGGCCGTTACGATCCAGTGTTGCACCGATTTGACGACCATCGGTAAAGGCAACGGCGGCAGGGCCATCCCATGGCTCCATCAGAGCAGCATGGTACTCGTAAAAGGCTTTACGCTTCTCATCCATTAGGTTGTTACCGGACCACGCTTCAGGAATCAGCAGCATGGCAGCGTGAGCCAGTGAATAGCCGCCCATGACAAGTAGTTCCAGAGCGTTATCAAAACATGCGGTGTCGGACTGGCCTTCGCCGATGATAGGCCAGATTCTAGCCAGGTCATCACCCAGGAGTTCGGACTTCATGGAGTGACGGCGGGCATTCATCCAGTTGATGTTACCGCGAACGGTGTTGATCTCGCCGTTATGGGCAATCATACGGAATGGATGTGCCAGACCCCATGCAGGGAAGGTGTTGG
>Ga0316191_10002426_pt1 | contig 13540 bp, 13 predicted proteins | sample Eddworburr2cm_MG_FD_204928 | JGI IMG/M metagenome (GOLD analysis project Ga0316191, IMG submission 204928) | Coastal sediment microbial communities from Maine, United States - Eddy worm burrow 2 cm | ecosystem: Environmental > Aquatic > Marine > Coastal > Sediment | place: USA: Maine...
GCGAACCAAACAATCTGCCGAACCAGCTAGACACGTGAAGTATTCGATTTCTCATTGATCAGCCAGGCGACGTCCCGGCCAGACAGGTAATAAAGCAGAAATTGGCCCGGTCTTCTACTTTGATTTCACCGGATGGGCATATCAGCCGCAGGATTCGAATGTTCCTGACTGCCTTCGCGATCGTTGCGACCAATTGATGAGAAGTAATCCATGAGAAATGTACGCATTCGGCATAAATCAAGCGGGCTGTTGCTGGCCGACGGCCCAATCGGGTGGGAAATCACGCCATTCGAAGGCAATTTTTATATCCGCGGAAAGTTTCTCCGTACGGATCGCTTCAAGGTTAACTGCCTCCCGGGCCTATGCATCTACAAATTCCTTTACGTCTGGCTCGATCTTCATATCGACCCGGACCATCGGGTCGCCAATCCTGGATGGATGTACTGGCTCCCTAATCCGTTACTACCTTTCATCTGGTTTCGCGTTGCAGTACCTTGCGAGCATCCGGAGATTGAAATTGAAGAGTACTGAGAAATGCACTGTTTTCGACATCCAGGCCAACACGCAGTTGCAGTCTGTAAACACTGTGGAAAAGCTGCATGCGGCGATTGTTGTGAAGATACGCTGCAGGGAATCGCGTGTAGCGCGGATTGCGCAAAAGAACTGCAGGAGGATGACCTCCTTAATTCCAGCCTGAAACAGAGTTATGGAATTGGCGCCAAACCGCCATTGCCCGCCTCTATACCAACTTACTTCTTCTTTGGGATCATACTTCTTGTTACGAGTTTCTACCTTTACTTCTCCCAGGCTAGAATCGACTACATGACTCTGGCGATGTCAGCAGTGTTCTTTGTAATGTCAGGCGGTTCATACAAGCGCTACCGGGATGTGTGCTCCAGCTGTTGAGAACTGTTCTGAAGTTAAGTGGCAAAGATAATGTTGGCCAGAAAACCATAAATAATCAGACGCGAATTGGATCCCCCTGATGTCAGGCAACACCTTCGACGCTTTTAGCAAAGCCTCTGTACAACATGTACGGAATACTGGCAGAAAGTCGTCTCGGAAGAGTTCCGTTGAGAACAAACCACTATTTTCAGAACAAGGCCTGAACCGGAGTTTCGATGCAATTTCGCGTTGGCCCGGCTACGAACCCACACCGCTATTATCCCTTTCAGGCCTGGCCCGATCATTGAATGTCGCGGCGGTCCATTACAAAGATGAGGGCAGCCGATTTGGCCTCGGTAGCTTCAAAGCACTGGGTGGCGCCTATGCTGTGAGCCGTCTCCTGTCCGCCGGTACCAACCCCTCATCAATCACGGTGGCCAGCGCAACCGACGGCAATCACGGCCTTTCTGTTGCCTGGGGCGCCAGGACTGCGGGCTGCCGCTGCGTTATTTTCATCCATGCCGAAGTCAGCGCCGGTCGAGAACATGCACTGCAGTCTCAAGGCGCGGAAGTCATTCGCATCGATGGCAACTACGACGAGTCAGTCAGGCAATGTTATGCGGCAGCCAATGCCAATAACTGGACCGTGGTGTCCGATACATCGAGTGACGAAGCAGGCAGCGAAATCGCACGGATCGTGATGGAGGGCTACTCCGTCATGGTGGCAGAAATCACTGAACAACTCGGCGGAGACATACCAACGCACGTATTCGTTCAGGGCGGAGTTGGCGGCCTCGCCGCTACGGTTTGCGAATATTTCCGGCTCGCCTGGGGCGCAGCGGCGCCGCACTTTGTCATTGTTGAACCAAATCGTGCACCGTGCCTTTTCGAAAGTGCCAGGCAAGGCGAACGTGTTTGTGTTGATGTCAGCGAAGAAACGGTTATGGCCGGATTGTCCTGTGGCGAGGTGTCGACAATCGCGTGGCCGACGCTTGGTTCCTATACGGACGATTTACTGACAATACCCGATTCGGTTGTCGCCCCGGCAATGCGCTTGCTCGCAGATGCGCCTTTTGATGATCCTCCGATTGTTGCCGGGGAGTCGGCAGTCGCCGGGCTTGCTGGTTTCATATGTGCCGTAACAGACGCCGGCCTGAGCGCCGCCCTGCAATTGAATCAGGGCAGCCGCGTGCTCGTAATTGGTACCGAAGGCGCAACCGATCCTGTGCTTTACGAGTCGATGACCGGGCGCTCAGCCGCCTCGGTCAGGCGTGCTAGTATTTGAAACCGCTCGCAATAGTACCTGATGCGAAAAGGAGCTCCGCGGTATGGTCGTTAAGGGGACACTGATTCACACGCCGGTACTGGGCGAAGTGGAAACTATCGAAGATGCCCTGATCACGATAGATGGCAGCGGGCAAATTTCCTCGATTCTGGCTCCCGCTACCCCGGGTTACGATGAGGGCCTCGGCGCGGCATCCGGGAGTGGCCAGCTTTTCGAATTGAGTGACAGGCAGTACCTGCTCCCAGGCCTTGTCGATCTGCACATTCACGCACCGCAATGGCCGCAAATTGGAACGGCACTGCACTTGCCGCTTTATGAATGGCTCCAGGAATGCACATTTCCTCTCGAAGCGAAATACGAAGACCTTGTATTCGCGCGTCGAAATTACGAGTCGCTTGTCGACAATCTGCTGGCCAATGGCACAACAACTGCGACCTGCTTCGGCACAGTACACCTCGAAGCAACCAAGTTGCTGGCCGAAATTTGCCTGGCCAAGGGACAACGCGCAGTCATCGGCAAAGTCGCGATGGACAGCAAAGACGAATGCCCGGAATTTTACCGGGACAGGTCCGCCGTGGCAGGTCTGGATGACACACGCGCTTTAATCGAGCACATCCGCAATCTGCCGGGCAATGAAGATGGCAGAGTCTTGCCGGCAGTGACACCACGATTCATTCCGGGTTGCACGGACGCAATGCTGGAAGGTCTTGGGTCAATCGCGGATGAATACAATTGTCACGTCCAGACACATTGCTCTGAAAGTGATTGGGAACACGAATACGTGATCGAACGACATGGCGTGAATGACACTCAGAGCCTCGATCGTTTTCGCTTGCTTACCGATAAGACGGTGCTCGCACATTCAAATCTCATCAATGACGAAGACATGTCGACCATCAAGGCGTGCAACAGCGGCATTGCGCACTGCCCGCTATCCAACGTCTATTTTTCCAATGCGGTCTTCCCCGCACGCCGCGCACTGGATCTCGGCCTGAAAATCGGCCTGGGGACCGATATTTCGGGCGGGCCGAACCCGAGCATCCTTCACAACTGTCAGGCTTCGGTTAACTCGTCACGAATGCTGGAAGAAGGAGTTGACCCGAGCGCTCCGGCAAGTGAGCGGGGAACGCCTGATTCGAGAATCAATTACCTCGAGGCTTTCTGGATGGCTACAGTCGGCGGCGCCCGGACACTTGGCCTGAAAGTTGGACAATTCGCAGAGGGCTTTAATTTTGATGCCATCGTCGTTGACGCTGACGTTGTGGATACAAACCTGAGTGCCTGGGAAGATTCCCATTCTGCTGAAGACACGCTGCAGAAGATAATCTACAACGCCGAGCGCAGAAACATCACCAATGTCTGGGTGCAAGGCAGGATGGTCAAAGGGAGTTGACGCGCAGCCGTCCGACCAGGCCGCCAAACCCTTATAGAAATCAAATGGTTGGATTTTCCTGACCGATGCGCCGATCTTGTCGGCCTTTTTCCGTGATCGTGTCATAATTGCCTGTAAATCGAACAGGCAAAAAGATCTGATCCGATACCTGACAAACTCGCGCCCGGCCATTCGCTGGCCGGCTGAGAATTAATTTGCCAGGCAGCTACCGGGCACCCCCCAACGCAGATCCACAGGAGTTTTCCCTTTTTTATGTTTCCCAGATCACTATTTATTGTCGCCCTTGCCACAATCGCAGGATGCGCTGTCCAGGAACCGCAGGCCGTCGAACAGGCACCGCAGGAAGTAGTAATAGTCGACCCCCCCGCAGACGTGGAGGTACTGCCTGAAGTGAAAGAGGATCCGGTTCCCGGTGCCTGTGAGGTGTTGCTGGCGCGCCTCGAAGAAACGCAGCCACTACTAAGCAACCTGGATGAGTCACTCGCCGGACAGGCAGAGCGAATCGAGCAAGCTGTCGCTCGCCTCAACAAGCCGGTGCCACCACCGAAAATTCAGGAATGCCCAACTGTCAACGTGGGTGTTCTTGGCAGAAAAGAGATTATTGGTTCTATCGAGTGGCTTTACATGGATCCGCCGGGACACCACTACCGCGCCAGGGTTGATAGCGGCGCCGAAACGTCTTCGCTGAGTGCCAACGATGTTGTCGAATTCGAGCGCGACGGTGATGACTGGGTGCGGTTTACTTTCGACCACGACGGCACAGACGAGCCTGTCGATTTCGAACTGCCAATCAAGCGCACGGTATTGATACGCCAGGCTTCATCCGAGGAAGCGGATCGAAGGGTGGTCGTCGAACTGGACATCAGGCTTGGCGACCAGCTGCAGACGACTGAATTTACACTGACAGATCGCGGCCGTATGACATACCCTGTATTGCTCGGTCGGGCGTTCCTGATGGACCTTTACGTCATCGACGTATCCCGATCATATACCCACGAGAGATATCAAACTCCGTAAGCCAATGAATAAATCCGCCCAATCCAGCCGGTTTTCACTTTTTGCCCTCGTTGGCCTGTTGTCGGTGCTTGGACTCGGTCAGTCCATTCACAGGCACATCGTCTACGATATTCCGTGGGTGCCGGGCACCGAAAAGTCAATCTGGTCGATAGAGGCGAGCATACAGTTTTTTGGCAGAGGCGATCCGGTATCGGTCAATCTGCGCCGACCAAGCGACCAGGCTGGATTCGCCGTGCTGGATGAGAGTGGCGCCTCTCCAGGTTACGGCTTAAGTTTTGTGGACCACATCGGATTGCCGACCGCGCAGTGGTCGATTCGCGAGGCGACGGGGCAGCAAACGCTCTACTACAGGGCCGAGGTCTTACAACGCGACACTGAGGACTTCGATGAAGAACCCCCGCCACGACTTCAGTCGCGGAGTTGGGAGGAGCCCTACGCAACCGCGGTGGAAGCAGTCCTTGATCAGGCATTTAGTATGTCAGCCGATCCCTTTTCACTCACGCGACAACTGATCAGCCAATTTCGCGCCACTGATCTCGCCCAGAACGAGCAACTCCTGATCGACGAGGTAGGCGAACAAAACCTGACCAACCTGCTTGCCGACATGTTGCAGAGCCGGGATATTCCCGCCACAACTGTCTACGGGCTGTTGCTGGAGGATGGCAGGCGGCGCCAGCGATTAAAGCCCTTGCTTCGCGTGTGGTCAGACGAGCGAAGCGAAGTCTTTAAGTTTGGACTAAGTGCAGTGGAGGCCCGTCTCCCGGTTCTCCTGTGGCAGCCTACCCGGGGCTTCGTGCTGGACGTCACTGGCGGGACAGGATCGGACCTCACGTTTTCCATGATTCGTTCCGAGTTCACCAGCTACGGCCAGGTCGCAGCAGCATTAGGTGAAGGGGATGACTTCCTGGGGTTCTCGATTCATACACTGCCGATCGAAGAGCAGGCGATGTTCAAGACCATCTTGCTACTGCCAATTGGTGCGCTGGTAGTCTGCCTGTTGCGAATATTCGTCGGGCTCAGCACATCAGGAACCTTCATGCCGGTGCTGATCGCGTTGGCCTTCATTGAAACGTCCCTCTTAACCGGACTCGTGGGATTTTTGCTCGTGGTGGCCGTCGGCTTGATGATCAGAAGTTACATGTCACACCTGAATTTGCTCTTGGTGGCACGAATATCCGCGGTGATTATTACCGTCATTACGATCATCGCGCTATTCAGCGTGTTCAGTTACCGAATCGGGCTGACTGAGGGTCTGAAGATCACATTCTTCCCGATGATTATTCTCTCGTGGACGGTTGAGCGCATGTCGATCCTCTGGGAAGAAGAGGGTTGGCGCGAAGTTGCGATCCAGGGTTCCGGCAGTTTACTCACTGCTGTCCTGGCCTATCTTGCGATGACCAATCCGTGGGTTCGGCATCTGAGTTTCAACTTTATTGGCCTGCAATTCGTCGCCCTGGCGCTGATCATGCTGTTGGGCAGCTACAGCGGTTACCGGTTACTCGAGCTGCGTCGCTTTAAACCAATCGTCAATTCGGTGAAATAGGCATGTTTACCTCACCTCGCCGACTTCGGGCAATGGGCGTGGTCGGAATGAATGAACGCAACACCAGGATCATTGGTGCGCTCAATCCACGTTCTCTTTACCCGCTCGTCGACAACAAGCTGAAGACCAAGTTATTGGCCGCCGAAAAAGGCGTCGCGACGCCGGCGCTGATCGGTGCCGTCAAGACACAACATGATTTGAAAAAACTCTCGGAGTTTCTTGCTCCTCACGACGGGTTCGCGATCAAACCCGCCAAAGGCAGCGGCGGCAAAGGTATCCTCGTGATTGCGTCGCAACGCAAGGACACGTTCATCAAACCCAATGGACAGGAACTGCTGATCGATGACGTTCGTCGGCACATATCGAACATACTCTCCGGTCTTTTCAGCCTTGGCGGTGCACCCGATGTAGCTGTTGTGGAAGCACTGGTGCGCCCGGATTCGATGTACGAAAACCTTTCTGTTGAAGGCGTACCTGATATTCGCATTATTGTTTATCGCGGATTTCCGATCATGGCGATGATGCGTTTGTCGACACGCGAGTCTGACGGCAAAGCGAATCTTCACCAGGGAGCAGTCGGTGTAGGCCTGACGATTTCCGGTGGTCGTGCTGTTAACGCGGTTCAGTTCAATCGAACCATCCGCGAGCATCCGGACTCCGGAGCAGACCTGATGTCGATTCACATTCCAGGCTGGGCAGCGCTGCTGGAACTTGGCGCTCGATCCGCCGACGCGACCGGTCTTGGCTATATCGGCGCAGACATTGTGATCGATCGTGATCGCGGTCCATTGCTGTTGGAGCTGAATGCCCGACCCGGCCTGGCCATTCAGATAGCCAACGGGGTTGGGCTCGCGTTCAGAATTCGTGATGTCGATGCGATTCGGTCGCAGTTCTTTCGTGAAAGCGCTCATCAACGTGTCATGCGAGCAATGACAATGTTTGACTGACGGAGCAAGCCGATGGTCCAGCGCCTGGTCATCTCACTGATTCGCATCATCACCAGTACCTTCTTCCGCCGAATCGATGTCGTCGGGATCGAAAACGTTCCTGAAGACGGCGCGGTCATCTTCGCCGGCAATCACCCGAACGCACTGATGGATGGTTGGCTCCTGACAGCGAAATGTGGCCGCTGGCCGCTACACTTCGTCGCTAACGCGAAGCTCTGGAAATACCGGATGCTGGTGCCAATCCTCAATGCGACCGGCGCAGTTCCCGTCTACCGGCGCGAGGAGCATGGCGGTGAAGTCAACAATGAGAAGGCGTTCGAAACGCTCTACAAAGTTATCGAAACCGGCAACTGCATGGGCATATTCCCGGAAGGCGTCAGCCATGCCGAGTCCAAGATGTTCAAACTGAAAACCGGCGCTGCACGTATTGCTCTGACAGTGGCTGCGCGTGGCAAGACAGGGGTCATGATTATTCCTTGTGGTCTGAATTACATTCACCGTCACCGCTTCAGAAGCCAGGTTCTCATCGAGTTTGGCCAACCCATCGTTATCGACGATTACTGGGTCGCGCAATTTCGGGAAGACAATCAGGGGGCGGCAAGAAAACTGACGGACCACCTGGCGGGTGCATTGACGGGCGTGACGCTAAATGCACCGGATTGGCGCACGTTGCGTTTTGCCCAGACAGCCAGGCGATTGTATAAGCCGTCATCCGCAGTCCTTAGTCCCGGCGAATATGTCGAGCTAAACCGGCGTTTCATCGAACGACACCTGGAAATAGCCAGGGACCCGGAAATGGCCACGTTCCAGGATGCCGTTGAAGACTACCAGGCACGACTGGATATGCTCGGCCTCAAGGACCATCAGTTGAGAAAGTCGATTACACTCGGCGATGCGTTTCGCAAGATTATTTTTCGCGCTTTGATCATGCTCGTATTGCTGCCATTAGCAATCCCTGGCGCGTTGTTACATCTACCCGTCGGCTGGATCGCCGCGGTAGTCGGCGAGCGGTTCAGTTATGAAATGGACGATATCGCAACGTTGAAAGTTTTCGCGACCATTTTGTTGCTGCCAGTTTTGTACCTGGCGATCGCGATTTTCGTTGGCCTCAGCTTCGGACCGTGGTGGGCATTGGTGTCCGTTGTGGGGCTATCCCTCAGTTTTTTCGCCTCGATTCGACTGATTGAAGCCGAAGCAGGGCTGTTGCTGTCGGTGCTGTCGGTCTTCAAACTGGCACGGCTGGGAAGCGAAGTGGAAGACCTGCGCGCAACAAGAATGGCGCTGGTCAAGGAAGTCAGGGAACTGGTCGACCGGTATATCGAACCTGGTACGAAGCGAATGTTTACTCAAGAAGACTTCGGATCCTGAATTCGCTATCGGCGTCAGGCGCATGAAGCGGACGTATGATGTTGATAATAATCATGATGCCGTGAAACGTTATCGCACCCTATTCATCACCCCATTTTGTTTCGACTTTGATACCAATCTTTTGCAGAAACGCCGAAGGCAAAATGCCTCCAGCGGACACGATGATCGCATCATTCCTGAGTCGACCAACTTTGTCGTTTAACGCGATGATGACGGAGTCAGGCCGAATTTCTTTCACATTCGAATTGAACAGTACTTTGAGCTTGCCCTCACTCTTCATCTTTTCGACTTTTTCACGATTCTTCGGCTTCGCTCGGCTGAATGCACCCGACCTGTAGGACAGCGTCACCGTCGTACCAGGCTCGGCAGCAATACTCGTCGCTGCTTCAAGCGCGCTGTCACCGCCACCAACGACCAGGACATGCTGATCTCGATACTGCTCTGCATCGATCAGGCGATAGGCCACCTTGGGTAGCTCCTCGCCCGGAACGCCGAGTTGTCGCGGTGAGCCGCGTCGACCAATGGCGAGAAGCACCGCACGAGTGTCGTAGCTCGCTTTGTTCGTTATTACGACATAGCCATCCTTTCCGGTAGCTGGCTCGATCGCATCGACTCGCTCATCGTAGTTAATTTTGATCCCTGACTTTTGTTCCGCGTTTCGCCAGAACTCAATCAAGTCCTCTTTCTGGACTTCCTTGAACTTGGTCTTGCCGATAATCGGTAACTCGGCAGGCTGCGTCATTACCAGCTTGCGTCGCGGAAAGTGTGCGACGGTGCCGCCGAGTTCTTCCTGTTCGACAGTGACCGTTTTCAGATTGTCGACCTTGGCGCCCAGGGTCGCCGCGAATCCCGCCGGACCGGCACCGATAATGACCAGGTCAAGCTGATTGTTATGACCGGCTTTTAGTAGTTCGGAAATCGACAGCATTGCCTGCCGACCCTGCTCGATGGCATTTCGAATCAATCCCATCCCGCCCAACTCCCCGGCAATGAATATTCCGGGCATGTCCGTTTCAAAATTCGGTTTCACAACCGGGATATCAACGCCACGTGTCGCAGTACCAAAAACAAGCTTGATCGCACCGACCGGGCACACTGTTTTGCAGGCGCCATGGCCAATGCAGTCGGACGGGCCAATGAGTCGCGCCTTCTTTCCAATCATTCCAAGAACAGCATGTGCATCCTGTTCCGGACAGGCAACCACGCAGGACTTGCAGCCGATACAGACCGTCGGATCAATCTCAGGATGCAATGTCGGCGGCTCAAGCATTCCCGCCTCGGTCGCTATCTTCAATGCGTGCAGGCTTTCTCGCTCCAGGCGGTTATGCCGGCGCATGTACCAGACGACGATGGCTGCCACTGGCAAAAGATACAAATACGTCAGGAGGTTTTGGGTCACAGGGATTCACATAGCAACTGGATTTCGCGGCTAGCATATCGCGAGTACGGAAAAATCCGAACGATGTAGTTCACGCAACCTAAATCTTATGTCAAGAAGCAATGCCCCGGTGACGGCAGGGTTTTCCCGCCAGAAATCGGCGATTCCGGCAGGGTTTTCCCCCATAAAAACCGTCATTGTTGAGAATGACTTTCATTAGCGCGAGCCATGTCGCGGAACTGCGACATCCATCTGAATTCATTGGTTTTTTTTGTGACGCAGTGGAACCAAACGGCAGCCGAATTCGTGTATCTATAGAGACTGAAAACAGGTTCGATTCCGCTCCGGTCGGTTCATATGCGACAGGTCGAAACGGGCAATGGCTAATAAGAACAGCAGACTTTACGCACGGAAGGGTTTAGCACGTGTCATTCATATTTTGGGGACTTTCCCTGGCAATGCTTGTTGCAGCGATCGGAGCGATCATTGTTCCGCTCAGGCGTGCACACGCCAGCGACGGAAAACTAAGCATTGCAGTACTGATTCTGATACCGGCAGTTGCCGCAGGCTTCTACGCAGGCCTTGGATCGCCGAATGCGGCCGGCAGACTACCGGACCATAGTTATCAGGCACAGGCCACAACCGGATCGGTTGCGAAAGACAATTCGAAGAAAGCCGTCGGCTCAGTCTCCAGCATGCTCGACGGATTGAAATCACGACTTGAGAACGAGCCGGATGATGCAGGCGGCTGGCTGCTCCTCGCACAGTCATATCGACATCTTGGCCAGATTGAAGATGCTGAAGCGGCTTATCAACGTGCCCGTGCACTTGGCAAGACGGATGAGAAATTCGAACAGGCTTTGATGAGCTCAATGCCCGCGCAAACTGAAACTCCGGTTGATATCGGTCCTGTACTTCGCGGCCAGGTCACACTTTCGGCAGACGCTCAGTCACTCGTTGCTCCGGATGACACTGTTTTTATCTTTGCCAAGGAATCGGTGGATCACCGGATGCCCATCGTTGCTGTGCGAAGACCTGCGACGAAGTTTCCGATCCGGTTTGCACTGACGGACAGGGACGCATTGGTTCCCGGAACCTCGCTGGCGCAGTTCGAGCAACTCGTTGTTAACGCCAAAATCTCCCGGTCGGGACTGGCCACCGAAGTGCTCGCCGGTCTCGAGGCCTGGAGCGAACCTGTTTCCCCACTTGGCGATCAGCTTATTGAATTGCAGCTGACTGAGAATCCGGAACGCGGCAACGAGATCATTGGTGATAACAATGAGTGAAATTGCTGCCAACGTTGTCTTTCCGTCCAGGAGGCTTAGCGACAAGCTGTTTGGTACGCCGGAAACCCGACAAAGCGGAGCTTTCTACGGCTACTCATTGACATTAATTGCCTGCGGCATTGGCTGGCTGCTTCGTGAGCGCGAATTGATCAGTCCTGAGGATGGTCTCGGATACTGGCTCGGAATCATCGGCGGATCCATGATGCTTGTGCTGTTGCTGTATCCGCTGCGCAAACGTATCCGGGCATTGCGATTTCTCGGTGGCACGAAGGAATGGTTTCGAATGCACATGATTCTCGGTGTGCTTGGACCGTTGCTTGTGCTTTTCCACAGCAACTTTCACCTGGGTTCTTTCAATAGTCGCGTTGCGCTGTACTGCATGCTGCTGGTCGCAGGTAGTGGCGTCATTGGCCGGCACATCTATGCCCACATTCACAATGGTCTTTATGGCGGAAAAACCACGCTCAAGGAAATGCGTGATGATCTGACAAAGTCACTGGAGACAAGCCAGGGACTCGCCACTTTATTGCCAGGACTCGCTGCAAGGCTCGAAGCCCTGTCTGCGCAGGTACAGGGCGACGTTGTTACGGGAAGATTGACAACCGGCGCCAGCATATTGTGGACCGTCAGACGATACTCTGTCTGGGCATCACTGTTGATTACTTCACATCGCGAATTGAAACTCCGGGCCCAAGCGTCGCCTGCGGTTGCACGTGGCCTGCCGAGGTTAAAGAAGGCCAGTCGATTGTTCATTCGGCGGTTTATCAGCCTGACTGGCCGGGTCGCACAATTCACACTTTACGAACGAATGTTTTCGCTGTGGCACGTTTTACACATGCCACTTTTCTTCATGATGATTATTTCAGCCCTGTTCCACGTGCTCGCTGTTCACATGTACTAATCGGAAATTGTGACGATCCCGCATGACAGGACTTAGGAAAGGATTAGTTGGACTAATAGCGATGCTTGCTCTGCTTACAAGTCTTCCTGCTGCTGCTCAGACGATTGAGTCGCTGGTCATGCCCGGTGATGTCGTAAGCGGTCACGCTGAGATCGAGACTGAGTGCGCATCGTGCCACCTGCCCTTCAATCGCAGGGAACAACGAAACCTTTGTCTCGATTGCCATGAACTGGTCGCGATCGACATCGAACTGCACCTCGGATACCACGGAAGGTCGGAAGATGGCAGCACCGAAGAATGTTCGTCCTGTCATACCGATCACGAAGGCCGTAACGCAGATATTGTGGAACTGGACGAGACCACTTTTGATCACGACTTTACGGACTTCGCGTTGCTCGGCCATCACGCTGACGCCGAGTGCGTCGACTGTCATGTGCCTGACGAAAAACACCGGGACGCATCAAACGAGTGCTCTTCCTGCCACGCGGAAGATAAACCGCACGAACAGGACCCAGCCGAGCTGTGTACCGATTGTCACAACGAATCTGAGTGGGCTGACGTCCACTTCGACCATGATTCGACAGACTATGCCCTGATCGGCAAGCACGCCGAAACGGCCTGCAATGAATGTCATGATGTCGTGAAGTTCGAGGGGACGGATGACACCTGCTTCGCTTGCCATGAAGACGATGACGAACACAATGGTAAGAGCGGCAATGACTGCGGAAACTGCCACAACCCTACCGACTGGGCCGATACGAGCTTCAATCATCAGCGCGATACCGATTTCCCGCTGGAAGGCGGCCACGCTGAACTGGCCTGCGGTGACTGCCACAGCGATGACCCGTTCGGCGATGAAATGGATATGGCTTGTGTCAGTTGCCACCTTGAAGACGACGATCACGAAGGGCACAACGGTATTGATTGCGCGGCATGCCACTCCGATGTGTCCTGGACAGATAGTATTTTTGATCACTCACGTGATACCGAGTACGAGCTGCTCGGCTCACATGCTGATCTCGCGTGTGTGGATTGCCACGTAGAACCCATTTTCGAAGTCGAGCTGGAAACCGAGTGTGCTTCATGCCATGTCGATGACGACGTGCATGAAGGATCGCAGGGAGAACAATGCGCCGATTGTCACAACGAGACAACGTGGGAGGACGTGCCGTATTTCGATCATGACCTGACGAAATTCCCGTTACTGGGCGAGCACGACAACGTCGAATGCGAAGACTGCCACGATACACAGGTATTCGTTGACGCTGAAGAAGATTGCGTCGCCTGTCATCTCGAAGACGATAACCACGACGGTGTCTTCGCCGACAACTGCGCCTCCTGCCATAACCCGGTTGCGTGGGATCTCTGGCTATTTGACCACAACGCCCAGACGGACTTTCTGCTGGAAGGCGCCCACGTGGACGTCGCCTGCGAAGACTGCCACCGAAGCTCACTGGAACAGATGCAGAAGATTGGCACAAGCTGCATCGACTGCCACCGCTCGGACGACATTCATGATGGAGAGTTTGGGCCCGAT
>Ga0316191_10002427_pt1 | contig 13539 bp, 11 predicted proteins | sample Eddworburr2cm_MG_FD_204928 | JGI IMG/M metagenome (GOLD analysis project Ga0316191, IMG submission 204928) | Coastal sediment microbial communities from Maine, United States - Eddy worm burrow 2 cm | ecosystem: Environmental > Aquatic > Marine > Coastal > Sediment | place: USA: Maine...
ATCTCGACAGGCTCATCTGAGGCAAGGCAAGCCTGAAAGGCCTGCTTCACGCCATTGATATCATCTGGATGAATATGATCCATCCAACCCTGAAGCGATGCCTCAAACTCCTTGACCGTATAGCCAATAATCGGCGGATATTCAGGGCTCACATCTGCCTTACCCGAGGCGACATCAAGATCAAACCATGCCTGATTGGCAGCAGAGAGTGCGAGCTGAAGCCGCTCTTCATCCCTGATTGAATTCAGCTGCAACCGGTGTTGTCGACGCCCGCTGACAAACAGCACGACCAACCCCAACAGCCATATGGCTCCGTGCCCTTGAATCAACAGGGTCTCTGAGTGGGCTTCCTCTGCCTGATGAATAGTCGCATCGACCGAGATGCTGATGCCACCGCGAACATCTCCCAGCTGATAACCCTGCTGGGCATGACACTTCAGGCAGCTCTGCTCCACAACCATAGGACGCATAAAGCGGAAATACTCTTTTCCATCGGCCATCTTCTCTTTGGAATAATACTCCTTCTCGCCTGCCTCAAATCGATTCAGAACCATTAATTCCCACGGATCAGGGGTGTTTTCAGGGCGTATAGGGTTAAGGCTGGTGATATGACCTTGGATGCCGCTTCCAGCCTCGAGCATGAGCTCATGCGTTTGGCGAAGCATGTAAGCGGGATTGACCATCGTCAGTTTCCTGCCGGTCGTGGTGGTGATGTCCCGATCTGGGATATGATTCAAATAGGGGTTGGGAGGTGTCTTATCAGTCACCGGCACATAGACGCCACCGTGCATCGAGTTCCAACGGCGAAACATCAGGTTCTGCTCAAACAGCACCCTGGCATTCGCTATCGCCTCTTCATCCGTATACTGATCAATTTGTGACATATTCCAGAGCAGTGAGCCCCCTAAAACGAGGCTCCAGATCATGGCGGCAAACCATAACCACTGAATAAAATAAGGAGAAAAGCGCTCTCTTTCTTTGGTCAAAACAGTCCTCAATCAATGACTAAATAACTTAAACATCTCCCCACTTGGAGAGCTGTTAATCAGTATAGCAGAAAATGAGGCGGCAGCTTATCAATCAGACGATCGGCTCAGACCCCGACAACCCCTCCATCTCAACCGGATCGAGTTCGGACTGAAACTGATCGACTGCATCGGAGGCATTGCCTGTATGGTGGAAGCGCGCCAGATGCACCATCGCATCGCCCTCATGCACCAGTGGCAGATTGGTACGTCCGATAATAATGCCGGTGTTCGGGGCAATAATCTGCGCCTCATTGCCGCCATATGGATCAGCTACATAGCCAAGCAGATCACCCTGACTGACGCACGCTCCCAGTTTGGCGGTTAATCTTAAAATGCCGCTCTGGGGTGCGCGAATCCAGAAGTTTGATTTTACGATACGTGGCACCATCGTGGTTTTGCTCTTCTGTGCGCTCAACATACCCAACTCGCGCATTACATTGACGACACCGCGAACACCGGCACGAATGCTCACCTCATCAAAACGTAGAGCCTCTCCAGCCTCATAGACCAGCCAGGGGATACCTTTGGCAACCGCTGCTTCACGGATAGTGCCCGGGCGAAGTACCGCATCGATAATCAGCGGAGCACGAAACGCCTTGGCGAGACTAAGTGTCTCTTCATCCTCCAGGTTGCCTCGAATCTGCGGAAAATTATCGCGATGAATGGCGGCCGTATGCAGATCAATACCGTGTGTCGCTTTTGATACAATCTCCTGCATAAAGAGGTGGGCCAAGCGTGCCGCCAGTGACCCCTTTTCAGAACCGGGGAATGAGCGATTGAGATCCCGCCTATCAGGTAGATAACGGCTCATATGGATAAAGCCGTAGATATTGACAATCGGCACGGCTATCAGAGTTCCACGAAGACCATTGAGCCGCTTCAGACCGATCAGACGACGAATGATTTCAATGCCATTGATCTCATCACCATGCAGTGCCGCACAGACCAATAGACATGGGCCGGGCTTTTTACCGTGAACCACATGGATCGGCATATGCAGATCAGAGTGGGTGGAGAGTGGCGGCAGTGGAAAATCGACAATCTGACGACTACCCGGCTTGATCTCCGATCCAGCAATCAATAGCGGTTGTTGGTTCACCCTTTGCCTCGGGTTCCTGTACGTCCTGACTTGGCATTCTTTTCAATGCATTGGATAATCATACCTGCGACATCTTTGCCGGTTGCCCGTTCAATACCTTCAAGCCCCGGTGAAGAGTTCACCTCCATCACCACAGGTCCGTGATTGGATCGCAGTAGATCAACACCGGCCACATTCAAGCCCATGATCGCTGCTGCACGCACTGCAGTGGAACGCTCTTCAGGGGTAATGCGCACCACCTCGGCACTACCACCACGATGCAGGTTGGAACGGAACTCGCCCTCTTTACCCTGTCGTTTCATCGCCGCGACAACCTTACCATCGACAACAAGACAGCGGATGTCGGCTCCACCGGCCTCCTTGATAAACTCCTGCACCAGAATATTGGCATTCAGGCCAAAGAAAGCCTCAATCACACTCTCGGCAGCTTTTTTGTTTTCAGCCAGCACCACACCGATCCCCTGTGTCCCTTCCAGCAGTTTGATGACAAACTGATCACCACCGACTGAATTGAGTAGATCGCCGATATCATCCGGGTTACGGGCAAAACCGGTGACCGGCAAGCCAATGCCTTTTCGTGCCAGCAACTGAACGGAACGGAGTTTGTCGCGAGAACGGGAGATTGCGACCGACTCATTGAGCGGATAGACGCCCATCATCTCAAACTGACGAAGTACGGCTGTACCATAAAAGGTAACCGATGCTCCGATACGTGGAATCACAGCATCAAAGCCTTCGAGCTTTTCTCCCTTATAATGAATCGATGGTCTCATCGAGGTGATATTCATATAGCAACGCAGGTGATCGAACACCTGCACCTCATGGCCTCGCTCTTTGGCAGCCTCAATCAAACGCCTGGTTGAATAGAGCTTCACGTTGCGCGACATAATGGCGATTTTCATAACAATAATCCTTTTTCATTCTCAACATCTTTCGGTTTGCCTAGCAGATAGGAGCCCGCCGGATCGACACTAAAATCGCCATGCATGGCGGTTCGACCCAGCAACATTCTAAATTTCATATTTTCCCGATTGGTCAGCGTCATCTCGATATGTTTGGTGATGCCGCCCAGACAGACAGAGGTGGATATTACAGGGCGCAATTCGGTGTGACCACCGGAATCGGTCACATTGCGCTGATCGACAAGATTGGCCACACACTCTCGAACAATTGAAAGATCATGCTGATAGGGGTGAATGCTGAAGCGCACCTTGGCAACATCACCTTCACTGAACAGTTCCAACTTGAAGGTGTGTAGTGCGGAACTACGCGCGCCCGTATCCACCTTCGCCTTGATACTATTAATTCCAAGCTCCGGTAGTGATACCCACTCGCGCCAACCCAACATGACAAGACTCATCTTACTTCCCCTGCTCCTTCGGCATCAGACTTCCCTCTTTGATATGAATATCGCGCTGCGGGAACGGAATCTGGATATCGTTCTCTACCAACGCCTTATGCACCGCCAACAGGCATGTACTCAAAGTGCCGCTCGGACTACTACTCGCCTGCCCATGAATCCAAACCAACAGCTCGAAGTTGAGCGAAGAGTCGGCCATCGAGGTCATCCACACTTTAGGTGCAAATTCGGGATTATCCTTAATAACAAAATCGAGGACTTCGGGAACCTTGGAGACCACTTCGATCACCTTCTCCACATCACTGCCGTAGGCGACACCAAACGGAATATGCAATCTGCGGCTATCACTGCTCAGCGTATAGTTGATCACCTGACCGGAGATGAAGCCACTGTTGGGCACAATCACTTCAAGATGATCGTTGGTCATCACAATGGTCGAGCGCACGCGAATCTGGGTGATGGTGCCACGCAAGCCATCTGCCAGCTCCACATAATCGCCCACCTTCAGACTTCGATCAAAGAGCAGGATGAGACCGGAGACAAAGTTGTTGGCGATGTTCTGCATGCCGAAACCGATACCGACGGAGAGAGCTCCAGCCAGCACCACCATATTCTGCAGATGCACCCCGAGCATCGAGGCTGTTACCAGAACCGAAGCCACTGTGCCCAGATAGAACACAACGGTCGCAATGGTAATGGCGGTACTGTGCTCAATAGCAAAACTCGGAGCTCTCGAAATAATCAAACGTTTCGCTTTGCGTGACAGCCACAGGCCAAGAAGCAGTACAGCAGAGGAAGAGAGGAGATTACCGACCGTAATCACCGCCCCGAACACTTCAATTAACGGTATGGATGAAAAACTAAAGATCGACTGCATTTACCACCACTTCCTGATTTTAAAATAGAGGGCGAAGCCTGCTGCCAACAGCAGCATGCCCCAGATTGAGAGAGCAAAGCCATAAGGATAGGAAAGCACTTCCATATTGGTGAAGTTCATACCGAAGATACCGGCAATGATGCCCATCGGCGTCATGATGACTGTAATCACCGCGATAAACTTCATCACATCATTCAACCGCTGACTGAGCAGCGACTGCACCGCCTGCATCACATTGAGTGCGTGCTCGGCTCTCGATTCAGCAATCGATGCCGCCCGATGCATATGTTCATCTGCATCGACCAAACGAAGATTTTCCTTGTACGCAGGATCAAGCCGAAGCTTCTCGATGACGATGGCGTTGGTTCTTGCCAATCGGGCAAGCGAAGCGAGCTCCTTGCGCATTTGAAGCAATCCATTGAGATCAGCCTTGCCCACATCGGTCAGGCACTCATCTTCAAACTCCTCCATCTCCTCACGCAACGCATAGACGCGGTTCAACAGGTGATCAACCAGTATATGGATAATTTTTGAAACACACTCATCCACATCCAAGCCGGTCAGATCGCGATGTGTAAATTGATGGTGTCGATCTCCCGGCCAGATCAGTACACACATATTTTCATCAGCAAGAATAGAGACACTGGAGACTTCGCTGGCCTCGTCCTCGGACTCCGACTCAACCGGAAAACGTAAAATAATGTGGCTTGTTCCACCATCAATGCGGCTGAAAAAAGGCGGATGGATAGGGTTTCGAATATCCTTTAGATGCAACTCATCAAGTGAGAATCGTTCTGCCAGAGCCTCAAGCTGCTGTGTGGAAGGATTGGCCAGACGAAGCAGGGTCTGCTTACCCTCAATTGCCTCTTCAAAGGAGATATCTTCCATATCACCAAGGCGATGTCCCAAAAGGGCATTGTCGCTACGGGTGGATTGATTCCCAGTCTGCATAGATGTTCCTCTAGAAAAGACTATAGATCAATAACACAATATAGCGAACAAATTAAAGGCATGACTCACGCGGCTAGTTGAGGCTACCCGGTACGGCCAGTGTAAAGGGAGGAATCTCGGCATCGAATGAGTATCCATCATCCGCAACCATATGATAGCTGCCCTGCATCATACCAACGGGCGTATCAAGCACACAGAAACTGCTGTATTGATGCTCGCCACCCGGTGCGATCAGTGGCTGCTCTCCGACTACACCCTCGCCCTGCACCTCTTCGACATCACCATTGCCATCGGTGATCTTCCACTGGCGACTGATCAGTTGAGCACCAATTCTGCCGGTATTACAAATCCGGATATGGTAGGCAAAAACAAAACGGTCTTCCTCGGGCTCAGAATGCTCAGGCATAAACTCGGGCATCACGACAATTTCAAATGAATAGGCGGCTGACATGATCTACACGTTAAATGGATTGGGCGCTGCTGCAACCCTAAAGATCATCATGGCAATACTTCACCCTTCGATCTGATAGAGTTTGCGCATGTCTATCTCGCAAAAAGCCAAGCCACTCTTTAGCGGCCCCAAATATTGGGCTGAGAGTTTTGGTATTGCACCTGAACTACCCATGAGCCGCGCCGAGATGGATCGGCTCGGCTGGGATAGCTGCGACATCATTATCGTCACCGGAGATGCCTACATCGATCACCCCAGCTTCGGCATGGCAGTGATCGGGCGAACACTGGAGGCGGCCGGCTACCGTGTCGGCATCATCAGTCAGCCGGATTGGAAATCGGCCGATGCCTTCCGGAAACTGGGCAAACCCAACCTCTTTTTTGGCGTTACAGCAGGCAACATGGATTCGATGGTGAATCACTACACCTCGGAACGCCGCATCCGCTCTAACGATGCTTACACTCCGAATGGTGAAGCAGGCAAACGCCCTGATCGCGCTGTCACCGTCTATGCCCAACGCTGCCGTGAAGCATTTAAGGGAGTGCCGGTGATCATTGGCAGTATTGAGGCATCGCTAAGACGTATCGCCCACTACGACTACTGGTCGGACATGGTCAAACGTTCGGTATTGCCCGATTCAAAAGCGGACATGCTGATCTACGGTAATGGCGAGCGACAGATTCTCGAGTTAGCACAGCGGCTGGCAGATGGCGAATCGATCAAGACCATCACCGATATTCGAGGCACTGCCTTTATGCGCAACGTAGTTCCCGAGGGTTGGAGTGAGATCGACTCCACCGAGATCGACACCCCCGGCAAAGTAATTCCTCACCCCGATCCCTATGCCATAAAGCCCGATTGTTCCACCCAGCCGGAAACCAACCCGTCTCGGAACACAACCCATATGGATCGTGAGCATACGGTGATTCGCTTGCCATCTTTTGAATCGCTAAAGGATGATCCCGTGCTCTATGCGCATGCCTCACGCCTGATGCATCTGGAGACCAATCCCGGCAATGCGCGGGCGCTAGTGCAACGGCATGGAAATCGTGATGTCTGGCTCAATCCACCACCGATTCCACTCACCACCCCGGAGATAGATGCAGTGTTCGATCTCCCCTATTCACGCAAACCTCACTCATCCTACGGCAACGCCCATATCCCCGCCTACGAAATGATCAAGACCTCGGTCAACATCATGCGCGGCTGCTTTGGCGGCTGCACCTTCTGCTCTATCACAGAGCATGAGGGGCGCATCATCCAGAGCCGCTCTGAGGATTCGATCATCCGCGAAGTGGAGAACATCCGCGACAAGACGCCCGGCTTTGGTGGCACCATCTCCGACCTCGGCGGACCAACCGCCAACATGTACCGCTTGGCCTGTAAATCCAAAGCGATTGAGGCTGCATGCCGCAAGCCATCATGTGTCTATCCGGGCATCTGTAAGAATCTCAACACCGATCATACACCACTGATTCACCTCTATCGTCGCGCCCGCAAACTTAAAGGAATTAAAAAACTCTTTATCGCTTCAGGGCTGCGCTACGATCTAGCTGTGGAATCGCCCGAATATATTGAGGAGTTGGTCACCCACCATGTCGGTGGTTACCTGAAGATCGCGCCTGAGCACACTGAAGAAGGGCCGCTATCGAAGATGATGAAGCCGGGTATCGGTAGCTTCGATGCCTTCAAGAAACTATTCGATAAGTTCTCGGCCAAAGCGGGCAAGAAGCAGTATCTGATCCCCTACTTTATCGCTGCCCATCCCGGCACCACCGATAAGGATATGTTCAACCTTGCACTGTGGCTCAAGGCCAATGATTTCAAACCTGATCAGGTACAGGCCTTCCTGCCATCACCGATGGCAACCGCCACGGCGATGTACCACTCCGAGCGTAACCCGCTCGGCAAGGTCAGTCGCAAGATTTCAGAGCGTTCACGTCCGGTCTTCACACCCAAGCGCAAACGGCAACGCGACCTGCACAAGGCATTTCTGAGATATCATGATCCGAAAAACTGGCCGATGCTGCGTGATGCATTGAAAGAGATGGGTCGTACCGATCTGATCGGCAATGAACCGTCATGCCTGGTTCCCGCAGCACGGACAGGTAGATCAACATCTGATCAGGCTGTTCAGAAAAGAACTTTCAACGCACCAAGAAAACCATCCGTCAGAAGAAAGCGGAGATAGTCTTTAGACGGTTATTCTAAACGTCAGCTTTCGGCCGAAAGCAGGTGTTCAAGTAATCACTGAATTATGATTTTAAAAAGTTGCTGATATCGGCGAGCATCGTTTCGACAGTCTGATCAAAGTCGTCGACTTTCTGATCCAATCCTTCCAGCTCCCCGGCATGCAGCGCCTGCTCAAGGGCAAGAGCACTATCCCGCAGGCGCGGAGCTGCGAAGGTACCGCCCAGCCCTTTGATGGTATGAGCAAGAATCTCGGCGTCATAATGGGAGTTTTCAGCAACAGAAGATCGAATCTTCTCTCCGGCATCACCGTAATAATTGATGAAATCCTGCAGCGTCTCACGCAACAGCGACTCGTCACCCCCCATACCCTGTAGTGCAACTTCAGAATCAAAGACCATAAAGACTACCCCTTTCCATTATCCCTTTCCCTACTTGCACGATTGTAGACCATATAATGAAAATGGGTACCGCATATACATGCGATACCCACGTTTCGAATGGTCCGATCTACTTGCGCGGTGTGCGTTTTTTATCTTTGCCAGGACGAGCCTTGGCACCACGGCCACCACCATCGCGCGGTTTACGATCGCCTCCAGGCCTGCCACCAGAACGACGCATTGGCGGCTTACGCCCTTCGCGCCTTCCGCCTGAAAAGCCACCCTCGGAGAAACCTGCATCTTCCATCTTGGAAGCGTTGAGTTCCTGACCTGCTACACGAATCTTTTTCAGTGTGTTAAAAACCTGTTTAGGCATCCCTTCGGGAAGGTCCACTGTGGTGTAGCCATCCTGAATATTGACCTGATTAATGTATTCGCCTTCGATACCAATTTCATTGGCAATCGCACCGACAATGTTACCTGCTTTCACGCCATGCACTTCACCCACTTCCAGACGATAACGCTCCATGCCACGCTCAGGTTTCGGCATGCTGCTCTCATCCATCATCGGTGTGTTTCTCGGCGCACGTCTAGGCGCTTCTGTGCCTTCACTGCGAGGACCCCGCTCTCTAGGTGCCCGCGTACGTTCACGGCCTTCGCCTCTGCTGTCGCGTGGCTCCCGTCTGGGTGCCCGCTCTTCCACATGCGCAGCATGTTTCACCAATAGTGGTTTATCACCCTGTGCCAAGCGGGCCAGTGCTGCGGCCACCTCATTGGCAGGAACATTGTGCTCCTGTGTATATTGCTCAACGATTTGCTCGAACAGCTCCAGACTCTCTTCAGCCAGTGTATCGGTGATTCGCTGTTTGAAATTAGCAATACGCTTGTCGTTGATATCTTCCGTGGTCGGCATCTCAAGCTTCTCGATCTTCTGACGTGTTGCCCGCTCAATGGAACTAAGCATCCGCTGCTCACGCGGTGCAACAAAAAGAATCGCTTCGCCGCTACGTCCGGCACGCCCTGTTCTGCCAATACGATGCACATAGGACTCGGTATCATGTGGCACGTCGTAGTTAATCACATGACTGATGCGCTCAACATCGAGCCCTCGTGCTGCGACATCGGTCGCGATAATGATATCCAGATGCCCCTTCTTCAGTCGATTAATGACCTGCTCGCGCTGTTTCTGGGCGATATCGCCATTGAGCGCTGCCGCAGCATAACCACGCGCTTCCAACTTCTCGGCCACCTCAACAGTGGCTGTCTTGGTGCGCACGAAGATGATCATGCCATCAAACGGTTCGGCCTCGAGGATACGGGTTAGTACATCCATCTTGTTGCGGCCACTGACGGTCCAGTAGCGCTGACGAATGGTCATCGCTGTTGTTGTTTTGTTTTTGATGGAAATCTGTTCAGGGTTATTCAGATGCTTTTCTGCAATTTTACGAATGACCGGTGGCATGGTGGCTGAGAAGAGTGCGATTTGTCGTGTCGGCGGTGTCTGTTCGAGTACCCACTTCACATCATCAATAAAGCCCATGCGCAGCATCTCGTCTGCTTCATCAAGCACGAGGGTCTTGAGACTATCAAGTTTCAGCGTACCACGACGCATATGGTCCATGACACGCCCCGGTGTACCTACCACTACATGCGTACCACGGCTTAGCTGACGCAACTGAATGCCGTAATCCTGACCACCATAGATCGGTAGCACATGGAATCCTTTCATATGATGAGCATATTTCTGGAACGCTTCGGCTACCTGAATGGCCAGTTCACGCGTGGGTGCCAATACCAGCACCTGTGGATCATGTTGGTCCAGATCGATTTTAGAGAGGATGGGCAGCGCAAATGCGGCTGTCTTACCTGTACCTGTCTGGGCCTGCCCCAATACATCGCGACCATCGGACACGAAGGGAATAATCTGTGCCTGAATCGGTGTAGGTGTCTCATAGCCCACCTCGTCCAACACTTTAAGCACTGCCGGTGATAAATTCAGATCGGCAAAGCCAATCTCACTGTTTTCATTTTCACTCATTTTGAGTCTCCAAGGTTAAATAAGCAGTAGGCTTGATCTCTAACCCTGTCGAACAGAATTGCTATAGAGCAAATAGGCCATCTTCTTACGAAATTTTCTGCAGGGTAACGGTAAACGGTTAAAATGCTATTAAATAACAAACAGAGAACAACTCGTGTGATTGGCACGAAATAAGCTACACTCTCTAAAGTGACTCATGCTCCACTGAGATGCAATCACCAAAGGCGCCTTGGAGGCAAGATGAAGATTCGTTCAAAAATATCGATTTCCGTAGCTGTCGGTACCATCACTCTTGCACTGTCTCTGGCCGTCATATCTTTTCTCTCTTTTCGCTCCACCTCCCTAGAGAATGAGCATGAACACGGTGAACTCGCCTCCGAACTGACCCGCAATGAATTGATGATCAGCTTTATGCAAGGAAGCTTCGATCACGACAAGCTGGAAGCGCATGTAAAAACACACATCCCCGATCTACACGAAATTAGAATTGTCCGAGCGAAGGCCGCGGAAGATCAATTTGGTAAGGGAGAACACACTCCCAATGACGCCGAAAGAGAGGCGATTCTTAAAGGCTCATCCACAGAGCAACTGATCGAAACCGTTAATGGTGTGAAATATCAATTCATTACCCCCTTCTATGCGGATCAATCCTGTCTTCAGTGCCACAAAGTCTCAGTGGGTACGCTCCTCGGGTTGGTGAACGTCGAACTGGATCTCACCTCACAGCGGGCTGACGCCATGGCAACTGCCTACACCTTGATTATCTTTCTGATACTCTTCTCCATCATACTTGGCTTTGCATTGAGACGCATGATCATGCCGATTGTCGACACTACCCAGAAAATGCAAATGGTGGTCGCGAAGGCTGAGCATGGCGACTTTAGCGGGCGTCTTGACGATAAACGTACCGATGAACTGGGCGAAATGGCCAAAGAGACCAACCAGCTGATGCAGACACTGGAGGATAGCTTCGGAACTATTGTAAACCACGTTGAATCGATGGAGGTCTACCGACATATCGGCTCAAATAACAATCTTCTTCTGCGCACCATCGAATCGGTAAAAAGCATGGTCGATGCGGCTCGCTTCAAGCAGACCATTGAAGATGATCGCAACCTGGAAGATGTATACAGCCGCATCTCCGATATTCTTGAAGGGCACTTTCAGCTTAACCGTTTCTCCATGTATGAGGTCAATCAGGATAAGCACCAAATGAGCCTGGTATTCTCCAAAGGCATTCCAGAAGGCAGCGAACTCTGGTGCAGTCTCGAAATCAAAGTGGATAACAGCGTCTGCAGGGCATGTCGTACCGCTCAGGATATCGACTCAACCATCGAGAAACATCTCTGCCCGGCCTTCACCGGCAATGATCAACAGCTTGAGAATCATCTCTTTCACTTCTGCATTCCACTGATCATGGGTGGTAAGGTCGGAGGAGTTCTTCAAGTAGTATATCCTGAGGAGGAGAGAAAGGCGGTCCATGCCATCCTCCCATCTGTTCGCACCTATCTAACAGAGGCTGCACCCGTGATCGAATCCAAGCGCCTCAACAAGATCATGCATGAATCCACATTGAGAGATCCGATGACAGGCCTCTTTAACAGACGCTTCCTTGAAGAGTTTGAGAGTCGTCTTATCGCAACCGTTGAACGGCGGAAGAGCACTGTAGCACTGTTGATGTGTGACATTGACTATTTCAAAGAGACCAACGACACCCATGGTCATCAGGTGGGTGATCAGGTGCTGATTACCATGAGCCAGATCATGGGTAAATCGGTTCGACAATCCGATTATATCATCCGTATGGGTGGTGAAGAGTTCCTCGTCATTCTCATGGACACCCATGAGGATAAGGTGGCTGAGACAGCTGAAAGAATCCGTTCAGATCTGGAAGCCCATGTATTCAAAACACCTAGCGGTTCATTCACCAAAACGATGTCGATCGGAGTGGATATCTTCAACGGCGAAGGCGATAGTCTGACAGAGTGTATTCACCATGCAGACTTGGCGCTCTACCATGCCAAGGAGGGTGGCAGAAACAGGGTTGTTCGCTACGAACATGGAAAAAATGACAGTAAAAAATAATCAGCTCCCAGTGTATGCTAGATCACTTTTTCCGATAGCAGGTCTATAGAGATTGCTCGGCATGAGTAATCAGGAACGTAAACAGCAACATATTTACATCATGCTCGGCGTGGTGCTTCTCGGCGCAGCCCTGCTCTTTTTCGTGCCTCCGATTGCTCAACCGCTGGCGTATCACAACTTTGCAGATTCGCGTTCTATCATTGGCATTCCGAACTTCATGGATGTCATCTCCAACCTTCTGATCCTCTTCGCTGGCAGCTATGGATTGAAGCTCCTCCTTGATCCACGCGATGGTGTGCAACGATCCCACTTTGAATCCAGCATTGAGGCGATCCCCTATATCACCTTTTTTATGGGCGCAGTCCTGACAAGCTTCGGTTCAGCCTACTACCATATTTCACCCGATAATTTCTCTCTCGCCTGGGATCGATTGCCAATCACCATCATGATCACATCATTTCTCGCGGCTGTGATCAGTGAACGAATCCATCAAAAGACAGGACTCATACTGCTTCCTCTGCTGGTTGGTGTGGGAATCTTCAGTGTCTGGCACTGGCATCAGACAGAGCTGGCTGGAGCCGGAGATCTTCGTCTCTATCTGGCCGTGCAATTTCTTCCTATCCTGTTGAGTCTCTACATGCTCTTCTTTCTACGCTCGCGCTATAGTCGGGGCGACTACTTTGGCTGGGCAATTCTACTTTACGCACTGGCCAAAGCTGCCGAGATATTTGATCACGATATTTTTACCCTGCTGCTGCAGTGGGTTAGCGGCCACACCCTGAAGCATGTTTTTGTCGCTATTGCCGTGTTGATATTGGCGGAGATGCTCCGCTGTCGTATTCCCGTCAACAAGGTCCAGCAAGCAGTCAGCGAACTGGATGACTACTGATCAGCTGCTTTCCTCTCTCTCGCATCCTCTCCACCATAAAAGAATACCTCCTGCCTAGGATATTCTAGGCCTTCAACAGGCAACATCGATTCAAATCGGGTCACCTCACTCTTCTTACCTCGTGTCTCGGGATGCTTGGCAATGAGGAATGAACAGATATCACAATACTCTTCAATCGAAATCTCATAGGT
>Ga0316191_10002429_pt1 | contig 13536 bp, 10 predicted proteins | sample Eddworburr2cm_MG_FD_204928 | JGI IMG/M metagenome (GOLD analysis project Ga0316191, IMG submission 204928) | Coastal sediment microbial communities from Maine, United States - Eddy worm burrow 2 cm | ecosystem: Environmental > Aquatic > Marine > Coastal > Sediment | place: USA: Maine...
CACGCTCGATATCGATCAGCTCTCCCGAACCCAGTTTCACCGAGGCCGTGATCCGCTGTGGCCGGCCGAAAGCGAGGTTTCCGAGTTGCATCACGGCGAGTCCGTTAACCTGCCCGATGCGGGCGCCCGAAGTCTCTACCAGGAAAGTTTCACGCAGCAGTTCTTCCTGTATCCGGTCCCGAACACGGCTGCCGCGCCGGATCCGGCCATCAATGGCTTTCTGAATATCCTCGGCATCAATCAGGCTCTTTCCATGCTGCCCCGCCCAGTAATCAGCCTCCCGTACCAGGTCGATGGAATGCTCAATATCGGTAGAGAGGCGTTCGCTGTCACCCAGCCTGCGTGCGCTCTCCTCCATCAGGCGTGCGACACCTTCGCGGCTCAGGTGTCGCAGGTTATCCGTGCGGATCATCGTAGCCAAACAACGTGACAGGTTTTCAATATTTTCGCTGGTGGGCGTCATCTGGTCTTCGAAATCAGCTGGAATCTTGAACAATTCGGAAAACTCAGGATCGTATTGCTCCAGCAGGTAGTAATAGATCCGTTCGCCGATCAGTATCACTTTCAGATCCAGCGGGATCGGTTCCGGCTCGAGCGTAACCGTACTGACCAGGCCTATATCGTCGGCCAGTGACCGAATCCTCAACTCCCTGGATTTCAGGGCGCTTTTCAATCCGTCCCAGGCCAATGGGTAAGTCAGCAGTTTCACGGCATCGATCACGAGGTAACCCCCGTTGGCGCGATGCAGCGCGCCAGGGCGGATCAGGCTGAAGTTGGTGACCAGGGATCCAAACTCCGACTCGTGTTCAATGCGGCCTATCAACTCAACAAAACTTGGCTTGTCTTCGAAAATAACCGGCGCCCCGCTCAACTCGCTCCGATCGACCAGCACGTTAATGCCATACCTTCTCATTGCAGCCGATTCTTTGGACTCCATGACCTGTTGCAACTGGGCCGGCACCCCCTGCGCCTCCGGTTGTTGCAAAAACAGCCCGACGTTGTCGATGATGTCACTCTGCATCTTTTCCAGATGCTCAACCACGGCCGGTATGTCGTGGTACTTCTGCTCCAGTTCATCGACCAGGCCGCTGACCGCAAGACCGGCGACGTCCCGCTCCAGTTGCCGGATCTTCTGGCGCATTTCGCGGGCCCGCTTGGGCATGGACCGCATCACCTGTTGAAGCTGCAATGTCAGTTTTTCGATCTCTTCGTGAAACTGCTTTTGCTCTTCTTCGGGGAGTTTTTTGAAATCCTCGGCACTGAGTGCTTCATCCTTGCGAACCGGTATAAAGGCAATTCCGGTGGGTGTCTGGATAACACCGATTTCATGTTTTTTTGCTTCTTCCTCGATCTGTTTGAACGCTTCTTCCTGCACCTCCTTGAACTCTTCCCCGATCGCCTCGCGCTGGGCCTGGAAGTCTTCGCTCTCGAAAGCGGCCGGAATTGCTGTTTGTGCGTCCTGGATTACATGCTCCACGCCCACCCGCAACTCTTTGCTTCGGCCCGGTGGAAGCGCTAGCGCCCTGGGTTTACGGGGGTCATCGAAATTGGAAACGTAACACCAGTCCTGGGGGATGGCGCGAGTCGCGGCCTTGTTTTTCAGAAACTGCCTTACAAAGGTATGGCGGCCTGATCCGGGCGGGCCGAGCACATACACGTTGTGCCCGTCGACGCCGATTTCAGTGGCAAAATGCATGGCTTCGACCGCACGGTCCTGTCCGGGAATCTGCTTTAATTCCTTGAGCTCTGCCGTAGTTTCGAAAGCAAGTTCTGCGGGATCGCAACGACGGTAAAGCAGTTGCGCGGGAAGAGGTTTGCCGGGTTTCACTTTCATATTCGTCAGCTTTTGGACCAACCAATGTCTGTGATAGGGCTATCGTCGCATGGGCAAACCTGCCAATAAATCAAAATTTGAAGCTCACACGACTCAAATCAGATGGTTTCCGCTAGAATAGAAGAATCAATGAACGGGAAAAGAGCATGAATGAAGCAGTCGAAATGTTGAATCCAGCCGTTGCGGCCGAACCAGGTCATTCGCAGGAAATTTCAGCCATGTTAACGGCCGCATTCCAAAAACAGCGGCAGGCCTACCTGGCAGACCCCGTACCCAGTCTCGATCAGCGCAGGGAAGACCTTAAGAAATTAAAGCGCATGCTCAGCGAAAACCTGGATGATATTGTCAACGCGATTAGCGAAGATTACGGAAACCGCTCCCGGCATGAGAGCCTGTTCGCCGAAGTCATCGCCGTTACGGATGGAATCAACGATGCCATAAAGCAGCTCAAGAAGTGGATGAAGCCGCAGAAGCGGCACGTCGACATCAGCCTGTACCCGGGCGCAAAAAATCGTGTGATCCCGCAACCCCTGGGCGTCGTCGGCCTGATCATTCCATGGAATTTTCCAGTCAATCTTGCGTTTTCACAGTTAACCGGTGTTTTTGCCGCGGGCAATCGCGCCATGGTGAAAATGTCTGAAAACTCGATCGCCCTGACCCGCCTGCTGATCAAAATTTCACCCAAATATTTTCCCGCAGAAAAATTGATGTGGTTCGAAGAAACCGGCGGAGTAGGCATTGAATTTTCACAGATCCCGTTTGACCTGATCGTATTTACCGGTTCGGGGCAGACCGGCCGCGCCGTGATGGCGTCTGCTGCGAAAAACCTGACGCCGGTCATTCTGGAATTGGGCGGCAAATCTCCGGCCATTATCGATCCCGAGTTCCCGCTGGAAAAAGCCGTGGAGCGCATCCTGTTTGTCAAGCAGTTCAATGCCGGCCAGATCTGCACCAATGTCGACTACGTGTTCGTGCATGAAAGCCAACGTGAGGATTTCATCGAGAAGTCCCGGGCCTGGGTGAAAAAACACATTCCGGATATCAACAGCAAGGATTACACCTCGATCATCGACGACCGTTCCTTCAAACGGCTGGAAGAAACGCTGGAAGACGCCCGGGAAAAAGGCGCCACCATCGTCAACCTGTCCGCCGGGCAGACCAGCAATCGCGAGTCGCGCAAGATGCCGGTTCACCTGGTGCTGGACACCACCGGGAATATGAATGTGCGTAACCGCGAAACGTTCGGTCCGATCCTGATGGTGCTCACCTATAAAGACCCTGAAGAAGTGATCAAGTACATCAATGGACAGGATCGTCCCCTGGCGCTGTATCCGTTTTCAAAAAACAAGGAACTGGTCCAGCTGTACATCGACCGGATCATGTCCGGTGGTGTTACGGTCAATGACGCGCTGTTTCACGTAGCCCAGCACGATATGCCTTTCGGCGGCGTCGGACCCAGCGGCATGGGACATTATCATGGCCACGAAGGGTTCGTGGCGTTCTCCAAGATGCGGCCCGTGTTTTACCAGGCCAATTTCACATCGATGAAGTTCCTGGCCCCGCCTTACGGCAAATTCGCCACGAAAGTTTTCGACTTCCTGGTTAAATCCAAAGGCTAGTTGCGCTGACCGGAGCTGATCCTCTGGTTGGCGATATCCATAGCCCGGGTCCAGCTTCCTTCGTCCTGCTCGCGCACGGAGCGCGCCAGTTCGTCGAATACGCGACGAAAGTGATCAACCACGTCTCCCGTCATGCGGTTGCCTTGCTGAATCTCATAGTAAAGGTGCGGGTTTTCCGAGACCACCTGGGCCGCCACTTTCAACTGTGCGTTGAACGTGCTGCTGGAAATTTGCCGGAGCAACGGAACGGCCTCGCCGCTTTCGGCCAAAGCACTGGCAAAAGCGATGTTGACCAGGTGCGACAACCCCAGCACCCAGGCCATTACCTCGTCGTGCTCTTCCAGGCTTAAATCAACGCATTCCGCCGCTGTATGGGCAAACAGGGCACGGGCTTCAGACAAGGCCTGCGGGTTACCCGTGTCGACAAAAAGAATATGCCGGCCTGACAGCCCGATTTCATTCGGGCCAAACATTGGGTGAACGGAACAGACCCGGCATCCGGCGTCAGTCAGCGCTTCCAGCCCGGTTCGCATCGGGCTTTTCAATGAGCCGATATCGAAAATCAGCCCGCGCGGCTTAAGTTCCGCAAGCCGAAGCAGGATGTCATTGGACGGCCGCAGCGGAACGGCAACCACGACCAGGTCGTAGTCATTGACCTGCCGCTCCCACTCGTCGGCACGCTCGAATGGTGTTTCTTTTTCAACCGGGTCGGCCACTTCAACGTGGTAGCCCACCATGTCGAGATAACGCGACATCCATTCGCCCATCCGGCCCAGTCCACCGATCACCAGTGCACGTTTTCCAACCCCATGGTCGGACCTTACGATTTGATAGGTCTCCTGGTTGCCCAGGGAATGATGGATCAGCGTTTCCAGCACATCGCGGGCAACTGCACCGGACAAGCCGAGCGATTCCGCCCGTGTCATGCCCCGGTCGATGACTTCGCGTTCACGGGCGTAATGCCGCAGCGGTGCGCCGGTTTTCAACTTGTGTTCACCGATCGCGGTAACGACCACCTGGCGTTCTGCAATCAGGTCAATGATACCGCTGTCGATATCATCCAGCCGGTTTCTCAATTCCAGCAGTTCATCGGCGGTCAGTGGAGGCTGTTCTGGCATCGTTTTTACATTCCCCAGTTGATCGACCAGGACGCAATCAGTGCATTGAAATTGTTTCCGACAGAAATATTCGTATCGCTGGTCAGGTACGTAAATTTCAGGCCTTGCCGGGCATTGATCGGGACGCCAAGGCTCACGGCAAAATAATTCGTTCTGCGATCATCCGTCTTGGCTACTCCGTTAACATGTGAGCGCCCGCCATGAGCAAAACCACTGCTCATACTGGCCCATAATCCCGGTTTGAAGGAATAAATGACATGCCCCTGCACAAACCACATTGGGTCCTGCTTGAGTTCGTTGCCAGCCCAGAATTCGTCGTTGTCCTGATACAGCAATACGGAACCGGTCAACTCAAACTGCCACTTGTAATGTTGATGCAACACACCCAGCTGCGGCCGCACAACAATCCGGTTCCCGCCGAGGTTTATCAGTTTCTGATCGTTGTAATCACCCAATGGCAAAGTAACTGCCACCGCCGCCCCAACCGTGGTTGTAACCGGGCGCTCACGCCTGTACTGCACATATTCCTTGCCGCGCAACGGCGGCGCACCATACAGGTTGACAGAAAACCGTAAATTAGGATCTGTGAAGCCTCTGCGGCGAACGACGGTATCAACGCCGTCAACCAACCCCTCCCAACGACCCGCCGCGTAGGGAAGCGTGAAATCGATTCGTCCGGATTTGCCAAGGACGTCAAATGTTCGCACGTAGGCTGCAGCTCCGACATACAGATCATAAGTTGCATCTTCGATAAGCAATACCGGGTCAAACAATATATCGCCGTCAGTCCAGCCGGTAGCGATTCCCAATACGTTCAGACCTGTCGGCAAGTGTGACCAGCGGCGGGGCTCAAGGTCCTGCGCACTCGCTGCGCTGGACAGGAGAATCTGAAAAAAAGCAAGAACCGAAACAATCGCCAGTATTTTTGCAGCCCTGTTATGCATTCTGTTGTGCTTCCTGATACCCCTTAAACGGGAGAAGGTACTTACTCTAAAGGCTGCAAGCCAGGATGGGGGAACTCGCCATTCACTTTGCTCTGTCTCGTACTCTGTCAGGGTCGGAAATATCATAAGCCGACATCATGCAATAGACCAGCTTTGAACTGCTTATTTTGAGGGACAGCGGCATGAGGATGGCCTTCAGAATTCATAACCGAAAGTATCAATGTCTTTCCGGTAGTACTCCGTGACGGCTTCGCGTGTTTCATCATCGTAGAATTCGGCCATATTCTGAAACCGGTTCTCACCGTTCATGAACAGGAAGTTCCGTAGTTTCCGCTTCAGGTCGCGCGATTTCTTATCGGACCTGTTCCGGTGCGGCAGACTCGAATCAACAATACCCAGCCGTTCACAAACCCTGTCAAAGTCCTGCTGAAGGGATTCAAAACGGCCGACGAAATCGACCAGGAGATTACCCTGCCGGTCGTGCAGCATGTCGTACTGGGGCATGACATGGCGATACTGGTCATCCCACCCCGGTCGAGGCAGCTTGTTCAACACAAAATCCCGGAAACTCAAGTGGTGAAAGTAATTCCGGTAGCGGTATTCCGACAGGATTCTGGACCATGGATTGCGCACGAAACTGAATTTGAAATATGCCGAGAACTCCTGCTGCGGCAGGTAGCCACAATCGACGTATTCCGAAGCTGAAAGATGCGCGAGTTTCTCCGTTCCCCGCGCGGGATCATCATTGCTCTGCAGCAGCAGGGCTTCCCTGTCATGTTCCCAGTCGAGCCCAAGCAGATCCATGAAAAACTGCTCAACGCTCTGGCCCGCGGTTTTGGGGATGTGTACGAAAAGGCAGTTATAGTCCCGGCAAATCATCAGGCACTATCTACGGATCAGAATCCATTTCTGCTTATGGATTTTTTCACCCTTGAGCAACTCGACATCGAGCCCGCGTGCTTCGCAGGCTTGCTGAATCCATTTGAAACTGTGCCGGCAGATACCCGCTTCGTCCGATTCGTGAGAGCGGCCGATCCAGGTATCGCCCTTGTAATCCGGCCGGAATAGATGGGGTGATTTGAACGAAGTCAGGAACCGGGCGCCGGGATTGGCAAATTGCCCGAAACCGTCGAGCATTTTTTCAATGTCCTTTTTGGGCGCATGCGTCCAGATGGAATGCGCATGAAAATAGTCGAATGTCTCACCGAAGCCGGAAAAATCGTACTGGTCGTTGTGCAGGAATTTCGGCTTTTTCTCCTCGAACAGCCCGGGTTCCACCAGGTGTTCGACACCGGCATTGAACATGAAGGTATTAGGCTCGATACCGAAATAGCAGCCGGGATGGAGAAAATTCATCATCCAGTAACCGCCGCAAAGCGCTCCGCAGCCGATATCCAACAGCTTGTCCCAGGGGTTCAGCCCGTGCCGGATCAATGATTCAAGCTGAGCCCGTCCGGTTTTTTCAAACCGCTTGATGCCACAACCAATCTGGGTCGTGACCTCGTACAGGTTTTCTCCCCGTTTTTGCAAAGAGTCGGTTGGATTAACAGGCGCCATATTCTGATCAACTCACCGTGCTTTATCAGAGTCTGAGTGTACCATTGAAGGCTCCGAGATCAGGACGATCTTTGCGAACCAGCGACCCTGCCAGTCTGAACCGGTTGCGGCTCAGGCTGGGCAGACCAAAACGCGTGTAAAGATAGCTCTCGAGTAGACGCTTGCGCTCACCGATGCTGAGCTGGCGCCTGCACCGCTCAAGATCCAGCCTGTTCTCCTCCGGACGACTTCGCTGTCGGGCCGCCATCACGGCCGGGTGCGTGCCTTCGAATCGGGCAAGGAACTGGCGCGGATAGTGCTCATAGTAGTAGTTATCCTCCGCCCGCACGGAGGTTCCTGTCCGGTGCACAGCGTCAGCGAACTTGCGTGCCTGTTGCTCGACCGAGTGAACGTAGTCATAACGGTAGAGGTCGGCCCCGGTGTCAATGGAATTCGGGTAGCGACCTTTGGTTGAAAAGTTGTCAAAAACTGCAAAGCTCATGCCGTCACGTATGGAGTACGTCCCGATATACGGGCGAATGATTCGGGCGGTATATTTAAACCGGCGGGGGTAGGCTGCAACATAATGGTCGTAATCAGACCAGAAGGTCAGTCGTTCAACCAGCATGGCTTCGACAGACGGATTCTGCGCATGGGTTTCCATCAGGCTGCGCAAATGCGGCAGGTCCTTTTCATGCAGAACCTCGTTGCCCTGCAGGTACAGGCACCAGCGGCCGCGGCAGAATCCGAGACCGATATTGGTCTGCTGGGCCAGCAGGCACTTCCGGGGCGAGACCAGCGGAGACCATTCGGTATGGATCACCCGAATCCGGTCGTCATCAAGCGCCGCAAGGTATTCCAGTGTTTCATCGTCACTGTCGCCGGCGACTACGATATATTCATCGCAAATCGACAGGGCCGAGCGGATCGCCTCGACAAACGGGTAATTCAGCCTGACGCCATTGCGGATAATGGTCAGCCCGGACACGAGAATTTCGCTCATCCGGGGATTTTACCCTATTAAATATCTAGTGGATCACGACGTCCGGCTTGATGCCGGGATCGATGTTTTTGGGACATGCCTGCAGGAAGCATCCATACTCCTTGATCTCTTCCAGGCGGCAACTCCAGCGTAATTGGCCTTCATGCACCGTCATGTCGGGACAGCCGTCACACATGCTGGCGCGCCCATCCGGCAAAATATCGATGGGCTGAATGACCATGAATGCCTGCATGTAAACCCGATCAAAAAGTGTTGATGGATTCTTCAATATGCCCGACAGGTAGCGCTTTGCGATCGACCGGGCGTTTTTATCCACCAGCGAGAACAGGGACATTGTGGTCCGCCCCTTGCGAGCACTCCCGGGCGGTGCATAACTCATCCAGGTGCCTTTGAAAAAGTGATGGCCCACCTGAGCGGCTTCCATGGCTTTCGGGCCAACATAACCAAAACCCTGTTTCTTACTGGCCAGGCGCGCGGCGAGCAGCCACTTGGTGGCGTTCGGGTCCTGGTCACCGCTCAAATAGGCGCAGGGCTGATAATCAGGATCCAACTCGCGAATCTTGGCAACCACATGTTTTGCCTTCAATTGCTTGTTGCCGCCCCAGTCCGGCTTTTCATAGGTAGTGCCCAGGTCAACCGGTTGGCCATTGGCATGAAAATCATACTCACCGGTCAGTTCGGGCGTTCTGAACAGGATAAATACCATCGTATGGACGATGTCGGGATGTTGCTGGGCCCATGCCATGCTGTCTTTGATCTGGTCCAGGGTATCGATGCTCACGGTTTGATTGAAGGAACAGGACAGCCCGCCTTCCCGGGCGAGCATCCTGGCAAACCTTTCACGCAGCGCATTGTGTTCTTTTTCTGTAGTTGCCTTGGAGTCAGCACGCACCTGCGTCGTGTCGATATGGAAGGTAAAACCGTAGGCGCCGGCTTCCTTGAGCTTGTGCAACAGTTTTCTGCCGAGGGCCAGCCCATTGGTATTGATGATGGGTTTCCAGCCTCCCTCTTTTATCATGCGGACGATTTCGACGATCTGGGGGTGTACCAGCGGATCGCCGCCGGCGATACTCATGCAATCGCTTTTCCGTTGCTGTTTGAATACCGCAAGTTCTTCGGCAATCTGCTCCAGCGACTTGTGGTTCTTCTTGTGCGGCCGGTAACAGCCTTCGCATTCAAGATTGCAATCATCGGTCACTTCAAGCCACGAAATAGCGTTATCGGTGAGTGTCCAGGGAAGACGGTAGTATTCTCTGGGTGTCAGTTCTGCAACGTTTTCCATCATGTGAATACCGAAGTGGAGTAAGCGGGTATGTTAGTCCTCACCATTTTCAGAGGTCTTGATATACATCAGAAGGCCGACTGATCGAAATCTACACCATGAGTGAGCCATCTTTCGTTTCCCAAGGCCGCAGTCTTCTTCTATATTCACAGAACGTAGCCAATTTAAATGGACAGAGCATTACCGTGAAGAAAATTATCGAATGCGTTCCAAATTTCTCCGAGGGCCGTGACCTGGCGGTCATCAAACAGATCACTGATGCGATTGAAAGTGTTCAGGGTGTGCAATTGCTGGATGTGGATCCGGGTGAAAGCACCAACCGGACCGTTGTGACTTTCATTGGTGAACCGGAACCGGTCAAGGAAGCGGCCTTCCGGGCCGTTCAGAAAGCGGCCGACCTGATTGATATGTCGCTGCACCACGGTGAGCACGCCCGCTTCGGAGCCACGGACGTTTGTCCGTTCGTACCGGTCGCCGGTGCAACAATGGACGATTGCGCAGAGATAGCGCGGCAGGTAGGCCGGCGCATCGGTGCAGAACTGGGAATCCCGGTCTACCTTTATGAGCACGCCGCAAGCACACCCGAACGGCGTAACCTGGCTGCCGTTCGCTCCGGAGAATACGAGGGTCTGCCGGCCAAGCTGTCCAGGGAAGAATGGCGGCCTGATTTCGGGCCCGCCGTGTTCAACCGTAAATCGGGTGCAACCGCCGTGGGTGCGCGCGAATTCCTCATCGCCTACAACATCAACCTGAACACGACCGACCGGCGCTATGCCAATGAAATCGCCTATGAGCTGCGGGAACGCGGCCGCTGGAAGCGTGCCGGCAATGTCGCGCCTTTTTACTACAAGGGTGATGTCGTCTATTTCGAAGAAGGGAAATACCCGGATGGAAACTCGGATTACGTAGCAGGCACATTCGAGGAGCTAGCCGGTCATTACCGGAAAAACTACGGGACCGATCTCGCCGAACGCTATCGACGTATCGGGCTGGATCCCGATAATCTCGTCGGCCGGCCGGTTTACAAAGACGGCATGTTCACTCACCTCAAGGGTATCGGCTGGGTGGTGGACGATTACAACTGCGCACAAATATCATTAAACCTGACCAATTTTAAAATGACTGCCCCGCACCATGTACTCGAGGCAGCGCGTGAACTGGCCGCACAAAGAGGCATTGTGATCACAGGTTCGGAAGCGGTTGGTGTCGTGCCGTTCGAGGCCATGCAGCAGGCTGGACATTTTTATCTGCAGCGCATGCAGAAGTCCACCGGCATCCCGTCCCGCGATATCGTTATCACCGCGGTGCAGGCCATGGGGCTTAATGACGTCGCGGAATTCGATATCGACAGGAAAGTCATCGGCTTGCCGGCAGCCGACGGCCCGTTGGCCGGGTTGAGCGTTGCCGGATTTGTCGATGAAGTCTCGCGTGACACACCCGCGCCGGGCGGCGGTTCGATCGCCGCGCTGGCCGGCGCCCTGGGATCAGCGCTCGCCTCCATGGTCGTCAACCTTTCCATCGGGAAGGGCGAGTATGATTCACGCTACGAAGATCTGTGCCGGCTTGCGGAGAAGGCGCAAACCATCAAGGACGAACTGGTGCGTGCGATTGACGCGGATACCGAAGCCTTCAACGAAGTGATCGCAGGCATGGGTATGGCCAAGGACACGGAGGAACAGCTCGCGATCCGGTCAAAGGCCATCCAGGCCGGCTATAAATCGGCGGCAAAAGTGCCTTTGCAAACAGCGGAACTTTGCCGGGAGGTTCTGGACCTGTGCCAGGCAGCCGCCGATATCGGCAACCAGGCCGTGATGAGCGATGCGGGTGTTGGCGCATTGATGGCTTACGCCGGGGTGCAAGGCGCCATTCACAATGTGCGCATCAACCTGCCCCATACCAAAGACGAGGCTTTCATCGCGGAGATGAAAACCTCGCTGGGCTCCCTGCTGTCAGAATCGAAAGAAATCTGTGAAGCGATTCAGCAACAGGTGGAAAGCAGCTTTTAGTTGCGGGCTTTATCCACGATTTTATTGGCCGCAATCCAGGGCATCATCGCGCGCAGCTTTTCGCCGACCTGCTCGATGCCGTGCGCCGTATTGGCTGCCCGGGCTTCGGTCATGATGGGATAACCCGAAGCGCCCTCCTGCAGGAACTGCCGGGCGTAGCTGCCGTTCTGGATATTGGCAAGTGCCTGACGCATGGCGGCACGTGACTCTTCGTTGATGATTTTTGGCCCGGTGACATATTCGCCAAATTCCGCATTGTTCGAGATCGAATAATTCATGTTGGCGACACCACCTTCAAACATGAGATCCACGATCAGCTTCAGTTCGTGCAGACACTCGAAGTACGCCATCTCGGCCGGGTAGCCGGCCTCGGTCAGAACTTCGAACCCGGCTTTCACCAGCTCGACGCAGCCGCCACAGAGAACGGCCTGCTCACCAAAAAGGTCGGTTTCGCACTCGTCCTTGAACGTGGTTTCAATGATGCCGGTTCGGCCGCCGCCAATCGCCGAAGCATAGGAAAGAGCCGTTGCCATGGCGTTGCCAGATGCATCCTGGGCAACCGCGACCAGGTCCGGAATACCCCGGCCGGCGGCAAACTCGGACCGCACGGTATGCCCCGGCGCTTTCGGGGCGATCATGATCACATCGAGGTCTGCGCGCGGCTCGATCTCCTTGTACAGCACCGAGAAACCATGAGCAAAGGCCAGCGTCGCGTCCTGCCGGATGTTCGGGGCAATCGAATCGGAATAGAGCTGGGAATGAAATTCATCCGGCGTCAGAATCATCACGAGGTCTGCCCCGGCAACGGCTTCGGGAATCGGTGCAACTTTCAGCCCGTGCGCCTCGGCCTTGGCGGCTGAAGACGAACCGGGACGCAGCCCCACGGTGACGTCCACACCGGATTCCTGGAGGTTACATGCATGGGCATGTCCCTGTGAACCGTAGCCAATGATGGCGACTTTCCTGCTTCGGATGATGTCCAGATCACAGTCTTTATCGTAAAAAACCTGCATTTACCGTCTTCCTGTTTGTGAGTCGGGATGAAATATAGCCCACCCATTGAATTGCGTAAAATGATATATTTGCATTTTTATAATGCGTTTTATGCAACAATAAGGCTCATGGACGCCCGTTCACTGAAACAGTTCGTCACGCTATCCGAAAGCCTGCATTTCGGGCGCGCGAGCAAGACCAGCCATGTCAGCCCTTCGGCCCTGAGCCGCAGCATCAAGCGGCTTGAAGACGAGCTGGGCGTGACCCTGTTCGAGCGCAACAACCGCAGTGTGGCGCTGACTCGCGCAGGCAGCCTGTTTCTCACCTATGCGCGCGACTCCCTGGCGCAGTGGGACGCCATCTGCAACGAGCTGATGGAGGAGTCAGGCGATCTGCGTGGTGAAATCAGCATGTATTGCTCGGTTACGGCCAGCTACAGTTTCCTGTTCGATATCCTGACCCGCTTCAGACATGAGCACCCGCATGTTGAAATCAAGCTGCATACCGGCGATCCGGAAGACGCCATCAGCCGCGTATTAACAGGTGATGAGGATATTGCGATCGGCGCCAGGCCCGGCCGGCTCCAGGCAGGTCTCGCTTTCAGACTGATCGAATTTTCACCGCTGGTTTTCATCGCATCGAGGAACCATCCGGAGCCGGAAGATGGTGAATGGGCGGATACGCCCATGATCCTGTCGGAACGCGGTTTGGCGCGCCGAAGGGTTGATGACTGGTTTCGCACACTCGGTGTGCAGCCGCGCATTTATGCCCAGGTGGCCGGCAACGAAGCGATCGTCAGCATGGTGAGTCTCGGTTTCGGTGTGGGGGTCGTGCCCCGGATCGTGCTGGACAATAGCCCCCTGTCACACACAGTCCGCGTGCTGGACGTGAAGCCTGCATTGGACGACTATGAAGTGGGGCTGTTCACGCTCGAGAAGAAACTGGCAAACCCTTTGATTAGTGCTTTCTGGTCACAATTGAGATAATGCATTCCTTTTGATGCACGGAGCGAATAGTGAGTGCTTTAACCCAGTCACCGCAGTGGAAAGCCCTTCAGTCCCACGCTGAAGAGATCAAGAAGATACATATGCGCGATCTGTTCGCCGATGAAACCCGGTTTGAACAGATGTCGATTGATCATCATGGCCTCGGCATCCTGCTGGATTATTCAAAAAACATCGCCACAGCTGAGACACTCACA
>Ga0316191_10002431_pt1 | contig 13535 bp, 12 predicted proteins | sample Eddworburr2cm_MG_FD_204928 | JGI IMG/M metagenome (GOLD analysis project Ga0316191, IMG submission 204928) | Coastal sediment microbial communities from Maine, United States - Eddy worm burrow 2 cm | ecosystem: Environmental > Aquatic > Marine > Coastal > Sediment | place: USA: Maine...
GCTCGATTTCGCCCTGTGCTGCCTCGAGGTCCGGTGCCTCGGTGAGCCGGAACCGTCCTGCGGAAAGGTCCAGCCAGGCGATACCAATTGCATCACTGCTCGCGAAAACGGAAGCCACGATATTGTCGCGTTCGGCGGAGAGCAGCGCTTCGTCTGTCAGTGTCCCGGGTGTGACTACACGCGTAACCTTGCGCTCGACCGGTCCTTTACTTGTTGCCGGATCACCGATCTGTTCGCAGATGGCAACGGATTCGCCCTTGCGCACGAGCTTGGCGAGATAGCCTTCGACGGCGTGATAGGGCACACCTGCCATCGGAATCGGGTTGCCTGCCGATTTGCCACGCGCCGTGAGCGTAATGTCCAGCAGCGACGCTGCACGCTTCGCGTCATCGTAGAAAAGTTCGTAGAAATCCCCCATCCGGTAAAAGACGAGCATGTCCCGATACTCGGCCTTGATGGCGAGGTACTGGCGCATCATCGGCGTGTGAACAGCAGAGATTTCGGCTTTCATCGGTGACATTTATTATGATGGGCCCGTGAAAATACTGCATGTCGAAACCGGGCGCCATTTTTTGGGCGGACCACAACAGGTTATCTACCTGATCAAGGCCTTACATGAGCGTGGCCACGAAAACATCCTGGTCTGTCCGCCGGATTCCGGCATTGACTCCGTCGCACGCCAGGCAGAAATTCGTGTCCAGAACCTTTTCTGTGCCGGCGATCTCGACTTGCCCTTCGGCTATCGGCTCGCGCAGTTCCTGAAGGACGAGCAGCCCGATATCGTGCATTGCCACAGTCGTCGTGGAGCCGATGTCCTGGGAGGGCTTGCCGCGAGCTTCGCCGATATACCGGCGGTGGTTTCCCGCCGGGTCGACAATACGGAACTGCGACTTGTCGCCGGCCTGCGTTATCGGCCGTTCCGCAAGGTCATTGCGATCTCGGAAGCGATTGCCGATGTACTGCGAGAACGGGGCATTGAAGATGAGCGGCTCGATGTCATTCGCAGCGCCGTCGATGTTGATGCCTTTCCCGGTTCTGCAGATTGTGTGCAGGTACGCGCGGAGTTCGGGCTGACTGCGGAGCATTTCACCGTTGCAGCCGCCGGGCAGCTGATTCCTCGCAAGGGACATCAATACCTGTTACAGGCCATTGCGGATATCAAGGATCGCTATCCGCAACTAAGGCTCATAATTTTCGGCGAGGGTTACCTCAACAACCAACTGCGATCGCAGGCGTCATCGCTTGGGCTGGGGGACGTCGTCCAGTTTGCGGGGTTTCGCGAGGATCTCGATACGTATATTTCATGCTTCGATCTGCTGGCCCATCCGGCGTTAGCGGAGGGGCTGGGTGTCGCAGCACTAAAAGCCGCTGCAGCCGGCTTGCCGGTCGTTGGCTTTGCGGCTGGCGGTATCGTCGAGGCAGTTGCGGACGGGCGCACGGGCCTCCTGGTCGAGCCGGAAGATGCGGACGCGCTGGGGTCGGCGATCGCGCGGCTTATCGATGATCCGAACCTGGCAGCGAAGCTGGGCGCTGCGGGCAGAGAGCGGATGCAAAACGAGTTCTCGATCGCTACGATGGCGGACAGGCACGTTGCTCTTTACGAGTCAGTACTGAATGGCTGATTACGAATCCCTGCAAAAACTTTCTGAAGCCGTCGTCAATGACCTGACGGAAGCCGGCAAGGCGGTCTCGACGGCCGAGTCCTGCACGGGCGGTTGGGTGGCTAAATCGATCACCGATATTCCCGGTAGTTCTGCCGTTTTTCAGTACGGCATCGTGAGCTACTCGAACGGTGCGAAGGAATCCATTCTTGGTGTGAAGAATGAGACGCTCGAAAAACATGGCGCGGTGAGCAAGCCCGTCGTCGAGGAAATGGCAAAGGGCGTTTTGCGCCTGAGTGGCGCCGACATCGCCGTCGCGGTGAGCGGCGTTGCCGGGCCCGATGGCGGCACGGACGAAAAACCCGTTGGCACGGTCTGGTTTGCCTGGGCCATGCGTGATGGCGCCAAAGCACGAGTCGATACACACTGCGCCAGCTTCAGGGGTGATCGGGATCTTGTCCGTGAGTTGACTGTTGCGCACGCACTGCAAGGCGTCCTGGAGCGCATCGAGCCTTGATTACCAGGCGATTGTTTTTTGCACTGTGGCCGGATCATCGGCAACGCGAGCGTCTGCGCGATGTCGTCAACTCGGTAGCAAAGACGGTCGAGGGGCAGCCCGTCGATCGTCGCAACTGGCATGTAACGCTGGCTTTTATAGGCGCGTTCCCTGAGCACCGCATTCCCTTGCTTCTCGAGCGCGCCGTGGAGATTCGGGTGGAGCCGTTTCGGCTGAACTTCGATCGCCTCGAATACTGGCCACGACCGAGGGTTGCCAGCCTGACGGCCGCAACGGTGCCGGCCGAACTGCAGGCACTCGTTGATGCATTGAACAGCGTCTTGCGGGATGCGGGCATCGAGCCGGAAGAGCGCGTTTACCGCCCGCACATCACCGTCGTGCGGCGCGCACGCGCATTCACCACAGAGCGATTGGCGCAACGGACAAGCACCGAGTGGTCGAGCTTTGAACTCATGGAGTCGGTATCCGGCCCGGGCGGGGTGAGCTACGTACCGCTGAAACAATAGCTTAAGGCCTCTTTCGAGAATCTGCACAAATCGCCCCGATTTGGCTCTCCCGAAAGCTACTATTGACGCGGCCTTCATGAAATAATACTGTGCAAATCCACAGTATCTACGAATTCCGCCTCCAGGCGGCTCAACCGGACCAAAAATAATGGATGAAAATCGCAAGAAAGCACTCGCGCAGGCCCTGGGCCAGATTGAAAAGCAGTTCGGCAAGGGATCGGTCATGCGTATGGGAGATGGCGGCGTCATAAGGGACATAGAGGCTATTTCGACGGGTTCGATCGGCCTGGATGTCGCGCTGGGTATCGGTGGCTTGCCGAAAGGCCGCGTCGTGGAGATCTACGGTCCGGAGTCGTCGGGTAAGACGACACTTACATTGCAGGTCATTGCCGAGGCGCAAAAGCTGGGTGGCACGGCCGCTTTCGTGGATGCCGAGCACGCGCTCGATCCGTCCTATGCCGAGAAACTCGGTGTCGACGTGGACGAACTCCTCGTCTCGCAGCCGGATACCGGCGAACAGGCGCTCGAGATTACGGACATGCTCGTGCGCTCCGGTGCGGTCGATATCGTTATTGTTGACTCGGTTGCAGCGCTTACGCCGAAGGCAGAAATCGAAGGTGAGATGGGTGATTCACACATGGGTCTGCAGGCCCGACTCATGTCACAGGCGCTCAGGAAACTCACAGCCAATATTCAGCGCTCCAACACGATGGTTGTTTTTATCAACCAGATTCGCATGAAGATCGGCGTGATGTTCGGCAGCCCGGAAACTACGACGGGCGGTAATGCGCTCAAGTTCTACTCTTCAGTACGCCTCGATATTCGCCGCATCGGCGCCATCAAGAAAGGCGACGAAGTTATCGGTAACCAGACGCGCGTCAAGGTCGTCAAGAACAAGGTCTCCCCGCCATTCAAGCAGGCCGAGTTCGAGATTCTCTACGGTGAAGGTATTTCACGTCATGGCGAGATTATCGACCTCGGTGTACAGCACGGCATCGTCGACAAGGCAGGTTCGTGGTACAGCTACGGTGATGACCGCATCGGCCAGGGCAAGGAGAACGTTCGCGAGTTCCTGAGGAACAATCCGGAGATGGCCGAGGAGATCGAAGGCAAGATTCGCGCGAAACTGTTGCCGAGCAAGGCCGACGTCATCGACATCGCAGGTGATGACGCCGAGAAAGCCGCAAAGGCCTGACTGTAGGAGGCCGCCTGTAGGAGGCCGCCCCAGCGGCCGATTTCGCGCGCACAGCTCGCTCCAACGTGTCCGAACTACACGAAGAAATCAGCGATCTTCTCTCCGATGAGGGGGAAGATCGTTTTTCGTCTCCCCTCGAAGCGCGGAAAAAAGCCATGGATTTCCTGGCACGCCGCGAATATGGCCAGACCGAGCTGATCAGGAAGCTGGCTGACAAAGGCTTCGACCGCGATGTTGCAGAACCGGCGGTAATTGAACTTTCCGCCGATGGACTGCAGAGCGATCAACGTTTCGCCGACAGCTTCATTCAATCCCGCATCAACCAGGGCAAAGGCCCGGTCCGCATTCGCCTGGATCTCACGCAGCGCGGCATAGCCGACTCGATTGTCGAGATGGCCCTCGAGGAAGCCGCGCCGGATTGGTATGCCTTGGCCCGGGAACAGCGCATCAAAAAATTCGGCGAGGCCACACCTGCTGATTTCAAGGAAAAAGCTCGCCAGATGCGGTTTCTCCAGTACCGGGGTTTCGAGCAAGACCATATTCAATCGGCGTTTTAGCCGTTACCATACGGCCCATGAAAACCATGACGAGCAATGAGCTCCGCCAGGCATTCCTGGACTTTTTTCACGACCACGGCCATGAGGTAGTGGCGAGTTCTCCGCTCGTACCCGGGAATGACCCAACACTTTTGTTTACGAACGCCGGCATGGTGCAGTTCAAGGATGTCTTCACGGGCGACGACAAGCGCTCGTACAAGACCGCCGTCAGCTCACAACGCTGCGTGCGTGCGGGTGGCAAACACAACGATCTCGAGAATGTCGGTTACACGGCTCGCCATCACACGTTCTTTGAAATGCTCGGAAATTTCAGCTTCGGTGACTACTTCAAACGCGAGGCTATCCAGTACGCCTGGGATTTCCTGACCAAGACGCTGGAGCTTCCAGAAGAGCGACTGTGGGTCACGGTCTTTCGTGAAGATGATGAAGCTGCCGACATCTGGCTCAGTGAAATGAAGGTCAGTCCCGAGCGGTTCACCCGCATGGGCGAGAAGGACAACTTCTGGGCCATGGGCGACACCGGCCCGTGTGGTCCGTGCAGCGAAATATTCTTTGATCATGGCCCGGATGTCCCGGGCGGACCGCCGGGATCGCCTGATGAGGACGGTGATCGTTACGTGGAAGTCTGGAACCTCGTGTTCATGCAGTTCGATCGAGCTGCAGACGGCACGATGACGCCATTGCCCGCACCATCGGTCGACACAGGCATGGGTCTCGAGCGTATCGCGGCTGTCATGCAGGGCGTGCACAGCAACTACCAGATTGATCTGTTCGCACACGTTATCCAGGCGGCGGCCGATGTTCTCGGCGTCAGAAATGAAGGGCAGAGTTCGCTCAACGTCATTGCCGATCACATTCGTGCGTGTTCCTTCCTGATTGTCGATGGTGTGCTGCCGGGCAACGAAGGCCGTGGGTATGTGCTGCGTCGCATCGTCCGGCGGGCCGTTCGTCATGGCAAGAAACTGGGCATGGATGACCTGTTTTTCCACAAGCTCGTCGCACCGCTCGTGCAGGAAATGGGCGAGGCCTATCCGGAGCTCGCCAAGGCGCAGGCGCATGTAGAGAAAGTGCTCGCAAAAGAAGAAGCGCGTTTTGCCGAGACACTCGACCAGGGCATGGAGATTCTCGAGGCCGCCATTGCAGATCTTGATGGCAAGCGCTTGCCCGGTGACGTCGTGTTCAAGCTTTACGATACCTACGGCTTCCCGGTGGACCTCACGGCTGACATAGCGCGTGAGCGCGATCTCGAAATTGATCAGCAAGGCTTTGAGGCGGCCATGGAAGGGCAGCGCGAGCGCGCCCGTGCCGCAAGTAAATTCAGTATCGCGGGTAGCGATGGGCTGAAGACCGATGCGAAAACGGAATTCCTCGGCTACGCGGGCACCGAAGCATCCTGCGAAATCGTCGCCTTGTTTCGAGACGGTAAGGCTGTCGACGAATTGGCAACCGGCGATGATGGCGCCGTGATTCTTGCATCCACACCGTTCTATGCGGAGTCCGGTGGCCAGATTGGTGACACGGGTATCCTCGTCGATGAGGGCAAGCTGTTTCGTGTCGACGACACGCAGAAAAGCGGCGATGCCAACGTGCAGTTTGGGACGGTGGAGCAGGGCACGCTCAAGGTCGGAGACAGTGTCGAGGCCGTCGTCGATGCCGATCGACGCCAGGCCATCCGGCTGAATCACACGGCGACGCACCTCATGCACGCCGCCTTGCGGCAGGTTCTGGGTGATCACGTGGCGCAGAAGGGATCCATGGTTGCACCCGATCGACTGCGCTTTGATTTCTCGCACTACGAAGGTGTGACGGCCGAGCAGTTGCAGGAAATCGAGGATCTCGTGAATGACGAGATTCGCAGAAATGTCGCGGCTGAAACAAGGCTCATGACTTACGATGATGCAATCGAGTCCGGGGCTGTGGCGCTATTTGGCGAAAAATACGGTGATAAGGTTCGCGTACTTAGCCTGGGTGATTTCTCAGTTGAGCTGTGCGGGGGCACGCACGTCGATCGCACGGGTGACATAGGCGTCTTCAAGATCACGCACGAGGGCGGTGTCGCCTCGGGCGTTCGTCGCATCGAGGCCATGACGGGTGCGGGTGCGCTGGAGTGGATCGATACAAACCAGCGTGCGCTCAGTGATCTTGCCGGGATGCTGCGCAGCACGCCGGACCAGGCAGCGGCAAAGGTTGAGCAGCTGCTGAAGCAAAACAAGGAACTCGAGAAAAAGCTGGCGACTGCGAAGCATGCGTTGATAACGGGCCAGGGGTCTGATCAGGACGACAATGTGCGGGAAATCGCCGGTATCAAGGTGCTGGTATCTCGTATGGACGGTGTCGATGCCAAGTCGATGCGCGATGCGGTCGATCGAGCCAAGGACAAGCTGCAAAACGCTATTGTCGTATTTGCGTCGGTTGACGACGGCAAGGTACGCCTCGCGGCTGGTGTGACCAAAAACAACACCAATAAGATCAAAGCAGGGGACCTGATCAAGCCGATCGCCGAGCAGGTTGGCGGCAAGGGCGGCGGCCGTCCGGACTTCGCCCAGGCGGGTGGTAACGACCCATCGAAACTGGATCAGGCGCTCAATTCGGTGCCGGACTGGGTAGCGGAACAGCTTTCCTGAGCGACTCGACTAATCCGTGATGCGTGTCCGATGTCCCGGGTATGGGCATCCGGGGGAAAAATCGGCTAGTATTACAACAGTTTAAGGAAGTACGACGCGTAATAAGAACGGGGCAGGAGCCTCGCCAGGCAGGAGTAGGAAGCTATGCTGATTCTAACGCGACGCGCTGGAGAGACGGTAATGATCGGGAGCGATATCACGATCACCGTCTTGGGGGTCAAGGGAAATCAGGTCCGAATAGGGATCAATGCACCTAAAGACGTCGCAGTGCACCGGGAAGAAATCTACGAACGAATTCAGAGCGAAAAAGCCTCCGAAGGGAGCGCCGAGCCTGATTAGTGCGATCGGCCGCGAAAAGCGCTTTACCACGACAATCGTGATCAGTAAGATGTGCGGCCCCAGTCGGTAGAGGTGCGCCGGTGACATGTCTTCGGCTGGTCCCGACTGACCTTTAGTTCGGTGTACGGAAGAACTTCAGGGCACGCAATTCGGAGAGATGGCTGAGTGGTCGAAAGCGCTCCCCTGCTAAGGGAGTAAGGGTTAAAAGCCCTTCGAGGGTTCGAATCCCTCTCTCTCCGCCACGAAATAAAAAGGGGCCCCCTTGTGGGGCCCCTTTGTTATTTCTTGCGGCAGAAAGATGGAGATGAGAGCCGTTGTTCGACGGGCGCAGCAACGTAGTTGCAAGCCCGGGCGCGAAGCGCCCATCCCTCTCCGAGCGTAGCGATCGAGAATCCCTCACTACGCGAAGCGCCCATCCCTCTCGCCGCCTGTTATCTCCCCGCTCTCACAAGTAACCGCCCTCGCACAAAATCAATTACAAAATCTCGATCCTTGAAAAACCCCGGCCCGACGATTGCGGCTGGTTTATTTTCCAGGTCGAGGACCTCGAAAATCGAGAACTTGGAGATGAAGAATGTCCTGTGGCGCCAATGCAGGCTCTCAACTCTAAGCTTCTCGACTTCAAGCTCGGCGACAACCCTCGCGTCCTCGACCGCGCCGTAGATGACCTTCCTGCTCATTGCTCCCTTGGGCTTTACTGCAATGGCCCGCGCTGCGCGCCAGTTCATCAAATTGAACCCGGCCCCGAGGTCGAGAATCGCCGGTACCGTAATCTTGTTGATCTGCAGGTTGATCGAATACGCGAATGCAGTGCCCAGGCCAACCTGAAGTTTTCGCATCGGTATTGAGTGCCACCCACGGTATGACCGGTTACTAACCAAAGCAGGGGGATACAAGCGGACGACTCGATCTTCGGCTGAAACACCAACCGCGTATCGACTCAGGAAGTCGACCCCCAGTAGGCCGTCGATCTCGGTGGGCACCAGGCTGTTGCCCGGCAGCGAGGCCAGCCGGGCATTGCCCCACGATTCGTTGCCGACCTTGAGTTCGGTGACGGTGGTCAGTGGAAAGTGCCCGGAGCCAATCATCCCATGGATGAGCACTTGTTCACCGGCAAGCAACTCGAGTCCTGTCTCCTTGCGGGTCTTGTCGAATACCACGGAAATGCTGGCGCCGGTGTCTAGCGCGAATCTATAGGGTCCGCGGGCATTAATCATGGTCTCGACGATGATATGCCCCTGGCTTCCGACCTCGTGTGGTATTACGACGAGCGCGCCGTCATCGTCCAGCACCAGCTGGTCAGCGCAGCCGGCCGCAAGGAATAACGCCACGAGGAGTCCGGACCTGAAACTCATGCCCGTATCAGAGCACCGATGCAGTGGCCAGACAATAGATAGTGACCGAGCCTCTGCTTTTTGTGCCCTCGAAACCCGCGAAAACCGCTTTACCTGAGGGGTTCGGATCAGTAGTATGTGCGGCCCTTGAGGGGGACCTCCTCAGGAACAGACAATGCGCCCGTAGCTCAGCTGGATAGAGTACCTGGCTACGAACCAGGCGGTCGGGAGTTCGAATCTCTCCGGGCGCGCCAAATATGAAAAGGTCCCTTTATGGGGCCTTTTTGTATTTTGTGTGTCCTGGGTGAAGATGAGGACTGCTGTTCGACAAAACGCGTCAGCGTTTTGATCCGGAGCGGCGAAGCCGCGAAGCCCGAAGGGTTGAAACAGCCTTGGGCTGTTTCAAGTAATCTCTCCGGGCGCGCCAAAAAAGCAACAAGAGTCAGTCACTTACAAGTGGCTGGCTCTTTTTCGTTAGCGAATCGCTGTCCCACAATGTTCCATTCAGCGTAGCTGCGTTCCGGACATATCGTTAACACTTTGGAGTTCCCACGACCGGACGGTCACTTACAATGTCTCGATACTGTTAGCCAGCCAAATCCCATAGTCATTCTCATCGATTTCTGACGCGGCCAGCGACAACGTCATCGCGGTGGCCGAAACTTCGTCCGCAACCAGAGTCGATCCATTGATATCCAGAAAAATATACGCAGCCATGAAACCTGTGCGCTTATTGCCATCGACGAATGGATGATTCTGGATAATGCCGCCGGCATATGCCGCGGCAAGTTGTGGGATCTGCGCGTTATGATCGTACTGATAAATATTGACTGGCCGGGCCAGGGCGGATTCGAAAAGCCCTACATCACGAATACCAGCGGTTCCGCCGAAACGGGCAATCATCAAATCGTGGACTGCGAGAACGGCAGACTTGATTAGCCAGATCGGTTCTTTCACTTAGCCAATTCGCGAAGCGTGTTCCGATACGCGTCCATTCCTTTGCGGGCGCTTTCCAGTTGCTTTTCGAAGTTTGGGTCATACGGCGTGACCTGGTAGCCATCTGGACTCTCCACGAGAAACAATTCGTCGCCTTCGTGTACGCCCAAATGCGCAAGGGCCTCTTTTGGCAGAATGACGCCCGCGGACGTGCCAACCGCTCTTACTTTGAGTTTGACCATTGCGATATCCTATCTGCACGAAATTATAATTTTTATTATAAGCTCTTATTCCAGGCTGTCAACGATCTCCAGCCCATTCTTGTGTGTAGGGTTCCCATCGGGGCCCCCTTTTCACTAAGAACAGTGGTCCGACCTCATTTTTTTGGAGTCGCTCAGCCTGACGCTGCCTCCGCGCAGGCGATCACAAGGTCTCGGACTTTTGCGAGATACTTGTCGTCGGCTGATGACTTGTGTGCGATTTCTTCGTCTGAGCGTCTCCTATCCGGCAAAAATTTCGGTAACGGATGATACGGTGCGCTGATTTCGCGGGTGAAACTTCGGTGCCGGTGGTAACACGGTCACTTATTAATTTTTGTCTCTGAGGCGGTTCATCGCCCGCGACAGTCCGGAGTGGGCTCGACCAAATCGCAGTGCGACTTCAGTGACCGTTGCACAGCCATGCTCGACTGCGGCAAGTGCGATCTCGGCGCGAACGCATGAGTTTCGTCGGGATCGCGATCGGGACGCGAGCATGATTTCAGTGACTTCGTGTCGCTGGCAGGCATTATGAACGATGTCGTCGAGATTCCTATATCGGTCGATCGAACTAGAATTGCCCAGTAGTGATTTTACCCATTCGTCGTCACCCAAGAGTCGGTCGTCGTCCGGGACACCGTTGCGCAACAAGTGCAGCGTGGCATCTGAAGGCCGGTCGGTCATGAAACTGAGGTAGGTACTCGTCTTTTTGCACCAGGATTGCGCGGTACCGCCGTTCAAATAGATGCCCGGGCCGCTGGGTCTTCCGGTTGAGAAAGCGAGCGTAACGACTGGCCAGGAAGCGCATCAATCCGGCGAGTGGGTCTACACCGACCTGGATCACCATGTGCACGTGATTCGTCATCCAGCAATACCGGCACCGTTTCCGAGCACAGACTTGATGTAGTCAGAAATCGCTGTGTCCTCGGCATTCGCAAAGAATAGCTCGGAGAAGCGCTCGCCAGCGATCGCTTCTTTAAGAAGGCTCTGATCAATGGACTTGAGAACGGTCAGCATGTCATGACAGGCTGCAGCTTTGAGGTCTGCCAGTATTCCTCGGTTCTTCGCCATCACTTGCGCTCGCTCCTTCGGATATCCTGCACCCTGTTCGTGTTCGAACAGTTTTCTGTAGCAGTCTTCAAGATTGAGCTCGGCTGCCCAACCAAAGCCTTTCGCATAGGGCATGGACATGGCGTTTCCAGCATTGATCTGACCAAACAGGAAAGCATCAGTCGGGTCTATAACCAGGCCACAAAACACGCCCGGCATCGAGTTGCAGGCGAGCATCGAGCCCATTCCCGTTCCGCAGCCAGTGACTACGAAGTCAGCGGCACGGGAATTCAGCAAGATGCCGGTTAGCAAACCGTTCATCACGTAAGTCAGGCTCGCAGGATCTTCCTGACTGTACATCCCGTAATGATGAACTTCGTGACCCAGCGGCTCGGCTACATTCTTCAGCGCCGTGTGAACGACACTACTCTTTGCAGCCTGGCTGTTCTCAATGATCAGTGCGATCTTCATCCTTTTCTCCAGTTTCGATATAGGCGTGGGTTCAATCCCAGTTCTTCGCCAAGCATGATCCAAAAATACAGATGTTCAAAAACGATTCAAGCGCTTGCGCAGCTGGTAGTCGTATAACGATGGAACCGTATCCAACGGAACATTCAGCAGTTCGACGTATGGTTCAGGACGATAGTCGAGTTCGAACGTTCGATTGCCGTGCAGCCCAACGATCCTGGCCATTGGACCTTCATCGGTTCCAAGAATGGTCACAGATTCGCCGGCATGGGCTCCGCCATTAATGAGTACCTGCAAGTTCCAGGTTGTATTGAATGCGCCGTGCCCTGGCTGCCAGTAGCCGGCGCCGCTCCCATCGAACACCACAGCAACCGGGCCATCCTCTGATGCTGTTGCACGCGTGTGCAATGTCACGTTGTCGTACAGGTTCTGATGATTTGATCCGGCGTGCTGGTCGAGGATTGGCGTTACAAAGACTTCCGCATCTTTGTACACGCACTTGGTCGACTGGGTATTAAATGTCAGCGAATGCAGGACCGGGTTGAATACCTTGACGTCCTGAGCCAATACATTGTGCACGTTGCCCATGTGAACACCGTAGTGTGCTTTGCGGATTCCGTCGGTCGTTATTCCTTTATAGGTCAGATTTGCGCTGTTATAGCTCAGGATACCGCTGTCGGCATTCGTTATACGGATGTTGCGTGCCCAGGAGTCGTAAGCAGACGCGAAATAGATACCGTTATAGCCTTGTTCAAGGTGGTGTCCGAACCAGGGTGCCGTCGGAAACTCCAGGTGCAGGTCTTCAATGCCGACCTCTTCGAGACCCTCCCAGCTCGCAATCTGTGCAGGAATGTCTTCGTTCACGTCGTGCAATAGAGGGTCCGCCAGAGTGACCGTGTCACCATCAATGGCCGCCACGCGCGTCGTCTGCCGAACGAGAGGTCTATCCGGGAACGTCCAGTGGTGCGAACCAGCCGTACCCGACTCCGATCCATACAGCGACTGAATGATGCCGGCGGTGGGTCCTTTGCGATTCAGCCATTGCACCTGGACGATTTTGCCGACGCGAATTTCATCGGTTGCGGAAACCTCGATGGTGTTCTTACCACGCTTGCCGCCGACGACATCAGTCAGTACATCAATCGCCGGGTCGTATTCCGTGAGATAGGGCGCGGCCCGCGTCCCCGGTTTCTGGATCCAGAGGAAGCCGCCGCTCCAGGAGTACTCGGAAAAGTACTCATCGAGATTCTTGTCCGGTTCTCGCTGTCGTTTATCGAGGTCGACGATGTATTTACGGAGCTCATCAAGAGACGCGCTTTTGTCGACCTGATTGAGAGGCCGCGGAAAGAACAGCGTGGTGCCTCCCGGCCCTGATCCTTGTCCCTGCAGTACGATGTCGGACCGCTCGATCTTCAGTACTTCGGTGATTCGGTAGCGGCCTGACCCAAAGCGGACTATGACCGGCCCGCGCGTCTCGTTCGCCTTTGCGATCGCGGAGATAATAGCCTTCGTGTCGTCGGCTTCGTCATCGGCTTGTGCGCCAAACTCATCCACAAGGATGACCTTGCCCGAGGCTACTGGGAGCTCTTCAGCTCCGTTTCGATATCCGGCGTAAGAAAAGTCGGGCAAATATTCTCGATCTTCGGTTGTCCGCTGTGACAAGATCTTCGGCAAGTTCTCCTGGACAGGCGCGTTGTCTGCCAGCGCCGGCGCCATCCAGGCAGTCGGCATCACCAGAACGAGAATAAATGGCTTAAAAAATAGTTGGTTAAGGTTCATGAAAGCCCTCTTTTTGCCGTGCGACCCGTGGGCGCGGCCTCGTCACGATGTGTCGTGAGGTCAGGCCGACAGTGCGCATGTTGCCAACCACAGGAGGGAGACTGCCTGATATTGACACCGGTGACAAGGCGAGTATGCTCGATCGCGTTCCGACAGCGAAACCCTGTCAGATTCCGGGAGGGCCGACATTGAATGCCAGTAAGGAGGCCGTTTTGCCGCATGTGAGCCGTTCTGCATTAAGCCGTCCCCGATTGTCCGAGAGTGACGACGCGATTTCCCGGGCACTGGTTGCCGCGCGAGCGTCTGCGACGTCTCTAACGGCATTTCCCGGCGCGGTGCCCGAGACGATGGCTGCGGCCTACGCCATACAGT
>Ga0316191_10002433_pt1 | contig 13530 bp, 7 predicted proteins | sample Eddworburr2cm_MG_FD_204928 | JGI IMG/M metagenome (GOLD analysis project Ga0316191, IMG submission 204928) | Coastal sediment microbial communities from Maine, United States - Eddy worm burrow 2 cm | ecosystem: Environmental > Aquatic > Marine > Coastal > Sediment | place: USA: Maine | collected...
GCCCATCCCTGAGATAATCTTTTGTCCCGTGTCTTTATCTGTACTGATAGTGAAGGACGGGTCCTCCAGAGCGATCTTATCAAGCGTTTCGGTGAGCTTACTCTCTTCGGCCTTGCTTCTGGGCTCAATGGCCACACCGATGACCGGATCCGGAAAGTCCATGCTTTCCAGAACGACAAAATCGCCGTTTTCACAGAGCGTATCGCCGGTTGTAGTAAACTTTAGTCCGACAATCGCCCCGATGTCTCCAGCCCCGATCGATTTGATTTCTTCCCGCTTGTTGGCGTGAAGCTTGAGAAGCTTGGAGATTTTTTCCTTTTTCTTTTTGACCGGGTTGAACACCTTGTCGCCGACACTGAGCCCCCCCGAATAGATCCGCATAAAAGCGAGGTTTTCAACAAATGAGTCGCTCATCAGCTTGAAAACCAGGCCGCAGAACTTTTCCTTCGGTCCGGTTTTACGCCGGACCGGCTCACCCTGTCGGTCGAGCCCTTCGACGAAGCCGATATCCACCGGTGAAGGCAGGTATCTGACCACGCTGTCCAACAAAGGTTGTATACCTTTGTTTTTAAAGGCGCTGCCGCACAGTACCGGCACAATTTCAAGCGCCAAAGTGGCCTTTCTCAGTGCACGGTACATCTCGTCAACCGAAACCGGTTTATCGTCAAGATATTTTTCCATGACCCCCTCATCGAAATCGGCCAATTTCTCGAGGAGTGCCATTCGTGCGGCCGTGAATACTTCTTTATACTGATCAGGAATGGCTGATTCTACCACTTCCTGTCCTAGAGACTGCTCGGAAAAGCCGAGCATTTTCTCTTCAACGAGGTCTATGACCCCTTCAAAATCTGCTTCTCTGCCGACCGGTATCTGGAGGGGCAGCGGATTAGCCCCAAGCCGTTCGGACATCATTGTCAAACACCGCTCAAAATTGGCCCCTACTCTGTCCATCTTATTGATGAAGGCCAATCGGGGGATGGCATATTTGTCAGCCTGTCTCCACACTGTTTCCGATTGGGGCTCGACCCCACCGACAGCGCAGAAGACGGCGATTACACCATCCAGCACCCTCAGGCAGCGCTCCACCTCGACGGTGAAGTCAACATGACCAGGGGTGTCTATAATGTTGATCTTATGATCATTCCAGGTGCAGGTCGTGGCTGCCGAGGTGATCGTGATCCCTCGTTCCTGCTCCTGTTCCATCCAGTCCATGACGGCGTTACCGTCATGAACTTCGCCCATCTTATACGAACGGCCCGTATAATAGAGAATCCGTTCGGTGGTCGTAGTCTTGCCGGCATCGATATGGGCCATGATGCCGATATTGCGTATGCTCGATAATTCCTCTGAAGCTGACATCAACAATCCTCACATCTTCTCTATTGGTGATTTCAGCTCCTGATCTCAGCAAGACCGTTCCTCTTCTTACCAGCGATAGTGGGCGAACGCTTTGTTGGCTTCCGCCATCCTGTGGGTATCGTCTTTCTTCTTTACCGCCGCTCCCCGCTCGTTGTAAGCATCAAGCAGTTCTGCCGCCAGTTTATCCGACATTGACTTACCCGAACGGGACTGGGCAAAACCAATGATCCAGCGAATTGCCAGCGCGTTTCTTCTGGTCTGGCGTACTTCCATGGGCACCTGATAGGTGGCACCACCGACACGTCTTGACTTGACCTCGACCCGTGGCCGGACATTTTCCATGGCCTGCTCGAAGACGACCATCGGCTCCTCATCGGGCACGCGTTGATCGATGACTTCCATCGCATCATAGAAGATTCTTCTGGCCAGGCTTTTCTTGCCACGCTGCATCAGACCATTGGTAAACTTTGACACCAGCACGTTGTTGTAACGCGGATCTGGTTCAGTTACCCTTTTATCTGCACCTTTTCTACGGGACATAATTCAAATCTCCATTCCTTATCAGGAAGGCTTCTTGGCACCATATTTCGACCGGCCTTGACGACGATCGGATACTCCCAGAGTGTCGAGCGTACCACGTACGACATGATACCGGACACCGGGAAGATCCTTTACCCTGCCGCCCCTGATCAGAACAACCGAGTGCTCCTGCAGGTTATGGCCGATGCCCGGGATATAGGAAGTAACCTCAATACCGTTTGTCAATCGTACCCTGGCGACCTTTCTCAAGGCAGAGTTCGGCTTTTTCGGTGTTGTGGTATAAACCCTGACACACACGCCTCTTTTCTGTGGAGATCCTTTCAGCGCAGGTGTGTTGGTCTTCTTGACGATCTTCTTCCTGCCCTGGCGTACCAGTTGATTAATTGTCGGCATTACGTTTACTGCTCCTTCTCTAAGATCAGATTGTAACTTGCTAATGAACCACAGAACAAAAGACCCAAATGTGCTGTGGCACAAAAGACAATACTTACATCACAGCTGTTTTAGTGTCAAGCCAAAAAGTAATTACCTTTCAACTTATTTCACCAGTTCCTGGTTGATTCCGGTACCGGCCGAAATGAGCCGCCCCATGATTACATTCTCTTTAAGTCCTTTCAGTTCATCCATTTTACCGGCCATGGCAGCATTGGTCAGGACCTTGGTGGTCTCCTGGAAAGAGGCTGCCGAGATAAAGCTCTCGGTGGACAGCGACGCCTTGGTCACTCCAAGCAGCAGCGGCTCGGCGGCCGGCGGCTTGGGCGCCTCGGCAAAGATTCCGCCAGCTGCCATGAACTCGCTGCGTTCGGCCATCAGCCGGTCACGCTCATCTTCAAAGGCCCACCATTCGACCTGCTCTCCAATCATGAACTTGGAATCGCCAGAGCCGGTAATCAGGACCCGGCGCAGCATCTGCCGAACGATGACCTCGATATGCTTGTCGTTGATCTTAACACCCTGCAGCCGGTAGACTTCCTGAATCTCGTTGACCAGAAACTTGGCAAGTTCCTTGACCCCGAGCACACCAAGAATGTCATTGGGGACGATGGTGCCCTCCATCAGCCGTTCACCGGCCTGCACGTAGTCACCTTCATGGACGATGATATGTTTCACTTTGGGCACCAGGTATTCCTGCGATTCCCCATATTCCGGAGTAACGATGACCCGGCGCTTGCCCTTGAGCTCCTTGCCGAAACTGACCCGACCGTCGATCTCGGAAATAATGGCCGGCTCCTTGGGCTTGCGGACCTCAAAGAGTTCCGCGACCCTGGGCAGACCACCGGTTATGTCTTTCGTTTTCGAAGTCTCTCTTGGGATTTTGCCAACGATGGTACCCGCCTCGATGTCACTGCCGTCTTCGACAGTAATGATCGATCCGACCGGCAGACTGTAGCGGGCAAAAATTTCCGAGTCCGGCAGTTTCAACGTCTTGCCGCGCTCATTCTTGACCGAGACGCGGGGATTCAACTGCGTGCCGACCGTGGCATGAACAATGACCTTCGAAGATTTACCGGTCACCGGGTCAACCTTCTCCTGCATGGTCACGCCTTCTGTGACATCACCATATTTGATGACACCGCCTACCTCGGCCACGATGGGAATGGTGTAGGCATCCCAATCCGCCAGGATGGTACCCGGTTCCATCCTCGACCACTCATTGACCAGAACCTGGGCACCGTAGTTGACTTTGAACCGTTCGCGCTCGCGGATTTTTGCCGTCTTGACGACCTCACCCTTGTCACGCACCACGACCTCACCGCTGGTGGACATTTCGATTTCAACATTTTTGGAACCGAGTTTGATCCCTTCCATATGCTTGGTGAAGTCCTGTTCGTCAAGGGTGACGATTTCGGCATTGCGGTTCATGACGATCTTGATACCCTCGGCATTGTCCACGTGATGCATATTTTTAAAGGCCATGACACCGCCTATCTGCGTCACCAGTTCGGCCTGCTCGACCGCCCTGCTGGCGGTACCGCCGATATGGAACGTACGCATGGTAAGCTGGGTTCCCGGTTCACCAATCGACTGAGCGGCAATAACACCGATGGCCTCACCAATGTTGACCATGTGTCCACGGCCCAGATCACGACCGTAACATTTAGCGCAGACGCCCCGGCGTGAGCGGCAGCTAAGTACCGAGCGAATGGTTACCCGGTCGATGCCCGCCGCTTCAATCTTCTCGACCAACGACTCGGTAATTTCCTGGCCGGAAGCAACAATGATCTCTTCCTCGGAGAAAGGATCATGGACTTCTTCGAGGGCCACGCGGCCAAGAATACGTTCACCAATGGGCACGATGATCTCGCCCCCATCCATCAGTGGTTCGGCGATGATACCATCAAGCGTTCGACAGTCGGTTTCAACAATGGTGGACTCCTGGGCCACATCGACCAAACGCCTGGTCAGGTAACCCGAGTTTGCTGTTTTCAGTGCAGTGTCGGCTAGACCCTTACGAGCACCATGGGTGGAAATAAAATACTCGAGGACCCCGAGGCCTTCTCTGAAGTTGGCCTTGATCGGTGTCTCGATGATTTCGCCCGAGGGCTTGGCCATCAGACCGCGCATGCCGGCCAGCTGGCGGATCTGATCCCGGGAGCCCCTGGCTCCCGAGTCCGCCATGATAAAGATCGAATTGAAGCTGGGTGCATCGACAAGCTTGTTCTCCTTGTCGCGCACGTAGTCAACCTCGATCTCATTCATCATCTCGTTGGCAACATCCTCTGTTGCTTTTGACCAGATATCGACAACCTTGTTGTATTTCTCACCCGAGGTGATCAGACCGTCCGAGTATTGCTGTTCCACATCGGCAACATCAGTCTCGGCCTTCTCCACCATGTCCTCCTTGGCCAAAGGAATCTTCATATCGTTGATGCAGATGGAGATCCCTGCCCTGGTGGCGTACTCGTAACCGATATCCTTGAGCCTGTCGGTCAGGATAACCGTGTCTTTGGTACCGGCATAGCGATAGGTGAAGTCGATAAGTTTGGCCAGCGCTTTCTTTTTCAAAGTCTGGTTGACTACCTCAAAAGGTATCTTTTCGGGCAGCAACTCACCTATAATGACCCGGCCCATGGTGGTATCCACCATCTTACCGTCCCTGCGCACCTTGATCCTGGCCTGCAGATCGACCTCGCCATGATCGTAAGCAATCCGCGCCTCACTGACATCGGCAAACATCTTGCCCTCGCCCGGCACATTGATCCGCTCCCTGGTCATGTAGTAGAGACCGAGAATGATATCCTGGGACGGAATGATTATCGGTTCGCCGTTGGCTGGTGACAAAATGTTGTTGGTGGACATCATCAATACCCGGGCCTCGACCTGGGCTTCTACAGAGAGCGGTACGTGCACCGCCATCTGATCGCCGTCGAAGTCGGCGTTAAAAGCAGAACAGACAAGCGGATGCAGTTGGATCGCTTTGCCTTCGATGAGTACCGCCTCAAAAGACTGCATGCCAAGACGATGCAGGGTAGGGGCGCGGTTGAGGATAACCGGATATTCAGTAACCACCTCGTCCAGTACGTCCCAGACCTCCTTGACACCTTTCTCCACCATCTTTCTGGCACTCTTTATGGTGGTCACATAGCCACGACGCTCGAGCTTGTTGTAGATGAAAGGTTTGAACAGTTCCAGCGCCATTTTCTTGGGCAGGCCGCACTGATGGAGTCTGAGATTGGGGCCGACGACAATGACGGATCGGCCGGAATAGTCGACCCGCTTACCGAGCAGATTCTGGCGGAAACGCCCCTGTTTGCCCTTGAGCATATCGGCCAGAGATTTCAACGGCCGCTTGTTGGCACCGGTAATGACACGGCCACGGCGGCCGTTGTCAAACAGCACATCCACGGCTTCCTGCAGCATGCGCTTTTCGTTGCGGATGATGATATCAGGCGCATCCAGTTCCAACAGTCGTTTGAGACGGTTGTTCCGGTTGATCACCCGGCGGTAAAGATCGTTCAGATCGGAAGTCGCGAAGCGGCCACCCTCCAGAGGTACCAGCGGCCTCAGATCGGGAGGCAAGACGGGGATTACCTCGAGGATCATCCATTCGGGCTGATTGCCGGACTCGATAAAAGCTTCGATGACCTGTAGACGCTTCCCCAGCTTCAGGCGCTTGGTCTGGGAGCCGGTGGTTCCCATTTCAGCTCGTAGTTCCTTGGACAGCTCGACGAGTTCCTGAGAGCCCAGCAGCTCACGGATTGCCTCGGCGCCAATCCCCACTTTGAACTGACCCGGGTATTCCTCTCGAGCCTTGCGGTATTTCTCTTCAGTCAGCAGGGTCCCCTTGGGAATATCTTCGGTTTCGGAATCGACCACCGCGTATTGCTCAAAGTAGAGAATCCGTTCGAGCTGTTTGAGGGTCATGTCCAGTACGGCACCGATCTTGGACGGCAGACTCTTGAGAAACCAGATGTGCGCCACCGGAGCGGCCAGCTTTATATGGCCGAGCCTTTCACGGCGTACCTTGGACTGGATAACTTCGACGCCGCATTTTTCGCAAACCACTCCGCGGTGCTTCATGCGCTTATACTTACCGCAGTTACATTCAAAATCCTTAACCGGGCCAAAAATCTTGGCGCAGAACAACCCGTCCCGCTCAGGTTTGAAGGTACGGTAATTGATGGTCTCCGGTTTCTTTACCTCACCGTGCGACCAATCGAGAATTTTCTCCGGCGAAGCAAGAGAAATCTTCACCGCTTTGAATTTGGCAGGAGCCTTCGGCTTTTGAAAAAAATTGAATAACTCTTCCACGAGTTCACCTCTGCTTCAAATTTTTATGCCCGGAAATTTTGCCCGGGTCTTGAAGAGCTGGTAGTATCTTGAGAAATAGGGATAATCAGCCCAGCTATTCCTCAATGAGCTCCATATTCAGACACAGTCCCTGCAGTTCCTTGACCAGTACATGGAAGGATTCGGGCAGGCCGGTTGATAGGAAGTTGTCTCCCTTGACGATACGCTCATACATCTGGGTCCGTCCATCTACATCATCGGACTTGGCGGTCAAAAATTCTTTCAACGTATAGGCAGCCCCATAGGCCTCCATCGCCCAAACCTCCATCTCACCGAGACGCTGACCGCCGAATTGGGCCTTGCCGCCCAGCGGCTGCTGGGTTACCAGCGAGTAAGGTCCGGTGGAACGGGCGTGAATCTTGTTGTCAACCAGATGATGCAATTTCAGCATGTACATGGCACCGACAGTGACCAGATTGGCAAACGGCTCACCACTCAAGCCGTCGTAAAGCTGCACCTGGCCAATCTCATCTGCGCCTGCCTCGTTCAGCAGCGCCCTGATTTCAGCCTCCTCGGCCCCGTCGAATACCGGGGACGCCATATGCAGACCAGTCTGATGATCACGGGCCCATTCAATCAGTTCTTCATCGCTGAGGCCCTTGGTTATGCTGGCAAATTCCTCTTTCGAATAGATATTCTTGAGCTTAGCCTTGATCTCCGCTGCCGCCTGCCGGTTGGCCATCTCACTGAGCTGATCTCCGAATTTTTTGGCGGCATAGCCAAGATGCACCTCCAATACCTGGCCGACGTTCATACGCGACGGTACGCCCAGCGGATTCAGCACGATATCAACGGTAGTGCCATCGGCAAAATAAGGCATATCCTCTTCAGGCAGCAGACAGGAGACCACTCCTTTGTTGCCGTGGCGACCTGCCATCTTGTCGCCGACCGAGAGTTTGCGCTTGGTAGCCACATATACCTTAACCATCTTGACCACGCCCGGGGGCAGGTCGTCGCCTTTTTTCAAGCGCTCGATGATACCGTCATAACGTTCACTGATAAGGCCGGCCTGGCGCTCATAGCGGCCGTAAATATCTTCTATCTTGTCAAGATACTTGGCACGCTGGGAGAAATCGAGCGAGCGCAGGCCGTGGAAGCCGACTTGCTCAGCCAGCTCTGCGGAGAATTTTTTACCAAGTTTGACAAGAATCGTTCCGTCCTTTGCGGTCACATCTTCTTTAACGGTTTTCTTATCAACAATCTTGCCAATTTCACGGCAGACACCGCGTTTGAGACTGGCGAGCTCGTCGAGCTTGTCCTGGTTGAGCCTTTCAATCTCGACATCTTCGATCATCAGAGAACGCTCGTCCTTGTCGACCCCTTTGCGCGAGAACACTTTGGCGTCGATAACTACCCCCTCGACTCCAGGGGGAACACGAAGCGAAGAATCTTTCACGTCCTGAGCTTTTTCCCCGAAGATTGCCCGCAGCAACTTCTCTTCCGGTGAAAGGACTGTTTCGCCCTTAGGGGTAACCTTGCCAACCAGCGTATCGCCGGCCCCGACCTCGGCACCAATCCGGACTATTCCGGACTCGTCCAAGTTGCGCAGAGTCTCCTCGCTCACATTAGGAATGTCACGGGTAATTTCTTCCTTACCGAGCTTGGTGTCCCGGGCCATGGTCTCGAACACCTCGATGTGCAGTGAGGTGAATGCGTCCTGCTTAAGCAGCCGTTCGTTGATCAGAATCGAATCCTCGAAATTGAATCCGCGCCAGGGCATAAAAGCGATTGTGACGTTTTTACCAAGAGCCAGTTCGCCCTTGTCGCAGGATGGTCCATCAGCCAGCACGGTGCCGGAATGGACACGGGTTCCCGGTTTGACCAGCGGTTTCTGGTTGAAGCAGGTATTTTGATTGGATTTTTTATACTTCTCGAGACGGTAGACCGCGACACCGGTGTCAGAACCATCGACACCGGGCTCGTCGTAGGTGACGACAACACGGTTGGCATCGACTTCCTCGACCACACCGTCACCGGCTGCCAGTAGACAGGCACCGGAATCCTTTGCCACATAGCTCTCCATTCCGGTGCCCACGAGTGGAGCGGCGGTGCGCATCAACGGCACGGCCTGACGCTGCATGTTGGAGCCCATAAGCGCGCGGTTGGCATCGTCGTTTTCCAGAAAGGGAATCAATGAAGCAGCGACGCTGACCAACTGATTGGGGGCGATATCCATGTAAGTGATGCTGTCTGCACCGGTGGTGATAACCTCACCGTCTTCCCTGGCAATCAGGGTATCCGGGATGATGCGATTTTTCTTATCCAACGCCGTAAGAGCCGGGGCTATATAGTTGTTCTGCTCCTGGAGCGCGCTCAGATAACTGATGTCCTTATCATAGACAATCCTGTCTCCGACCTTACGGTAGGGGGTTTCGATAAACCCGTAGGGGTTAACCCGGGCAAAGGTGGCCAGTGAGACGATGAGCCCAATGTTGGGTCCCTCTGGAGTTTCCACCGGACAAATCCTTCCGTAGTGGGTGGGATGGACGTCACGAACCTCAAAACCAGCCCGCTCACGCGAAAGACCCCCCGGTCCCAAAGCCGAAAGCCGCCGTTTATGGGTAACTTCCGAAAGAGGATTGGTCTGGTCCATAAACTGGGAAAGCTGGCTGGTACCAAAAAACTCTTTGATTGCCGCTGAGATCGGTTTTGGGTTGACCAGGTCGTGGGGCATAAGCGTCTCGACATCCTGCAGGGTCATGCGCTCCTTAATGGCCCGCTCCATACGGACCAAACCCATCCGGTATTGATTTTCCACCAGTTCGCCAACGGTCCTAACCCTTCGATTGCCCAGGTGATCGATGTCGTCAACAGTTCCCTGGCTGTCTTTGAGACGGACCAGATACTTGACCGCTTCAACGATGTCTTCTTTGGTCAGGGCCCGCTGAGAAATGTCCACATCGAGGCCGAGCCTGGCATTAATTTTGTAGCGGCCGACCTCGGAAAGATCATAAAGTTCAGGATTGAAAAACAGATTCTGAAAGAAGTTTTCCGCGACCTCAGGGGTCGGAGGGCTCGACGGCCGAAGCCGGCGGTAGATCTCCAACAGGGCGTCCTTGGTTGAGGCGACCTTGTCAACAGCCAAGGTTTTCCTGAATGACTCGGAATATTTTACACCATCGATCCCGAGAACCTTGAATTCCTTGATTTTGGCTTCGTTGAGAGTCTCGAGCAGCGATTCGGTGATTTCAGTGTTGTACATGACCAGCGGCTGCTCTTCGGCCGGGTCGGCAATATCGTGACAAATCACTTTGCCGATAAGGGCTTCAGGTGAAATCTTCATGAACTCGATACCCGCGGCCTCAATCTTACGACACATGGCCCGGGAAATTTTCCGCCCTTTCTTACCGATCAATTCGCCGTCTTTGGGGTTGATAAGATCGAATTCGAGTCTGGTCCCGAAAGCAGTCTCCTCATCAAAGCTGATCAGATACTGATTCTTCTGCTTTTTAATCGTGGAGATCGGATAAAAGTGTTCGAGAAGCTCGGGGCCGGTATAGCCGAGAGCTTTGAGCAAGGTGGTGACGGGGAATTTCCGCCGCCGGTCGATACGCACGTGGAGGACATCTTTGATGTCAAACTCCAGATCGATCCAGGAGCCCCGAACCGGAATGATACGTGCAGAATAGAGTAATTTACCGCTGGAATGACTCTTGCCCTGATCATGAGTGTAGAAAAGTCCGGGAGATCGCTGAAGTTGGGAAACGATTACCCGCTCTGTACCGTTGATAACGAATACGCCATCAGCGGTCATCAGCGGTAAAGAGCCGAAGAACACCTCCTGCTCCTTGATATCCCTGATTGACTGGACCCCGGTCTCTTCGTCTACCTCGAAGGTGATCAATCGAACCACTATCTTCAAAGGAATTTCATGCGTCATGCCGCGTTGCTGACATTCCTGAACCGTATATTTGGGTTCTCCGAACTTATATCTGACAAATTCCAGAGAACAAACGCCATTGAAATCATTGATCGGAAAAATTTCCTTTAAAATGGACTGGAGCCCGATGTCTTCACGTTGATCGGGATCGGAAGCCATCTGCAAAAAATGTTCGTAAGACTTTCTCTGCATTGAGATCAGATGCGGTGGTTCCAGAATGCTGGTTGCACTGGCAAATTGCTTTCTGATTCTTTCCATGATTTTCCTCGAGGTTGCTAAAACCCTGAATTTATCGATCTGTTATATAAATCCGCTGCGTATCGGTGGCCGAATCTGCGTATCCTCTGATACGGCCTGGAGCGGCTATCTCTGAAAGAAAAGGCTGAGCCCTGCAAGACGTCAAATTGTGTTTAAACGTCCTGAACAATCGTTAAGCATCGCCCTTTCTACCGTCAAATATCGATCGATCTTTAACGGTGCTACCCAAAATCTTTAAATATCTGTTATTATTTGTTTTTTGGGGCCATTTTAAAATAAACTGCCTAAACGCGACACGCCGCGCATAAAAGCGCAGCGTGTCGTAACCGTGACGGTTCAATGTTCGAACCACCCGATATATAAAAGAACTATTTGATTTCGACTGATCCGCCGACACCTTCGATCTTGGCCTTAATCTCTTCAGCCTCATCCTTGGTAACGCCTTCCTTGACCGGCTGGGGAGCTCCCTCAACCAGTTCCTTGGCCTCTTTCAGACCGAGGCTGGTGATGGCGCGAACCTCTTTAATGACCTTGATTTTCTGGTCTCCGACACCGGCCAGAATTACATCGAACTCAGTCTGCTCCTCGGCGGGTGCCCCACCCGCATCACCTGCGGGACCGGCGGCGGCAACTGCAACCGGAGCGGCGGCGGAAACGCCGAATTTCTCTTCCAGTTCTTTGATGAGCTCAGAAAGCTCGAGAACGCTCATATTGGCAATGAATTCAATTACGTCTTCTTTTGTTACAGCCATTTTATTTTCCTCTTTTCCTTTGCTAGATAATCTTGATGTTAGAATTTCTCAGACCCTAATCAGGCCTGTTCCTTCTGATCCTTAACTGCCTGCAGACCGTAAAGCAGGTTCTGCGGTACCGCCGAAAGCACTCTGACAAAAGCGGTTGGAACACCGTTCATCACCGACAACAGCTGGCCGAGCAAGACTTCCTTGGCCGGAAGCTTTGACAAGGCAACCAGATCGTCGACAGTGATTTTTTCTCCCTCGAGAACAGCGGACCGAAGCTGAAATTTATCATAAGTTTCAGCGCACTTTGCCAGTACCTTGGCCGGAGCAACCGGATCATCATAGGATACGACAATGGCTGTTGTCCCGGTGAAATCCTCAGTAAGAGATTCACAGGACGTATCGGTAACTGCCCTTCTCAGAAGAGTGTTTTTGGCGATGCGGATTTCAGAACTTGACTGCCGAAGATCACGACGAATCTTCTCGAGGTCTGAAACCGTCAAACCGCAATAGTCCGCAACGACAGAAAACTTGGCCCGACTGAACGAGTCGTTCAATTCGGCGACTATTGCTGCTTTCTCATCTCGGTTCAAATTACCCTCCTACATTTGGTTTGATTACGTTTTTCGAAACAGCAGTTACCACGTGATACTTCTAGGCGCTAATTGCGCCTTGGTCTCGGCAGGTCGGTTATACCGATTAAACTTTCGTGCCTGCTGTCTTCGACAAATTAATTGCCGCCTAGGGGCGGCTATCAATTCTTCCCTAGCCTGTTAACTACCTTATTTGATCCTGGTCCTGACATCCAAAGTATCTACCTTGAATCCCGGGCCCATGGTTGAAGACACTGAAATTGAACGCAGGTAAACGCCCTTGCTGGTGGAGGGCTTGAGTTGCACAAGTCGCTCGATGAAAGCAAGTGCGTTCTCGTAAAGCTTTTGATCTCCAAACGACACCTTGCCGATTCCGGCGTGGACGATACCGGCCTTGTCGACCCTGAAATCGACCTTGCCGCCCTTGATCTCTTTGACCACGTCGGCGATATCAAAGGTGACCGTGCCCAATTTGGCATTGGGCATCAAGTTGCGAGGTCCAAGAATACGCCCGATTTTACCGACGGTTCCCATCATATCAGGAGTAGCAACGGTTTTATCGAATTCGAGCCAGCCACCCTGGATTTTTTCCACCAGGTCGTCGGAGCCAACAAAATCGGCGCCGGCTTCTTTGGCCTCAGCCTCTTTAGGCCCTTTGGCAAAAACCAGAACACGGGTCACTTTTCCGGTGCCGTGCGGTAACACGACTGAAGAACGGACCATCTGATCAGCATGGCGTGGATCAACACCCAGCTTGGCGGCTATGTCGACTGTTTCGTCGAAGGAAACATAAGAAGAAGCGACTACCTGCTTCATCACTTCATCTATGGTCCTGGCAATGGTCCGGTCGACCCCTTCTACCTTATTTCTATATTTCTTTCCATGTTTCGGCATGACAGCCTCCTACTGCACTTGTCTCCCTGATCAGGGATTCAGAGGTACGTAGTAAAATTGATGTTTTGCTTAATCAACTACCGTAAGACCGGCGCTTCGGGCCGAACCTTCGATAATTTTCATTGCACTTTCAATGTCGTAGGCATTGAGATCGGGCATCTTGATCTCGGCAATTTCCCTGATCTTGTCACGGCTGATTTCAGCAACACGCTCGGTTTTTGGATTACCCGAACCTTTCTGAACATTTGCCGCCTTGAACAGCAGAACCGCCGCCGGCGGTGTTTTAGTGATATAGCTGAATGAACGATCCTGATAGACGGTGATGACTACGGGAATAATCGTATCGCCCATCGACTGGGTTTTGGCATTGAAAGCCTTGCAGAATTCCATGATGTTGACACCGTGCTGACCAAGAGCCGGACCGACTGGCGGAGACGGATTGGCCTTTCCGGCCGGAATCTGAAGCTTGATGTAT
>Ga0316191_10002434_pt1 | contig 13529 bp, 9 predicted proteins | sample Eddworburr2cm_MG_FD_204928 | JGI IMG/M metagenome (GOLD analysis project Ga0316191, IMG submission 204928) | Coastal sediment microbial communities from Maine, United States - Eddy worm burrow 2 cm | ecosystem: Environmental > Aquatic > Marine > Coastal > Sediment | place: USA: Maine | collected...
CGGCCGGACTCACCCCTTTTCGCTAGCGATTGCCCTGGAAGAGCTCGCAACAAGCTGGCGGATCACCTCGGTCCGCCGGCGCTCGCCACCTCATGACAACACAACGGAATCAGCGAGCGTTTCTGTCATTTCGGGCAACATCGGTCTGATCTATTCGTCTGGGTTCTCATTGCGGCCTCTCTTATTTCAGATTTGACGGGGGCTTGACGGCGACCTTCATGCCAGTCGGTCTGCTCACGTGTGGGCGATGGTCAAGGCCATTGACGACGACGTCTATGTTCTTCGCCTCCGCTCCGATGACGAAGTTGTCTATGAGCTCGACTACATCTGGGTGAACGAAGACCGACTCTGAAGCGTCGATCTCAACCGATGAGTCGTCCGGGATGGCGTCCAGGGTCTTCAGCACGGTCGCCTTGTTTAGGAACGTGACCTGTTGCGCCAGAGCGATTTCGACCCGTTCTCCTCGCTCCTGCGGCACGTTGCTGATCTCGAATGGCAGACGGAAATTTTCGTGGAGAATGACAAGAACAGCCACGACCATCCCAAGACCGATCCCGACCAAGAGGTCAGTGAATACGATCCCAAAGACCGTGACGATGAACGGGATGAACTGGTCCCGACCCTGGCGGAACATCTTTCTGAACACAGACGGCTTGGCAAGCTTGAAGCCGACGACGAAGAGAATCGCTGCGAGCGTTGCGAGTGGGATCAAGTTCATGATGGCCGGCAGTGCAATGACGGCGACCGCAAGGAGCAGGCCGTGGATGACCGCGGAAGCCTTGCTGCGCCCACCAGATTGGATGTTTGCCGAGCTGCGAACGATGACCTGCGTAACTGGGAGACCGCCGAGCAAGCCTGAAATGACGTTGCCTATCCCTTGCGCCTTCAGCTCACGGTTGGTAGGCGTCACCCTCTTTAGCGGATCCAACTTGTCAGTGGCTTCGACGCAAAGAAGCGTCTCCAAGCTGGCGACGATCGCGAGGACAACTGCCGTTTTGTAAACATCGATCCTCGTCAGTCCAGAAAAGTCGGGGAACGTAAGAAAGCTGGCCAGACCGCTCAGACTGTCGGCTTCCGGTATGCTGACCACTTGCTCCGGCGTGAGCGCGAACCCCAGCTTCGAACGAAAGAATAGATTCAGGAGTGCGCCAGTCACGACCGCGACCAAAGGTCCCGGGACCAGCGTGAAGAGTTTGTTTCTCTTGAACCACGGCGACTCCCAGAGAAGAAGAATGGCGAGCGAAACCGAGGCGATGATCAACGGTCCGGGGCTAATGGAATCCAATACGACCAGGAGCTCGGAGAAGGTGGTCTCGCCATCCGGTTGCCGAAACGAAAGCTCTCCTACTGGGTCTCGGTCGTATCCGAACGCGTGGGGGATCTGCTTCAGGAAGATGATGATCCCGATCCCAGCCAGCATTCCCGAGATCACAGAGGACGGAAAATAGTATGCGACGGTCCCCGCTCTAGCGAAGCCGAGGACGATCTGAATCAATCCAGCGAGGATGACCGCGACGAGGAAGATGTTGAATGCGCCGAGGTCCTGGATGGCGATCAGGACGATGACGGCGAGGCCCGCGGCTGGACCCGAGACCCCAAGTGGCGACCCACTGAGAGTTCCGACGACGATTCCGCCGACGATTCCAGCGATGAGCCCGGAGATGAGGGGCGCGCCTGAGGCCAGCGCGATTCCGAGGCACAGGGGGAGCGCAACCAGAAAAACCACCAGCGAAGCTGGCAGATCGGACTGTAGGGTTCCGACGAAGCGCGAGAAACTTTTCACCGGACCTCCAATGACATGATCAGCGGAATTCTTGGCCATCCTTCATCGTTCTGTCTATTCGATAGTTTGCTGGATATAATTCGGTAATACCGAACGAAGACCTCTCGGCGGGAACACTCGACTTCCACGATCTAGGGCCTAGGGCTGTTCCAAGCGGTTGCCCCCGAGGGCAACCTCACGCGGTCTAGCACTTGGGACTTGCGGCGTCACCTTCATGGCGCAACCGAAGGGGCTCCAAGGACTTGGTCTTTGTCGCGGCCGAGGGCTCGACGGCCGATCCGTCAAGTGAGAGCTCGCCCTCGGGCTCGTAGCCGCTAGTCCTTCAATCGCGCGGTCCGCTCGGTACTCCTGTACGAAGCCCAGCACCCGTCGAATTACCTCTACTTCGACTGTCGTTCCTCAAAACATTGTCCACCCCCGAGATGTGAGCCGTGATGATGGCGAAGGTGACCAAGCGGACAGAGCTCGGACCCTTACGTGCGTTGCCGACGGCTCGACAGGCGCGAGTCGAGCGCAGCAACCGCCGTAGCCCTACGCAGTGCGCGCAGCGGCGCGTGGATTGCCGTCGTCGAAGCTCACCATGCTGCCATCCGAAGCTCGTCCCACTCTTCAATGAAAGCGGAAAATTGGTTCCAACTTGGCATCGTTGAGGTCAGCAGAAAATCAAGGGATTCTGATTCCGGTCGGAGTCCCTTGGTGCGTTGTGGCAAATATGTGTCACGCGCGTGCACTCTAGACCTCGCACCTGTTCAGGTTCGCGATACCTTCGGCGTCCTTCTCAACCGCGCACCGTTGGAGGTTCCCTTCGGTATGAAGAAGGATCGTAGTTGCACGTTTGTTCGCTGGGTGAAATCCAGTGTCACTGGTTCGCCCTTGAGCCTTGACGGCGCTTGGGCTAGCACTCGCCTCGCGCCAGATGCGCGCTGGCAAACGTGGCGCCCGAATCGGCTCGTCAATGAGGCGGTCTGACATAGAGCGTCGGTGTGTCTGGCTCCACCACACCGTTCGTTGCCGCATAGGCTTGCCACTTCTTCGCAAGGTCCTCGAGGCGCTCGGGGTATCGGGCCGCCAAGTCGTTCGTCTCGCCGGGATCTTTGGAAAGGTCGTAGAGCTGCCACTGGCCGGTTCCGTAGGGCGGCGGCAGCTGAAGGATCTTCCAGTCGCCAAGCCGGTAAGCCCTGATGCCGAACAACTCACTGCCCACTCCGCGCTGCTCAAACGCGTCGCCTTCGCCCCCCTGCAAGAGCCCAGCAAGTGACTCGCCCTGCATCTCATATGTGTCCCCGCCACCGGGCGGCTTGCCCTGAGCGACGTCCACGAAGGTGGGCATGATGTCCATCACGTGCACCGGATTGGCAATTCGCTTGTGGGGCTTTTCCCAGTTTGCAGGGGGCTTCACGATGAGCGGGCTCATGACGCCTCCTTGGCTTTGGTAGCCCTTCATGAGGCGAAACGGAGCTGCCAAACCGTATGCCCAGCCTGGGCCCAGATCCACGTTGGAGTTGGGAAGGCCGCGGTTGTCGAGCCCGTTGTTGAAGCGCTCGAGGTAGTTCGGATCCATCCCATCCATGCCAAGGTAGTCGGCGATGGTGGTCTTGCTTGGGCCGTTGTCGGAGAAGACCACGATGATCGTGTTGTCGTACTTCCCCAGCTCGCGGAGTCGCGTCACGAGTCGACCGACATTCTGATCGACGCGATCGATCATCGCTGCGTAGATGGCGATGTCTCTCGTGGCCCGCTCTTTGGCGACGTCATCGAGGCTGTCCCAGGCGGGAATCCAGTCAGGTCGAGCTCGAGTCGTCACCGAATCGGCAACAATCCCGACTGACTTGAGGCTCTCTAATCTTCGTCGACGGAGGGCGTCCCAACCGTCAGCGTACGTGTCCTTGTATTTGTCGATCAGTGCTGCAGGCGCATGCAAGGGGTTGTGTGGCGCCGTAAAGGACAGGAAGGCGAAGAACGGCTTCTCAGTCGACTCGATGTATCCGATGATCTTGTCCGTGAAGAAATCAGACGAGTAGAAGTCGGCCGGTAGCTCCTCAACGGGTGTCTTGCCTTCCACGAACACGGTGGGCTTCGAGGGAAACAGCGGGCTCTTGTCCCAATGACTGGCTCCACCATTCAAGAGGGCGAAGCTGTCCTCGAATCCGCGACCCAGGGGCCAAGTCGCCGGCTCCCTGTTGCCCAGGTGCCACTTGCCCGCGAGCATGGTCCGATAGCCTGCATCGCGCAGAACCTCCGCAACAGTTTCGACCCGGTTATTGAGGTGCCCTTCGTATCCGGGCTTACCCCTCTGGTTGGCCGCTGCGGGCCCATGCGTTCCGAGGCCCGTTCGATGGTGGTCCATGCCAGTGAGCAAAGAGGCCCGAGTAGACGAGCAATTGGGCGTGACCTGGAATTGCGTGAGAGTCACTCCCTCCTCTGCAAGTTGGTCGATGCTTGGCGTCTGAATTTCGCCGCCAAAGACGCCTAAATCGCTATACGCAGCGTCGTCGAGCACGATCATCACAATGTTGGGGCGCGCTGCGGCGTTAGAGCCTGCGACGGATTCGGGAGTTGCGACGGTGCTGGAGGTCGCTGCGCACCCCACAGTCAGAAGCGACACCCACCCGACGAACCGAGTAAACGTCGAAACGCGCATTGAGTTTGTCATCGGAGCCCCTCGCGGCGTTACTGCCCGGGTCCCGGCTCGCTAGACGGGTCGAACGGAAGCTCGCTGAGGTGCTCGATGAATTCGAGCGGGTCGAAGGGCAAGTCCTTCAAGTCTACAGGCGGCTTTGACAGTGCCAGCGTCTCCGGTCGCGCATTGGAGATGCCGGTGTAGGCCGGCCCATGGGGAGCCTCCCTGTCCGGATACTTCTTCTTCCATAGCTCGTGGCGCGCCCGCATCCGCTTGAACGGTTCCTTCATGTGGAACCCGCCGACCACGATCGGGTTGTGCTCACGATGATCGTTGTAGAGATCATACACGGAGGTGATTCCCGACTTGGCCTGCCCGGGATCAGCGGAAGTCCAGTGCATCTTGAACTGGTCCTTGACCGTGGCCGCCAGATCGGGCCCCTGATAGATGAACACATAGTCGCGGCGGCCATGCGTGTCGCCATTGAGCAAGAGTGCGGTCTGGTCGATGCCGTCGATGACCCGGTCGGTGGGAATGTGCTTGGTGGCGCCAGCCAGCCGAGCAAAGGTCGTGAAGAGGTCGACCTCGTGAATCATATCGCCGCTCACTTGGCCCGGCCCGATCACCCCCGGCCAGAGTGCAGCGGCGCAGACGCGCACACCACCTTCAGTATAGTCGCCCTTGCCCCCACGGAAAATGCCCTCGCCGAGGCCCGCACCCGCTGGGGGGTTGTGTGTCATGGGCCCGTTGTCGGCCATCGCCACGATGAGCGTGTTTTCAGCAATGCCGAGCTCGTTCAGGGTCTTTCTCAGCGCTTCGATGTCGGGCTCGATCACACGCCCGTAACTCTCAGCGACCAGGCCGCGCTGGAGTGTGGTCTTCTGCGGGTCAGGAATGAATGAGATCCACAGTGGCCACCAAGCCAGGTAGAAGGGCTTCTTCGCTTCGGCGTTGCGGCGGATGAAGTCGAGCGCCCGATCGCGCGATTCGCTATCGAAGTCCTTGTAGTCCTGCGGCTCTTGGGAACCGCCCCGCCATTCCTTCGCCTGCTCTCCTTTCTTGCCCTCCGCATAGAAGACATACGCCTCGTCTTGAATGAAATTGTGATCGAGCTGATACGGATTGTCGGGGAGGAGCTGCTCTTTCATCCCGATGATGGCGTTGGCTGCCTCGCCCTGCGTGTTGTACAGGCTGGTGACCTGGTTGTAGACGGCCCAGAAGGCCTCGTCGAAACCCTGATTGTGGGGGTAGGCCTGCTCGATGTCGCCCAGGTGAAGTTTCCCGTAGAAGGCGGTGGCGTAGCCGGCCTGGGAGAGCACTTCGGCCATGGTGACGTTCTCGGCCGCGAAGCCCGTGTACTCGATTGGGAAACCGATCTCGTAGGTGCCCGTGCGGATTGCAAGCTGCCCTGTCAACGATGCAGCACGACTCGGCGTGCAGCCGGGCTCGGTGTACATGCGCGCGAAGATCATGCCTTCTTCGGCCAATGCATTGAGGTTCGGTGTCTCGTAGCCCCGGATCTTCTGGTAGATCGGATCGCCGAACGCCATCGGAGGCTGGTCGTCCCACATGTATTGGATGATGTTCGGCGGTTGACCGTACTTGGCGCGCAGCTCGGCGAGCTTGGCGTCGAGCTGGCCGTCTTCGACCGCCCAGACCTTTCCATTCTGCGCCTCGAGGATGTAGTACTCGGCATCGTGGACGACGCCCTTTTGGGCATCCGCCGCGGGCGTGCAGCCCGATGCGAGGACTGTGAGAAGAAGGGCAGGGCTAAGAATACGGATCATGAACGCCTCCACGAGGCGTAGATCTCGCCTCCATTGACTACGAATCGCAGCGAACCCTATCTCATCCATGCCGCTCAGCGGTAGCCAAATCCTGCCAAGCGGTGGCCATGTGGGTCGGGTGGTCAGCGTCTGCGCGTGACCGAGGGGCGCTCTCCGAATGCGTTTTGATACTGGAGCGAGAACCGGATGGACCCTAGCTCGGCTAAAACGGGAAGGGACACGCTAGGGCCTCTAAAGATCTGACCGAGGTTGGCGCGAGGGAACTCACTTGACTTAGTTAGTGGAGGCGGTGGGAATCGAACCCTACGCGCCGCGATACGCTAACCCTAAGCGGACACTCGGTTATTCCGCGTATCGCTGTCACCCGCAGGCGATGGGGTTCTGAGGAGCCACAGGATGGCGTACGGATTGACACGGGAGGGTTCGGAGCCGGCAGACTGCACCCGTACGTCTTCATCAAACAGTTGCCGTGCATGGTGGTCTCTCAAGTGGAAGCGGACGCAGGGAACCAACCCCGCGTGCGGTTGGCGAAGGCGACGAGCGAGAGCATCACGGGCACCTCGATGAGCACGCCAACGACCGTGGCCAGCGCCGCTCCCGAAGATAGACCGAAGAGACTGATGGCCACTGCCACTGCGAGCTCGAAGAAATTGGACGTCCCGATCATAGCGGCCGGTGCGGCGACGTCGTGCGGAAGTTTGAGCATACGGGCGAGGCCGTAGGCGATGGCGAAGATGCCGTAGCTCTGGATGAGCAGCGGCACGGCGATCAGCACCACGCGGCCAGGCTGCTGGACGATGGTGTCGGCCTGGAAACCGAAGAGCAGCACCACCGTGAGCAGTAGCCCCACGATCGAGGTCGGTTTGAGTTTGCCGGCGAGCCGCTCAATGGCTTCGATGCCACCCGACTTCATGAGCCGCTGGTGGGTCAGTACGCCTGCTCCCAGCGGGATCACGACGAAGATGACGACCGAGGCGACCAGCGTCTCCCACGGCACCTTCAGGTCGGTCACGCCCAGCAATAGCCCGGCGATCGGTGCAAAGGCGAACACGAGGATTAGGTCGTTTACCGAGACCTGCACCAGCGTGTAGTTTGCGTCGCCATGGGTCAGGTCGCTCCAGACGAAGACCATCGCTGTGCAGGGCGCGACGCCGAGGAGGATCATCCCGGCGATGTACTGCTGCGCGTCCTCGGCTGGGACGAGGCCCGCGAATACGTGCCTGAAGAAGAGCACCCCGAGGGCGGCCATCGTGAAGGGCTTGATGAGCCAATTCACCACGAGGGTGAGGGCAAGCCCCTTGGGTTTGCGCCCCACATCCGCGAGGCACTTCGGCTCGACCCTGACCATCATCGGGTAGATCATCAGCCAGATGAGCACGGCCACTACGAGGTTGACGCGCGCCCATTCGAATCGCGCGACCGCCTCGAAGAGGCCTGGCGCGAGCAGTCCCAGGGCCACCCCGACGGCGATCGCGACGGCAACCCAGATGGAAAGAAAGCGTTCAAAGATACCCATGCGTGAACCTTTGCCGATCATGGTCAAGCCCCGATGGGCTGGTCAGGCGGTGAGTCATCACGAGTGCCTCCTACGGCGCGACCGCGCCGCAGTAGCAGACCCGAGGGCGCCGACGACGCCCGGCCCAACCACCGCCAACGCGAGCAACTTTGTCATGTTCACGAGCGGTCTCCCTGCAATCGCGAGGAAGAGATGCCGCCGAACGTCCGGGGAGCGCCATCCTCTTGCGAATGTGTATTGAACGGCATTGGTAATGCTCTCTCACCCGACGGCACTCTTTGTCGTCGGGGCGGACGTGACGCCGGACGGCGCTTGCGGAACCGTATCGGCTCCCCACGGCTCCAAAACCAAGCGCGCGGCGTGCTCAACCAGTTCCTGCAGGTGTTCCGCTTCCTGAACGCGCCGCGCTCGGAGGACGGGATCCGTCACCTCGAGAGGCGTGAGTGTCTGGTTGATGACCCAGGCGAACGGCTTGATGTCCGCGCGCGCGAGGTCGCGTTCGAGCTGCATGGCCTCATGAATCGGAGTTGCCTCCGGCAGCGTCACCAAGAGAACGTGCGTGAAGTCCGGGTCTCGCAGGCGCGGGAGGAGTTGTTGCACCGCCTCTGGGCTGCCGCTCGGCTTCTTCAGCACCTCTCGGTGGTAGGACTCCGCGGCATCGAGGAGGAGTAGCGTGTGCCCGGTGGGCGCGGTGTCGATGATGACGAACTGACCTTCGCCTTGAGCGACGGTCTCCGCGAACGCGCGAAAGACCGCGATTTCTTCCGTGCAGGGGCTGCGGAGATCCTCTTCCAGCATCGCCTTTCCTTGTGCGTCGAGTGTGCTCCCCGCCGTCGATAGCACCTCTTCGGTGTATCGGCGCGTCTCGAGTGCTGGGTCGATGCGCGTCACCCGGAGTGTCGACGCATTGCTGCCGAGGTCCCGCATGGCTTGCTCGACGTGGGCCGCCGGGTCGGTGGTCGTCAGGGTGACGGGTAGGCCGCGTCGCGCCAGCGCGCTCGCAATGCGTGCCGCGACGGTGGTCTTGCCGACGCCGCCTTTGCCCATGGTCATGACGACGCCGGTGCCTTGCTTGGCGAGCTCTGCTACCAGCGCGTCGAGGCTCTCTGTGTGAAACACGTTCGAGGCGACGGAGGACGACAATTCTCGCTCGCCGGTGCCGTCCGCTCCCATCTTCCGTAGAGCGTCGATTCCCACGAGCCCGAATGAGAGCAGCGGCACGTCGACACGTTCGAGGCCACGCAGCCCCGCAGGAAGCGTGTCGAGCGACGCTCGTCCGCGCGCCTCCATCGCCATGGCGATCGCGTCGTTTGGATCACCAGCCCGGAACATGCCGTTGAGAATCAGCCGAACGTTGGCGACTCCGAGCTGCGCAAGCTCGGCCCGCGTGCGCTCCGCTTCACGGAGCGAGGACTCCTCGGGCCGCGCCACCAGAACGAGCGTCGTCTGCGTAGGATCGCGGAGCGCCTCGTTCGAGGCGGCGTACAGCGCCTTCTGTGCATTGAGTCCCGACAGCGGTCCGAGGCACGACGTTCCGCCGACATTCGTGTCGATGAAGCTCGTCCAAGCGGCGGGTAGCTCGAGCAAGCGGAGCGTGTGCCCGGTGGGTGCGGTGTCGAAGATGACATGCTCGAACTCAGCGGTGGCTGTCTTGTCTCCGAGCAGTTTCGAGAACTCGTCGAAGGCGGCGATCTCGACTGTGCACGCCCCCGAGAGCTGCTCCTCCATGCTCTGGACGGCAACGGCCGGCAGCACACCCCGGTAGGGGCCCACCACACGCTCGCGGTAGTCGTGCGCCGCCTGCACCGGGTCGACGTTGATCGCGGAGAGTCGAGGGACGGCCGGCACGGGTGTAAACGCGGAGGAGAGTTTGACCCCCAGGACCTCGTCGAGGTTCGAGGCCGGGTCGGTGCTGACGAGCAAGACGCGCTTCCCAGAATCCGCGAGGCGGATCGCTGTAGCACAAGCCGCGGACGTCTTGCCCACGCCGCCCTTGCCGGTGAAGAAGAGGAGGCGCGTTGGATTCTGGACGAGCGTGGACATGCGGTTTCCTTTCAGCAGCAGCCGCTCTTCTTCGCGGGATCGGCGCTCGACGGCGACGGCCCGCAACAACCGCTCGACGTCGCCTTGGGGGCGGCTTCGACGTTGCCCGGCAGTCCGGCCCACGCGGCCAGCTCATCGCGCGACGGGTAAACACCGCTGCTCCGGATCTCGCCATTCACCTTGATGACAGGCAGGCCCGCCTCGCCCTTGGTCTCGAGCACAGCCTTCACGGCGGAGTCATCGGCAAAGGCAGCCGGCTCCTGGGAGAGATTGAAGCGCTCGACGGCGACGCCCCGGCCCTTTAGCCAGTCGAGGTCGGCGGCGAAGCGAACGAGCTCCGCGTCGACAGACGGTCCGCAGATGCCGGTGGAGCAGCACATGGCAGGGTCAAAAACATGAACAGCAGTCATTGGCATTCCTCCAAGTTATCGTTGATAGACGATGATGCGGGCCCGAAAAACCTCTCATATTCCAGCCACGAGCGCCCGGAGGCGCCGGACCGCTCGAGGTTCGATGCAGTAACAGACGCGCGGACCATCCACCTCACCGCGGATGAGTCCGGCCTCCTTGAGCACCTTGAGGTGCTGCGAGACGGTCGATTGGGCGAGCGGAAGCTCGTCCACGAGGTCCCCGCAGACGCAGGCCGTTCGGTGTACAAGTACCCGGAGAATCCGTATTCGGGCCGGATGCGCGATAGCCTTAGCCAACATCGCGAGCTCTTGATCGGCCTCGCTGCCCTCGACCGGGCGCAAGTCCGGCTCGGCGCTTGAAGCGGGACAGCAGTCAACCGACGCCTGTTCTTTCATCGTAAAAATACGATAGCTCTGGCTTCGTTTTCGGTCAAGGTCTCGGACCCCAATCGCATGGACCGTGCGCTATAAAGCGGAGGAGGCCCGATGACCGAAGGCACACTGACCGAGATCGAAGAGAAGAGTGCGGATCAGGGTCCCAGGATGCCGGAGTTCGGATGAGAGACATGGACACCAGTGAACAGCGTCGTCGCATGGTGGAACGTCACGTGGTGGCACGCGGCGTTCGTGACTCCGCGGTGCTCGACGCCATGCGTGCCGTGCCGCGCGAAGCCTTTCTTCCGGAGAAGCTAGCGGAGTTCGCCTACGATGACACGCCGCTGCCCATCGAAGAAGGGCAGACGATTTCGCAGCCTTTCATCGTCGCGGCGATGGCCGAGGCGTTGAAGCTCGGGGCGCATGACCGGGTCTTGGAGATCGGCACCGGTTCCGGCTACGCGGCCGCGGTGCTCGCTGAAATCGCCCACGAGGTCCATACGATCGAGCGTCATCGCGTGTTGGCTGAGCAGGCGGAGCGCCGGCTGCGAGAGCTCGACTATCGAAACGTGCACGTTCTATGCGGGGACGGAACGCTGGGATGGCCCGAACATGCGCCGTTCGATGCCATCCTCGTCTCCGCGGGTGGGCCGGAAGTCCCGCGCGTTCTCGTCGAGCAGCTCGCCCCTGGCGGCCGAATCGTGATCCCGGTTGGACCCGATCTGCGAGACCAACGCTTGCTGCGCTTGACCAAGGACAGCAGTGGGCAAACGGATATCGAAGATCTGGGCGGCGTTCGTTTCGTGCCACTCATCGGCGCCGGAGGCTTCGCGGAAGGCGCTGAAGCACCGAGCCAGAAACGCATCCCAGGTCCCGAGCTCCCAGTCGCGCACTTGATTCGTGAAGCCTGCCAACCGATTGCCGAGATCAGCGAAGTCGAGCTTGGTCCCTTGCTCGATCAGATTGGCGATGCGCGCGTCGTGCTTCTCGGCGAGGCAAGCCATGGCACGTCGGAATTCTATCGAATGAGGACTCGCATCACGACAGAGCTCGTGATGCGGCGCGGCTTCAACATCGTTGCTATCGAAGGGGACTGGCCCGACGCAGCACGGATCGATCACCATGTTCGCGGGCTGGACTTTCCTGTTCGCGAAGATCCACCGTTCACCCGTTTCCCGACTTGGATGTGGCGGAACCGAGAGGTTCTCGAGCTAATCGCGTGGCTGAAGTCGCACAATGAGCTGATCAAAGACCCCGAGCGACGCGTGGAGTTTCACGGCCTCGATCTCTACAGCTTGTACAAGTCACTCGACGCGGTTCTTCACTATTTGAATGACGTCGATCCGAAGGCGGCGAAAATCGCGGGGGAGCGGTATGCCTGCCTGTCCCCCTGGGAGCGCGACCCGGCACTCTACGGACGCGCCGCGATCAGCCGGGGATACGCTGAATGCGAGCGCCCCGTCGTTGCTGTCCTTCGCGACCTGCTGGAGCGGCGGCTCGACTACGGGAAGGCCGATGGCGATCGGTTCTTTGACGCGACGTCCAACGCGCACTTGGTGGCCGCCGCGGAGGAGTACTATCGCGTGATGTACTACGGGGGACCAGCGTCATGGAACCTTCGCGACCAGCACATGTTCGACACCCTGGAACGCCTCTTGGAGTTTCGAGGGGCGGAGTCCAAGGCGGTGGTTTGGGCCCACAATTCGCATATCGGCGATGCCCGCGCGACCGAGATGGGGGCTGCGCGTGGCGAGCACAACATCGGGCAGCTCTGCCGCCAGAAATTTGGGGACGCCGTGTTCTCGATCGGTTTTGGAACCCATACGGGGACAGTCGCGGCCGCGACGGATTGGGACGGCCCGATGGAGATCAAGAAGGTCCGACCCTCACATCCCAGCAGTTACGAGCGACTTTGCCACGACAGCGGCGTGCCTGCGTTTCTGCTGGCGCTACGCTATCCGACGCGTGACGCCGTTCGCGAGGAGCTGGCGTCGCCGCGGTTGGAGCGGGCCATCGGCGTCATTTATCGACCGGAGACCGAGCTTCAAAGCCACTACTTCCAAGCCGCGCTGCCCTGGCAGTTCGATGCCTATGTTTGGTTCGATGAAACCCGCGCCGTAGACGCACTAGAACCAGGGGTGGCACACGCCGAGATTCCGCACGTCTACGGTTGAAGCACTCTACTCACGAGGGAAGCGTCATGTCAGAACAGAAACAAGACGAAGGGCCAGCGCTTCGCAGTGAGCTGGTCGCGCTAAAGAAGCGGTTCGAAGCGCTGGAAGCTCGGGTCACCGAGCTCGAGAAAGAACTCCGCGAGACCCAAGAGATTGCGCCGTCGGACTAGCACGGCCCCAGTCACGCCAGGTCTGCGAGGGCGACTTTCGCCGACGCGGCATGGTACGCGCCACCGAGGCTTGTCCGACGTCGAAGCCGAGCTTGAGCAACTCACCGTGAATGCGAGGCGCTCCCCAAGTCGGGTTCTCACGGGCGATTCGACGGATGAGCGCCCGGATCTCCCGGTCGATCGATGGACGTCCGCCTCGGTTTCTGGACTTCCCCCGGTCCCGCAGACACCTAGCTGGCGTTGCTGGCGGTCGCGAGCAGGGCGAACAGCAAGTGAAGCATCGGGGGTAGGTTAGCTTGACTCGAGTGCGGAAACGTCAACGATTTTTGCGGTCGACTGAGTTCTGCGGCGCGGTGAGCTGTCTGAAGGTCGATCCGGACCGGTTGCCGGGGCGGATTTATGACATATCCGTTTCTGAAAACGCTAACCCGCGCAATCATTGCGCTTGTTTGGTGGAGGCGGTGGGAATCGAACCTGCTTCAGACCACCTTGTTTCGCATGATTCAGTAGCGATTACGCGGAATGGTCTCGACTCTGAGGCCCCGCTAAACCCCAGTGAATCCGTGTTACCGGATCCACTTGGGACACGTGTCCCAAACTCGCGCCACGCGGATGCGTTGTTGGTGCCTGTGCGCCGCGCTTGGGGGGTGC
>Ga0316191_10002435_pt1 | contig 13528 bp, 11 predicted proteins | sample Eddworburr2cm_MG_FD_204928 | JGI IMG/M metagenome (GOLD analysis project Ga0316191, IMG submission 204928) | Coastal sediment microbial communities from Maine, United States - Eddy worm burrow 2 cm | ecosystem: Environmental > Aquatic > Marine > Coastal > Sediment | place: USA: Maine...
CCGACGAAGGTGGCGAACATGATCAGCGTGTCCGACCATCGGTTGCGCCGGAGCGCCGCGATCACCCCGGCGCTCAGACCGATGACGAGCTCGAAGAGGACGGCCAAAGACGCGAGCAGCAAGGTTCGCGGCAAACGGTGCCCAATGACGTCCGCGACCGACTCGTGGTGCGAGTACGATTCTCCGAGATCTCCTTGGAGGATGCCGCAGAATCCGCGGGAGCCGTCGTCGCGTTCATACTTTGCCGAGTCCTTGCGGATGCACGGCATGACCCCGAGGTAGCTGAGAAACTGTTCGGGGATGGGGCGGTCCAGGCCCTTCTTCGCTTTGAAGTCCGCAATTTGCTCGGCCCGCGCCTGCGGTCCGAGGATGGTCACGGCCGGGTCACCCGCAACGAAGATCAGAAAGAAGACCAGCGTCACGACCGACATGACGACCAGCACGCCCCATATCGCTCTTTGCACGATGAATCGAATCATCGGGCCGTCTCCTGTGCGTAGATCGATTGGCTGACGCGCTTCTTCGGAAGGTCGAGCCAGATGTTGCGGTACTCGTTCAGCCAGACCGGATGCGGACGGAATCCCTTCACGTAGGGTTGCCAGGCGAACATGTCGATCGGGTAGTAGAGAAACGCCCAGGGCGCCTCGTCGGCCAGAATCGCGTTGGCCTCTGCATACAGCTGGAGCCGGACCTCCCGATCGATTTCCGGGCGCGCGCGGTCGAGGATCGCGTCGAGCTTCGGGTTTCGATAGAACGAGCGGTTCTCGGAGTTCTCGGGATGAATCGATCGGCTGTGGAACAGGATGTCCATGAAGTTCGACGGGTCGGGAAAGTCCTGATGCCAGCCGGTGAAGGCGGCCTGGGCGACACGCGGCTTGCCGGTCTCCTTCAAATACGTCGCGAAGGAGACCATCTTGAGCTCGATTTCGATGCCGATCGCCTTGAGGTCTTGTTGGAAGAGCTGTGCGGCTCGCACCTCGCCTTCGCCTCGCACCCAGAGCGTAATCGGCTCGCTCAGTCCGTCCGGGAACCCTGCCAAGCGCATCTCTTCCTTGGCACGATCGAGGTCGAACGCTTGTCTGGTGGGCAGCTCCGGGTCGTACGGTGCAAGCATTGGCGGCAGGACCTGAGACGCGGCGACGACTTGGCCCGGGTCGAGCCGCTCTAGCTTCGAGCGGTCCAGCGCGAAGGCCACGGCGCGCCGGACGTGCACATCGTCGAAGGGAGGCAGCTCGCAGTTGAGACCTAGCGCGAACACCGACGCGCTCGGTGACTCGGCTCGATAGGGAGCCCAGGCCTCGGACTCCCGCAGGAACAACCGGTTCACCTTGCTGGGCCGGTAGATGATGTCGAGGTCGCCGTTGCGAAAGCGCGCACTCGCCACATCGGCCGAGATGTTCTCGAGAAAGATCATCCGCTCCGGGCGCGCCCGTGGTGCCCAGTATTCTTCGAAGCGTTCGAGCTCGACTTGAACACCGCGCTCCCAGCGTGAAAACCTGAACGGCCCCGAGCCGATCGGGTGACGTCCGACCGCGTCATGCCCCTCGGCTTCCTCGAGTTGCTCGACGTGCTCTTTGGCGAGTGGGTACGCGAACGGCATGGCGAGCGCGTTGAGGAAAGTCTGGTCGGCCTCGTCGAGGCGGAACTCGATCGTCTTGTCATCGAGGACGACGATACCTTCGACGCGGTCTGCCTCGCCTGTGTGGTACGCGGGGGCTCCTTCGATCGATTTGAAGAACGGATACCCCGGCGAACCGATGCGCTCGGAAAGCAACCGGTGGAGCGACCATGAGATGTCTTCGGCGGTGATTTGCCGGCCGTTGTGGAACTTGATCCCGTCGCGCAGCTTGAAGCGAAAGATCCTACCCCCGTCCGAGATCTCCGGTAGCTCGGCCGCAAGGCTCGGGACCATGTTTCCCTCGTAGTCGTAGTCGAGCAGGCCGTCGTAGAGGAGCCGGCACGCCGCGGTTGAAAGCGTGTCGTAGGCGAAGTGCGGATCGAGCGTGTGGATGTTGCTGCCGGCGGCGAAGATGAGGGTTCCCCCCGGCTGTGGAGTGTCATGTCCCGCACCGACGTAGCGGGGACCGACGGGCGCCTTGGGGAAGTTCGAGATGACCCAGCCGAGCAGGAGCGCGGCCACGACGAAGGCGGCTGCAGCTGCAGCCCAACGGCGACCAGTTTGGCGTTCAGTCCTTCGGGTCGAACGCATCACGCAGCCCTTCTCCAAAGAGGTTGAACCCAAAAACAGCCATGCTGATCAGGACCGCAGGGTAGAGCGTCAGCCGGGGCACGCCGAGCAGGAGCGACTGGCTGTCGTTGAGCATCGAGCCCCAACTTGCGGTCGGAGGCCGAACCCCGAGCCCGAGGAACGACAATGCGCTCTCCGCGATGATCATACGTGCCACCAGGATGGTCGCGATGGCGATGATCGGACCGATGACGTTGGGGAGAACGTGGCGTGCCAGGATTCGGAAGTGACGTAGGCCCAGCGCGCGGGCTGCCTGGATGTAGTCCAGCTCGCGGGCCTCCATCGTCTTGGCGCGCGTGATACGGGCAAGGGTCGTCCAAGAAAGGACGCCGAGCACGACGCAAATCGTCCAGATGCCCGGCGCGTCCCAAACCCGTTGCATGACGATGGCGATCAGGAGAAAAGGCATCGACAGCACGACGTCGACGAGCCGCATGAGGAGCGTGTCGATCCGTCCGCCGACATAGCCGGAGACCAGTCCGAGGGTCACGCCAATCAGGACGGCGAGCGCGGTCGCGAGATACGCGACCAGCATCGATACCCGAGCGCCGCTCAGAAGGCGGCTCAGCTCGTCCCGAGCCAGGACGTCGCCCCCTAGCCAGTGCCCCGGGTCGACGCCTGGTCCCGCCGGGAGGCCGTTGCCCAGGAGCAGGGTGTCGGTGAACTGGTCGACGGGGTCGTAGGGAGCCAGCCAGGGGCCCACGAGGCCCAAGGCCGTCACCACGACGACCAGGACAAGTCCCGCGAGGGCTCCCTTGTTCCGCCGAAATCGTCGAAACGCCCGTGAATCCATGCGCTTGGAGGGAGGTACTGGGTTCGGAGGATCCCGTCAATTTCCCCCCTCAAATCCGATCCTGAGAGGATCTAGACGATCCTAGAGTCATGGGTCTTTTCGCGTTTTCAATCGAATAGACCATTAAAAGACAAATAATATCAATAGCTTATGAATTAATGCATTTTAGTGTTGACCTAATTATTTTCAATAGAATACATTCGCTATAAGTTATTCAAATGACTCTACCTAGGGGACAGCAGCGGAGACATCGGGAATCGGAGGCCAGGAGCTGGTCCGACGAGGAGCTCGAGGCGATCGAGCAGGCGCACGCCGAGGGAATGAGCGTCCAGCAGATCGTCGAGACCTTCACCGCCCGGGGTTCCAGGCTGAGCGAGGCGACCTTCCGCAAGTACGTGCAACTCGGCCTATTGCCGAGGAGCGTGCGGGTTGGCCGCAAGGGCAAGCACCGGGGCTCTCAGGGCCTCTATCCAGCGACCGCGGTTCGCCAAATCGATCACATCCGCCGCCTGATGCATCAGGGGTTCACGATGGAGGAAATCCAGAAGGAGTTCCTCTTCGTTCGTGGCGATATCGATGCACTGAGCCGGCAACTCAAGCGCGTGTACGAGGCGATCGAGGTCGCAGTGCACGAGCAACAGCGCGAAAGGGCTGACGACCCGGGCGTCGGCGAAGCGCTCAACGATGTTCGCGAGCTCGGCAAGGAGCTCGTTCAAAAGCTCGAGGCCATCGAGCGGCGCCTGACGATGCGGGCCCGCATGGCGCGGGCAGCCGTCTGAGAGATCTGAGGGGGAGACATGTCATGAAGGACGCAGCAAGCGCAGAGGTTGTCGACAGGGAATCCAGTCCAGGGGAGGAGCGCGAGTCGCTCGTAGATGCGCTCGATGAGCCCGGTACGGACGAGCGCAGGGGCCGCAGAAAGCGCCGCTCACGCGCCCGTGCTCGCACGATTTCGATTCGCCGCTTGAGTAAGGCGGAGCTGAATCGTGGTCGCGAGCTTTATCCGGAGAGCGACTACTGGAAGCCCAGGAGCCGGTTGGAGTGCAAGGATATGGAGCGGCCATGCCCCTTCGTCTCCTGCAAATACCATCTCTACATCGACGTTCACCCGGTGCGGGGGTCGATCAAGCTCAACTTCCCGGACATCGAGATTTGGGAGATGACCGAAACGTGTGCGCTCGATGTCGCGGACCGCGGCGGGATCACACTCGAAGAGGTCGGAGAGATCATGAATCTCACGCGTGAGCGGGTGCGTCAGGTTGAAACGGCGGGGCTCGCGCGTCTGCAGGACTATCGGGACGTCGAGCGACTGAAAGACTACGTGACTTAAGGGCCACTCCAAGGGCAACAAGGGGGGAGGGTGTCGCCGACCGGCGGCACCCTTTTTTAATTCAGCTGACGGCTCTCGCGCTTGCTGGCCCAGATCGATTCCCAGCCCTTGCGGTACTGATCGGTGGCCACCTGAGCCGGACGACGGCTGGCGACGCGGGCGTCGTGCTGGACCTCGACGTCGAAGAGGGCCGGGGACTCTTTGCGCGGCTCGAGGCGAACGACCTCCCCGTGGATGGGCTTGCCGTCGTAGAGCGGTCGCAAGCGCCCGGCCTGAATCTCGTCGCCTTGCTGGCGAAGGACCTCGTACCCCTTGCCATCGTCTGAGGGGCCGTAGACCAGCAGCACATCCCTCTGCTTGCCGTCGGCAGACGCCTTTCTGGAAGACTCGGAATCCATCGACTCATGAGTAAGTCCGCGGGGCGCGGAAGTCCAGGGCTTGAAACCGACCGGATTTTCAGCCGGGATCCGGGTACTTGTCAGCGGGGACTCCGTTGCGTACGGTGCGCGCCGTCGTGAATCGAATCGCCCTCCTTTCCTTGCTTTGCCTGATTGGGGCCGCTCCGGCGGCGGCTCAGGACGAAGCCTGTCCGTCCGGCAATCTGCTTGCCGGCAAGTCGCCCACTGCCCGGCCCGGCGTCCAGCAACCCAAACGCCTGACGGATGGCGTCCTAGCCGGCGAAGGCGACCCCTGGCGGAGTGAGCTCACGTCGGTGCTCGACGGAACAGAGAGTCACGTCCTGTACGATCTCGGCGCCACCACGCGCGTGACCGCGGTCGACCTACAAGGCGACAACAACGACGAGTACATCGTCGAGCTCTCCGACGACGGCACGAGCTTCACCACACTTTGGGTGGCTGACCCGGCGGCCGGTGCGGGTATGCGGCGGCGCGGCTCCCGCGGCCTGCAGGGTTCCGGGCGATACGTGCGCGTGCGCGCGCAGGGTGGAGACAGTTTCTACAGCCTGGGTGAGCTCCAGGTTTTTTGCGTGACGCCGTCCGCGTGGCCCCCTCCTGTCAAGGTCGAGAACACGAGCAGTTGGTGGTGGAAGAAGATCCTCGAAAAGCGCGATCATCGATATCGCCTCGGTATCGCCTTGCTCGGGCTGCTCTTCTTCATCGCGCTCTTTCGCGTCGAGGAAAGCAAGAAGGCACTCTGGGTCGCGTCGGCGCTTTCGGTCGCGATGGTCGCAATCGCGAGTTACCGGCTCTACGGAGCGAGACTCGCTCCCTGGTTCGCGAGTTGGGGCGTCTACGTACTGGGTGCACTGGTCGTTGCTTGGGCCGCGCGCGGCATTTGGCTCGCCAAACAGGACGAAGAAGCTCGGCTCTGGTTGGAGCGGGGCGCCCTCATCTGGGTGATCGTCGCCTGCGCCACCGCCTGGGTGAACTTCGGCGTCTTCCATCGCTCCCGCATCGTCCACTACTGGGACACTTTTCATTACTACGTCGGCTCGAAGTACTTCGAAGAAAACGAGTACGAGCGGCTGTACGAATGCGTGCTCGCGGTCGACTACGAGGACCGCGGCGAAGCGGACATTCGGAAGCGAAAGATTCGCGATCTGGTCGACAATCGTTTGCACTTCGTGAGCAAGGACGACGTTCTCCGCTACCAAGAGAGCTGCGCAGCGCACTTCTCCCCCGAACGCTGGGACGCGTTTCGTGAGGATACCCGATCGTTCCGCTCGGTCATGGGGTCCGGCTGGTGGAAAGACATGTTGATGGACCACGGGTACAACGCGAGCCCGATTTCCAACATGGTGGCTGCGTTCCTCACGAACATCGGCTGGCGCGACCAGGTACCTCAGATCTCGTCGACCCAGGTAGATCCAAGCAACTTGAAGAAGTTTCGGCAGCGGGTTCTCCGCTACACGATGATCGACCTCGCGCTCTACGGCGGTGCGTTTCTCATGATTCTCTGGGCCTTCGGTTTGCGCTCGACCGCCCTCGCCGTGCTGGTGTGGGGGACGGGGTACCCCTGGGCGTACTTCTGGACGGGCGGGAGCTTTGCCCGTGTGCCCTGGTTCTTCATGGCGGTTGCCGCCGTGTGCCTGTTGAAGCGCGGCTTCCCCTTGTTGTCCGGCTTCGCACTCTCATGGAGTGCTCTCCTCCGGCTGTTCCCTGCGGCTCTCGCTGGCGGACCGATTGCCGCCGTGATCGATCGGTTCATCCGACGAAAGAAGATCGATCGCCCGTGGCTCGATGCGAGCGACAAACGATTCATCGCCGGCGGCGTCCTGGGGCTGCTCGTGCTCTGCTCGGCCAGCGTCGCGATCAACGGGGTGGACGCCCACTCGCAGTTCCTCACGAATACATTCAAACACGCGGAGACGCCGCTCACCAACCACATGGGGCTCCCGACGGTGCTCTCGTACAAGCCGAGTCAGGTCGGCCGATTCACCAAGGACTCGAGCCTCGATGACCCGTGGGCGAAGTGGAAACAAGCACGCAAGGAAACGAAGCACGACAGGCGCTGGCTCCACGCCCTCATCCTCCTCGGGATGTTCGTTCTGCTCGCAGTCGCGGGCCGGCGGCTGGCCCCATGGGCCGTCCTGGCAGGGAGCTCGATCCTGATCATCGGGTTCTTCGAGCTCACTTGTTACTATTATAGCTTCGTCGTGTTGATGGCCCCGCTAGCGATTGAACGCCTTCGCTATACGGTCGCGCTGATCCTCGTGGGGATCGGAGGCGTAATTCTGCAGTTCTTCATCGGCTGGTACGACGAGCAGTACATCTGGGAGACCGTCGTGGTGCTCCTCGGGCTGCTCTACATCCTCGTGGATGTGGTGCGATTCCCGCTGCCGGAGTCCTCGCCCGCATCAGCGGCCAGCTCGCCGGTGTAGTTGCAAGGCCCGGCGCCCGGCCTTACCCTCAGTCGGTTAGACAGGTTCACGTGATCGCTGGTGTGCATCCGCACACGGGAGGAAAGTCCGAGCTTCATAGGGCAGGATGCCAGGTAACGCCTGGTGGGGGCGACCCCGAGGAAAGTGCCACAGAAAGCAGACCGCCTCGCCGTCGAAAGGCCGCGCGGCAAGGGTGAAAGGGTGAGGTAAGAGCTCACCGGGCCGGCGGTAACGTCGGTCGCACGGCAAACCCCATCCGAAGCAAGACCAAATAGGGAGGCGTTGAGGGTGGTCCCGCCCGAGTCTCCGGGTAGCGTCGCTCGAGGCCGATGGCGACATCGGTCCCAGAAGAATGATCACGACCCGCATCTCGGCGACGAGCGCGGGCTACAAAACTCGGCTTACGAACCCTCTAACCACGGCGCCTCGCTTCTGCGGGGCGCCGTGCTGTTTTGAGGCGGATTCTCGAATGGGCCCGCCGCTAGGTCCTGCGAGTCGGCTCGAAGACTATGCCGCGTTCCCTGGCACGTTCCAGGGCTTCGGCGCGGGGTTGCTGGTAGTGGACCGAGCCTAAATAGGAGAAGAGCCGTTCGCTCGCCGGGATGACGATGTCTTCGGCAATCCACTCGACCGGCTCGCCATCGGACCAGCACACCTCGCCGCGTTCCATCTTCCAGGCAGCCTCCGCGAGATCGAGCGGCGCGAGCACCTCCCGGATCGCTTCGAAGCGACCTTGGATTTTCGGATCGAGGAAGAAGGACTGCGCCCCTCCGATGAAGGCGATGTGGTAGCGCGAGGGGTGGTGGGCCAAGCCGTCGAGCCCCAGCCGGGTCGCGCCTTGAAACAGCATGTGCATGGCCTGCTCCCCGATGCCTAGGCCTGGATGGTCCTGCCCCGGCCATTGTGGATGGCGCAGCGAGAATTCTTCTGTCGGGTTCTGGAGCATCATCCACTCGACGTAGAGCAGCTCGATTTCATCAGGCGGCTCGAGACCCTCGGGGGCGGGTCGCACCACGCGCCGAATCACTTGGTCGACCAGAAGGTGCTCTTCACCGCCCTTGGTTCCGTGCACCGTGAGGTACTGGCGCTCGGGATCGCTCGGATCGGCCGTCAGTCGAAGCCGGGCGAAGCCGAGCTTGCGGATCTCGTCCGCCAGTCCGTATTTCTCCAGCGCGAACTCGATGCCGTGCCGTGAGTAGTAGCCGAGGATCCGTGTCCCTCGGTATCCCGGACCGGCCAGGTCTCCCATCAGGTCGGCCTCGCTGAGCTCCCATTCCCCGCTCGGGCGCTGCAGGTCGTATGGGTCGAGCTCCTGCGCGATCTGAGCGTACTGCTCGTAGACGCTCGTCTTGGGTTCTTCGGTCACCTTTGCTTCGTCGGTCAGGAGCCAACGGATGAAGTCTGTCGAGGAACGCCAGGCGTCGTCGCTATAGCCGCCGCCGAGCGTCACCACGGCGGGGCACTCGTGCTTGCGCGCCATCTCGATCACGAAGCGATCGCGCTCGAGCACACCCTCGCGGGTCAGCATGAACTCGCCGAGACGATCCCCCTTCAGAACGTCGTTTCCAGAGACGTAGAAGAGCAGTCCAGGATCGATTGCATCGAGCATTCCGGGCAGCGTTTCGCGGAGCTCGTGCAAGTACGCTTCGTCGTCGGTCTCGGAGGGCATCAGAAACTGCTTGTCTGCCGCGGCCTCGACGTGGCTCCAAACCGAGCCGTGAATCGAGTAGGTGCAGACTGTCTTGTCGTCCTCGAACGTGACGATGTTGCCGTTGCCCTGGTGGTAGTCGAGGTCGACGATGGCAATGGGGGCGTCGAAGCCCTCGTCGCGCAAGGAGGCGATCGCCACGGCGATATCGTTGTAAACACAGAACCCCATTCCCGACTCTGGCTCGGCGTGATGAAAGCCGCCCCCGATGTTGAATGCCACGCGATCTTTGCCGCGAATGGCCCACTGGGCCGCCTCGACGGTGCCTCCGACCTGTCGGCGCTGGGCGATCAGGATCGGGTCTGGGTCGATGAAGTGCGGTTCGAGCCCGAAGATTCGGCCCAGATAATCGGGGCGGGCCGTTTGATCGAGGTAGGTCTCGGAGTGCGCCTTCGCGAGGTCCGTCAAGGCGATCAAGGGAGCAGGGCGCACCAGCTTGGGGCCTATCAGGCCCTCGGCGCCGAGGGTTCCGAGGATCATTTCACCTCGCGCGACTTCGACACCCGGAACGCGCGCGGTTTCGGCGAGCGCCTCGACCTTGTATTGCGGGTGGTACCAGAGGCCGACCTCGTCCTTGAGCCGGCGCTGTGCCCTGCGTCGTTGTCGCCAAGTGGCCATCGCGCCTAAACCGAAATCGAACCCTTGCGAAAGTCGGTGGCGGCAATGTGCACGTTGATCACGACTGGCTTGCCGGCTGCGGCGAGCGCCTTGGCTTCTTCCAGCGTGGCGTCGATTTTGGACGGGTCGTCTAGGAGAAGCCCGACCGCGCCGTACCCTTGCGCCGCCTCGTGGTAGGCGGTCCGATTTAGGACCGTCCCGACGTCTGTGCCGAGCATCGGGATCTGTTCGCGGGCAATTTGTGACCAGGAACCGTCGGTTCCGATCACCGCGATGGGAGCAAGTCCGTGCCGAACGCAAGTGTCCATTTCTGCGAGGCTGTAGGCGCAAGACCCGTCACCGTAGATCAGCCAGACCTCCTTGCCAGGCCGAACCACGGATGCGCCAACGGCAAACCCGCCGCCGACTCCAAGGGTGCCGAACACGCCTGGGTCGAGCCAGGAGAGGGGCCGCCGCGGTCGCAAGATGTACGACGCGGTCGCAACGAAGTCCCCACCATCGACCACGAGCACCGCGTCGTCCGCCATCTTTTCTTCGATGCGCTGAAACAGTTGAAGGGGGTTGACGAGATCCGTGGCTGCTCGCGCTTGCTCGTTGATCTCATCATCACGCCCGACCTCGCGGGCTCGAAGCGTATCGAACCATTCGCTCCAGGGACCAAGCCCTCCGCCAACCGCACTCGCGAGCTCTCGCAGAAACTCGCCCGAGTGCATATGAACGGGAATCTCGGGCCGTCGGTTCTTCCGCATCTCGCTCGAGCTGAGGTTCGCAGCGACGAGTGTCGCCCGGCTCGAGATACTTCGCCCGTAGCCGAGACGGAAATCAAAAGGGAAGCCCGCGACGATGACCAGATCGGCCTCCTTGAGCGCAGCGCTTCGCTTGTGGCGAAACTGAATGTCGCTGTGCCGGCCCAGCAAGCCTCGCGCCATGCCTCCGAGCCAAGTCGGGACCCCCAGGGCCTGCACGGCGTCTGCAATCGGGGCAGCGTCGCGGCAGTTGACCAGCGCCTGACTGCCGATGACCAGCGCCGGCCGCTCGGAGGTGCGCAGGAGCGAAGCGACCTTGGCGACGTGGGGGCTCTTGGTGCTCGGCTTGGGGGGGAGGGATTCGCGAATCGGCGGGACGATACTCACATGGGGCTGGTGGAACTGCCGGTACAAATGGCCACGCATGTAGAGCTCGAGCGCCTTGGAGCCGAGGTTCTTGCCATCCTTGACGCCGCTCTCCTTCATGAACATCTCGCGGACCATCTCCTCGGGATAGAGGACGTCGATCGGCACCTCGATGAAGACCGGCCCCGGAACCCCGTCCTGGGCGAGATCAAAGGCCTTCTCTACCGTCGGCCCAATGCTGTTGACCTTCTTGATCGAGACCGCCCATTTGGTGATCGACTCCATCAGCGAAATCTGGTCAATGTCCTGCAGCGCACCGCGGCCTTTGAGTAGCGTTGCCGCCGCGCCGCCGAAGATCACGAGCGGGGACTGAGCCAGCTGCGCGTTCTTCACCGCCGTAACTGTGTTCGTCACGCCTGGCCCGGCGGTCACTGCAGCAACGCCGGGGATGCCGGTCATGCGCGCGACCGCGTCTGCAGCGAAGACCGCGCTCACCTCGTCGCGCACGTCGACGACCTTGATGTCGTTGGCCTCTGCGCCGACGAGAATGGGTGAGATGTGTCCACCACACAGAGTGAACAATTGCTTCACGCCGCGAGATGCGAGGATCCGTCCGATGATCGCGCCGCCGTCGTCTGCCATTACTTACTCCCAACTTCCCCGAGCACGTGTTGCTCGGGCACGAAACAGGTAAACGTCCCTTCAAACACCTTCTGGGCGTTCACCGTGGCCTCGACGCGCACCTGGTACTTCCTGCCAAGCGCATCGATCGTTTGCGCGCTCGCGATCAACTGGTCCCCGAGGCGAACCGGCTTGAGGAAGCGGGTCTCCGCCGCTCCCAAGACCACGTTGGGGTCGTTGACCGCCAGCATCGCCGCATAGTCGGCGAGACCGAAGATGAACCCGCCGTGAATCAGCCCGTGCGCGTCCACGACCATGGAGTCAATGGCCTCGAGGGCCACCCGCGCGGACCCCGCGCTCAGCTCGATCGCTGTGCCACAGAAGCGGGGATCAGCTCGGAGATGGGTCCTGGGCTCCATAGCCGGGCACGATTACACGAGCCGGAGGTCTAGAAAAGCAGGCTCGGGCCCGACGAGGACCTTTATCGCTTGCCGTTTCGGCATTCGGGTGTCTAATAGATGACCGAATTACGGTGAGACGGAGGGTCATGTGAACGAGCTTGCGCGGTACCTCATGGAAAACGCTTACATCGACTTCCAGGGCGGAATCACAATCGAGGAAGTCCGGAAGTTCTTGCGCGATGAAGACAGCCGCGAGTCTAGGGCCCTTCTGTCCAGGCTGATCGAGGACAACGGAATGGATGACCTGATGGTAACCATTGCGGATTGTCTCAAGGAATACATCCGAACGGGCATCAATGAGGACATCGTTCGGGCTCAGCTCACCAGCTACAGCGATTCGTAGCCCCACGGCACCCCCCAGAATCTCTGCTAGGATCGGCTTCCCCATGCGCTGGATGGCACTGTGCGTTTTGTTGGTTTTCGCGTTGCTCGGCTGTGAGCGCTCGACGGAAGCGGATAGCGGCCCCAAACAAGGGTCTCCGACGGTCAAGCCCGCACCCGAGGCTTCCAAGGAGCCGGTTCGCAGCCTGCCGCAGGTGGACACGAGCGCGCTCGACGAGTTCGCCGAGGGCATCTGGATCGACATGGTCAACGAGCTCTTGTCGCCATGTGGCGAGCCGGTGAGCGTGGCCCGTTGCATCGTCGAAAGCCGGCCATGCAAGCGGTGCGTGCCCGCGGCGCGATACCTCGCCCGCCTGGTGGATGACGGGTACTCGCGTGACGAAATCCGGGACATCTACCGCGTTCGCTACGGCGAAGACACCAAGATCGAAAAGCTCACTTCGCACGATTCGCCGCTCCGGGGCTCCCCGATGGCGCCGGTCATCATCTACGAGTTCAGCGACTTTCAGTGCCCGCACTGCAAGATGGCCTCCCCTTACCTCAAGAAGGTCGTCGAAGAGTCCAACGGTAAGGTGAAGCTGGTCTTCAAGCAGTACCCTCTGCCCGGGCACCCAAAGGCGCGTGAGGCGTCCAAGGCGACCATCGCAGCCGACAAGCAGGGCAAGTTCTGGGAGATGCACGACCTGCTCTTCAAGAACCAAGACGACCTGCAAACCGCCAACCTCGACGACTACGCGCAGCAGATCGGCCTCGACATGAAACGATTCAAGGCCGACATGCAGTCCAAAGATACGGAAAAGAAAATCGACGCAGACATCGCGGAGGGACACGCAGCGGGCGTCGATTCGACTCCATCGATCTACGTGAACGATCGCCGTTTCGTGTTCCCACCCGATCAGCTGGGCGCCTATGTTCGCGAAGAGCTCGACCAGTGAATCGCCGGCGCGTCGCTTGCGTCGAAGCCGGATGAAGACACTGCTCGGCGGGCTAGCGGCCGCTCTTCTCATCGCCTCGACAGCAAGCGCACTCACTTCCGGGGATGACCCGCCTGCGATCGACATGCCGGATCAGGCCGGGAAGAAAGTCGATCTGAATGAGCTGAAAGGGAAGGTCGTGCTCGTCGATTTTTGGGCGTCTTGGTGCGGCCCGTGCAAGCAGGAGATGCCGGTCCTCGAGGAGCTCCACAAGAAGTACGCCCAGGACGGCCTGGTGATTGTCGGCGTCAACATCGACAACAACGCGAAGAAGATGAACAACTTCCTGAGGGGTACACCGGTCACCTTCCGCATCATCCACGACCGCAAACTCAACGTCGCATCGAAGTACGAACCCGAAACGATGCCCTCGTCGTACTTCATCGCCAGAGACGGCAAGATCCGATACGTCCACGAAGGCTTCCGCAAGAAGGACGCCGCCGAACTGGAAGAGCGAATCAAAAGATTGCTAGCTGAGG
>Ga0316191_10002436_pt1 | contig 13526 bp, 9 predicted proteins | sample Eddworburr2cm_MG_FD_204928 | JGI IMG/M metagenome (GOLD analysis project Ga0316191, IMG submission 204928) | Coastal sediment microbial communities from Maine, United States - Eddy worm burrow 2 cm | ecosystem: Environmental > Aquatic > Marine > Coastal > Sediment | place: USA: Maine | collected...
CGAAGGACTGGAAAACAAAATCAGACAGGCTTGCCCGGTCATGTTCCAGATCAAGTTCTGCGTTTGCATTGGCGGCCATTTCCAGGCGTATGCTCTCTTCGGCGATGCCTTGTTCGCCCTTGAATGAGACATTAAAACCCTCAATCCCGAACCACTTTGCATTCGTCGAGGGTTGAATAAGACCCTTAAATCCAACTTCCCCAAGTAACTCGTCTTGCACCAGATTTACTGAAAACTCTCCCTTTACTTCAATGGGCTGGCCCAGTTTTATACCACTTGCATTGCCACCGAACTTTTCCATATCAATGCTTTGGCTGATGTTGTACAGGGTCACGGTGCCGTTGCTGATTTCAATCTCGGAATCCACAACAGCACCGCTGGCGGTGCTTCCTGAAGATGTGCCCGTGAGGTCTTCCCAATTATTTTGTCCGTCAGCTTTTTGGTGCAGGTATGCCGATACACCTGTCAGTTCTATCTGCCCGATCTTGATCTGTTTACTGAATATGGGCATCAACTTCACTGATACCCTGGCACCGCTGATCTGGAGCATTGGCTGATCGCCAAAGCCAACACGGTTACTCAAGCTCAGGTCACTGAGGTCAAGACCAATGACCGGGAAAACGGTCCACTCAATATCTCCGCCGATCGTCAGTTCACGACCGGTTTCCTCAAACACCGCGGTGCGTATATCTTCCTTGTAGTTATTGGGGTCGATGATTCTCGGCAAAACAACTGTAGCCACGACAACAATAACTACAACAATACCAACCGCGCCCAGTACCCACTTCAAGAACCTGTTCATGAGGACAATATTCCTATTAACTATGTGTATTCCAAATTTGATTCTAATTGAAAGTTAGAGCTAATAAACAAGAAACAATTCATTTACCCTACCCATATGAATGCAGAATCAGAACTGGTCGCCATTCAGAAGATACTGACATCCATGCCGCCGGCATTTTCCGATGCCGAGGCGGTCGGGATTGCGGTTGAACACTATGGCATACACGCAAAAGTTCGGGCACTGGTCAGTGAGCGGGATCAGAACTTCCGGCTGGATACTGAAGATGGCAAACGTTTCGTTCTGAAAATTTCCAATTGTGCCGAACAGTTACAGGTCGTTGATTTTCAGAATCGAGCACTGGTGCATATTGCCGAAAAAGATGCTTCGTTTCCGCTACCCCGGGTCATTCCGAACCTGGAAGGATGCTTGCACTGTAGCCTTGAGCACGCTGGAAAAACGCATTTTGTACGCGTCCTGAGCTGGTTGGAGGGCGTGGTGTTAAATGATACGACCGTGGATGCAGGTCTTGCCAGGCGTTTGGGCCAGTTATTGGCCCGCCTTGGTTTGGCGCTGGAGAGTTTTGAGCACCCCGGGTCCAATCCACCCTTGCTGTGGGATATGAAACGGGCCTCGGGTCTGCGTGAAATGCTGGTGTATATCGAGGACCCAGATCTCAGGCTATTGATCGGCCAGGCACTGGACCGGTTTGATACAAGGGTGAAACCGGTTCTGGATACATTGCGAGCACAGGTTATTCACAACGACATGAACCTTGGCAATGTACTGATGAATAAGGCACAACCGGACCGCATCAGCGGGCTGATTGATTTTGGAGACATGGTCAGGTCGCCACTGATCATCGACCTGGCAGTTGCCGCAGCCTATCAACTGAGCGATGGTGATGATCCGCTCAGCGGCGCCCTGCCATTGATTGCGGGCTACCATGCCATGCGACCATTGCAGCAGCTTGAAATGGAGCTTCTCATGGATCTGATCAAAACCCGCCTGATCACCAGTTTACTGATCGGTTCCTACCGTGTAAGCCTGTTTCCTGAAAACAGGGAATACCTGATGATCAGCCACGAACCAGCCAAAAACCACCTGATCGCGCTCAACCGGCGGAATGATGAGGCAGCTTTGCAGCGAATTTACGCTGCCTGTGACTCTGTTTGAAGGGAAGCCAGCATGAACGAGACCAAACAAACGAATTCTGGACAGACTGAAATCCTGCTTGAACGTCGTCAGCGTCTGCTGGGTAAGGCTTACCGCCTGTTCTACGACCAACCGGTTCACATCGTACGTGGCGAAGGTGTTTGGCTGTTCGACTCGGATGGCAAAAAGTACCTGGATGTTTACAACAATGTACCGCACGTCGGCCATTGCCATCCACGCGTGGTTGAAGCTGTTTGTACGCAGTCTCAAATTCTGAATACGCACACCCGCTACCTGCATCAGAACGTGCTCGATTATGCAGAAAAGCTGACCGGCAAGTTTCCCGATGGTCTTGATATTGCCATGTTCGCCTGTACCGGTACGGAAGCCAATGAACTGGCCCTGAGGCTCGCACGCGCCAAAACCGGTGCAAGCGGAATGATCGTCACCGACCACGCCTACCATGGAACCTCCTGGGCAATCGCCCAGATAACAACCTGCTACGAGTCCGGCGAAAAGCGTGGCGACAATATCGTCACGGTACCCGCACCTGACAGTTTCCGTGGTTTGTATGCAGATGATGAACAGGCTGCCGACAAGTATGCTGCTCACCTGCACTTTGCGATTGAAACATTGGCCCGGAATGGCCACCGGCCGGCCGCATTCATTGTCGATACCATTTTTTCCAATGAAGGATTACCCACCGTCCCACCCGGTTACCTGGCAAAAGCCGTTGAAATTGTCCGCCAGGCCGGAGGCCTGTTTGTCGCCGATGAAGTACAACCCGGTTTTGGCCGCCTCGGAACCCACTTTTGGGGTTTTGACAGCCACGGTGTTGTGCCTGATATCGCCACCATGGGCAAACCCATGGGCAACGGCTACCCGATTTCAGCAGTGGTGACCTCAGCAGATGTAATTGAGGCCTTTCAGCGGGACTCCCACTACTTCAACACCTTCGCTGGAACACCGGTTGCCTGCGCTGCAGCACTTGCCGTGCTTGAAGTGATTGAGGAGCAATACTTGCAGACCAAAGCCCTGGATACAGGCAAGCATATACTCGATGGTTTGCAGACGTTAGCAGCAAATAACCACCTTATTGGAGATATTAGGGGTAGCGGGTTGTTTATAGGTATTGACCTGGTGCGTGATCGTGACAGTCGTGAACCAGCTACCGCAGAGACCAAAAGAGCAGTCAATCTGCTCAGGGAAAAAGGTGTACTGATCGGATCAACAGGTCAATATGACAACATTCTGAAAATTCGCCCCCCGATGGTTTTTTCAAAGGAACATGCGGATTTGCTGCTGGAAAAACTTGAAAGCGTTCTAAAGCTGGTGAGGGCCAATCCTGGTGATGCTTAGCGAGTTAGCCCACCCTGCATTTTTAATCTCCGAGCTACAATATTGAAGCTCACCTACTGTGAAATTCCGTTGACTATTTTCTTAGCGGATTGACCCTGGCCAGCAGGGCTCCGGCAAAAGTCAGGAGCAGGGCTTCAACCCGCAACCCTAACCAGCCATTGCCCGCAACCCCCTCAAGAGCCAGTAACGCAAGACCTGCACAAATCAGAAGCGCCGCGGTTACCAGACGCCAAGAAGGATATATCCCGGTGACTGCATTACTGCGCTCAAATCGACCAAACCCGAGCGCAAAGGGCAGCAGGGCCAACAGATAAACACCGATCCATAGTGGCCTTGTCGCCCACCACAACCCCGTACCCGGCATCACCTTCAGACCGATATCATTAATCAAAAATGCACCGCCAATCGCAAGTGTTGATGCCGTCAGGTGCCACAAAAATACCGTCATGATCATGCCATTGACCAGTACCACGGCAGTCCATGGTCTTGTCCTGGCCAGCCAACGGCGCATGGGTGATTCGATCGATAGCAACAACCCGCACTGCACGATACCAAGGGCCAGCATGGCGATTTTCGGCGGGAGGGTATTGCTGATTTCCTGGCCGGGCACACTGACCATACTAACCGGATAGGGACCAATCGTGATCAGCCCTATCAGTATCACGGTTCCCCCCAGCACCCATGTTAATCCCTGCCGTGCTCCGGCCATGTAACCGTCCCGCCAGGCGTAACCCAACTGGTGAACCGCCAACCATACAAACGCATAGTTGAGCCAGCCCACGGCCCTGAGATCGGCTGCAAAAAACAACAGGTCGTCAATAACTGCAGCAAAAACGAGTATTCCGAAAGACTTGAAGCCAAAACGTTGCCAGGCGGTAAACGAGATGGGGACGAGAACCACAACAACGACGTAAACGGCAAGAAACCAGATCGGAATAAGGGCCATTTGCGAGGCAACCTTCACCATTGCGGGTCGAAGTCCGAGCCACTGGGCGCCAGCGGCGAGGATGATCCACATAACAATGAGGGGAAGGACGGGGCCAACCAGGCGTTGCAGTCGTATTTGCAACCACTCAGCATAGTTTTGTCCCCTGCGTTGCGCGGCTTGCCAGGAGATTCCATTGGAATACCCGCCGACAAGGAAAAACACGGGCATGACCTGGAATGCCCATGTCATCCAGCGCGTCCAGTGCTGGTGCTCCAACATGCTGGTGATATGGATATCACCGCCACTGACATAAGGCGCTGCCATCAGCCAGTGACCGAACACCACCGCGCAAATCGATACAGCCCGCAGAAAATCCACGTAGCGATTTCGCGATTCAGGCGTTTTCGCTGCCAACGCAGCTGCCTGTGTCCAGATATTTTGTTTGGATGTCGCCATCCCGGCAGTATCGTTCATGATCTAAGACTAGCAGATATCAAAAGGATCACCTGTCAATGGGAACCAGGCTGGATCTGCTGTATTACCCTTGCAGACCAGGTTTTCTGGAACCACTGAAAGCCACCATCTGGTATCCATATTCCTGCCATTAAGACCATGCCACTCAGAAACCCTGCGGCATGAACAGCCGGAACGCCGGGCCAGGCGGTTTGAATCAGAAAGGACTGGCCCAGATTGATCTCCACGGCAATCTTAAGGACCGCACCCACACCTGTCAGCAGAACCACCGGATGCCTGGTTTCACGCCAAAGATGCAGCAGGCCAACCACCAGCAGGCCATTCAGGATACCGGACAGTCCACAGTAGTAACGCAGCATCGGTTCGCCCCACCACAACCAGGCATCGACCCCGGCAGACGCAAACAACAGGACCATTGGCAATTGCCACCGCAAGCGCGCCTCGAATAATGCCCCGAGCAAAACCAGCGCGGTGATATCCCAGTTGGCATGTGTCTGGTCGCTGTGTACCCAATGCCCTGTAACAAGCCGCCACCATTCGCCTTGAGTAATCGCCACGCGGTCGAATACCCAAGCCTCGGGTGATGGCCCGAGGAGCAGGTAAACGGCGATGGCCAACGCGCCCATTAGAAAGGACCGCCATGGCAGACTCATACTGCCATGGCTGATTCCGGGTTTAAAAGTTGTGCTCACTGGCTTTTCTCACGTGAATACGGGTGACGCCAGGCAAACCACGCGAGTGGTAACAGCAAGAGTAGTGTCCAGATATCGAAGGAACCACTGCCGTTGTGATTGGCACGGTTTGAAGAGTACATAGGCTGCTGAGTATCAACCCGCCGTGACACGGCAGAACGTTGAGCACGCTGTTGCCCTGCAGCCTCTTCCGCAGCCAGGCGTGCCTGGTTGCCGCGTTTGATGCCATGCTTATCGAAAATCTCATCACGCACCACCACCATGGCCGTGTAATCGGTCACCAGTCCGTACTCAACACCCAGGTCTGTGACAGCCTGCTTCAGGTCGGCGTTTTCACCGAAATTGCTGATCTCCTGCAATGCCTCCTCGACACTGGCATAGGCCCATAAGCGTTCTACTTCGGGGTTTTCGGTGGCGACTGCCGGGAAGGCAAAGCGGGTTTGATAGATCTTGTCTTCGCCAGATATGCGCCCGGTTAGACGTACATCCGCCATGCCCTCCCCCCAATAATGACCAAAAATCACGAGTTGCTGACCACGGTACAGGCTACCGATAGCACCGGGTGTGATATCGGCAGTCTTAATGCCATCAATCCTGATCTCTACACCGTGCAGGGCTTCGTGGGTCACCTTGGAAGTCGCTGCCAGCAACTGGCCCACGATGTCATCACTATTGGAGATATTCACTGCAAAGCCGTTCGATGCCTTGGCGAGTGCTTCCAGAAGTGGTCGATTGGCGCTATTACCCAGTACAAAAGTGAACATGCGAATGTCCTTCTTTTTGATGAGTTCGATAAAGTTGCGTTGCCTGGTTTCACCCACGTTGGCCACGCCATCGGTGACCAGCACCAGGGCGCTGGTCCGGTCGGCATCAAGGGCCTTGAGACCCTGGTTGAGTCCGGCATACAGATTGGTGCTGTTATCGGGGTTGATAGCAAGAAGAGCCTGGCTGTAACGCGCTACCATTTCAGGGCTGGCGTTGACAAAACCCGGAGTCAGTTCCCGGGAGTTGTTGTTGAAGAGAACGACGCGAAAGCGATCCCCGGTCTGCATCTTTTGCAGTGCACGTTGCACCCCGTCGACCAGTGTCGCGTATTTACCACGCATGGAGCCGGATACATCCAGAACAAACACCCAGTCCTTACCTTCGTGTATGGGTTTGAGATCATCTCCGGGTGTCACCACCATCATGAATGTACCCCGGTCACTATCTGCAGTTTTGTGTGCCACCAGATCCACGCTGCCCGGTAACCCGGCCTGGTGCCTCCAGTAGATCACAAGGTCCTTATCCAGTGTGAAAACAGGGGTATTCCTGCCAGACGGGGTACTGTTATCCACCTCCAGACCTTCCTGGTTTTCCATCAATGGGCTGTCACCAGCCACCGACATGCGGTTCCCCAGCTGTACGGTCCATTCACCATCTGCCTCAGACTGGATGACAGCCTGTGGCTGATTGGGCGTGCGCACTGCTTCTATGGGATAGGCGGATTTTACACGCAGGTTAAAGCTGAAATTGCCGGTCACCTGCTCATTGGCGGTCCAGAAAGCCAGCCTGCTCTCATCTACACCACCCTCTTCCAATGGATAAACATAACGTCCAATACCCGTATCCACCTCTGCGGGCTGCAGATACACGATTCGCACCCGTGTATCCTGCCTTGCGCGAACCGGTGAAACCCGGGTTTCAAAAGTCTTGTAACTGTCTTTCTCGGTGATACCGGCTTCCCGGCCGGCCGCTTTTTCTTCCTCGTAGAGCTGGCGTGCCTTTTCCCTTTCCAGTACCTCACCGGTGACGGGCTGTCCATCGATCCACACCGTGAGCTCAACTACCGTGCCGTGCGCGGGCAGGGGAAACGAATACTGCGCTTCCAGATCCCGGTCATGGGGGTTAACGAAGACCTGTTCCAGGGTGGTAATGGCATAACCATCTTCAATCACTACATCAACCTGGTGGTCACGAATTTCCAGGGGCGGAACGCTTCCATCACTGGGGGTTAACAGGCCGGCGGCATACACCGACCCGGCAAACAGGCTTACAACCAACAAGATAAGCTGTAGCCAGTTGTACTTGATACCAATCTGTCTGTTCATGTCTGTCTCCTAGTAAATGAACATTGTTCAATTAAGTTTTTCAAAAAGGCTCATAACGCTGTGATTTTGCCGGGAGAGCCTTACTAAACACTGTTCAATATAATTTCAAAGAAAACCCATTAATTAAATGGGTCGGAAACTTGTGTTATGAACAGTGTTCAATTAAACTTTAGCACAACAATGAACAGTGTTCAATATTATTTTGTTACACTGCTCTCCTGGCCCTGAATACGAGACCCTGGCAATGGCAAGACGCAGTGATCACAGCCGTGAAGAACTACGGGAAATGGCCCTGCAGGCCGCTGAACAGATCGTGGTCGAGCAAGGTTATGAAGGCCTGAGCGCCCGCAAGATAGCAGCGGCAATCGGCTATACCGTCGGAACTTTGTACCTGGTCTTTGAGAACATCGATGAGCTCATCCTGAACATCAATGCAAGGACACTCGATCGTCTGCATACAAAGATGACCGTGGATACTCCAAGGTCGGGGGACGCCCGGGATTACGTGTTACAGCTGGGCCAGGCCTATATTCACTACGCCAACGAAGATCCGCACCGCTGGGCAATGGTGTTCGAGCATCGTTTTTCCGAAGATCGGGCAGTTCCTGCCTGGTACCAGGAAAAAATCACACGAATGTTTGCCGTGGTCGAGGAAGCTCTCAGGCCATTGGCCAGGCAACGCTCACCCCGGGAAATCACACAGGCGGCCCGTGCCATTTGGGGTGGTGTTCATGGTATCTGCATCCTGGCACTCACGGATACCCTGGGTATTGCTGGTGTCGACTCAGTCCAGGAACTGACCCGCTCACTGATCAGTAATTACCTCAAGGGCTTCACTGAAAACCAATCTGTACAATCATGAAAATGGACGATCAGCCAACACTGCGCGGATCACGGTCTACACCCGGGTTCCACCTCAGTCCTGCAATCCGTAACTGCCGAATTTCTCCAGCACGATATCCATTTCACTGTCAGTGAGAAGCTTCACTTCACCGATCGCCAGTAAGCGGCCATAGACCGTGGCCAGGTGCTCAACTTCAACGGCAAGGGCCAGTACGCGTGGCAGGTCTTTTTCAAAACAGGTCAGACCATGGTGGGCCATCAGGCAAGCCTTGCGTCCTTCCAGTCCCCGGATCACTTGTTCTGAAAGCTCTGGAGTTCCGAAAGTTGCGTAATCCGTGCAACGGATGTCCTTTCCACCCGCAACGGCAACCATGTAATGAAATGCCGGTATACCTTTGCCGAGACAGGCCAAGGCAGAACAACTGACCGGGTGGGCGTGCAAGACGGCACCGGCTTGCGGGTAACGCCGATAAATGGCCGCATGAAAACGCCACTCGCTTGAAGGCTTGCTCCAACCTTGGAAGTTGCCGTCCAAATCCATCCATACAATGTCTACCGGAGACATACCGGCATAGTCCTTACCGGAAGGCGTGATCAGCATACCGCCCTCACAACGCACACTCAGATTGCCGGAGACACCCCGACCCAGACCACTGGTACTCATGGCCCGGGCGGTATTAATCAGTTGTTCACGCTGACCTTCTTGCATGTCGGCTATCCCCTGTGTTCCGGATAAAGACCTGTTAAGCCAGCTTCGGAAGCTTCGCACACGCCCCGTTCAGTAAAGAAACCCGTGACCAGTCGTGCTGGCGTGACATCGAAAGCATAATTGCAGGCACTCACACCATCGGGGGTGATTTGAACGGACTCGACCTGGCCGCTGGAGTTTTTACCAGCCACATGGGTCACCTCGGAGCCGTCCCTCTGCTCAATGGGTATGCCATTGACGCCATCTTGCATCTGCCAGTCGATGGTCGGACCCGGCAGGGCTACGTAAAACGGCACATCATTATCAAATGCCGCCAGCGCCTTCAGATAGGTGCCGATCTTGTTACATACATCACCGTTTCTTGCCGTACGGTCGGTACCGGTAATACACATATCGACCAAGCCATGCTGCATCAGATGTCCGCCGGCGTTATCAACAATCACATCATGCGCAATTCCATGCGATACCAGTTCCCATGAGGTCAGGGCCGCGCCCTGGTTTCGCGGCCGAGTCTCGTCCACCCAGACGTGCACCGGTATGCCATCATCATGCGCCTGGTATATAACTGATAAAGCCGTACCCCAGTCCACCGTCGCCAGCCAGCCCGCATTGCAGTGCGTCAAAATGTGGAAAGTCTCTGAGCCCGGTGCTTTCTTTTCCCACAGGTCATGCACGACCCCCATTCCGTGCTGGCCGATAGCATGATTGATATCAACATCTTCGTTACAAATTTCTGCGGCCATCAGGTAAGCCTTTCCCAGGCGTTGATCGGTCGGTGTGAATTCCAGTTCCTTTTTCATCCTTTGCAGTGCCCAACGCAGATTCACCGCTGTGGGCCGGGTAGCAAGCAGTATTTCACAGGCGTCTCTGAGATATTCATCACCCGCGTTTTCCTTCAACGCAAGTGCAAGCCCGTAAGCGGCGGTTGCACCAATCAACGGCGCACCCCGAACCCGCATAACACTGATGGCCTCTGCAGCATCCGCCATACTTTCGAGCGTCCTGATGATAAATTCGTGCGGCAAACGGGTCTGGTCAATGATGTCGACTGACCAACCATTTTTGTTCAACCATATCGAGCGGTAAGGCTTGCCATTAACTTTCATCTGATAACCATGTTGATAAGAATTTACATAAATACACTAGTACAGTGTATTTCTCTATACCTGCCAATCCGTTTTACCAGAGATTACCCAATCATGCGCGTTTTTACATTCGCACGGGCAAAGCTTGATCCACACTTAAAAAATAGAGCACCATCCCGGCGAGTACTAACTGGGGATTAACAAGGGGTTAGACGGGGATGAACATGCAGTCCGGACAGGGCAGTATTTGAATACTATTCAAGCATTATTCTGGAAGCTGCCAGCACCGGAAAACAAGTCTTTCATCTGTATCACAGTTCATTAGATTTTAATGTGTGTTTGCTGTTTTATTCTGGGGTCAGTATTGTTAATCTTACGTCTCGCATCGGTCGCGAGTACCTTGCTTGTCCCCCAAGCTCGCCTTAGGTCATGGATGACTAATTAAAGTACATGGCGCGTCCGGTGCGAACCACTTAAACTGAGTGACATGAGCCTAATATCACACCTGCAGTGCACCCGATGCGGTACAAAATATCCGGCCGATACGGTCATGAATCTGTGCCCCGCGGATAACAGCCCGGTCGAAATCATCATGAACTTGGAACGCCTGGCCGCTGAGCAACCGGACCTGTCCTGGTACCAGCCTGAACGTAACAGTATGTGGCGATTTGGCGGCTTGTTGCCATTGGATATCAACAACCCGGATGAGCGACCGCATATCTTCTGTCTCGGTGAAGGACACACACCACTGTTGGATTACAGCGGGCACCCTCTCGCGCAGCAGGTCGGCTTCTCGTTGCAGGTTAAAGATGAAGGCAAGGCGCACCAGGGCTTTGGCTCAAACCCAACCCAGAGTTTCAAAGACCGTGGTATGGCCATGACCATATCGATGGCGCACAAGGCGGGCATTCACAAGCTGTCTGTCCCGACCCAGGGCAATGCTGGTGATTCGATGTGCGAATATGCATACGAGGCAGGCATGCAGGCGGTCGTTGCCATGCCGGACAACACACCCATGCCGATACTCGGGCGTGTTGCCGCACTGGCCAAACAATCAGATCGGTTCGAACTTGAACTGGTCAAAGGCACCATCCGCGAAGCAGGTGCCCTGCTTAAGGAAAAATGGCTGGATAAGGGCTACTTCAGCGTGGCCACGTTTCAGGAACCCGGGTGGCGGATTGACGGCAAGAAAACCCTCGGTCTGGAACTGGCAGAACCCAAAAGACCAGGGGGACCGTGGAGTTTACCCGACGTGGTCATTTACCCGACTGGTGGCGGCACCGGCGTACTCGGAATGTGGAAGGCCTGGAACGAATTGGAATACCTGGGCTTGATCGACCAGCGCCGCCCGAAGATGGTCTGTATCCAAAGCGAACACACCCAACCATTGGTTGAAGCATTTGAAAGCGGTACCGTCGAGGTCGCTACCGTGGAGCCGGGCGATACCCTGGCCTATGGTCTGAACGTTCCCGGCGGCGTTGGCCATTTCAAGGTATTGGATATTGTCCGGGTATCCGGTGGTGCTGCTATCGGCGTTTCAGAAAACGAAATTCACGCGGCGTTGAGTGCTGTCTGGAAAGACAAGGGCTGGTGGATATGTCCGGAAGGCGCGGCGTGCATGGCAGCGCTTCCCCGCCTGGTCGAGGACGGATTGATAGAGTCCGGCAACGAGGTGGTGGTATTCAATACCGGTTCACTGGAGAAATACCTGCCCGACTTGCGGCATTTACTCTAAACAATGCCCATGACTGATATACCTTCTTCAGCAAGTGTACTCATGCGCTTGCTGCACTATGCGCGCGGATACCGCGGGCGAATCAGGCTGGCATCATTCTGCTCGGTCATGAACAAGTTATTCGATGTCATGCCGGAAATTCTGATTGGCATGGCCATTGATGTCGTAGTGCGGCAGGAACGATCGTTCCTGGCAGATTTCGGTATCCAGGAGCCATTCAAGCAAATGCTGTTCCTGGGCCTGATCACGATCGCCGTGTGGGCGCTTGAATCCCTGTTCCAGTTCTTTTTGCAGATCCTGTGGCGTAACCTCTCCCAAAGTCTGCAACACGATTTAAGGCTCGACGCCTACGGTCATATGCAGGATCTGGATATGGCCTGGTTTGAAGAGTCTTCCACCGGCAAACTGGTGGCCATTCTGAATGATGATGTCAATCAACTGGAACGTTTTCTGGATGGCGGCGCCAATGCCCTGATACAGGTCGCGACTTCCATTATCGCGGTGGGCGCGGTGTTCTTTTATATCTCGCCACAGATTGCCCTGATGGCCTTTACGCCGATCCCGGTGATCGTCCTCGGTGCGTTCTGGTTTCAACGCAGGGCGCAACCCCTGTATGCCAATGTACGTGAAAAGGTTGGCATTCTGAGCACGCGTCTGGCGAACAATATCGCCGGTATTGCCACCATCAAGAGCTTTACACGCGAACAACACGAACTGGAGCAAATAAAACAGGAAAGTGAGGACTATGTCACCGCCAACCGGGGTGCCATACGCATCAGTTCCGCCTTTATCCCGATCATTCGCATGGCCATCCTGGCAGGTTTTGTGGCCACGCTGATCTATGGCGGCAAACAGGTGCTGGACGGCCAATTAAATGCCGGCGCCTACAGCGTGTTGGTTTTCCTGACACAGAGATTGTTATGGCCATTGACCCGATTGGCCGAAACCGTGGATCTGTTTGAACGGGCAATGGCGTCCACCCGCCGCATTCTCAACCTGATCGAGGTGCCAGTGCAGACCCGCAGCGGTTCTATAGAATTGGCCAAGGAACAGGTCAGGGGCGAACTGGAATTCGACAATGTCAGTTTTGCCTACCCCAATGGTGCCGCGGTCCTGCACGATATCAACTTGCAAATTGTACCCGGTGAGACCATTGCCGTGATCGGTCAGACCGGTTCCGGTAAAAGTACCCTGATGAAGTTGCTGCTGCGTTTTTACTCACCCTCTGGCGGGCGCATAAAACTTGATGGTACTGATCTGGCTGAACTTAAGATACCGGATCTTCGCGCAGCGCTCGGACTGGTCAGCCAGGACGTGTTCCTGTTTCATGGCAGCGTGGCCGACAACATCGCCTACGGCCGTCCCGGAGCAAGCCAATCTGAAATCGAAGCGGCGGCAAGAGCGGCCGAGGCACATGACTTTATTTTGCAGCTACCCCAGGGCTACGACACGATCGTCGGCGAAAGGGGACAGAAATTGTCTGGCGGACAAAGACAGCGTGTATCCATTGCCCGTGCCGTAATCAAAGACCCACCAGTACTGATTCTGGATGAAGCAACCTCTGCCGTGGACAACGAAACCGAGGCCGCCATCCAACGCTCCATGCAGGTCATTACCCGCGGCAGAACAACGCTGGTGGTGGCCCATCGCCTGTCGACCATCGTCAACGCTGATA
>Ga0316191_10002438_pt1 | contig 13522 bp, 11 predicted proteins | sample Eddworburr2cm_MG_FD_204928 | JGI IMG/M metagenome (GOLD analysis project Ga0316191, IMG submission 204928) | Coastal sediment microbial communities from Maine, United States - Eddy worm burrow 2 cm | ecosystem: Environmental > Aquatic > Marine > Coastal > Sediment | place: USA: Maine...
GGGCAGACCAAGTATGTGGTGGAGCTTGCCATCGCACTGGGTGAGCGACCTGAAGTAGGCCGGGTGGACCTGCTGACCCGAAAGGTGTGCGATCCACAACTCAGCAGTGACTATGCCAAGCCCATTGAGACGCTTTCGGAGAAGGCACGCATCATCCGCATCGAATGTGGTGAGCCGGGCTACCTGCCCAAAGAGCAGCTGTGGGACAGCCTTGATACCTTCTCGGATAACGCGCTGATATTCATTCATGAGCAGCAACGCATGCCTGATATTATTCATAGCCATTATGCCGATGCCGGACACATCGGGACTCAAATCTCAAGCCAGTTGGGCATTCCTCTTGTGCACACAGGGCACTCACTTGGCCGAAGCAAACGTAAGCAGCTGTTGGCCAGTGGTTCAAGCCGTGAAGAGATAGAGACAACCTATAATATGAGCCGCCGTATTGAGGCGGAAGAGAGAACGCTCGGAGCAGCAGCCAGAGTTGTTGTCAGTACCAACCAGGAGATTGAAGAGCAGTACGCACTGTATGATTACTATCAACCTGATCAGATGCGCGTTGTGCCTCCGGGAACAGACCTGGATAAATTTTATCCCCCTGTCGGAGATGAGCGGGAGAGCAACATCGCAAAACAGTTGCAACGATTTCTGACCCAGCCGGACAAACCGATTATTCTTGCCCTCTCCAGACCCGATCCGAGAAAAAACATCGCCACACTGGTTGAGGCATACGGGGAATCACCAAAACTGCAGAAGCTGGCAAATCTGGTGGTCATCGCTGGAAATCGAGATGATATTCATGATATGGATTCGGGAGCTCAGGAGGTGCTGACCAGCATCCTGCTGACCATCGATCAATATGACCTGTATGGAAAGGTGGCCTTTCCCAAGCACCACAGGCCGGAAGAGGTGCCCCAGCTGTATCGACTGACTGCGCTGTCGAAGGGTGTTTTTGTCAATCCGGCCCTTACCGAACCGTTTGGGCTGACGCTGATTGAGGCGGCGGCATGCGGTGTGCCGCTCGTGGCAACTGAGGATGGCGGCCCTATTGATATTATCGGCAACTGTAAGAATGGCCTACTGGTTGATCCTCTGGACAGTGAGGCGATTGCCACCTCATTGATTGGCGTGCTGGAAGATGCGAAGCAATGGAGCAGCTTTGCCCAAAATGGCATTGATGGCGTGCGAAAGCACTATTCATGGCATGCCCATGTGGAGAAATATCTCGATGTTATACGTCCGCTGGTTGAGCAGACCGAACCGCTAAAACGAATGCAGCTCAGTCGCAGGCCTATACTCTACCGGGATGCCGCCATCATTACTGATCTGGATCAGAACCTGCTTGGTGGTCCTGAATCGCTGGGCGAATTTATCAATATGATTCGGAAGCATCGCAAACAAGCCAGCTTTGGAATTGCGACAGGCCGCAGCCTGAACAGTGCCCTGACAACACTTAGAAAACATAAAATTCCCCAGCCTGATGTGCTGATTACAAGTCTGGGTACAGAGATCTATTATGCTCCCAACCTGACCAGGGACACCGTGTGGAGCCGGCACATCAATCATCGTTGGAACCGCAACGATATTCTCAACATTCTTGCGGAGCTACCGGGTCTGAAACTGCAGCCGAAAGATTGCCAGACGCGCTATAAGCTTAGCTACTATATTGACCCTGCTATTGCCCCCGATGTTCATGAGATCAACAGAATACTGTTGCAGCACGAACAGACCGTGAATGTGATTTTTTCACATGGACAGTTTCTGGATATTCTTCCCTACAGGGCATCCAAAGGTTATGCGTTGCGGTGGGCTGCCGAACAGCTGGATATTCCTCTGGAGAATCTTCTTGTTGCAGGCGGTTCAGGGGCGGATGAAGATATGATGCGCGGCAATACGCGGGCTGTTGTTGTTGCCAATCGTCATGACGAGGAGCTTTCGGAGCTGGCTGATGTCGAGCAGATATATTTTGCTGAAAACAGCTACGCTGCCGGAATTATTGAAGCCATTGAACACTACAGCTTCTTCGACACCCATAAAGAGCCGAACACATGAGCAGACTTCTGCTCTGCACAGATCTGGACAGGACGCTGATTCCCAACGGCAATCAGCCGGAGTCTCCCGGAGCCAGAGATGTTTTTTCGCATCTGATGGAGAGAGACGGTGTGAAACTGACATATGTATCGGGGCGCCACCGTGCCCTTATCGAGCAGGCCATACAGGAGTATCACCTGCCCATACCGGACTTTGCGATTGCTGATGTTGGCTCGACCATTTACCGGATTATCGAAGGAAAGTGGCAGCATTGGCAGCAGTGGGATGATGAGATTACCGGAGACTGGAAGGGGATGTCGACAGAGGCTCTGCACAGCCTGCTTTCCGATATCGCTTTGTTGCAATTGCAGGAGCAGGAGAAACAGAACAGGCATAAGCTCAGTTATTATCTGCCTCTCGGACACAATCATCAGCCCATTATCTCCGATATTGATGCGCGTCTGAAGGCTGAAAACGTTCGCGCCAACCTGATCTGGAGTGTGGATGAGCTGAAGCATATCGGACTGCTCGATATTTTGCCTGCCAGCGCCAACAAGCTGCATGCCATCAGATTTCTGATGCAGCATGAAGGTTATGATGACAAACACACCGTTTTTGCAGGGGACAGTGGCAACGACCTGGATGTGCTGCTCAGCCCTGTTCAATCTGTACTGGTTGCCAACGCAGACGATGAAGTGCGTGCCGCGGTCAAAGCGGCTGCACCGGAGAATCTTTATGTGGCAAGGGGTGATTTTTTGAACATGAACGGCAATTACAGCGCCGGAATCCTTGAGGGCATTGCCCACTATCGGCCTGGATTTTACTCCCTGATCAAAAGTTTGCAGTGATGGCGGAGGAAAGGATGCGCCCGCTGATTTTCGGAGAGGTACTATTTGATCACTTCCCTGATGGCTCGGCCGTGCTGGGTGGGGCACCCTTCAATGTGGCATGGCATCTGCACGCCTTTGGCCTGAAGCCGCTGATGATCTCGCGCGTTGGCGATGATGAGCTGGGCAGAAAGGTGAAATTAGCGATGCAGGCATGGGGTATGGATTGTTCTGGACTGCAAAAGGACACGGCTCACCCGACCGGAACCGTGCAGGTGAGTTTTAAAGATGGTGAGCCTGCCTATGATATTGTCGATGCGGTGGCCTATGACTTTATCGATACAGCACAGCTACCGCGGCTGGATGGTGACTGGCTGCTTTACCACGGTTCACTGGCTCTGCGCCATACAAGCTCGGCAACAGCGCTGGATACATTGAAAGAGAGATATGCAGGCAGCCTCTTGGTTGATTTTGTTGATATCAACCTGCGTCCGCCATGGTGGCAGAGAGATTCAGTCATGGGTCTGATTGATGGTGCCGCCTGGATTAAACTTAACGGGGCAGAGCTGGCGGACATCTATCCCGAGGCTGGAAGTAGTGAGCAGCGAATTGAAATGCTTGCTAACAAGGTCTCTGAACAGATTGTATTAACCGGTGGCGAAGAGGGTGCAACGGCAATTTCGACCACAGACGGAAGCCGTGTTTCAGTTGTGCCTGAATCAGTATCAGCAGTCGTTGATACGGTAGGTGCGGGCGATTCCTTCTGCAGCGTGCTGGTGGCGGGGAGGCTGCTGGGCTGGCCGCTGGAGGTTTCCATGCGGCGGGCACAGGCGTTTGCCAGTGCGGTGGTTGGCATTCGGGGCGCCACCTCGCAAGATAAGGAATTTTACCGTCATTTCACCCGTGACTGGGACATAAAGGATTACGAACATGTATGAACAGGTTTCACATTCGCTACTGAATGAGATTTTGATCGAACTCGATCCGGATATTCTTAAGCAACCCAACATGCGCTATTTCTATACCCGTCTTGGGGCAAATTTTTATGCCATCCACTCCCTGTTTCATCTGCTTTATGGAACGAGAGATGATTTTAAGACACAGATGCAGAAGTTGGTGGAGACCATGGCGCGCCAATATATTGCCCGCTCCGATGACCTGAGAGAGACCGATCTTGAACGCGAGAACGACCATAACTGGTTCCTTAGCCAGCAGTGGGTCGGCATGGCGCTCTACAGCGATGGCTTTGCCGATAACCTGCAAGGCCTTAAAACGAAGCTTCATTACCTGCAGGAGTTGGGTGTCAATATGGTGCATGTGATGCCAGTTCTCGACTGCCCGCCCGGCAGCAGTGATGGTGGTTATGCCGTTCGTGACTTTCGGCGTATTGATGAGCGGATAGGCTCACTGGAAGATATAGATGCACTCTCGGAAGCCATGCATAAAAGGGAGATGCTTCTCACCCTCGATGTGGTGCTCAATCACACCTCCGATGAACATGAGTGGGCGCAGCGTGCCCGCAGTGGCGAGCTGGAGTATCAGAATTACTACTACGTCTTCGACAATCGGGAGATGCCCGATATGTTCGAGGAGACTATGCCGGAAATCTTTCCAGAGACATCGCCCGGGAACTTCACCTGGGATGAGGCGATGGGCAAGTGGGTGATGACATCCTTTAACAGTTACCAGTGGGATCTGAACTACAGTAACCCATCCGTACTGATCGAGATGCTCGACATTATCTTCTTCTGGGCCAACCACGGAGCCGACATTCTTCGTCTTGATGCGGTCGCTTTCCTGTGGAAGAAAATCGGTAGCACCTGCCAGAATGAGAGGGAGGCACACCTTATTCTGCAGCTGCTCAAGGATTGCTGTCAGGTGACTGCCCCCGGCGTACTCTTCATTGCCGAGGCGATCGTCGCTCCGGTCGAGGTGACAAAATATTTCGGGGAAGACGCGATCAATGCCAAGGAGTGTGAAATTGCCTACAACGCCACATTCATGGCACTGCTTTGGGATGCCGTTGCCACGAAAAAAACCGAACTGCTGAACAGAGGAATCAAGAGCCTGCCGGACAAGCTGGAACGTGCCACCTGGTTGAACTATATCCGTTGCCATGATGATATCGGCTTGGGCTTTGATGATACGGACATCGGTTTATGCGGCTATGAGCCAGTTGCGCACCGTCGCTTTCTCATCGATTACTATACCGGCAATTTCGCTGATTCCCCGGCTCGCGGCCATCCTTTCGGACAAAATGAAAAAACCGGGGATGCACGCATCTCAGGGACGCTGGCATCACTGGTCGGACTGGAGCGTGCGCTCGAAACCGGGGATGAACATGCCATTGATACGGCAATCAACATCATCATGTTACTGCATGGCATGATTCTATCGTTCGGGGGTATCCCGCTACTCTACTATGGCGATGAAATCGGCACCCTCAATGCCTACAATTATCAACAGGACGAGAGCAAGCAAAACGATAGCCGCTGGATTCACCGGCCTGCAATTGATTGGGAAAAAGCTGAATTAAGAAACCAGCCCGGAAGTGTTGAACATCAAATCTTTAGCGGTTTAAAGAAGTTGATTGCGGTCCGAAAAGAGATTCCTGCCTTTGCGGATTTCAACAGCCGCGAACTTCTGGATGTCGATAACCCGCATCTGCTGGCTTTTGCCCATTTCGATCACCGGCATACATCTTCAAAGGTGCTTGTGGTCGGCAACTTTGAAAGCACCCCGCAACACATTGATCTGAATCTGCTGCGCAAGATGGGGTTCTTTAAGCACGATAGTGTTAGAGACCTCTGCACAGGAGAGAGTCCCGTGGTATTCAATGATCAACTGGCCATTCCCGGGTACGGATTTTACTGGCTCAGCGAATAATAGATAAAAAGGAGCTCAAACATGATCACAAAATGTCTTTTCCCGGTTGCCGGTTACGGCACCCGCTTTTTGCCGGCGACAAAAGCCCAGCCCAAAGAGATGTTACCCATATTGACCAAGCCGTTAATTCAATACGGGGTTGAGGAGGCGGCTGAGGCGGGAATGACGAACATCTCCTTTGTTACTGGGCGTAACAAGCGAGCCATTGAAGATCATTTTGATATTACCTATGAACTGGAAGACCAGATCAGAGGCACCAGTCGAGAAGATCGTTTGGAGTGTATCCGTGGCCTTATCAATGAGTGCACTTATGCCTACATCCGGCAGAGTCATATGCGCGGACTGGGCGATGCGATCCTCACCGGCCACACGATCATCGGACATGAACCTTTCGGTGTCATTCTGGCAGATGACCTCTGTGTGGGAGATGAAGGGATCATGTCTCAAATGATCAAGGTGTATGAAAAGTACAAATGCAGCGTGGTCGCAGTGGAGGAGGTTCCACACGAAGATGTTAATAAATACGGCATTGTCAGCGGGAAGGCGCTGGATGAACGGCACACCCGGGTGGATACCATGGTGGAGAAGCCGGATCCGGATCAGGCCCCGTCGAACCTGGCTATCATCGGACGCTATATCCTGACTCCGGATATCTTCGACATTCTACGCAACACTCCTCCGGGTGCGGGTGGCGAGGTACAGATCACCGATGCCCTGCAGACACAGGCGAATCAGGGAAAGGTGATTGCTTATCGTTTCCACGGTCGTCGTTTTGATTGCGGTAGTATCGATGGCTTTGTCGAGGCCACCAACTTTTTTTATCAGAGACTCAAACAGGGGGAGTAACGGCAAAGTGGCCACAGATCGGCTTTTTCATTGCCATTCTGCTATTGATGAGAAGCCCAAAGGCGCATCTCCGCGCGTGAAACTGCTACTGGACTGAACGCATTTCAATCACTCCGGATTGTGACCTGGATTCCAGAAAGAGCGGCTGTAAAGAAGCAGGCTCGGTCGGGTTTGGGTGATTCCCCGCTCTGGAGGAGCCATGATTGCAAGACGCTTGGCCGAGTCAGTACTGTTTCTTGAGACCACCTGTCGAACCGATGCAGACAGGGAGTATGCCGGTGCGATCCACCGCCTGATCGAGGAGCACTCATTGATGCGCGAAGCGCTGGAGGATATCCGCTATCAGTCCAATCCCAAGACCATCTCTTTATTGGCGACCACGGCACTGCAGCGGACAACCGAAGAGGGTTCGATTGATTGCGAAAAGGCACTGCGCGATACGCTCTCCAAGCTTGCGGAGATGTTGCCAAGTGACGAGCAGCTTCATGAACTGATGATTGCTAAATCACTGATTCGCAAAGTTCTGGAGTAGCAGCCTTAACATACAGCCTATCCGCGCTGGAAAGCTCTTCGCGCTTGCGTCACACTCCGCCCATGGCCGATTACTCATCTGACGCTAACAGGACTCAATCGCTTGAACTACGTGAACTGTCGCTCTCCGTGCCGATTTCCGGGGAACATGTCGAAGCGGTCTCCAAAGTCTCTCTAACGCTGAAGCCGGGCAGGGTGCTCGGACTGGTAGGCGAGTCGGGTTGTGGCAAATCACTCACGGCTCAGGCGATGCTGCGACTGGGCGAACATCAGGGCGTGCTGCGAGAGGGTGGGGATATCCTTCTTGATGGCAAGAGCCTCTTCTCGATGCATGAAGAGGAGTTGCGCCGTGTGCGCGGTGGATGTGTCTCGATGGTGTTTCAGGAGCCGATGACGGCTCTGAACCCGGTTTTCTCCATTGGCAGCCAGATTACGGAGGTGATTCGTCTTCACCTCGACATGAACAGGAACGAAGCCAATGCCCGTGCGCTGAAGCTGTTGCAGGATGTCGGCATGCAGGATGCTGAAGCGGTACTGAAGCAGTATCCCGATGCGCTTTCAGGCGGCATGCGTCAGCGTGTACTGATTGCGATGGCGATGGCGGCTGATCCCGCCTATATCATTGCCGATGAACCGACTACAGCGCTCGACGTTTCAGTGCAGAAACGGATTATCCAGTTGCTTCGCGATCTGCAGCGGGAGCGTAATCTCGGTATGCTGCTTGTAACCCACGATTTCGGACTGGTGGCCGAACTGGCCGATGATGTGGCGGTGATGTATGCCGGCCAGATCGTTGAGTCGGGAAGTGCGGAACAGATATTCAACAAGCCGACCCACCCCTATAGCCGTGCCCTGATGGGGTGCAGACCAGAGGTGAGCGCGCCGGGGGCTTCACTGCCGGTGATTGCCGGACAGGTGCCATCACCGGGAAGCTGGCCATCGGGTTGCCACTTTGCCGAGCGTTGTCCACTTGCTGATAGCGCCTGCCTTAAGCCTGTTGCTATCGATGCATGGTCAGACGGAGAGCATCAAGCCCGCTGTATCCATGCAGAGACGAAAATTCCCGAGTTTGAGGCTGTCGCATGACTGCTCCAATGAACCTGCTTAAGGCTGAAGGCTTAAGCAAATCCTTTCGCCGCGGCGGCGGCCTTTGGGGTAGCAGCAGCAGCCATAAAGCAGTCGATGATGTCACGTTTGCTTTGAAAGAGGGTGAGACGCTGGCCATTGTGGGCGAGTCGGGCAGCGGCAAATCGACCACGGCGCGCATGGCGATGCGCCTTCTCGATGCAGACGAGGGTTCTGTGCACTTGCTGGGAAAAGAGATCACTTCGGCAAGTGGAAAAGCGTTGCGCATGCTGCGCAAAGATATTCAGATGGTATTTCAGGATCCGTTTGCCAGCCTCAATCCACGCATGAGGATTGTTGAGACGGTCGGTGAGGGATTGCGTGTCCACCGCCCTGAAATGAACCGCCAGCAACGGCGTGAGAAGGTTACTGAGACACTGGCGCTCTGTGGTATTGGAGATGAGGCGCTGGATCGGTATCCACACCAGTTCTCCGGCGGACAGCGCCAGCGTATTGGTATTGCGCGCGCCCTGATTGTGGAGCCGAAGGTTCTGGTCCTCGATGAGCCGGTATCGGCGCTCGATGTCTCGGTTCAGGCCCAGATTCTAAATCTGCTGAAGAAAATCCAGCAGGAACGAAATCTCTCCTACCTATTTATCTCTCACGATCTCTCCGTAGTCCGGCATGTGGCCGATCGTGTGGCGGTGATGTTTGCAGGCCGTGTGGTTGAGCAGGGCGCTATTGAAGAGGTGTTTGAAGCGCCGCAACACCCTTATACGAAGATGTTACTGGCAGCCCGTCCGATCGCCCATCCGGATCAGCGAACAGACAACAACGGCAACGGCGGCCTGGATCGCGAAAGTGTGGCCGATAGCGGCTGTGCATTCCGCCTTCGCTGCGCTTTTGCTCAGGATGACTGCACCGGTTTCGAGGCATCCATTGAGAGTGATGAATCAGCGCACAGCTGCGCCTGTCTGCATCCGCTGGACAGAAGTTAATCACTGCCGAAGTGTCCTCAACCTTTTCACAACAGATCGTAGCCGATTTTCAGCTGAACACACCGCTTGCAGAGGGGATGCCGGGGTATATCTATCGCGAAGAGCAGGTAAGGCTGGCGGAAGAGATTGCCGATGCCTTTGATGGCGGTCAGGTGCTGCTGGCTGAGGCGGAGACCGGAACCGGCAAAACGCTTGCCTACCTGATTCCCGCACTCCGCTCTGCCGAAAAGGTACTGATCTCCACCCATACCAAGGCTCTGCAGGATCAGTTGATGCATCGTGATATTCCCGCTGTACAGAAGGCGATGGGGTTGAAGCGGCGTATCGCACTGCTTAAGGGGCGTAGCAACTACCTCTGCCCGCACCGGTTGAAAAGCTTTATCACCAACCATCAGATTGAGATGTGGGCCAAGAAGTCGCTGCTGAAAGTACAGCAGTGGGCAAATGAGAGCAGTGAGGGTGATCTCTCCGCTCTGCCGTTTGATGTATTTGAGAAGGGGATCGGCCCGATGGTGACGGCAACGGGCGAGCAGTGCGGTGGCAGCAAGTGTCCTGAGTGGAACAGCTGCCCGTTGATGAAGGCAAGGCAGCGCGCGCAGGAGGCGGATATTGTTATCTCCAACCATGCACTGCTGCTTGCCGATGCAGCGCTGAAGTCGGGAGACTTTGGTGAAATTCTTCCCGCCTTCGATAGTTACGTTTTGGATGAAGCACACAGCCTACCCGATCTGGCCTGTCAGCATTTTGGAATTCAGCTTTCGCGTCTGAAGCTGATCCAGTGGCTCAACGATATGCAGGCAGCACTGGACGAGTTGAGGGATGAAGCTGCCTTGAAGAAGGATGTTATTGAGGCAGGGCGGATTGCGCTGGATGCCTGGCCCAACAACGATATGAAGGTGGTTGAGGCTGCCTGGCAACCACTGGTTGAGCTGGCTGCAAGCCGAAGCGGGCGCAGTGAGGATATGGCCAAGTTGGCTGAGCGTGCCGATATGATTCGACAGGATATGGCGGCTGTCGAGAAGCCGTATGACGGGTTTGTGGCCTGGAGCGAGGGGGATGGCGAGCATAAACGCCATATCGTTGCGCCGATTGAGACCGGCCCGGTGCTTAATGAGCATCTCTGGGAGCGTCCTGCCAGCTTTGTGCTGCTCTCGGCCACACTTCGCAGCTCCGGGACATTTGAGTATGCGAAGAGCCGGCTTGGATTCAGCGATGAGATTGTTGAGTCGTTTCATCCTTCGCCATTTAATTACAAGCAGCAGGCATTGACCTATCTGCCACGCCACCTGATCGACACCCGAAGCGAGCGGGGGCAGGAGGCTCTGCTGGATGAGATTGAGACGTTGGTACGTGCTTCGCGTGGTCGCGCCTTCGTGCTTTTTACCTCTTATTCGATGTTGAACCGGATTGCACCCGAACTGGAGGAACGTGTTCCGTGGAATGTTCTAATCCAGGGGAAGAGCGGAAATAGAGATGCGATTCTTGCGCAATTCCGGGAAGATACGAGTTCTATTTTATGTGGTACCCGAAGCTTCTGGGAGGGTGTGGATGTGCCCGGCGAGTCACTCTCTCTGGTGATTATCGACAAAATGCCGTTTGCGCCACCTAACGATCCGCTGCTGCAGGCACGCATCAAGGTGTGCGAGGAGAAGGGTGGAAATGGCTTCAGGGACATCCAGCTTCCGGAGGCGATCGCGGTATTGAGGCAGGGTGTCGGGCGACTGATCCGCAATAATGAGGATCGGGGAGTGATGGCGATTCTCGATTCCCGTCTCTACCAGAAGTTCTATGGTCGTGAGGTGGTAAAAAACCTGCCTCCGGCACCGATCCGCGACGACCTTGCCGAGGTGCGCTGGTTTTTCGAGGAGCATGAATGATTCAAACGGTTCTCTGGCTAATTGAACTTCCCCACAGGATGTGGGGCGGGTAAGCAAATGCGCCCCCGTGAGTGGAGTAAGATCGCACTCTTGCGCAACGCTAAAAGGTGTAGGGCATGACGCCCGCAAGCAAATTAAAAATCATCATCGCTCCCGATGCATTTAAAGGCTCGTTAACGTCAGGGCAGGCATCAGAGGCGATCGCAGAGGGGATTCGTAGTCTCTTTTCGGATGCGGAGCTGACGCTCTGCCCGCTCGCAGATGGTGGCGAGGGTACAGCTGAGCTGCTTACCCCATACCTGAACCGTGAAAGCTGCCTTATTGAATCGGCAAAACTGATCGGCCTTAACCTACCTGAGATGTGCTCCCGACCTGTCGAAAGCCGGGGATCGGCAGCCGTGGGTGAGAGCATCCTGAAGGCATTGGAGCAGGGGAAACGCCATTTCATTGTCGCGCTTGGTGGCTCGGCAACCAGTGATGCAGGGCTGGGCATGCTGATGCGTCTCGGAGTGGAAGCCTGGGACAGCAGTGGCAAGTCTGTTGAACCTACACTATCCGGTCTGCTGAAACTGGCTCGTATCGACATCTCAAAATTGGATAGCCGCCTCTCTGAGTGCAGTTTCACCATCCTGACTGATGTGGCGTCACCTCTGTGTGGTAAAAACGGCGCCACGGCCGTTTACGGGCCCCAGAAAGGTGTCGAATTGTTCAAAATCGAGCGGATAGATCATGCCATATTCGTTTTTTCCAACCAATGCCGTGATCTGTTCGGGTTTGATCCGCGTGACAGGGAGGGGGCAGGGGCGGCTGGTGGCCTGGGTTATGCCCTGATGCTGATCGGTGGTGAAGCGGTATCCGGTGCGGAGTATATCGTTAAAGCGACCGGGTTCAGGCAGCTCCTGAATGATGCGGATTGGGTGATAACAGGTGAGGGGTGTTCCGATCTGCAGACCCTGAACGGAAAACTGCCGATGGTCGTTGCAGATGAGGCAAGGAAAGCTGGTGTTTCGGTTGCTCTGCTCTCCGGCTCTGTTGAAACGAATGCTCGTGATCAGTTGTCGAAGCGATTTGATTTGATTCTTTCGGCTCTGCCTGATGATTTGAGCTCTGAAGATGCCATGTTGCAGGCAGCTGTTCTGTTAACTGAAGCTGCTGCTGGTTTTGCGGAAAGAGTAAAACGTGGCGATTGAGTTTCCTGATCCTTCAATGGCAAACGAAGATGGACTTCTGGCCGTTGGCGGCAATCTGGATTCTGAGACGCTTCTGGCAGCTTATAGTCGGGGTATTTTTCCATGGTTCAGCGAAGGTGATCCGGTGCTCTGGTGGTCACCTGATCCGCGCATGGTGCTGTTGCCCGATGATTTTTATTGCAACAGGCGTCTTGCCAGAAGATTAAAACAGCAGAAACACCGCTTTTCATGGGACGAGGCATTTGATGCGGTGATTCAGGCCTCTGCGGAGATTCCCAGAGAGGGTGAGTCAGGCACCTGGATTATTCCTGAGATGATCAGTGCATACAGGAGGCTGCATGAACTGGGGCATGCCCACTCCATTGAGGTGTGGGAGGGGGATGATCTGACTGGTGGTCTCTATGGTGTTCTTTTGAACAAGGTCTTTTTTGCCGAATCGATGTTCAGCAAGCAAACCGATGGCTCAAAGATGGCTTTAGCCAAGCTCATTGAACGAGCAAAGGCGGAAGAGTGGAAGCTGATCGACTGCCAGTTTCACACCGGGCACCTTGAGAGGCTTGGCGCCAGAGAGATTGGCAGAACGGAGTTTCTTACCGCGATTAGGCAGAACGTCTGTTTACAGCTATATTCTGATTAGTGAGGAGTGCATATGCCTTTTAATCGCGAAAACCATCGGGAATTTAAACGCTACAGCGTATCGCTGAATGCAGAGGTGACATCGCTGGATGAACTTGCCAACAGTTACAGTGAAACAACTGTTCTGAAGGATATATCGGGTGGGGGGGCGAGCTTTGCCACGACTCGCCCGGACCATTACTCGGTTGGACAGACGGTTGATATCACCATTCAGCTTCCGGGCGGCAGTTCGCTGAGCGCCAAGATCAAGGGGGCAGGCAAAGTGGCCTGGATGGGTGAACTGGAGGAGGGTGAGACAACTGTTGGACTATGCATGAACGACCTGCTGGTTTTCGATAACATTGCTGACGAGAACGACTGAGATAACAGCCTTGGATACAAAACTGCTACCAACCGCTCCAATGCATCGTCAGAGCTTTCACAGGGCTGCCTGGATGCTCTACGGGCTTGCCTGTCTATTTCCCTATCTGATTGGAATCTATCTGCTTTCTGAGATTAAAGTCGATATTACCTACACCATTATCAACATTCTCGGGCTGACACTGGTTCTGATCCTGATAGGTGCTCTGATAATCGAGATGTTTTCAACACGTCTGAAAGGTCTGGCCAGAAGAGTCGCGTTCGCCATTCATGAT
>Ga0316191_10002439_pt1 | contig 13521 bp, 12 predicted proteins | sample Eddworburr2cm_MG_FD_204928 | JGI IMG/M metagenome (GOLD analysis project Ga0316191, IMG submission 204928) | Coastal sediment microbial communities from Maine, United States - Eddy worm burrow 2 cm | ecosystem: Environmental > Aquatic > Marine > Coastal > Sediment | place: USA: Maine...
TTCATTGAACACTGGCCGCGCGACAAAAGCTGCAGGGGCACCATAGCTTGGGCCGTATGGTGCAAAGTCAACGAAAACAGAACGTGCATTGGGGTCCAGGTCGGATGCCAAACGATATGCTTCTGCAAGGCCTGAGGTCGACCACTGCCCCGTCAACATGTTGGTCGCAAAATCATTTTCCTTGAATACGCTGTAGACGAGGTTGCCTTCGGTATCGAAAAGAAAGACGTCGTAATACTTCATCTCGTCTTGCAATGCGTCGAACGTAGGATGGTATACCGCATGGATGAACCCGTAGCTTGATCCGGTATCTGCGGACACAAGCTTGTCTTTTTCGCCAACGGGGAATTCGTTTTCGTCAACATATACGCGGCGCAGAACGTTTTCGGCGTTTTCAAGCGCATCATAGCCATCCGCCAGCGCAATGAGTGCAACCGACGTGGCCGGAGCATCGGCTTGCAGCCGTATGTCGCGATCTATGCTTTCAAGCAGGCTGCTGATGCGTTTGTTATTGATAAATGCAATGCTTTGAAGCTTTTCTTGCGCATTCTGTGTGATGATCTGGCTTGTCAGATAGGCATTTGCCCCTGCCATGACCGTAATCGTCAGGGCGACAAGACCACCGATAACCCATGGTAGCTTTACGCCAATCTTCGCGTTTTGAACCCGAGCCAACATAAAATCTTCTCACCTTGCCTACACAACACTCGATACAAGGCGGCAGAACAGCCTTGCGTTGGCCAAGAGAGCTATCAGGAAGGTATGGCTAGATCGTAAACATACATCCAACAAGTATGAAAAAGACCGTGCCCTTTGCAATCAGACAGAGACTGCCGCATGCAAAACGTCGCGCTCGATTTGCGCCGATGTCTGATCCAGTTTGACCTGACCCCGTTCAAGCACCACGAATTTGTCACCCAGGTCAAACGCAAAATCGAAAAATTGCTCAACCAGAACAATTGCCATATCACCACGCTTACGCAAAAGCTTTATGACCTCACCGATTTGTTTGATGATATTGGGCTGGATGCCCTCGGTGGGTTCGTCGAGCAATAATAACTTGGGGCGCGTAATCAACGCGCGGGCAATCGCCAACTGCTGCTGTTGCCCCCCTGACAAATCACCTCCGCGACGTGATAGAAAGTCCTTCAGGATCGGAAACAGTTCGAACACCTCGTCGGGGATGTGACGCTCTTGCTTGGGAAGGCAGGCAAAGCCGGTTTCCAAGTTCTCCCGAACGGTCAGGAATGGAAATATCTCGCGCCCCTGTGGGACATAGGCGACACCCTTTTGCGCCAACATATGCGCATTCGTCTTGTCGATTTTCTGGCCTTGCAACTGATATGTGCCGCCGCTGCGTGGATGCGTCCCGGATATCGCCTTGAGCAGGCTTGTTTTGCCGACCCCGTTGGTTCCCATAACGCAGGTGACCTCGCCCATCGCCGCAGACATTGTAATCCCGTTGAGGATTTTGCTGCCACCATAGTGCAGCGTCAGATCTTCAATCTGCAAAAGACTATCGCCCAAGATACACCTCGATTACTTTTTCGTCGTTTGTCACATGGTCAAGCGACCCCTCGGCCAAAACTGATCCTTCGTGCAGAACAGTCACTTTGCAGTTCAGGCGACGTACAAATTCCATATCATGTTCCACCACAACAACGGCACGGGTCTTGGCGGCTTCGACCAATAACTCGGTCGTATGCTCGCGCTCGGCGGGTGTCATGCCAGCGGCAGGTTCGTCAACAAGCAGCAGGCGCGGGTCCTGCGCGAGCAGCATGCCGATCTCCAGCCACTGCTTTTGACCATGCGAAAGCTCGCCGGATTTGCGGTTTAGCGCACCGGAAAGGCCGATTCTTTCCGCCAACTCTGCGACTTCATCATGATCTTCTTTCAACGCGCGAAAACGCAATACAGCAAACGGGTTGCGGTCTTTTTTCAATGCAAGCATGAGGTTGTCTGCAACTGTCTGATCTTCGAAAACTGTAGGGCGCTGGAATTTGCGGCCAATTCCGGCCTGCGCAATGCGGCTTTCCGACATGTTCAGAAGCGACTGAGACTTCTCACCCCATAAAACATGGCCACTATCAGGCTTGGTTTTACCGGTAATAATATCCATGAATGTCGTCTTACCGGCGCCATTTGGGCCGATCACCGCACGCATTTCGGATTCACCGATCTGGAATGTGAGATTGTTTATGGCTTTAAATCCATCAAAGGAAACGGACACACCAGACACTTCAAGCAATGTGCTCATTTGTCAGCCTCCTTCTCCTGAAGCGCGCCGGGCTCAGGCCCAAGATCTGCGCCGTGCCGTTCCGGGCTTTGCTTTTCAGTTATCAGATCAAACAACCCGCCGATGCCACGCGGGGCGAAAAGGGTAACACAGACAAAAGACAGGCCTAGCAGGATCGTCCACCAATCGACCCATTGAACAGTATAGAACCCCAAATTGATGTCGGGCGCTTGTCCGCCCGTAAACCAAGTCGACAAAAGCGACACAAAAGCCGCGCCGATCACCGCGCCATAAAGCCTGCCCCGCCCTCCGATCGCAACCCAAACAGCCAGGTAGATCGAAGCAATGGGCGCAATCTCTGCAGGGTTGATAATACCAGCCTGCGGATAATAAAGCGCCCCGGCAATCCCTGCCAGGATCCCGGTAAAGGTGAAAATGAATAACTTGTACGCCTCGACGGAATACCCGAGGAACCTTACGCGCGCTTCGTCGTCGCGGATGGCGCGAATAACCGATCCGAATTTCCCGGACACAACCCACGCGCACAAAAGATATCCTAAACCCAGCGCAAGTGCAGAGGCCCAGAAAAACAAAATGGATATGGTCGACTGGGGCACCTGGTCCAATCCTGGAAGGTTTTGCAAACCCGATAACCCGTTGTTGCCGCGCAAACCGCTGTCATTCTGAAAAAGATAAAGCGCCAGCGCCAGCGTCATCGCCTGCGTCAATATCGATAGATAAACGCCTGTCACGCGGCTGCGAAATGCCAACCAACCGAATACAAGCGCAATCGCGCCAGGTACCAGCACAACCGCCGCGAGCTGTAAGGGCAACGAATGTGCAAACGCCCAGACAGGAGGAAACTCAGACGCCCCGACGACGCCAAAAATCTGGCTCGCGATACCGTCAGAGATTTCTTGCGGTGTAGGGGGAAGCGGTGCCGCAGCAAGGCTTTCGCGCACGATAATCTCTGTTCGCGCATACATAAGCCACATGCCAATAGCATACCCACCGATCCCGAAAAACGCCATATGTCCCAGGCTCAGGATGCCGCAGTAGCCCCAGACCAGGTCCATCGCCAGCGCAACAAGACAAAGACAAAGCGTCTTTCCCAGCGTTTTGACAAAAGACGTAGAAATGACCCCGATCCCGAAACCCTCTGCAAGTATGGTTACGCCAACCGTAAAAAGCGCCAATGCGCCCAAAAAAATAAAAACCGAAGGGTACCTCATCACAAAGGGCCTGCGTGGTTGATCCAGCACAGCATCAGACATACCGGTGTCCTCCGAACTTTCTGTTCCCGCCAGACCCTGAAGATCTTGTGCAGGCTCTTCTTGTCATCTTGCCAGATAAACTCCGGGGGTACGGGGGCTGGCCCCCGTTGGCCGAAACGTTAATCACGCGCTCCATACCTGCCATACTCAAGCCTCCGCCGCTCGACCCTTGAGAGCAATGATGCCCCTTGGCCGGAACTGGATAAAAAGAATGATGAACAGGATCATGTAGGTTTGCGCCGCGAGCGTATTTGAAGGGTTCAACCACTCGATCCCTTTTTGCAAAAAACCCACCATCGAAGCACCAAGCAATGTGCCCCAGATGTTGCCGACGCCCCCTACGACAACAGTCATGAAGCTTTGAACAATGTAGTCGCTGCCCATTTCGGATGTTACCTTGGCATAGAGCCCGATCGCGACACCCGCGATGCCGGCAATGCCTGATCCAAAGCCGAAGGTAAGCATGTTGATCTTGTCGGGGTTAATCCCCATCGACGCCGCCATGCGTGGATTCTGAGTGACGGCCCGCACTTCCAACCCCAGCCTAGTGCGCTTCATGACGAACAAAAACAGCGCAAGAAACAACAAGGCGAGCACAAAGATCGCGATCCGGATGTAGCTGATCGAAATGATGTCGTTTATCACCCACGACCCGTCAAGCCAGCCCGGTGCAGTCAGGGGTCTTGCCTGTGTTCCAAAGATATTCTTGGCCAGCTGCTGTAGGGCGATGGATACCCCGAAGGTGGCCAGTAGCGTTTCCAACGGGCGGTGATACAGCCACCGGATCACCAGCCGCTCCATCGCAACACCGGCGCCGAAGGTTACTGCAAAAGCCAAGGGGATCGCCACGATAATGGACAGGGTGTAATCGGGCACAAACAATTGCACGACATAGCCGGTGTAGGCGCCCATCATAATGAATTCGCCATGCGCCATATTGATAACACCCATCACGCCAAAGGTGATGGCCAGCCCAATGGCTGCCAAAAAGTAAATCGATGCCAGTGATAACCCGTCAAGCGCCAGATCGGCCGTCTGGCTGAGCGCCACGCGCGTCTCGATATCGTCAAGTGCCACCTGTGCGGCTTGTGCGACAGAAACCGGTGCGCCAGTGAAGACTTCAAAAAACTGGATCGCTTCTAATGCCGCAGTGACGTCTGCCTCTGTTACAAGAGGCGCGGCAGCTCCACTTTGAGCCAACGCCTGATAGGCGTCGGCCCGCGCGTCATCGGTATCAAGCGTCGCGACCTGAATGCCTGCGATGGTGCCACCGTTAATGTTGGCAACAAGTGTGTCGCGTATCACGTCGGACCCTACCCGCGGCGGCGCGATGCCCTTATCTACTAGTATCGCGTAGGCTGCATCCTTGGGCAGAATGTCGGAACCTGCGTCAATTGCACGTGCGTCAGTAGGGACTTGTTCTGCGGCATCAATCCGCGTCGCAACCAGCGGGTTCAGTGCCGCGCGCAAGTCAACGCCAAGATCGCCGGAAAAGCTTTCAATAGCTTCGATCCGTTCGGCATCATCTGTTGAAAAGCGGATGGTCAAGAGACGCTCAAGTCGTTCTTTGCGGGCTTTCAAGGCAAGGTCTTCTTCGCCGGCTATCGCGCCACGCAGTGCGGCGAGATGCGTCGCGTCCGCGTCGCGCTCGATCGAATTTATGGCGACAAGTCTCTCTGCGGCATCAGGTGAGTTAAGCTGAAACTGGACAAGTGCGGCGGAGATCAAACCGCGAATGCCGGAATTTGGTTTAAGCTGCTTGTAATCACTTTTGTCAAAGGCACCGATTTCGCCACCGCCTGCGACATCAAAAAGCCGCAGCTGATCGTTGTCCGCTTCTTCGGCAAATACGAAAAGGCCTGTTTCGCTTTCGTGCCACATCTCTTTGTCTTGCCAGCGTTGCAACACCGCCTGGGCGTCTTCTAGCCCGCTTGCCCCCAGCGCATCTATGGCGGGGCCAATCGTGCGTCTTGACGATTTGATGATGACCTCGCCGTGGGTTTGCAAAAGCTGCTGTATCGGGGCTTCGGTATCCTGCGCCGAGGCCGGTGCGCTGATCGCGATACAAAGAAGACAGCACGCGAGGGCGCGCAAAACAAAAGACAGCATCAAGGAGGTCCCTTTTGGGAAGAGAGTGGGGGCGCCTCGCACAGCGCGCAGGCGCCCCCGTTTTTCAGTTCAGATGAACTTAGTAGTTGGACTTGATCTGAACGCAGGAGCTGGTCGCGGTGTTGTACATACCACACCCAAGTTCTTTCCAGTCGGATGTCAGAACAGCAGATTCCGGCAGGAAGTCTGTCCATGCATCGCCCGGTACTTCTTCGGTCTGGGAGATGATGTCGAACTGACCGTCCGCTTGGATTTCACCGATCAGGACCGGTTTAGCCAAGTGGTGGTTTGGCAACATGACTGCCGTGCCGCCTGTCAGGTTCGGAAATTCCTGGCCGTACATGGCCTCACGTACTGCATCGACGTCTGTTGTTCCCGCCGCAGTAGCTGCGTTTACCCACATGTTAAAGCCAATGAAGTGTGCTTCCATTGGGTCGTTTGTCACACGCTCTTCGCCCATGCGTGCTTTCCATGCTGCGACCCATTCGTCGTTCATCTCGGATTCTGCGGACTGGAAATAGTTCCATGCGGCGAGGTGTCCGACAAGGTTGGACGTATCCAGACCCGCAAGCTCTTCTTCACCTACAGAGAATGCCACAACCGGAATATCGTCTGCAGAGATGCCCGCTGCGGCCAGCTCTTTGTAAAAGCCGACGTTCGCGTCGCCGTTGATGGTAGAGATGACGCCTACTTTTTTGCCATCAGCGCCAAGAGCCACAACATCCGCCACGATCTTGGACCAGTCGGAGTGTCCGAAAGGTGTGTAGTTCACAAAGATATCTTCGGCGGCGATGCCCTTGTCCTGCAGATAAGCGGCCAAGATGTTGTTTGTGGTACGCGGGTACACGTAGTCAGTGCCCAACAGTGCAAATTTCTCTACGCCAAGTTCTTCAAGAAAGTAGTCGGTGGCAGGGATTGCTTGCTGGTTGGGCGCAGCACCGGTGTAGAAGACGTTTTTAGAGCTTTCTTCACCTTCATATTGTACGGGGTAGAACATCAGGCCGTTCAGCTCTTCCAGAACCGGCAAAGCGGATTTGCGTGAAACCGAAGTCCATGAGCCAAAGATGACATCGACTTCCTGTACTGTCAGCAATTCACGGGCTTTTTCGGCAAAGAGCGGCCAGTCAGACGCGGGGTCGACGACGACCGCTTCGATGTCGCATCCTAGCAAACCGCCTTTGGCGTTTTGCTGGTCGACCAGCATTTCCATTGTATCTTTCAGCGTCGTTTCGGAAATCGCCATCGTTCCTGAAAGGGAGTGTAGAACACCAACTTTGACCGGGCAGTCGGCCAAGGCGGGCAGTGTACCAAGCAGCACCATTGCGGTTGTCGCGCCAAGTAGTTTTCGTGACATCGTAATTCCTCTCTTACGATGCGCAGAATGCTTGAGAAGCGCGTTCATCGCGCCCATATACATCCTACGCATTTAATGCGGCGTGCGGTGGCGTTTGGATGCTAGGCCGGCACCATCGCACGTTTTCTAAGCAGGACCGGACGGCCCCCGCGATTGAATACCGTGATAGTCTGCCAAGTCTGGAGTCGTTTAGGGGATTTGGGCTGGCGTAATCTGCGCGCGCGCCCAATTTTTAATCGAACGGATTTTTTTCGATCAATTTTTAGGCGTTTCGCGCATTGGGCACTCAGGCACCTAAAAGAAGCATCTCGCACGCGGCGACATGTTGCTGTGCAATCTTTCGAGCGCGTTCGGCTCGGGCTGCATCAACGCCAAAATCCGCCGTGGTCAAGAGCGAAGCGTGCGCGATTTTAGTCTCTATTCGATAGATAAGAATGCTGCGTTGATCTTCGTGCGGCACCACCGCGTCGAGGAGGGTTTGAAAAGAAGCGCGTTGCGCCTCGTAGTGTGTGGCGTCAGGTTTGGACATAAGCCAAGAACGCTCCATCTCGGCGGACAGGCGCCCTGCGCATCCCGCAAAGACCTGAGGTAAATCGACTTCTGCCTGTGCTGCGCCTGTGCAAAAGGCTGCTACGATAGCGGTCGTCAGTATAGTTTTCATTCCGCTCATAATTTAAGCATTGATAGCAAAAACCCGCACGTCAAGCGGGCGATTTGAAAACTTTTAGGGGAATTGTAAGTGAGCAACGCTGGTTTTAGCGTCGAATGGATGGCTCAATGCCTGATCGACCGTCACACGAGAGGTCGTCTTGTGTGTAGGTCTGGTACTAGACTGGTGCGGCAGCATGTTATGATCTGGCGCCAGCTTTCTAATGTAATTAGATTTAATAACAAAGGTTTGAGCGTAGGTATTGGTCGGATTTCCGATTGTGCAGATACACATAACCACAAGGCGGGCAGGGTTAAACGAAGGCCATGAACCAACTTGTGGGCTAATCCGTTGCCGTTATTGGCAACGATTATATTCTGGCTGGGTAAAAAGTGTTTCGCATTCTTCCTATTGGTGACATCGCCCCGTTCATTTTTCGGAAACTCCGTCTGAAACGGCAGTTCGATGCAACTTGGTTCAGCGTCGGTGTATAGTGAACACAGGTTCTGTGCGGGTTTCTATGGTGATCGCCGTTCGTTTTGAAACGACAACCATCTAGCCCAGAACTGTGAAGCGGTATCCTATTCTTGGGAAATGCACGTTGATATTGCCAAGTTCGGGGTCCGTGCGCCGGATCGCCAGTCGCTGGCTGCTGATTGCGACAAGCACCCCTTCCACGGGTTGTTCTCCACCGTCAACATCTGGGGATACGGTCACGCGCATGCCCGCGACCAATCCTTGCGGGTCATGTTGATCTTCGCTCTGCGCTTCTAACGGCTCGCAGTCGGCGGCCTGCTGGATGGCTTCTTCCGGTGCCATGTCCGAAAACGTCCCGTGCCCGATGTCGGCGATACCTGCTTCCCATTTTTCAAGGTGCGGGAATTCAGACAGGAATGCGGGGCCTTTGTTCCAACGTCCGCGCAGGAACCATACCAGATGATAAAACTGCGCATCAATCGCGGCAGCCTCAGGGCCCAACAGATATTTGCGGCCATCGGACAGCTGCATGTTCAACCAGCTCATTGGTCCGCGCATTTGTGAGGCAAGATGGGGCAGGTTTTCGTTCGCTTTTTTCAAGCCTTCCGCCCAGTCCGCGCCAAGATAAAGCCGCCCGCGATCTTCGGCAAAGTCCCTTGGCAGATCATCACCAGCCGATCCCAGTACAATTTTTACGGTGAGATCGAAAAGTGCGCCATCAGTCCACCGGCTTAAGCCGATCATCAGCCCGCTATCTGCGGTTGGAAAGAATGAGGGGGAGGGAAATCTGTGCTCAAGCTCTTGGATGACGCATTGCGAGTCGCAAAAGATGTCTGCGCCGATTTGCATAACTGGCGTGCGCCTGTATCCGCCCGTCAGTTTCGTCAACATAACTTTGGGTGGCAGTCTTGGTATCTCGACCGATCGCCACGACAGACCTTTCATACCAAGTGCCACTCTGGCTTTTTCTGCCACAGGCGATTGCGGATAATTGTGCAGGATAATGTCGGGCATGTCAGGCTTTCTTGAGGTAGCGAACCACGTATCTACCCCTTGCTGACCTGCACAACAAGGTCAGGATGTTGGTATGGGTGCAAAGTTACAGAATATGCCGGCACCTCATTCAAGGAATTCCACTGCCGTGTCTACTGACCCAGTACCTCGAGCAAAACCTCGCCCGTCACGCCCGAAGGGGGGCGGGTACCGGCGACGATGGACAGGGTCAAAGCAACGTCAATTGTGTGTACGCGACGCGACATTTTTTGCGCTGAGATGCCCTGACCGGCAAACAGGATCGGAACGAAGGTATCGTATCGCCACGGCGAGCCATGTGTCACCGTGACCGACAATCCATCCATATCGTTGATGAACCATTCAGGTTGGAAAACGAGGTAGATATCCCCGGACCGGTCCGGGTGGTAGTTGTTCAGTACCGCCTGCATCAAGGCGTTATCCGGCAGTGAGCCTTCGCGCAAACGCGCACTGGGCACAGCATATGCCACGCCTTCGAAGGAAACCAATTCATCCGCAATCATCGTCTCAAGCTTGACCCGGTCGATGTCAGGGTTGTCTCGAACTTCTGCGGCCAAGGTCAAATAGGGATGATAGTAGCCTTCAAACAACGGGCCGCTTATGCCAAAGCGTTCTTTGATACGCTCAACCGCTGGTGCCGTGTCCCATGCGTCCGGTGTGACATACCCGCCCGGCATCCCGACAGAAGCAAGATAGCCGGGCGCTTCTGGCGCACCATGATCTGAAGACAGAACGATCAGCGTGTTATCAAGACCGACCTCGGCGTCGATATAGGCAAAGAAATCGGCCAGCGTGCGGTCGAGGTGCAGCAGATTGTCTTCTGCCTCAAGGCTTGAGGGGCCAAAAAAGTGACCAACGTAATCGGTGACGGAAAAACTGACGGCAAGAAAGTCGGTTACGTCATCATCGCCCAAGTCTTCGGCGTCAATCAATGTCTTGGCAAAATCTGCGGTTATATGGTCACCGAAGGGGCTAAGCGTCAGAAATGTCGTGTAATATTTACCGTCTGCGCTCCCCAACGGATGGGGGAACGTTCTCCCAAAACCGGCAAAATCCGGTTTGTATCCATCTGCGTTGCTGTTGGCAAAAAGATAGCTGTCGACGGGGTTCAGCAACTCCCATGACCGGTCGCTATAGCTTTGTGGCAAACCCTTTGAATTCCACGCATCGACCCAGTCGGGATAAGCGTCGTAATAGTAGCTGCTGGTTACGAACTCTCCGGCGGCCTTTGAAAACCAGAAGGCTTTGCCCGCATGCCCGGCCATCGCCACTGCACCCCGATCTTTGATAGAGACGCCAAACACTTTTGCTTGTCCGGCGGTGTTGACGACCAGTTCGTCGCCAAATGTGGATGTCAGGATTGTACGTGGGGAACGGCCGTCACTGGTTGCGGCCCGTTGTGTCGGGTCGATTTCGGTTTCGTCATCGACATCCGCACCACTGGTTAAAATCGAATAATCTTGGTCTTCTATGTTGTAGACTGTGCGTCCGGCTTCGCGGTCATACCAAAGGTTGCCGATCATGCCGTGCGCTGCGGGGTTCGCTCCGGTTGCCAAGGTTGTGTGGCCAACAATCGTTTCAGTGTTGGCGTGGGTGTGATGGGCGTTGTTGTAATGAATACCCTCTTCAAGCAGGTACCGAAATCCGCCCTCTCCGAACTGCTTGAGGTGTCTGGTCGGCATATCGCCACGCAACTGGTCGACAGTGATCTGCACAATAAGTCTGGGCTGGTCTTGAGCAGTGGCCGCGACGGGCAACAAGCCCATCGCGCAGATCAAAAAGCCCTTATATTTCGATAACATACGCATGACTTATCCTATCTTTGGTGCAGTATCTGGCACAACTATGCAGCTACTTTGAAACGTGAGGCAAGTGTCGGTCTGACAATATTTTTCCAGTTATGGCGGCTCATGTCCACCAATGCGCATCAGGTAGTTGGGATGGGCTAGGGCACGGACCTGTCGGGTTCGGGTGACTGGATGATTTCCAGATATTTCGCCACAGCAAGCAATCGCTCGGGCACGGCAACGCTGCGGCCGTTACCACTGTCAAAGACAGTCTGTGGCCCTTCTGTCAGTGCTGTAATGACAGGCATGCCAGGACGTGGGTTTGTGGTTTTGGTGTACCCGTCGATTATCGACATGACTTCCAGCATTGGCCAAACGCCACCCCGCCGCTTTGCAACCTTGGTCAGATCGGCTGGCTTTGTCTGCCCTGTCTCTTTGTGTTGGATACTGCCTTTGCCGTCACGCCCGTGGCACGCGGCGCAATAGGTCAGATAAAGGTCGCGCCCCAGAGTGATCTGTTCTTCTGTTGCCGCCCGAGATGCCAGAGCGGCAGTGCATAGGGCGACGGTTACTGCAATTTTCAACATGCCATTCACGCTTTGCCGATTTCGGAATGGCGCGCCAAGATATCGCGCCTCCAACGTATGCCCTCACAGTAAGCTCGCAGAGGGATGCGTTTTCTCAAGGCTCTTGCACCGCGTGAAGTGCGCGCATCAGGTGGTCGCGTTCCTGCAGCAGTTCCAGCACCATTGCCACGCCGGGTGTGTTGATGCCCAGATCGCGTTGAAGCCTGCGTGCTTTCTTGGCTTTGACAATATTGACCCCGCGAAAATGCCATTCTCTGAAGGACGTGCCTTCGGGGTCCAGCACGCCATATTCAACAAGCTCGGTTACCCATGTTTCATCTGCATCGCAAAAACGACAGAGTTCCACCGAGGTGAGGCTGTCGAGTACTTCGCTTTGTGGTCTGGCTTTCTTCATGTCACGCTCCTCCCATCCCGGCGCGTGGATTGAAGTGCATCTCACGCGCCATTTTTTCAAAGAATTCCTGTTCTTGTTGCGTGGTCACCTTCGGGTTCACGATGCGCAACGTTGCGTATATATCGCCGGGTGGATCAGCGGGCAGTCCTTTGCCCTTGAGCCTGAGTTTCTGGCCGGACCGCGCATTCTGAGGTATTTTCAGATCGACCTTACCATCGGGGGTCGGCAAAACAATTTTCTGACCCAAGGCGGCCTCCCAGGGAGTTATAGGCAGATCAAGGTGTAAATCCCGCCCTTGCGGCCGATACACGGGGTGTGGCGTGAACGCGACCTCCAGAAAGAGATCTCCGATTGCGTCGCCGTCGGACATGCGCAGACCTTGTCCGCTTAGTCTGATGTTTTGCCCTTCGAGGATGCCCTTGGGGATCCGCACCGAAATGTTCCGCTCTTCAAAGGATACGTCCCCATGGGGACCAATCCGCGGCACGCGCATTGTCAATGTTCTTGTCGCGCCGTGGAATGCTTCGGTAAGCGGAATTTCGATCCGCGCGTGTTGATCCGCCGCTGACATGCCGCCCGACATACCCGCACCTGCGCGGTTGAACTGCGCAAAGATATCGGAAAAGGCATCCTCGCGGTGCGAGCCTGGATGTGAAAACCCGAAACCTTGGTCCCATTGAGACGCATGTTCAAATTCTGGCTGCGGGGCGTCATAGGCGGCGCGCTTTTCGGGATCTTTCAGGATTTCATATGCTTCGTTCAGCTCTTTGAAACGCCCTTCGGCTTGGGGTCCTTTCGCGACGTCTGGATGGTACTTGCGCGCAAGCTTGCGATATGCGCGTTTGATATCTGTACTATCTGCGTCCTGTGCGACGCCAAGTGTCTTGTAATAGTCTTTTTTTTCCATCGTCTAGCGGATCCCCAGAGAAACGGGAGCGCGCACCAAAGCCTGTTTTAGCCAGTGCGCTTTTAGGTCTTTGAAATGGCAATATTGTGTGTTTTGTCGCGGTTTTCCTGTGCGACGCGCGGTATCAAGATAGACAGTACCCCGTCTTTCATTGAGGCACCTGCTTTTGCAGCATCGGCATCTTCGGGCAACCTGAAGGTTCTACTGAACGCACCATATTGTCTTTCACTGAAAAACCACGTGTCGCCCTTTCTTTCGGTCTCGGTTTTCTTCTCGCCGCGCACAACAAGGGATCCTTCCTGCACGGTTAGGGAAATGTCTTTTTCATCCACACCAGGTAGCTCTACGCTGATTGTATAGCTGTCGTCGTTGCCCGATGCCGCACTTGCGGGTTTAAGCCAGTCTGCTACCCGCTGACCAAAAGACCGCAGCGGATCGTAAAGAGGGTCAAACAAAGACGGCCAACGACTGTTTTCTTCGGTTTTTTCGACCATTTTTTCCTCCTGGCGATACGTGAAGAGTGGCCTTTGGCCTTCTTCGGATGCTTTGTTTCGGGGTGGCTTTGCAGCCAGATTTGGCACATTCCTGTGGTGTTGCCGACCGTGGCATGTCCCTGCGTCTATCTCACACCATGTTCAATGGCACCGGATTGATATTGATCAACGGTGCGCATGCGTGACGGGCATTAATACTGATTAATGTTTACTGAGACCGG
>Ga0316191_10002440_pt1 | contig 13520 bp, 11 predicted proteins | sample Eddworburr2cm_MG_FD_204928 | JGI IMG/M metagenome (GOLD analysis project Ga0316191, IMG submission 204928) | Coastal sediment microbial communities from Maine, United States - Eddy worm burrow 2 cm | ecosystem: Environmental > Aquatic > Marine > Coastal > Sediment | place: USA: Maine...
TCGTTGAAGGGCGAGATCCTGCACGTCTGACACGCGGCCAGTGACGTCACGGCAGCCGGGCCGTCAGGCCCGGATCACACGATCCGCGGGCGTCGATGTTGGTGGGTCTCGATGCCCCGGCTGACCCCGTGCGTGCCATACTGCCGTCATGAAGGACTCACCCGTCGTCGTCGTCGGACTGGGCGCCATGGGCTCGGCCGCGTGCGCCGAGATTGCGCGTCGCGGACAGGCGGTCATCGGGCTGGACCGGTTCGCCCCGCCCCATGACCAGGGCAGTTCCCACGGCGGCTCCCGGGTAGCGCGGCGCGCCTACTTCGAGCACCCCGGCTACGTGCCGCTGCTGGAGAGAGCGTTCCGGGGCTGGCAAGCACTCGAGACCGAGACCGGCCTGCCCTGCCTGAAGCGGGTGGGCGTGCTGCTGATCGGTGGCCCGGAGTCCGAGGTGTTGAGAGCATCGCGGCAGAGCGCCGAGCAGCACGGCATCCACGTGATGACGCTCGCCCCACGCCAACTGGCCAGCGCCTACCCGCAGTTCAGCCTGCCGGGGGAAGCATGGGGACTGCTCGAGCCGGACGCCGGCTTCGTCATCCCCGAGAACGGTGTGCGTGCTCACCTGGACCTTGCCCGACAGCACGGCGCAGATCTGCGACTGAATACCCGGGTGCTGGAGATCGAGGCCGACGACGAGGGCGGCGTGGTCCGCCTTGACGGAGACCACATCGATGCGGCCAGGATCGTCGTGACCGCCGGCGCGTGGACGAATACGCTGTTGCCGGCGATCGCCGCCGGTGTGGAACTGGCGCCCCAGCGCAAGCACATCGTCTGGTTCCGTCCCCGGGACGCCATGGCCTGCTCGTCAGAGCGCATGCCCGCCTGGGTGATCGACGACGACGGCGCCTGTGGCGAAGGCCTGTACTACGGTATCCCCACCTGGCCCGGGCAGATCGGTCACGAGGGAGTGAAGATCGGCTTCCACGGCCCGGGCACACCGGTGCACCCCGACACGTTCGGGCGTGACCCTGATCCCGGCGTCGTCGAGCGGTTCCGCGACGACATCGGCCGGTACCTGCCCGTCGTGGGACAACCGGTGGCCGCCGCGACTTGTCTCTACACCATGTCGCCGGACCAGCACTTCGTCATCGACCTGCTGCCTGGCGCGCGCTCGGTGGCGTTCGCGGCCGGCTTCAGCGGCCACGGCTACAAGTTCGCTCCGGCAATCGGCGAATTGCTGGCCGACCTGGTGATGGACGGCGGCAGTGCGCTGCCGGCCGGATTCCTCGGGCTGGGGCGATTCGCTCAGGCGTAGGTGAAAGTCGCGCGTAGTCGCCGTTGGCTGCCCCGGCGGCGAGCTCAAGCCAACCGGCCTGCGCAACCAGGTCGGTACGTTCCATGTCGCGCTCCCGAGTGTCTGGGCAGCGACTTCTGTATCGGGCAGCGGCCCGAGGTAGTTCAGTTGCTCTGTGGACCGGATCCTGTCTCACTCACCTGGGAGCCGGCGCCCGAGACCTGTGCGCTTTTGCCCGCGGACTGAGGCCGATCGGTAATCCGCTTTCCGACCACTAAAGACTCCCGCGGTCACTCCGTATGGAGAAGCCGTGCCGTATCCCCTATCCTCTGCTGTCCAGTTTCAGGAGGTGTCGCCCATGACTCGCATCTACGGATTCGCAACTTCACTCGCACTGATCGCCGTCGGCGTTCTGTCTGTGAATTCTTCCCCGCTGCACGCCGCTCAGCCGACGGCGGATGACGCGCCGATCGCACTGGTCACCGGCGCCAACCGCGGCCTCGGCCTGGAACTGGCGCGGCAGCTGCAGGACAAGGGCTACTTCGTCATCGGCACCGCCCGCAAGCCGGAGAAAGCCGACGAGCTGCGCGCGCTCGGCGCACGGGTCGAACAACTCGACGTGACGGATAGCGACAGCGTCAAGGCACTGGCCGAGCGGCTCGGTGACACCCACATCGATCTGCTGGTCAACAACGCTGGCATCTTCCCGCGCAACAACAGCATCGAGACATTCGACTTCGAGGGCGCAGCGAAGGCCTTCGACGTGAACAGTCTCGGGCCGATGCGCGTGACGCAGGGATTGATTCCCCAGCTGCGTCGCGGCAAGGGCAAAACGATCGTGCAGGTCTCCAGCCTGATGGGCAGTATCGAGGCCAACACGCGCGGCACCAGCTACGAGTATCGCGCCAGCAAGACGGCGCTCAACAGCTTCAACAAGACGCTGTCGATCGAACTCGGGCCGGAAGGGTTTACCTGTGTCGTCGTGCACCCGGGGTGGGTCAAGACCGATATGGGCGGGCCCAACGCACACCTGGCCCCGGAAGAGAGCATCCGCGGTCTGGTGGGCATCATCGGCGACTTGAGCACCGAGGACAACGGCCGGTTCTTCAACTACGACGGCGAGCCGATCGCCTGGTGAGCCTCGCATTTCGGCGCATGTCGGCGCTCTGACGGCCGCCAGCCGCACGGCATCTCCGGGGCTGCGCGTCGCCCGGTTGACAACATCCCGGGCTGGCTTATCTTCGGATCAGGGCGGGAGCGTACTGCCCCGCCGGAGAGGGGAGATGAATTGGAATCCGCGATTCCTGCCGGATGACCCCGATGACTTCGACTTGATGGATCTCGACGATGAGTCGAAGCACGAACTGCGGAAGTTCAAAGGCGAGAACCCGCGCCGGAGACGCCGCGACGGTCATCCCTACCACAAGCTCAGGGCCCGCGAATCCGATCGGTTGAAGAGCTAGGCGGACGCCGGCAGGCTCCGCAGGACGTCACGAAACACATCGAGATCCGGCGTCAGCCTCCTGGCATGCGCCGGCCGATCCAGCAGATCCTGCAGAGGCGCCGGCACGTCGACCACTCTGCCGATCAACGGTTCGACAACGGTCTCGAACTTGGCAGCATGTGCCGTGGCCACGAGGATCCATGGCAGGGATTTCTGCGGTCCGCTCATCTTGTCCCAGGCACGCACCGCGGTCGCCGTGTGGGGACACCAGGTCTGCTCCCACCGCGCCGGCCCGGCCTCGATCGTGGCGCGGATCTCCGCATCGCTGACCGACACCGAGCTTACCCTGGAACGCAAGGTTTCGACGTCCGGGAACATCCAGCGCAGCCGTTCCATGTTGCTCGGGTTGCCCACGTCCATGGCGGAGGCGAGCGTCGCCAGCGAGGCTTGCGGCTGCCAGGCACCGGTCTCCAGGAAGTCCGGGACCGGCCGGTTGGCGTTGGTGGCCAGCACGATGTCGCCGATGGGCAGACCCAGCTCGCGGGCGGTGATACAGGCGAAGGCGTTGCCGAGGTTGCCGGTCGGGATCACGAACCCGGGCGCGAGGCCGTCGATACGCCAGCGATCCAGCGAAGCCTGCGCGTAGTAGGCCATCTGCGGCAGCAGGCGGCCGAGATTGATGCTGTTGGCGGAATTCAGCGCCAGTTCGCCGCTCAGCTGAGCATCTGCGAAGGCCGCCTTGACCAGCGCCTGGCAGTCGTCGAAGTTGCCGTCCACCGAGTAGGTGAATACGTTGTCGCCCCAGCAGGACAGCTGGTGGGCCTGGCGCGGCGAGACCAGGCCCTGCGGATAAAGCACAACGACACGGAATCCGGACCGGCGATGGAAGGCCGCCGCCACCGCGCCGCCGGTGTCCCCGGAGGTAGCGACCAGGATCGTGGCGGGCTTGTCGTCCGGCCGGCGCAGGCGGCCCAGGCACGCCGCCAGGAAGCGCGCGCCGACGTCCTTGAAGGCGCAGGTCGGGCCGTGGAACAGTTCGAGCACGGCCGGCGCACCGGCGCCCGGCAGGTCGACCACCGGCGTGGGGAAATCCAGCGCCTCGGCACAGAGCTCAGGCAACGCGTCCGCCAGTTGGTCGCCGGCGAAGAACGACGCCAGCAGCCGCGCCGCCGTCTCCGGCAAGGTCGCGCAGTCGTCGAAATTCTCCGGGCGCAGGACGGGCAGGGATTCGGGGACATACAGGCCGCCGTCCGGCGCCAGTCCGCGGGTGGCCGCCTCACTGAAGGCGATGCCGCCCTCTCGCTCCTGCTGGCGTGTGCTCTGGAAACGCATCGCGGCTCAGATGTTGGCGCCCAGGTAGGAGCACAGGCGCAACAGGTCGGCGAACACGCCGGCGGCGGTGACCGCAGGCCCCGCACCCGGACCGCGGACGATCAGGGGGTTGTCCCGGTATCGCCGGGTGACGAACTGGACGACGTTGTCGGTCAGGTTGCTGCGCGCGAACGGGTGATCCAGGGACAGCCGCTCCAGTCCGACCGTTGCCCTGCCCTGGGCATCGAGTCTGCCCACATAGCGGAGCACTTCTCCGGCGTCTTTCGCTTCGCGGTAGGTCGCCAGCATCTCGTCATCGAATTCAGACAGGCCGTCCAGGAACGCATCCACGTCCCCATTGGCCAACGACTCCGGCACCAGCGACCCAACCGTCACGTCGTCAAGCTCCAGCTCGAGACCCATCTCGCGGCCGAGGATGACGATCTTGCGGGCCACATCCATGCCGGACAGGTCGTCACGGGGATCCGGCTCCGTGTAGCCCTTGTCGCGGGCATCCTTGACGATGTCCGAGAACGGTTGTTCGCCGTCGAAGATATTGAACAGGTAGGCCAGCGTGCCGGACAGCACGCCCTCCACCGCGAGGATCTCGTCGCCGGTCTCACGCAGGTCCTGCAGGGTCTGGAGGATGGGCAATCCCGCGCCCACCGTGGTCTCGTACAGATAGCGGGCGTTGCCGACGCGGCGTGCACGACCCATGGCCCGGTAATAGTCCAGCGGGCCGGTGCTGGCCTTCTTGTTGGCGGTGATCACGTGGATACCTTCGGCCAGCCAGTCCGCGTAGTGATCCGCGACTTCCTGGCTGGCCGAGCAATCGATCATCACCGAGTGCGGCAGATGCTCGGCATGGATGTGGCGCACGAACCGCTCCAGGTCCGTATCGCTGCCGCCGCTGTCGAGCTGCTTGCGCCAGTCCTGCAGCGACAGGCGCGCGTCGTCGGTCAGCATACGGCGGGAGGTAGCGATGCCGCGCACGCGGATGTCGATGCTCGAGTCCCGTCCCAGCCGCTCAAGTTCGGCGGCCACCTGGTCGAGCAGCGCACCACCCACGCTGCCGGCGCCGACCAGCCCGACGGATACGGTCTGCGGTGACAGATAGAAACCCGAATGCACCGCGCGCAGGGCCCGCTCGGACTCTTCTCCGTCGATGACGGCCGAGATGTTGCGCTCCGAAGCACCCTGGGCGATGGCGCGCACATTGACTCCGGCGCGGCCGAGGGCGTTGAACAACGTGGCGGCGACGCCAGGCACGCCGCGCATCCCGTCACCGACGACCGCCAGGATGCTGCAGCGGCGCTGGATCCCCACACCCTGGATCTGGCCCTGGTCCATCTCCAGCGCAAAGGCGCGGCAGACCACGTCGCGAGCGCTGTCTGCGTGCTTCTCGGGCACCGCGAAGCAGATCGAGTGTTCGGAACTGCCCTGGGAGATCATCACCACAGAGATACCGGCCTCGCGCAATGCGCCGAACAGCCGATCCGCGGTACCGGGGACGCCGATCATGCCGGCGCCCTCGAGGTTCACCAGCGCCATGCTGTCGATGATGGTGATGCCCTTGACCTGATTGCCTTCGCCGTCGCCCGGGGCGATGCAGGTCCCGGGCTGCTTCGGCCGGAAGCTGTTGCGGATATACAGCGGTATGCCGCGCTCGATCAGCGGCGCCATCGTGCCCGGATGGATCACGCGGGCCCCGAAGTAGGCCAGCTCCATCGCCTCGTTGTAGGTCAGCTGGGGGATCACCGCAGCCTCTTTGACGACCCGCGGGTCGCCGCTCATTACGCCATCCACATTGGTCCAGATCACCACGGTTTCGGCCTCGAGCAGCGAACCGAAGATCGACGCAGAGAAGTCACTGCCGTTGCGTCCCAGGGTCGTCGGGATGCCGGCAGCCGTACGGGCGACGTAGCCGGTGATGATGAGTAACTCGTCGCGATGATCTGCCAGCGTCTCGTTGAGACGCTGGCTCGAATCCTGCCAGTCCACCACCGGGCCGAGTTCGGCCTGCTCTATCGTCAACACGTCGCGCGCGTTGAGCCAGCCTGACGGGACGCCCTGCTCCGCGATCAGACCCGACAGCAGCCGGGCCGACCAGATTTCGCCGTAGCCGGAGACCAGGCTCTCCGCCTCGGGGGGCGCGCTGTGCAGCAGTTCGATCGCCTCCAGCACCGAGGCAATGGTCTCCAGGTCCTCGCCGAAAGCCCTGATGTACTCAGGGCCGGCCGTTCCGCCTAACAGATCGTGCGCCAGATCCTCGTGATGGGCCCGGATGTCCTCGATCTGCGCCGCCAGGGCCGCCGGCCGGGCGACCGCCAACTCCAACAGGGACAGCAGGCGGTCCGTGATACCGAAAGACGCAGAGACCACGGCGGCGCAACGCCCGTTCCGGCTGCCGGTCAGGATCTCGGCCACGCGACGGTATTCGTCGGCACCGGCCAGGCTCGCGCCACCGAACTTGTGGACTGTCCACCGGGGTTTCATCTGTCTGTTCTCTCGCTCTGATCCGGTTACCGGACGAAAGATGGAAGCCTAAGGGATCGGATGCTGCGGGACAACATACCGGGCTGCAACGCAGCCGCGGCACCCAGCGGACGCCTCAGGGTTGGGTCAGACCCTCCCGGATCGCATAGCGGGCCAGCTTCACCCGGTCGTGGATGTCCAGCTTGTCCATGAGATGGTCGCAGTGCTTCTCGACGGTCTTGGGAGAGATGCCCAGCAACGTGGCGATCTGTTTCTTCGGCATGCCGGCGGCCAGGTATCCGAGAATCTCCCGCTCACGTGGCGTGAGCAGGTTCAGCCGACTGCTGCCGCTGGCCGCCAGGCTGACGCCGCCGGGCTCCAGCACGATCCGGTCGCTGACGGACTTGGAGAATCGGGTCGCACCACGGGACGCACGACGCACGGCATCGATGACCACTTCCGCCGGTTCTTCCTTGGACAGATAGCCCAGCGCCTCGATCTCCAGCGCCTGGTCGATGTACTGGTCGTTGACGTAGGCGCTGAGGAAGACGAATCCGACCTCCGGTGCGAATTGGCGGATCGTCCTGGCGGCATCGAAGGACGATACGCCGGGCATGTCAATGTCCATCAGGATGATGTGCGGGGCATGCTCGCGCGCTTCGTCAATCGCCGTGCCCGCGTCTGCCGCCGTGGCGACCACTTCGATGTCCGGCTGGGCGGCCAGCCGCTCCGCCAGCACGTCCCTCACCAGCGCGTGATCATCCACCACCATGACCCGGATGTATTTCGTCATGCCGCTTCCTCGCCGCCGGATCGGGAGCGGGTCATCGCCACGGCCAATCGGCGCAGATCGCCGACTCGCACCGGCTTGCGCAACAGCATGACCTCGGCATCCAGGCCCTGCTCCATCTCCGGCGACAGCTCATGAGTGAGAATGATGGCCGGACCCAGGTAACCGTGTTCGCGGATTTTGTCGAGACAATCCACGCCGCATCCGCCGGGCAAATCGTTGTCGAGGACGACCAGGTCCGCGCGCAGCTCGCCATCCCTGTACAGCGACCTGAATGCAGGACAACTGGTCACCGGAGAGACGCTGAATCCGGCGTCTTCCAGCGCAGTCACCAGGATGTCGCGTACATAGGCATGGCCCTGAGCCAGGAAGACGCTCCCCGAGCCACTCACCTCTATGCCCTCCTCTGCCACGACCTCGTCCGTCGCGGCGGGCGCCGGCACGATCGGGAGGGTCAGCGTCACCACCGTGCCCTCGCCGGGGTGGGAGTCGATACGCAGCATCCCGCCATGGTCCTTGACGATACCGTGGACGACCGAGAGACCCAGCCCGGTGCCGTGCTCAGTGTCTTTGGTCGTGAAGAACGGCTCAATGGCCCGCTGCAAGACCGCCGGGCCCATCCCCATGCCCGTGTCCGCGACGCTGAGCGCAAGCTGTCGGCCATCGTCGTGATCCGGGTCCGCTTCTGCCTCCAGTTTGATGGTGACCTCGCCACCGTCCGGCATCGCGTCCCGGGCGTTGACCACCAGGTTCAGTAGTACCTGCTGGAGCTGACCACGGTCACCGAAAACCCATACCTTGGGTTGTGATCCCGGATCCAGGTTCAGTCGTATGGTCCCGGGCAGCACCCTGCGAAACCAGCGGGCGTCTTCCTGGATCTGCGCGACCAGCTCGACGGGCTTCTTCTCGGTCGCACTTTTGCGGCTGAACGTCAGCAAGCCGCGGGTGACTCCCTGAGCTTGATCGGCGGCCTCCTCTACCCGGGCAAGGGACTGGCGGGCCGGATGCTCGGGGGGAAGCCGTTCCCTGGCCAGGGTCGCAAAACCGCGGATCGCCGTGATCAGGTTGCTGAAGTCGTGCGCGATCCCGCTGGCCAGGCGCCCGACGGCCTCCATCTTCTGGGCCTGAAGCAGTTCCGCCTCCAGGCGACTTCTTTCCACCAGCTCGCGCTCGAACGCCTCGCTGCGTTTGCGTACCCGCCGTGCGAGCGACAGCCACATGAGAACGCATATGCTGACGATGGCCATGCCGACGCCGAGTGAGCCCAGCTCGTGGCGACGATGACCCACAAGTTCCGCCTGCAGGTGCGCTCTGAACATCTCCATGAATCGCCCTGAAGCACTCTCGAAGCGGTCCTTCAGGGCTCCGTGGTCGCTGTCTGACAACAGCGCCAGGGCATTCGGAACCTGTCCCGCCGCGGCCAGTTGAATCGCTTGCGACTGGGTTCGACTGAGATCCGTGACGGCATCGCGGATATCGGTGAGGGCGCCGATATCGTAGCCCGGCCGCGGTGTCCCGATAGCCGTATCCAGGGATGCGATGAGATCCCGTTGCAGACCCTCGTACCGTCCCAGCCACTCCCGGTCGCCGGTCGCGACCCGCATTGCCGCGGCCAGCGAAAGCTGCTGCTCACCCTCCACGATCAGGTCACGGAGGGCCTCTCCGTGGAGATGCGCCTGGGCCAGTTCGCTGCCGACACGCAGGGTGACGTTAACGTGATAGATGAGCAGACCGAACAGGCTGAACGTCAGAACGCTGGCGATCAGGATCCAGGTACCCGGGCGCGCCAGGGGCAACGTCGGGCCCGAATCGGCGTTTGTCTGATCCCTGTTCATTGGTTTTCGATAATCGCGGGGTCCGCTCTGCGGGTACCTGCAGCCCTCCGGCGAGGCGGTTGTCGGATGTCTCTAGTGTATGAATTGAGGCCTGCATGACCATGATCCAAGGCAATAAACCCGCCGGGTGGCTTGATCGGTGGAATCGCCGGATCGACCGCCGGCACCCGGCCCGCTGGATCAGATGCGAGTGCCCCCGAGGGTGGGCGTTGAATCGTCTGCGCGAAAGCCTCATCCTGCGCGATCGGACACCGATGTGCGGAGAGCCCGCCAGTGAGCCTGCCAGTCGAACCCTTGTCAGCGTCAATTATCCGGACCCGATTCGACATCGATGCGCGGACCATCGAGCCGCTGGGCGCCGGCCTGATCAATCAGACATTCCTCGTCACCAGCCAGAACGGTCACCGGTTCGTCCTGCAGCGACTGCACGAAATCTTCCCCCGGGGGATCAATCGGGACATCGAGATCGTCACGGCGCATCTGGCCGACAGGGGCCTGCAAACCTCGAGGCTGGTCAGGACGACGAGCGGAGAATTGTGGCTGGAGGAGGACGGCCACGTCTGGCGCTTGATGACTTACATGCCGGGGATCTGCCTGCAGCGCATCGAGTCCGGCGATCTCGCCAGGGAAGCCGGCGCCCTGCTCGGCCGCTTTCACCTGGCACTGGCGGACCTCGACCATGACTTCCCGCATGCCCGTGGCGGCATCCACGATACGCCTCGTCATCTGCGCAACCTGGAATCCGCCCTGGAGAAGCACCGGGATCATCCCGCCTTCGATCGTATCGAACCGCTTGCGACATCCATCCTCGAGGCTGCAGGAGGCCTCGATCCCTTGCCCGACACCCCGGCGCGGATCGTGCATGGCGATCCGAAGATCACCAATTTTATCTTCGACCCGGACTCGGGCAAGGGCGTCTGCATCGTCGACCTGGACACACTGAACCGCATGCCGCTGCCGCTGGAGATGGGGGACGCGTTGCGTTCCTGGTGCAACCCTGCGGGCGAGGACGCGGTGCGCACCGGGTTCTCCGCCGAACTGTTCCAGGCCGCGCTGGAGGGTTATCGCGATGCCACCGGCGACTGGCTGACGGGTGCCGAGACACGCGCCTTCGGGCTCGGCACGATGACCATCCTGGTGGAGCTGGCGGCCCGCTTCTGCGCGGATGCGCTCAACGAATCGTACTTCGGTTGGGATCCCAAGTGTTTTCCAAGCCGCAGCGAACACAATCAGGTCCGGGCCGAGGGGCAGCTGGTCGCCTTTCGAGACTTCGTCGCCAAGCGGGGCCGCCTCGAGCGGGTCGTCGAGGACGTCTGCGGCGGAAGCCGTTCCTGAGCCCATCGACACCGCATCGCCTTCCATCCTGCGTAACGAGTCACGACCGGATCATCCATGAAGATCGCCTGTCTGAAACACGTCACCTATGAAGGCCCCGCCTATCTGCCGGACTGGGCCGCACGCCACCATCACACGCTTGACGAATTCCTGGTTCCGGAGACCGGCCTACCGCCGGTCGGGGCCTATGAGCGGGTGATCATCATTGGCGGGCCCATGAGCGTGTGGCAGACCGATCTTCACCACTGGCTGACCGATGAGAAGCGTTACCTGGGCTCGCTGGTGGCCGCCGGTGTCCCCGTGCTGGGCATCTGCCTGGGCGCCCAGCTGCTGGCGGAACACCTGGGGGCATCCGTCCGCGCCGGTGAGCTGAAAGAGATCGGCTGGTTCCCGGTGGAGACGCATGCGGACATCAGAACCAGCTGGCTGGGGGACGCGCTGCCCGATCGCTTCGAGAGCTTCTTCTGGCATGGCGACTTCTTCGACCTGCCGCAAGGCGCTGTTCCGGTGGCCGGCAGCGCAGCCCATGAAATCCAGGGATTCGTCCACGGTCCGCATCTGGCCCTGCAATTTCATCTCGAGGCCACCCCGCAGTGGGCCGCACGGCTGGCCCGCCGGGACGCCCACGAACTGGTGCCGGCGGCGTTTGTGCAGACCGCCGAAGAGATCACCAGCGCCCCGCCCGACCGCTATCGGGACAACCATCGGCTGCTGGACGCCGTGCTGGGCTGCTGGGCCCGGTAGACCGGCGGGACCGACGCCGGGGGCCAGAGGACTTTACTCGGGCCGCGGATAGCGCCATGTTCTAGGGACCCGGAGACCCCTGGCGGCGACATGCCTACAAACGTCACACCCGAATACAAGAAAGCCGAGGAAGCCTACCGCGCCGCCCGCGAGCCGCGTGACCGGCTCGACTGCCTCAAGGAGATGCTTCGCACCATCCCGAAGCACAAGGGGACCGAGCACCTGCAGGCGGACATCAAGAGCCGTATCAAGCAACTCACGGAGGAATTGTCCGGGCCGAAGAAAGGCGGCAAACGTTCGGGTCCAAGCTACTCCGTGAGGCCGGAGGGCGCCGCCCAGATCGCCTTGATCGGTCCGCCGAACTCCGGCAAGTCATCGCTGCACCAGAAGCTGACCCACTCGCGCAGCGAGATCGGCGCGTGGCCGTTCACGACACAGCTGCCGGTGCCGGGCATGCTGCCCTTCGAGGACACTCACTTCCAGCTGGTGGACCTGCCACCGCTGGCCGAGGAGTTCACCATCCCCTGGTACGCCACGCCCTTGCAGAGTGCGGATGCGGCACTGCTGGTGGTCGATCTGTCGGAACCCGCCGGTGCGGAACAGACCCAATACGTTCTGGACTGGCTGGCACAACGGAAGATCCACCTCGACCCGCAGTGGCCCGCGGCGGGCGGCGAGGACAGCGGCGCCGGCGACCCGGACGCCGATCCATTCCGTATCGTCCTGCCGGCACTGATCCTGGCAAACAAGTTCGATCTGGATCCGGATCCCCGCGAGGCGGATGCACTGAAGGAGTTGTTACAGATCGATCTGCCACATCTGTATACCTCCATCGAGACCGGACAGGGCATAGACCAGATTGGCGCATTCCTGTTCGAGAATCTCGGCGTGGTCAGGGTATACACGAAGATCCCCGGCAAGCCGGCAGAGGCAGACAAGCCGTTCACGGTGATGCGTGGTGCTACGGTGCATGACGTCGCCAGGCTGGTCCACAAGGAGATCGCGGGCGGGTTACGATTCGCACGCATCTGGGGCCGGCATGTGTACGACGGCCAGCAGGTCGGACCGGAGCATGAAGTCGAGGATCGCGATGTCGTCGAACTCCACATGGCCTGAGCGGACAGGTGTCTCCGACACAGTGACCGTCGCCCACCTGCCGGCATGCCGTCGTCGACACCGTCGTGGCCTGGCGCTGCTCCTGCTGTTGGCATCGTTTGTGAGCGTCGGCCGGGTCGAGGCGCAGGCGCCGGAACCTGCACCGGCGGCCGGCATGTTCCTGGTGGCCTCCCGCGATCTGCAAGTCCCTTTCTTCACCCGCAGCGTGATCCTGCTGCTGCAGTACGACCGCAGCGGCGCGATGGGGCTGATCGTGAACCGGCCGACCGAAGCCGTGCTGTCGGATGCCATCCCGGCGACCAAAGAGCACGGCGGCGACGGCCACCCCCTGTACTTCGGCGGACCGGTATCGGTTCAGACCGTGTTGTACATCACCCGGTCCAGCGAAGCGTCGCCCTCCGGCCGCTCCGTGCTCGAAGACCTGCAGGTCTCGGGGCACCTGTCCTCGCTACAGGCACTGCTGGCGGACTCCGCAGATGCGGTCAAGCTGAAAGTGTTCGCCGGCTACTCGGGCTGGGCACCCGGTCAACTCGAGGCCGAGATCCAGCGTGGCGGCTGGCACGTCGTGGCGGCCAGCGCCGAACAGGTACTCGAGCCGGATGGGGAGCGCCTGTGGCGCGACCTGGTGCCGCCAGCGGCCCCGCTGAGCGCCGCGCTCCACAATCATGACGAGCACGACCTTTCTGCCGGCAATCCGCTCTCAAGTTACTGATTTCAGCGATTCAGGCACCTGCGTGGCCCGCCGGTCAATGGCGGGAATAGCGCTGCTGCAGCAGGATCGCGCCGGGACATTGTTCTTGACCGCAACACTTCTAGAGATCGGCGCATCCTCAAGCCGGTATTCCGGTCGAGGATCGCCGGCCGCGCGGCGGCGGGTTTCATTGCGAGACGCATAACCCCATGTGGACGCAGACGTTTTCAGTTTGCCGCGATAAAGGGCCGGGTGGCTGATTTGACATAAGCTCACAGGGACTTGCAATCTCTTTATATGGGAGTATTTTGCACAATTACGTGATCCGTGGGGGAAGGCGTGGTTGATATGCAGCGAAATCAGAAGGAACAGCACTATGACCATTCTTACAACGATCCCCCGACTCAGGGTAATCGCGTCTCTGCTGGCCACCCTGGCGGTGGTCGCCTGCGGAGGGGGCGGCAGCAGCGGGTCGCCAGACCCCGTGGCTCAGC
>Ga0316191_10002441_pt1 | contig 13519 bp, 12 predicted proteins | sample Eddworburr2cm_MG_FD_204928 | JGI IMG/M metagenome (GOLD analysis project Ga0316191, IMG submission 204928) | Coastal sediment microbial communities from Maine, United States - Eddy worm burrow 2 cm | ecosystem: Environmental > Aquatic > Marine > Coastal > Sediment | place: USA: Maine...
AATCGTCATCGCCAGTTTCGTCCTTGTCTTCTCCAGTATCGGTGATGCGATCGTAAGGGGATTCAATCATCGACATGGTTTGCGTATGGTCGATCAGCAACTCTTCTGTATTGAATTTTGCCAACGCCCGCGCCAGGCCGCGCAGGTACGGAATATCGGAACCGGGCTCCTCGAAGGTCTTAAGCTCATGCACCAGCTCGGTCAGTGCCTTCCCGGCTTTCCCGACGGCATTGATCACCGGCCTTTCCGGTGGCACCGTCTTATCGATTATGCAGTTCAACAACTGTTCGTAGTCCCAGGCAAACTCACCAATTTTGAGCGCACCGACCAGGCGACCGCTACCCTTGATCGTATGAAAGGCACGGCGAATGTTTTTCAATGCATTTTCATCTTCGGGGTGTAGCATCCAGTCCTTTTGCAGGCGTACGATATTCGACGCTTCCTCCTCCGCTTCCTCCAGGTAAATCTCGAGAATTTCCGGATCACTACCCGACTTCAGGACTTCGACCGTATCGTTAACCGGCTCGACCTCAACAGTCACGGATCGCGATGAATCCACTGTTTGTGCAGCATCGTGATTAGCCGTGACTTCAGCACCTGCTTTAGCGCGGGCGCTCGCCGAGGCAATAGCATGCCCTTCAGCGCCGGGCCCTTCGGCCGACATAACTACCGTGGCATCCATCTGCTCTGCGTCGCTAACCGCATTGGCGCTGGCCTCACGCGACTCCTCTGCGGCCGGCTTCATAACCTGTGTGGCTTCGTCCGTTTCAGCAACAGGCTCTGTCGACATTCTGACCCACGGTTTCTCCAGCCTCTCGCGAGCAACATCCGGTGCCAAAACCTGGGTGTCCTGGAAACTGTCATCGATCTCCTGGGCCTGTGCTGACTCGACAATTTCCGCGACGAGCCCCTGTGCCGGCGCGGCCCCGGTTACTTCGGTGTTGCCGTCGGCAGGTTCCTGCAGTGACACTGAGGTTTGATTATCCGGCCCGACGTCGCTATCACTACCCAGGGCGACTGGTAATTGCTGCAATTGCTGATCGGCCACATCGAGGATACTGTTGGCATCGCTACGATGTTCTCCCAGTGCCTCCAGGAAGTATTCGAGACTAACCACGACCTGCGATAATGCGTCCAGACGTGCGCTTTGCATAAAGCTGCTGACCTCAAAACCCCTGAGGTACTTCAGCAATCCGTCCACCACTGTGACGGCACGATGTTGCTCAAGCAGTTGCATGGCACCGCGTGATTCCAGCATCAGGGTTATACAGAGATCGATGTTGTCACTGCGCTCCGGATCCTTGACGAATTCCAGAATTGCGGTCTTGGTTTTCTGAATGTCGTCGAGCGCCGCGGCCACTACCGCCGCCAGGACGCTATCCAGCTCATAGTCGCGTGACACGTCGGATTCTGTGCGCGATTGCTCGGCCCGGTTCGACTGGCGTTTCGACATCTGGTCGAGTGCCTGCTCGATCTGCAATAACTCGGCGGCCATCGACAGTAACTGTTCCTCGTCGACTGCTTTGCCAACCGCCAGAATATTTTTGACCACCTTGATTTGCGACTCGATCAATTGCCGCTGTGCGCCCAGCCCGATCATCGCCAGGGTGTCGGAAATGATATGCATTTCCTGTGGCAGGTCCTTGAGCGCTTCGACCTTCGAAAGATCGCCGTTGACATATATTTCGAGCGTCGACTTGATCGTCTCGATTTCAGCCTTCATTGTCTCGGCAACGGTTTTCAACAACGCCTGGTTGGGGCCGGCAATATTATTAAGTACTTCACTTCGCGCCGATTCTGACGGCAGAAACTGTTCCAGACGGTATGCGGTTTTTATCGCCTGGGCCTTGGGCCCATCACACTCAGGCTGGGCAACGTAATAGAGAAAATTCTTGATTAATTCTATCGGTTGACGTTTCAACAGGCCGCGTTCACCGATGATCAGGATCACGCGAAAAAGTGCGTCCACCTTGCCGAGCAGATTTTTTATCGAAACACCGAGCTCAAGGTGTTGCCGTGCAACCGACTCGATCAATGCACCTACAATCCACCAAATACGCGCAATCTGTTCTGATACTGATCGCTCTTCAAGCGCTTCACATATTTTTTCCAGCCGCTTCAGGCTTTCTTCGACCGACCGCTCACGGATAACATTGACCAGTGCCAACTGATATACCGGGCGCAGCTTTTTGACGAGCAAACGTGACGCCTGATTGCTCGCGTCATCGATCGCTTCGATCTCTGCCGCGTCCTCGTGCATCGACAAATCAGGCAGGAACAGCAGCTTTTCAGAGAACAGGTCCTGGTTTCTTACAGCGCGAACGTCGTTTAGCAGGGGCAGTATCGCGATCGGGATATCGCGGTGGCCCGACTGGATGTGCTCGAGATAGTCGGGCAACTGCAACACCGCACGCAATAAAACCTCGAGCGCCTGATCATTTTTTGACTCTTTTTCGGCAACGATGAAATCAACCAGCGCGGCCATTTCCTCGGTGAGCATGGCCGCGCCATACTGCTCGATCATGACCAGCACGCCACGGATTACGATGAGACGCTGCTTGACACCTTCCAGCAGGCTCTGCTCATTACTTTCTACATAGCGACTGAGATCAGACTTTATCTCAGACAGGTTGTCATCGATGGATTTTTTAACCCATCCAAGCGCACTGTGTCTGATCGAGATTTCCTGAGCGTTCATCGACTGCCTATTTCCCGGCCACGGCGACCCGACTGACTTCGGAGCGATCATCCACCGGCCGTATCAGGGTATCCTGGGCACCCACGACGCCCGGCAGCTTGAAGCCTGCGACCGAAGTCTGCATAACCTTGACCATGGCCGACAATTCACCGATCGATTCAGAGGCCCTGGTCGATCCTTCTGAAGTCTTGACAGTGATTTCCTGAATAACATCCATAATTTCGGTAATCTTGACGCTCTCCCGCGCCTGATCACGCGTCGAATCGGATATTTCGAGAATGCGTTGCGCCAGGTTCATCGAGACCTGTTCGATCCGATCAAGCGCGCCACCCGCGTTTTCGGTCAGCTTGGCGCCCTTGACCACGTTAGCGGTGCTTTGCTCCATTGATACCGTGGCTTCGTTGGTGTCGGCCTGGATGGTTTTCACCAGGGCCTCTATCTGCTTGGTCGCATCACCGGTCCGTTCGGCGAGACGCTGCACTTCATCGGCAACCACCGCGAAACCACGACCTGCCTCGCCCGCCATCGACGCCTGGATGGCGGCATTAAGCGCCAGGATATTCGTCTGGTCAGAAATTTCAGTAATCAGATTGACGATGTCACCAATCTCCTGGGAAGATTCGCCGAGGCGTTTAATACGCTTGGAGGTCTCCTGTATCTGCTCGCGTATGGTTTCCATACCATCGATAGTCTGGCGTACCGTCTCACTTCCCTTGTGTGCAATGCTGACAGATTTGCGCGCCACTTCAGCCGAATCCGAGGCGCGATCTGAAACCTCCGACATGGACTTTGATATTGCGGTAATCGTGCTACTGGCGGCAATGATTTTGCTCGCCTGCGCGTCACTGGCCTCGGCCAGTTCGCCGGTCATATTCTGGGTCTTGCGCACCGCGCTCCGTACCTGGTTTGCAGTATTGTTAATAGTACTGACCAGATCACGCAACGCATCGATCGAATAGTTTACCGAATCGGCAATCGCGCCGGTGATATCTTCGGTGACCGTGGTATGGGTCGACAGGTCACCGTCAGCCAGATTGGTCATTTCATCAAGAAGCCGCAAAATGGCGCGTTGGTTACGCTCATTCTGCGCTTGCGATTCAACCAGGCCGGCCTTCGACTCGCGCGCAATAATCACGATCAATCCGATCAGCAACAACACGGCAAGCCCGCCGAAGGCAAAACCCACCCGGATATAGACCCGGCTCGCATCATCATTGAGTCGAATCGATTCGATCAACGCCACCGACGTGGCTAACAGCTGCGGGCTGATTTCCTCAATTTTCAACGCCGCTTCATGAACCTTGAATATCTGTGCCGAGTTATCCAGAATTTCACGCACGTTTTTACGCACCACTGAATAGAGGTCGGCGAATTGCACCAGGTTGGCAACCGCCTGCGCATTGCTTATCTTGGTAATTCCCAATGTCGAATCACCATCCAGCATCGCGTAAAGCTGTTTCTCAAGCTGCTGCGCATCGGCGGCAAAACGATCAGCGGCAGCCATCACTACCGCACTATCGTTCAGGATCTTGTTGAGGCTGTGCTCGATACTTCGCACCAGGACTACCTGGCGGGCGGCGACCGCAATGCTTTCACGCGCTGCTTGCGACCTTACCAGGTCGCTAACCACCTGGTCGGCAAGCGATCGCAATTCCGGCAGTGATTCGTTGATCTGTGTGACGTATTCATTGACGGTCGCAATCGAGTTTTTGGCCGCCACCACCGAAGAGATATGCCGGTCATAATTACTCCATGCAGCCTTCAGACTGGCGAATTCAGCTGAAAAATCCAGCGGTAACGGTGGTAGATTGGCATCGCCATCACCATTGTCATATATGGAAAGCGTGCCTAAGAAGCGCTGCTGATCGGTGGCGAGGCGTTCGAACGCCTTTTCTCTACCAGCGGCCGCCTCGAGTGCGCTCACTGCAATTTGCTGAGATATAACCTGTTGCTGAAAAGCAATCGAACTATAAACCTTGTTCCTGCGGGTTTTCGAGCTCTCCAGACTGAACATCAGCAGCATCACCATTACCGACAATATCAACAAGATTCCAACCATTACAGCCTTCCTGTCGATCGAACCTCCGCCCTTGCCAGACGGAACCGGACTACTGCCCTTGCCGCCCGAAACCAGGCTTTTGATTTTACCTAACACGGCTACCGCTTCCTCGATAATTTGCTAACCATTTTTAGACAACCCGCATAAACTGCTCGGTACGGATCAATTTTTCAACGCTGAAAACATTCCAGCTACGAACTTGATCGACAAATAGCCCCGACAGGTAATCACCCAGCGTACCGGTGTCTGGAGTGACTTCCTGGCGATGCTCTTCGGGTTTAAATCGCCGCAAACCGAACACCTCATCGACCAACAGACAGGCGACCAGGGCCTGTCGATTAATAATCAATATTCTGCTCTCCTTACGGATACTGGTAGGCTTGCCGTAGAGAAAACCGTTCATGTCGAGAACGGGCATCAGGCTTCCGCGAATATTGGCCAGACCCAACACCCAGGGCTTGACCCCCGGTACCCGAATCGTTGCCGGCACCGGCAAAATCTCGGTAACGTCTTCCATTTTTGCCAGTAAGGGCAGGCCGTTGATCGCAAATCCAATGCCGAGCCAATCCTCATTGTCAGCGTTCGCCACGGGCAAACCAGAAGAGTTATTGCGCCAGCGCGCATCCAGCTGCTTCAGTATTTCATAAGGTGAAGCGATCGACATTGCAGGATCCGCGCTATGCCTCGTAATCGCGGCCAACACCGAGCACTTTGTTGATGCGCTCGATCAAATCACGTTCAACAGCAGGCTTGACGATGTAGTCCCTCGCGCCCTGGCGCATTCCCCATATCTTGTCCGTTTCCTGATCCTTGGTAGTAATAATGATCACCGGAATAGCCGAGGTCGCCGGGTTTCGGCTGAGGTCGCGGGTTGCCTGAAATCCATTCTTGCCGGGCATGACTACGTCCATCAAGATGCAATCGGGTTTTATCGCGATCGCCTTCTCGATGCCTTCCTCGCCATTGATAGCGACCGAAACCTCGATATCGTGATTCATCAGCATATTTCTGAAAACGTGTACCTCGGTAGGTGAATCGTCAATAATCAGAATATGCGTCATCAGAATCTCCTCTCTTGCCCAGATGCTTGTCGCTGATTAGCCGACATGTGCGGTAATCGCATTGATTAGATCTTCTTTTGAAAATGGCTTGGTCAGATATTTCTCCGAGCCAACGATGCGCCCACGGGCGCGATCGAAAATACTGTCCTTGCTCGAAAGCATGATGACCGGCGTGCCTTTGAAGGCCTGGTTATTCTTGATCAGCGCACAGGTCTGGTAACCATCGAGACGCGGCATCATGATGTCGACAAAGATAATATCCGGCTTGTGTTCGGTAATTTTTGCCAGCGCCTCGAAACCGTCTATCGCCGTAACGACTTCGCAACCTGCTTTTTTCAGCAGGGTTTCCGCACTGCGTCGAATCGTCTTGCTGTCATCAATGACCATCACCTTGACGTTCAGGTTGATCGTCGGTTCCACCCCTTGCGCTGCCTGAGACTCAGTATTCACGTATCCCCCATAAGATTAGGCATGGAAATTCCTCTAGCGATAAGCCTATGATTATAGGTGATTTCTCATTTAAAACCAGTAATTTAATAAAACTACATGATGTGAATTCTAACGCGGAAAAGCAGGCCGCTAGTTTTTTTCTGAAATGCTACCCAACCTAAAAAATGTAGTTCAATAATGGCTATTTAACAAGCCTAATATCACAATGCGTTGTAGTTCCACGAGATTTTGATGTGCATATCCGACGATTCCAGTAAAATCGAATTTTAATCGACAAGACCTACCAGAAATCCCCGCCATGACTCAAGCGCGCAAACTCGGAATCGTAATGGATCCGATCGAATCTATCACGCCCTACAAGGATTCAAGCCTGGCAATGATGCTCGAAGCCCAGACCCGTGGCTGGCAGATATTTTATTTCCTGCTCGACGATATTTACCTCGATAACGGTATCGCCATGGGTCAATTCAAAATGCTCAGCCTGTTTGATGATAACCAGCACTGGTTTGAATACGGTGAGGCAGGCCGATGCCGGCTCGACGACCTTGACGTCATCCTGATGCGCAAGGATCCGCCGTTTGACCTGGAGTATATTTACTGCACCTACATGCTTGAGCAGGCCGAGGAGAATGGAGTGCTGATCGTCAACAAGCCTGCCAGTCTGCGCGATTGCAACGAAAAACTCTTCACGCGCGTGTTCCCGCAGTGCTGTGTCGACACGCTGGTCAGTCGGAATCCAGTCTTGTTGAAAGAATTCATCGACAAGCACCGGGACACCATTATCAAGCCGCTGGATGGTATGGGTGGTCGCTCGATTTTTCGCGTACAGTCAGGCGATGCCAATACCAATGCCATCATTGAGGCGGTTTCCCGGGACGCCAGCTCACAGACCATGGTGCAACGTTATATTCCGGAAATCAGCGACGGCGACAAACGCATATTGCTAATCGACGGGGTCGCCATTCCTTATGCGCTCGCCCGCCTGCCTGCGCCTGGTGAGAACCGGGGTAACATCGCTGCCGGAGCCAGCACGCGCAGCCAGCCCCTAAGTGCACGTGATCAATGGTTATGCGACCAGGTTGGCCCAGAATTGAGCGCCCGCGGTCTGCTGTTCGTCGGCATCGACGTAATCGGCGACTTTATCACCGAGATCAACGTGACCAGCCCGACCTGTATTCGTGAGCTGGATAGCGGATTTGGCATCAACATCAGCGCAGACCTGTTTGAGTGCATCGAGCGACGACTTACTGCCTGATCGGGCTGTGTGCCATCGTCACGCTGCTCGCTGGATGCGAACGGCGTCAGCACCTGGTGCAACAGCACTTGCTCGAGTTCGGCACCATTATCGAAATAACCATAATCAGTGCCGATCTGGTCCAGGCCGAAAGCCTGTTGCAGCAAATAGAACAGCGCCTGCGACGCCAACGTAATCAATGGCACGCCTGGGAAGACAGCGACCTCAGTCGTTTCAATCGACAACTGCAACAGCATTCGACCGCCGAAATTCCACCAAGCCTGGCGCGCCTGCTCGAACTCTCCCGGCAATACTACGATGCCTCGGGCGGACTGTTCAATCCGGCCATGGGCAAGCTGATCGCCGCCTACGGCTTCCATGACGGCAGGGTCGATGCGCAGGCGGTGGCTGCAATCCAGCTCGACATACCCGATATGCACGATCTAAGTATCGACGGCAACATCGCCAGGAGCGATGACCCGAATCTGCAAATCGATCTTGGCGGTATCGCCAAGGGCTATGCAATCGGATTGATCGGCGAGTTTCTTGATGCCAATGGTATTCGAGATTACGTCGTCAATGCCGGTGGCGATCTGGTGATCGCCGGCAGCCGCTTCGGGCACCCATGGCGCATCGGCATACAAAACCCATTCGCGCCGGGTGTCGTTGCGAGCGTCGAACTCGAAGGCAAACACAGCCTGTTCACTTCGGGCAACTACGCCCGTAATTACTACCTGGGAAACGACCTGCAACATCACATCATCGATCCACGCAGCGGCAAACCTGCTCGCGGTCAAAGCTCCGCTACCGTGCTGGGCAATGATCCGGTACGCGCCGACGTCGCCGCAACCGCGCTGATGATCGATGGCACAAGTCACCCGCGAGAACTGTCACAATCTCTCGAGATCAAGGATTATCTGATCATCAGTGAAACACGGGAGATTCAGATCAGCCGGTCATTCGCACAGAAAATCGATATCCTCACCCATTGGCCGGTTATAATTATCGATTGATGCAGGCGCATGAATAGGCAAAATAGATTTCCAATATGGCTCAAGCCCAATCCATCCCCCCCGCGGCAATAGGTCCGCGTATCTCTGCCAGTGATCGACTCGGGTTCACGTTGTTCCTGGCGCTAACCCTGCATGCCATAGTCGTACTCGGTGTCGGTTTTACGCAAAGCGACAGCAAAAACGCGGAGCCCCTGCCGAGCCTCGAGATCATTATTGCCAACTCTAAGAGCTTCGAGACCGTGGAAAATCCGGATTACCTGGCCCAGGTCGACCAGGCCGGTGGCGGCAACGCCGATGAAAAGGCGCGGCCCAGCGCACCGGTATCCACGCCCACGCCGATCGACCAGAAAGGGCTCTCCGACCAGGACCGTATCGAATTGCGCAAGCAGCAACTGACGCTCAGCAAACTTTACTTTCTGACACAGCAGGAGTCAGACAGCGAGATCCAGAAATCCCGCCAGAGCCATGCGCAGGAATCGGACAGCAAACCCGCTAGCGAGGCCGAACAGCGCGCCAGCAAGATTGCACGGCTGCAGGCCGAAATCCGGGAAATGGCGGTTAATTTTGCCAAACGGCCTCGAATCGTGACGTTAACCGCAAGCACCCGCAAGGCGGTCGAGGCCAGTTACCTGGCATCCTGGGTGCAGAAAATCGAACACACCGGTAATTTGAACTATCCGCGGGAAGCCAGACTCAAAAACCTGAGCGGGCGCTTGCGCATGAGCGTGCGCATCAATGCCGACGGTGAGGTGCTTGACATGCAGATTACCAGCTCTTCGGGTAAGCCGATACTCGACGAAGCAGCCAAACAGATCCTGCGCATGGCGCAGCCGTTCCCTGCGTTTTCTGACGAGCTCAGGGATCGCGCCGACCAGATCGTCATCATTCGAACCTGGGATTTCAAAAGCAATCGATTTCAAACCAAAAGCGGAGTAAGCTAAACGCCTGTCATGGAACAGCAAACTGCCAGCCTCGTTGATAGATGCCTGATCGCAACTCCTGCAATCAAGGACCCGATTTTTGCCTCCAGCCTGGTTTACATGTGCGAACACAGTGAAAAAGGCAGTATGGGATTGGTCGTCAACCATGAAACTTCACAGGTTCTCGATGACGTATTTCGCCAGCTGGATATCCACTGCGAAGACGAGGCCATCAAGAATCAGCCGGTTTATGTCGGTGGGCCGGTACAGTTGGAACAGGGCTTCGTGTTGCATTCTCACGCAGGGCCATGGCAGAGCAGTATCGAGGTTTCCACCGGTATACACCTGACCAGCTCGCTGGATATTCTACAGGCCCTCGCCCGGGGTCAGGGGCCGCAGGATTTTCTGGTTATTCTGGGTTTTTCAGGTTGGGCCTCCGGCCAGCTTGAAGCCGAATTGCAGCAGAATTCATGGCTCACGGCGGACTGTGACGCCGACCTGCTGTTTCATCAAAAGCCTGAAGACAAGTGGCAGGTTGCCTTCGACACCCTGGGATTCGACATCAACATGCTCTCACCCGTGAGCGGGAATGCCTGACCAGATAACCACGGTTATTGGTTTCGATTTTGGCTCATACTGGATCGGCGTTGCCGTGGGGCAAACGCTGACCCGCGAGGCCACGCCCCTGCCAGCACTTAGAAACAGCGACTGGAAAGCCATTGCGCGCCTGCTCGAGGATTGGCGGCCGCAGCAGTTAGTCGTCGGCCTGCCGCTCAGCATGAATGGTGATGACGACGAGATGACCGCTCGCGCGAAGCGCTTTGGACGCCAGCTGGAAGGGCGCTTTGGCATAACCACCTGTATGGTCGACGAACGCCTGACGACGCGCGAAGCCTACCAGATTGCATTCGACGCCGAACAGCACAAGAGCAAGACAGAAATCGACAGCCTGTCCGCTGCCATAATCACCGAATCCTGGTTACAGAACGAAGTAGCCGAGTAATCACCATCCGCATCGATCTTATCGGACATTCACCTCTCGTCGTATAGTGCCCTGGTGTTGCGCCATGCGGTTTCCTGTAGCTCGTCCAGCATGCCGAACTACTGTATTCAAAACGTTTTTATGCTATAAAGCGTCCGCAATCAGACAAGCGGAGTTTGTGTGTCCCTACCCTCAGTTGAATCACTGATCGAAAAGCTCACCCAGGCACTGACCCCCTATTTTTCAAATCCCGAATCGCAACCTGTCATCGTCGGCATCGAAACCGGCGGCGTCTGGATCGCCGAGCAAATTCGCCGGCGCCTGGCGCCCGCAGCCGAACTGGGGCGTCTCGACATCTCCTTCTACCGTGACGATTTCACCCGCAAGGGACTGCATCCGGTCGTAAAGCCCTCATCCCTGCCAACCGACATCGATGGCAGCACTATCATCCTGATCGACGACGTTTTGCAATCGGGCAGAACCGTGCGCGCCGCGATGAATGTGATATTCGACTATGGTCGTCCGCAAAAAATTCTACTCGCCATCCTGATCGATCGCGGCCAACGTGAAATACCGGTACAGGCCGATTTCGTCGGCGCGAGCCTTTCGTTGGACAGTAACAGTCACATCAAGCTGGAAGGGCCCGAGCCACTGCAACTGGTCATAAAAACTCTGGATCGTGATGTCGACTCGTAATATTCAACTCGACGAAAATGGCAGGTTGCGGCACTTTCTCAGCATCGAAGGCCTCGATCAAACGATCCTGACCGAGATCCTCGATACCGCCGAGTCGTTCACCTCGGTTACCGACCGCACCGTCAAGAAGGTCCCGATTCTGCGCGGCAAAACCGTCGCCAATTTGTTTTTCGAGGCGAGTACACGCACGCGCTCGACCTTTGAACTCGCAGAGCAGCGACTGTCGGCCGACATTCTGAGTCTGAACGTCGATACCTCGGCTACCGTCAAAGGCGAGTCGCTGCTCGATACTCTGCAAAACCTCGAGGCGATGCAGATCGACATGTTCGTGATCCGCCACCAGGACAGTGGCAGCGCGCACTTCTTTGCACAGCACGTACGCCCGGGCGTATCGGTGCTCAACGCCGGCGATGGCCAACACGAACATCCTACCCAGGCGATGCTCGACATGTACACCATTCGGCATTACAAAAAGGATTTCACTGGTTTACGCGTCGCCATCGTCGGCGACATCCTGCATTCGCGCGTCGCGCGTTCCCAAATTCATGCGCTCAACCTGCTGCATACCGCCGAAGTACGGGTGATCGCACCGCGCACATTATTGCCTTTCGCGGTCGAGTCGCTCGGGGTCAAGGTTTACGATAACCTCGAACAGGGGCTTGCCGACGTCGACGTGGTCATCATGCTGCGCCTGCAAAAAGAGCGCATGCGCGGTGCGCTGTTACCCAGCGAAAAAGAATATTTCCGCCAGTACGGCCTTTCGCAGGAACGCCTGCAACGCGCCCGGCCGGATGCCATCGTAATGCACCCGGGGCCTGCCAACCGGGGTGTTGAAATCGAATCCAGCGTAATGGATGGCAAACAGTCGGTCATCCTGCAACAGGTCAGTTTTGGCATCTCGGTGCGCATGGCGGTGATGTCCATGATAGTAGGTCCGTCCGCCCGTCAGTCCGGGGGTGAGGGATGAGCCTGCATATCCGTAACGGCAGGGTTGTCGAGGCGACTGGGGCGGATCCTCGCCTGGTCGATATCTACCTGCAAAATGGCAAGATCGTCGGCCTCGGAGCGGCCCCCAACGGATTCCGCGCCGAACAGGTGATTGATGCCGGCAACCAGCTCATCCTGCCCGGGCTGATTGATATCCAGGCGCGCTTGCGCGACCCGGGGCAACCGGAAAAAGCAAACATCGAAAGCGAAACCGAAGCAGCGGTCAAAAACGGCATCACCAGCCTTTGCATGCCCCCCGACACCCAGCCACCGATTGACAACTCCGCGACTGTCGAACTGATTCATCACCGTAATGAGGTGTTCGGCCACCATGCGCGGATTTATCCTATCGGCGCGTTGACGCGCGGCCTCGCTGGAGAACAGCTCAGCAACATGGGCAGCCTGCGCGCCAATGGTTGCATCGCTTTCAGCAATGCCCTGCATGCGCTTGCCGGCAATCTGGTCCAGCGCCGCGCCATGGACTATGCCGCAGGGCAGCAGTCGCTGGTGATTATTCATCCGCTGGACCATGACCTGATGGGTAACGGCTGCGTTCACGAAGGCGCTGTCGCGACCCGGCTTGGGCTGCCCTCGATTCCCGAAATCGCGGAAACCGCGGCGTTGGCCAAGGATATCGAACTGGTAGAACAAACCGGTGCGCGCACCCACTTCGGACAGTTATCCTGTGCGCGCTCGGTAGAGATGATACGTCGCGCCAAGGCCAAAGGTTTACCCATCACCGCCGATTGCGCCATCCATCAGCTATTTCTGACCGACCATGATATCGGCGATTTTAATAGCAATGCGCTCACCATTCCGCCGCTGCGCAGCCAGTACGATCGCGACGCGTTACGCGCTGGCCTCGCCGATGGCACCATCGACTGCCTGTGTTCCGACCACCAGCCACACGAGGTAGACGCCAAACTGAAACCCTTTCCGTCCGCGGAAGCCGGCATCAGCGGCCTGGATACCCTGCTGGCGCTGGCATTGCGACTGGTCGACGAAGAGGTTTTGCCACTGGGTGACCTGATTGCCCGTCTGACACTCAATCCGGCTGACATTTTCGGCTTACCGGGCGGCAAGATCGGTGTCGGCGAGGTTGCAGACCTGATCATCGTCGACCCCGACAGTCAGTGGATTTGCGATCCGGACAGGTTTATTTCGAAGGGCAAGAACAGTCCGTTTGGTGGCTGGGATTTCCACGGTAGCGTTACGCACACGCTGATCGACGGCAAGGTTATCTATCAGGCCTGAAACAGCTGACTTTCCCGGGACAATCCCGGTAAGGCAGAGCTGCTGCGTCCTCGACAAAGCGAGGAGCGGAAACGGCATGGAAACTCAGGCTAACTACTCGTCTTCTTCCGATGGCAGGCTCAATTCTTCAAGCGCACCCTGCGCGTTGAGGTTGTGGCGCGTATC
>Ga0316191_10002442_pt1 | contig 13518 bp, 10 predicted proteins | sample Eddworburr2cm_MG_FD_204928 | JGI IMG/M metagenome (GOLD analysis project Ga0316191, IMG submission 204928) | Coastal sediment microbial communities from Maine, United States - Eddy worm burrow 2 cm | ecosystem: Environmental > Aquatic > Marine > Coastal > Sediment | place: USA: Maine...
GCACCAGGTCGACCAGGTCGATGACCTCCGCGAGCTGATCGACGGGCGTAGCCGGATTGAACACCAGGCCGGCTTTGGCGCCGCCTTCGCGAATCAGGCTGAGGGTTCTGTGCAGGTGCTCGGTGGACTCGGGGTGCACGCTGATGATGTTGGCGCCCGCGGAGAGGAAATCTCCAATCAGGCGGTCGACGGGTTTCACCATGAGGTGCACGTCCATGGTGGCGTCGATGCCCGCCTTGCGCAGCGACTCCAGCACCAGCGGGCCGATGGTGAGGTTCGGCACGTAGTGATTGTCCATCACGTCGAAGTGAATGATGTCCGCGCCGGCTTCCAGCACGTTCTTGATCTCCTCGCCCAGCCGGGAAAAGTCGGCGGAGAGGATGGAGGGGGCAATCCAGTAGCTCATAGCGGCGCCATTCTACTGATCCGGGAAGGAGAAAGCGCGCGAATCACGGAGCGATTCGCGCGTTTACCGCATCGAGCTGAGCCTGGCTGCCGATGTCGATCCAGTAGCCGTCCCAGACCTGGGCGGAGAGGGTGCCCCTATCCATCGCACTGAAGAATCGATCACGCAGGGAAAACGGCTCGGCCCGGTCCGCGGCGAAGATGTCCGGTCGCAGCAGGGCGATGCCGCAGTAGACGTAGCTGTCACCGCGAGCCGTGATCCGGCCGTCGGCGTACTCGAAGTCGCCCCGCTCTCGAAAATCGGGTTTCGGCGTGACCACCAGGTGGATGTCCGCCCAGTCGGGCAACGGTGAAAGGCTTGCGAATGGAAAATCGGTAAAGATATCGCCGTTCAGAATGAGAAAGGGTGCATCGCCGAGCAGCGGCAGGGCGTTGACGATGCCGCCGCCGGTTTCCAGCAGTGTTTCTTCCCGGCTGTAGCGGATACGGACGCCGAACTCGCCACCATCACCGAAGTGTGCCTCGATCTGCTCGCCGAGGTGGTGCAGATTGATCACCAGCTCGGTGATGCCAGCCCGGGCGAGCCATTCGATCTGGTGGGCCAGCAGCGGTCGGCCCTGCACGTCGACCATTGGCTTTGGCGTGTGGTCGGTGAGCGGACGCAGCCGCTCGCCGCGACCGGCCGCGAGGATCATGGCGGTTTCCGGGACGTGCTCCGGGGTGCTCATTGGGACTCTGCGGTCTTCAGATCGTCAATCCGGGAGGCGATGGTAGTTCGGTCGAGGTTCGCCAGCCAGTCTGCAAGCGGTGCCAGGGTCGGCAGCGAGCCGGCAAGTCCGCAGAGGCTCTCCAGCACCGGCTGGATGTGATCCAAATGCGTGGATTTCCCATCCCGAAGCTTCAGCCGGGCGAAGATGCCAACGGCTTTCAGCTGGCGCTGGATCGCGGTCAGGGTCATGTCCTCGCTGAATGTCTCAGGATCCAGAGGCAGCGGTGTGTGTGCCAGATACCAATCCCGCCAGCGTGTTACGTCCTGGTCGCTGAAGTTGTGGTAGCAGTCGTGCAGCAGCGAGGCCAGGTCGTAACTCACCGGCCCCATCAGGGCATCCTGAAAGTCCACCACGCCGAGCTTGCCGGTAGCAGGATCGAACAGCAGGTTCCGGCAGTGATAGTCGCGATGCACGCAGCACTGCAGCTGGGTCGGCATTCGCTCGACGAGCCCCTCGAACACCGGCTGAACCCTGACAGGTACTGGCGCGTCGAGCAGGGCGCTGGCGAACCAGTCGCTGAAGATCCCCAGCTCGTCGCGAAATCGTTCGGTTTCGTAGGGTGGGATAGCGGGATCCTGAACGGCTTGAAGCTCGATCAATGTGGTTATGGCCGCCTCGATGCCTGCAGATTCTGCCGGGGATCCATACGCGTCCGCCAGCTCCCGGGAGCCTAAGTCGGTAAGCAGGTACCAGCCATCGGCCCGATCCGCGGCCAGCACCGATGGCACGGGAATTCCGGCGGCGCTGAAGACACCGGCCAGACGCTCGAACTGGTCGTTCTGCTCCTTCTCCGGTGGGGAGATCATCAGCACAACCGATTCGTCCATCGTGGACAGCCGGTAGAACGACCGGAAGCTGGCTTCAGCGCGAAGGGTGGTGATGTCGGCCGCTTCGAATTCTGACAGCTGGCCTCGAGCCCAGTGAAATGCCTCTTTACTCATCGCCCTATCTTACCGCCACGGAGGTGCCGACCATTACCTGTGCGTAAGCCTCGCAGCAGGCCCAATGCGGTATGATCGCGCCCCATGATTCAGACCCTCCCGATCATCCAGGGCGTTGTGCTGACCCTGGCGGTCAGCCTGTCGGCGCTCGCCGCTGCTGAAACGTCTGCGCCCGAGCCGGCGGCGTCGGAAAGCCCGACCGGGGCTGAGGTATCCGGCTACTTCAAAGGCAAGGCAGGTGCCGGAACCCTGCCGCTGGATTTCTGGTTGCCTCGGGAAGCGCTGACGCCGGCCCAGCTGCGCGGTGTGCCGGAGTTCTGCAGCGGCGCCTACCTGTGGCCGGAGTTTCCACTGCCGAAGGAGGCAGCGACGGATGACCAGCCCGTCTTTGCCGAGGCGCGCAACGCCCAGTACTGGGAATCGGGTCCGGTGATCCTCGAGGGCGATGTGGTGGTCACCCAGGGCAACCGAACGCTGAGAGCCCCGCGGGTCGAAATGGATCACCTGAGCCGGGAAGGCACCATACCCACCGAAGTGCAGATTGAGGAGCCCACCGCCATCCTTCGTGGACGCAACGCGACGCTGAATCTGGACAGCAAGGCGACCGTGATCGAGGACGCCGAGTTCCTGCTGATCGAACCTGAATTCAGAGGGGTGGCCGGCCGGCTTGAGCGCGACGAGGCGGGCGACATGCTGGTGAACGAAGGACGCTTCACCCGCTGTGAGCCGGGCAACAACAACTGGCAGGTCGGCTCCCGCTCGTTCGTTATTCGCGATGGCAGCGATTTCGGCACCGCCAGACACGCGGTGGTGCGGGTCAAGAACGTGCCGATCTTCTATACGCCTTACCTGAGCTTCCCGGTGAACGACGAGCGTAAGTCAGGCTGGCTGTTTCCGAGCCTGGGCTTTTCCAGCCAGAATGGCCTGGAGTTCGCGCCGCCTTACTACCTGAACCTGGCGCCCAACTACGATGCCACCCTGATCCCGCGCTATTTCCAGAAGCGTGGCTGGGGTGCGGAGGCGGAGTTCCGGCATCTATCCGACTGGCAGAAGAGCCGCTTCGTTGGTTCTTACCTCGCGGATGACAAACAGTACGACGGCACCTACGAGAAGGATGACTTCGAGGAACTGGAAGCGGCCGGGCTGGTGGAGGGACCGTTTGTCCCGGCCGACCGCTGGCTGTATGGCATGTATCACGAAGGTAACGTCGGCCACTGGCAGACCACCGTCGATTACACGGCCGTGAGCGACCGGGATTACTTCCGCAACCTGGATACAGATCTCGACGTCGCTTCTCAACGTGAGCTCGAGCGCCGGGGCGAGATCCAGTATCTGCGCGGCGGGCTCGAGATGCGGCTCTGGGCGCAGCGGTTCCAGCGGCTGGACGAAGTGCTTGTGGATCCCTACCAGCGCCTGCCGGAGTTCGACATCAGCTATCGCGGCGATCTGCCCGGTGAATTCGAGTGGTCTGTGGGCGCTTCGGCCGTCAGCTTCGATCGGCGCAATGACGATCTCACCGGAGTGAACAAGATCGTCGGGGAGCGTGCCCACATCGAGCCGCGACTGCGCCTGCCGCTGTCACGCTCCTGGGGCTTCATGAACTTCACCGGTGGCTATCGCTACACCGCTTACGATCTCCGGGACACGGCGGAAGACGTGAACGATGATCCCGTGCGAGGCATCGCTCTCGGCAGCGTGGATACCGGCCTCTTCTTCGAGCGGGATATGAACTTTCTCGGTTCTGCAGCTGTCCACACTCTCGAGCCGCGTATTTATTACCTCTATCAGGAATTCGAGGATCAGGATGATCTGCCACTGTTCGACGTGAGCAACCTGACGTTCCGCTACGATCAGCTCTGGCGCGACAATCGCTTCAGCGGCGTCGACCGGATCGGCGATGCGAATCAGTTATCCGCGGGCCTGACTTCCCGGCTCCTGGAGGCGGCTACCGGCCGCGAGTACCTTCGGGCCAGCATTGGCCAGATCCGCTACTTCGAAGACAGACGGGTCACCCGTAACGGATCTCAGAGCGCCCTGGTTTTGAGCCGCCGGTCCGAGTTTGCCGGGGAGCTGGTCAGCCGATTCGGCCGCTGGTCCGTGGGTGGAGATCTGATCTGGGATCCCACCCAGGACAACGTGACCCGCGGCGGCGCCTTTGTCAGCTATAAATCGAGCAACCGGAAGATCGTGCACATGGGCTACCGCTTTCAGCGGGATGCCATCGATCAGACGGATCTGGCCATGATCTGGCCCATGGGCAAGCGATTCGCGCTGATCGGTCGGTGGAATTACGATCTCAACACCGAGCGGACCATTGAGGGGCTCGCCGGAATTGAGTACAACGACTGCTGCTGGAAACTCCGCCTGGTGGGGCGCCGCTATCTGGATACACCCTCTGCCCGGGAATTCGCTGACGCCGTAAGCCGGACGGGCATCTTTTTTCAGGTGGTTTTCAAAGGCCTGGGCTCACTCGACGACTCCGTGGAAAACCTGTTGAGCGAGAGCATTCGAGGCTATGTGATGGAAGAAATATGAACCGAATGACCTTTGCGCTGATGCTGACTGCAGCTCTCCTGGTGGGCGCAGCGCCACCTGCTTCCGCTCAATATCAGGAGCTGGATGCCATCGTCGCGGTGGTGGAAGACGACGTGGTGCTGGCTTCTGAGCTGGTGGAGCGTCTGGAGATGGTCCGTGAGCAGTTTTCGGACAACAATCAGCCCTTGCCGCCGAACGACATCCTGATGTCGCAGCTCATGGAGCGCCTGATCCTGGAGAGCCTTCAGGTGCAGGAAGCGGAACGCCGGGGCGTCGTGGTGGATGATGAAACTCTGACCCGGGCGGTCGGTAGCTTCGCGGCCAACAACAACATGAGCATCGAGCAGTTCGCTCAGCGTCTCGAGCAGGACGGCCGCAACTATCCGGAATTCCGGGAGCAGATCCGCCGGGAGATGCTCATGCAGCGACTCCAGCAGGCGGTGGTCAATCGCCGGATCTCCATATCCGAACAGGACATCGAGGATCTGCTGGATTCACCTTACTACCAGGAGCTACTGTCCGATGAGTTCCGAGTCGGGCACATACTGCTGGCGCTGGAGCCCAATGCGAATCAGGAGACCATTGCTGCGGCGGAAGAGGCGGCCATCGAGATCGTCAAGGAACTCCGCGACGGCGCCGACTTCACCCAGATGGCCATTTCCCGGTCCGCGGGGTCCCGGGCGCTGGAAGGCGGTGATCTGGGCTGGCGCAAGGCGGCCGAGTTACCGACGCTGTTTGCCGAGTACGTGGTGCAGATGGAAGTGGGCGACGTTTCGCCACCCATTGCCAGCGGTAGTGGTCTGCATATCGTCAAGCTGCTCGAGCAGCGCGGCGCGGGCACCCAGAAAGAGGAACAGGCGTTGCTTCGGCATATTCTGGTGATGCCTTCGGAAATCCGCACGCCGGAGCAGACCGAAGCTCTTATCAAGGACATCCATTCCCGGGTGCTGGCGGGTGAAGACTTTGCCGAGCTTGCCGTGGAATTCTCGGAAGACCCTGGCAGCGCGCTGGCGGGTGGGGACCTGGGCTGGACCTCCGGCTCCGAGTTCGTACCCGCTTTCCGTGCCGTGATGGCGGCAACGGAGACTGGCTCTGTGAGCGAGCCGTTCAGATCGGAGTATGGCTGGCACGTCATGGAAGTGCTGGACCGCCGCGAGCAGGACATGAGCGAAGAAGCCCGCAAAGACATGGCGCTGCAGATTCTGCACGGCCGCCGATTCGAGGAAGAATTGGAGAAGTGGATGAAGGAGCTCCGGGATGAGGCCTTCGTGGAAATCCGGATGGGCCAGTCCTGAACGTCCTGAAGCGTCGTTGAGATGACCAGCTCCCGCCAGCTTGCCATCACCCCCGGGGAGCCAGCTGGCATCGGCCCGGAGCTGCTCGTCCGACTGGCCCAGGATCGACGCGACAGTCACTGGGTGGCCATTGCGGATGCGGATCTTCTGCAACGCGCGGCTGACCGACTTGGCCTGCCATTGGTCCTGAACGACGCGGTTGACGCGCCGACGGTCGAAGCGGGCACGCTGACGGTTCTGCACAGATCCCTGGCAGCAGAAGAAGTGCCTGGAAAGCTGGATGTGCGCAACGCGCCTTACGTGGTGGAGACATTGACGCAGGCGGCTGACGGCTGCCGCGACGGTGTATTTGGCGGCATCGTGACCGGCCCTGTGCAGAAGGCCGTGATCAGCGAATCCGGCCTGCCGTTCACAGGTCACACCGAGTTCTTCTGCGAGCGGGCAGGTGCCGAGGACGTGGTCATGTTGCTGGTGGCGGGAGAGCTGCGGGTGGCGCTGGCAACGACCCACCTGCCGCTGAAGGCAGTGCCCGCTGCGATCACCGAGCCCCTGCTCGAACGGCGGCTTGACATTCTGCTTGATGGGCTCGAACGGCAGTTCGGCATTCCATCGCCCAGAGTCCTCGTCGCGGGTCTGAATCCTCATGCCGGAGAGGATGGCCATCTGGGCCGTGAGGAAATCGACGTGATTGAGCCGGTCTGCAGGCGATTTGCTGCGCGTGGGGTGCAGGGCCCGCTGCCGGCAGACACGTTGTTTACGCCGGCCTTTCTCGAGCGTGCTGATGCCGTGTTGGCCATGTATCACGATCAGGGGCTGCCCGTGCTCAAGTCTCGGGGATTTGGCGAGGCCGTGAATGTCACGCTCGGCCTGCCGTTCGTGCGAACCTCGGTAGATCACGGCACGGCGCTGGATCTGGCCGGCACCGGCCAGGCGGATCCGGGTAGCTTTCGCGAAGCGCTCGAGCTGGCAGCAGTGTTGCTGCCGTGAGCCAGCGGTGAGTAAGGCGCCAAGAGCCCGCAAGCGCTTCGGCCAGCATTTTCTGACTGACGAAGGCGTGTTGCAGCGGATCGCGGATGTGGTCCGGCTGCAGCCGGACGATAAGCTGCTCGAGATCGGGCCGGGACCGGGTGCGCTCACGGAGTATCTTTACGGCGAGCCCGCACGCTACGTTGCCGTTGAGCTGGACCGGGACATGGTCGCGCCGCTGCAGGCGCGATTCTCCGATCTGACGCTGATCAGCGCGGACATTCTCCGGGTCGATCTGGAAGAGGTTCTGGATCCGCCGGGCTGGCGGCTGGTGGGCAACCTGCCCTACAACATCTCTTCCCCCCTTCTGCTCAAGCTGTTCCAGCACCTGCCCCGGATCCAGGACATGCACTTCATGTTTCAGCGCGAGCTGGGCGCGCGTATCGGTGCGTCTCCCGGCAGCAAGAGCTGGGGGCGACTCGGAGTGCTCACGCAGTATTATTGTGAGGTGGAATCCTTGTTCGACGTGTCGCCGGAGGCTTTCTCGCCGCCGCCGAAAGTGTACTCACAGGTGGTGAGGCTGGTGCCGCGAAAGGCGCTCAGACCGGTGAGCCTGGATCGCTTCAATCGCGTGCTGCAGCTTGCCTTCTCAGCACGCCGAAAGCGCATCGCAAACGGGCTCAAGGATCTGAATATCGACTGGCAGAGCGTGGCGGTGGATGCGGATGCGCGCCCCGATGTATTGAGTGTGGAGGATTTTCTCAATCTGGCCGATGCTGTGACGGATGAGGGATAGCATGAGTGACACCAGCGAAATCGATGTTCAGGTTGAAGTGCGCTACATCGAGCGCGAATCAGAACCAGAGGGAAGGCGCTTCGTGTTCGCCTATACGATCACTATTACGAATGCAGGCACCGAGCCGGCTCAGCTCATGAACCGTTACTGGCGAATCACCGACGGCGAGGCAAAGGTCGAGGAAGTGTCTGGCCCGGGCGTGGTGGGCAAGCAGCCACGTATTTCTCCCGAGCAGTCGTTTCGCTACACGAGCGCGTGCGTTCTCGCGACGCCCGTCGGCAGCATGGAAGGACACTACGAGTTTCAGCGGGACTCGGGCGAGACCTTTCTGGTGCCGATTCCAGCCTTTTCGCTGTCCCAGCCGAACGTGGTGCACTGAAAGAGCATGGCCACTTACGCCATCGGCGACATTCAGGGCTGCTATGAGGAGTTTTCCCGGTTGCTCGATGAGATCAACTTCAGAACGGACAGGGACCGGCTCTGGTTGTTAGGTGATCTGATCAATCGTGGCCCGGACAATGTCAGCGTGGTGCGCAGGGTGATGGCCATGGGCGATGCGGCCGTCATCGTGCTCGGCAACCATGATCTGCATTTTCTGGCCGTGCACAGAGGCGGCCATACGCCGAATCGAAGCGACACCTTTACAGATCTGCTCGAGTCCCGCTTGGCTGATGAGGCTTCTGACTGGTACCGGCAACAGCACTTCTTTTTTCGTGACAAATCCCTCGGCTACGTGATGGCGCACGCGGGCATACCACATCTGTGGAAGATGAAGCGTGCATTGGGTCTGGCAGAAGAGTTGGAGGAAGTGATCCAGGGTTCGCGGTGCGAACGCTACTTCAAAGAGATGTACGGCAACGAGCCGAACGTGTGGAGCGAAAACCTTGACGGCATGTCGCGCTGGCGGGTTATAACAAATTACTTCACGAGAATGCGTCTGGTGGATGCTGATGGCGTGATGAATTTCTCCCACAAAGGCGCGCTGGACGATGCGCCCGAGGGCCTCTCGCCCTGGTTCGCTTTCGAGCGGCCACAGACAATGCGTCAGAAAATCCTGTTCGGGCATTGGGCGGCGCTGGAAGGGCAGACGGGCGACGATCGTTTCGTCGGCCTGGACACCGGTTGCGTCTGGGGCCGGTGCCTGACGGCGCTGCGTCTCGAAGACGGTGAGCTGTTTAAGATGGATTCCGTCAAGCAGACAGTCTGAATCTGTCGGAAGACAAGCTAGTCAACGAATCTCTGACAAGTAGCCGGATCATGCGTCCCAAGCTATAGCAGCCCGTTGTCTGACAAAACACTGGAAAAACCGCTTATACCCCAGGATCGACCGTCCGGCTGTTACGACTTTGCGACTTCGACTGAAACTGTGATCCTGTATGCGCATCGAATGTAGAAGACTCCGAAAACCAATGAGACGTCTTCGGGTCTTTTAGAAGTCGGTACAACCAGACGCAGCAAAGGAGAGCTTGCCATGGGTGTATTTGAGCACTATCAGGAACGTTTCGACGCAGCTTTGGAAGAAGAGCTGTCCCTCCAGGAATACCTCGAACTCTGCAAATCAGACCCCAGTGTCTACGCCACCGCCGCTGAGCGACTGCTCATGGCGATTGGCGAGCCCGAGTTCGTGGATACGTCGAAAGACCCGCGCCTTTCGCGCATATTTTCGAACAAGGTCATCAAGCGGTATCCCGCCTTCGGTGAGTTCTACGGCATGGAAGAGGCCATCGAGCAGATCGTTTCCTTTTTCCGACATGCCGCGCAGGGACTCGAGGAACGCAAGCAGATTCTCTATCTGCTCGGTCCGGTCGGCGGTGGTAAGAGCTCGTTGGCGGAGAAGCTGAAATCGCTCATGCAGCGCATGCCGTTCTACGCTATTGCCGGCTCGCCGCTGAATGAATCGCCGCTCGGGCTATTCGACCCGTCGGAGGACAGCGCCATCCTCTCAGAGGAGTACGGCATTCCTTCGCGCTATCTGCGCGGCGTGATGTCTCCCTGGGCGGCCAAGCGACTGCAGGAATTTGGCGGCGACATCACTCAGTTCAAAGTGGTGAAACTCTATCCATCACTTCTGAATCAGATCGGCGTTGCGAAGACTGAGCCGGGTGACGAGAACAACCAGGACATTTCCGCCCTGGTCGGCAAGGTGGATATCCGCAAGCTCGAAGACTTCGAGCAGAACGATCCGGATGCCTACAGCTTTTCGGGCGGTCTCTGTAAGGCCAACCAGGGTTTGCTCGAGTTCGTCGAGATGTTCAAGGCGCCGATCAAGGTGCTGCACCCGCTGCTGACGGCCACTCAGGAAGGCAACTACAACGGCACCGAGGCTATCGGCGCCGTACCTTTCGACGGCATCGTGCTGGCCCACTCGAACGAGTCCGAGTGGCAGACGTTCCGCAACAACAAGAACAACGAGGCGTTCATAGACCGGGTCTACATCGTCAAGGTGCCCTACTGTCTGCGGGTGACTGAAGAGGTGAAGATCTACGAGAAGCTGATCTCTGACAGCTCGCTGCACAGTGCACCCTGCGCGCCGGATACCCTCAGGATGCTGGCCCAGTACTCGGTACTGTCGCGCACGAAGGAGCCGGAGAACTCGAACGTGTTCTCGAAGATGCGTGTCTACGACGGCGAAAACCTGAAGGACACGGATCCCAAAGCGAAGAGCATTCAGGAGTACCGGGATGCGGCCGGTGTGGATGAGGGCATGAGCGGCCAGTCCACGCGTTTCGCGTTCAAGATCCTCTCCAAGGTCTTCAACTTCGACCCGACCGAGGTCGCCGCCAATCCGGTGCATCTGATGTACGTGCTCGAGCAGCAGATCGAGCAGGAGCAGTACGACCAGGATACCCGGGACCGTCTGCTGCGCTTCATCAAGGAGTATCTGGCGCCGAAGTACGTGGAGTTCATCGGCAAGGAGATTCAGACGGCTTATCTCGAGTCCTACTCAGAGTATGGCCAGAATATTTTCGACCGATACGTCACCTACGCGGACTTCTGGATTCAGGATCAGGAATACCGCGATCCGGAGACCGGCGACATCCTCGACCGCGGCGCCCTCAATGAGGAGCTCGAAAAGATCGAGAAACCCGCCGGCATATCCAATCCGAAGGACTTCCGCAACGAGATCGTCAATTTCGTGCTCCGGGCCCGTGCCAATCACAACGGCAGCAATCCTTCCTGGCTCAGCTACGAAAAGCTGCGCACGGTGATCGAGAAGAAAATGTTCTCGAACACGGAGGATCTGCTCCCTGTGATCTCGTTCAACGCCAAATCTTCCAGCGATGAGCAGCGCAAGCACGACGATTTCGTCGCTCGGATGGTGGAGCGGGGCTACACGGAAAAGCAGGTTCGGCTGCTCGCCGAATGGTACCTCCGGGTAAGAAAGTCCCAGTAGCAGTTGCTGACCGGCGTCATTGCCGCCGGTCAGCCTTCATCTCAGGGGAGCGAGAATAATGTCGTATATCGTCGACAGAAGGCTCAACGCAAAGAACAAGAGCACGGTCAACCGCCAGCGCTTTCTGGAGCGCTATAAGAAGCACATCCGGAAAGCGGTTTCCGATGCGGTGGATTCACGCAGCATCACGGACATGGAGCGGGGCGAGGAAGTCACCATTCCAGCGGATGATGTCTCCGAGCCGATCTTTCATCATGGCCAGGGCGGCAGCCGCAGCGTCGTGCATCCCGGCAACAAGGAGTTCGTTCAGGGCGACCGGATCGAACGTCCCCAGGGCGGCGGTGGCGGTGGTGGGGCTGGTGAGGCCTCGGACAGCGGTGAAGGCGATGACGACTTCGTTTTCCAGCTCAGTCAGGAAGAGTTTCTCGAGTATCTGTTCGACGACCTGGCGCTACCCAATCTGAGCAAACGGGCGCTGAAAGGCGATGCCAGCTTCAAATACGAGCACGCCGGTTTCACCAGCGATGGCGTGCCGGCCAAGCTCTCGGTGCTCAGATCGCTGAAGGCGTCCAAGGCCCGCCGCATTGCTCTGTCAGGCGAATCGAAGCGATTGCTCAAGGTCGCCGAAGCCGAGCTGGAAAAAGCAGACGCTCAAGGTGATGAAGTCGGCAAGCGTCGGCTCCTGCTCGAGATCGAACAGCTCGAACGTCGCATCAAACGTGTGCCTTTCCTCGATACCAACGATCTTCGTTACAACCTGCACGTGAAGCGACCGGTCCCTACCTCCCAGGCCGTCATGTTCTGCCTGATGGATGTGTCCGGCTCCATGGATCAGCAGATCAAGGACATGGCCAAGCGCTTCTACCTGCTGCTCTACATGTTTCTGAGGCGTCATTACGAGCGCACGGAGATTGTCTTCATCCGCCATCATACGGTGGCCAAGGAGGTGGACGAGCAGGAGTTTTTCTACTCCAGGGAAACCGGCGGCACGGTCGTATCCAGCGCGCTCAAGCTGATGGCCGAAGTGATCGAGAGCCGGTACTCGCCGAACGAGTGGAATATCTACGGCGCTCAGGCGTCCGATGGCGACAACTGGAACGATGACTCGCCGATCTGCCGCAAACTGCTCGAGGAGCAGCTGTTGCCGCTGGTGCAGTACTTCGCCTACGTGGAGATCACCAAGCGGAACCACCAGGCGCTCTGGCGCGAGTACGAGCAGGTGGCGTCGCAGTTTCCGGAAACATTTGCCCAGCGCCAGATCATGGATGTGGGCGACATCTTCCCCGTCTTCCACGATCTCTTCCAGAAGCGGGAGGCAGCATGAGCAGGAAACCTCTATCCGAAGGCAGCGCCTGGTCGTTCGAGCTGATCGAAGACTACGACCGAGAAATCGGCCGGATAGCCGAAGCGCACGGTCTGGATACCTATCCTAATCAGATCGAGATCATCCGCTCGGATCAGATGATGGATGCCTATGCCTCCATCGGGATGCCGGTGGGCTACAACCACTGGTCGTTCGGTAAGCAGTTCGTGGAAGTTGATCGCAGCTATCAGAGCGGCGCCATGGGTCTCGCCTACGAGATCGTCATCAACTCGAACCCCTGCATCAGCTATTTGATGGAGGAGAACAGCATGACCATGCAGGCCCTGGTGATCGCCCATGCCTGCTACGGCCACAACTCGTTTTTCAAAGGTAACTACCTGTTCCGAACCTGGACCGACGCCAGCGCGATCATCGATTACCTGCTGTTCGCCAGAAAGTACATCGCCAGCTGCGAGGAGCGACACGGCATCGACGAGGTGGAGAAGGTGCTCGACTCCTGTCATGCGCTGATGAACTACGGCGTCGATCGCTACAAGCGTCCTTATCCGATCTCGGCAGAAGAGGAGAAGCGTCGTCAGGCCGAGCGGGCCGAGTACGTGCAGCGGAACCTCAACGATCTCTGGCGCACCCTGCCGAAGGCGCAGTCCGTGGACACCCATGAGGAAGTTCGTTTCCCGGAGGAGCCGGAGGAGAATTTGCTCTACTTCGTGGAGAAACACGCGCCGCTGCTGGAACCCTGGCAACGGGAGATCGTGCGCATCGTTCGCAAAATCGCCCAGTACTTCTACCCGCAGCGGCAGACTCAGGTGATGAACGAAGGCTGGGCCTCTTTCTGGCACTACACGCTGTTGAACCGGCTCTATGACGAAGGACTGGTGACTGACGGCTTCATGATGGAGTTTCTGTCGTCACACACCTCCGTGCTGTTCCAACCTGGCTTCGACCATCCCGGCTACAACGGCCTCAATCCTTACGCGCTGGGCTTTGCCATCTACTCGGATCTGCGGCGCATGTGCGAAAACCCGACGGATGAGGACAAGGAATGGTTTCCGGACATCGCCGGTGCGAACTGGCTGGAAGTGCTTCCAGCGG
>Ga0316191_10002445_pt1 | contig 13513 bp, 13 predicted proteins | sample Eddworburr2cm_MG_FD_204928 | JGI IMG/M metagenome (GOLD analysis project Ga0316191, IMG submission 204928) | Coastal sediment microbial communities from Maine, United States - Eddy worm burrow 2 cm | ecosystem: Environmental > Aquatic > Marine > Coastal > Sediment | place: USA: Maine...
CAGCCGCGACACCAGGTCGGGCAGTGTGAATCCACACAGGTCGGGACGCTGCTCTGCTGCGACCAGCAAGGTAGTGTCGGCCGCACGCACGCGATTGAACAGGTCAAACAGTCCAGTCTCCCAGTCGGGATGACCGGCTGCTGCCGACACATCGTCAAGGCAAACCAGGTCAAGTTGCTCCAGATCTTCCAGCACTGCGGGATTAAGTTGCAGCAACGCCTGCACCGGCAAGTAGCTTGAGCGGCGACCACCCTGGCTGGCACTGTGACAGGCAGCCTGCAGCAAGTGTGTCTTGCCCATGCCGGGCGCTCCGGCGAGGTAAACCAGCCGCTCGCCATCGCCGCTGGCGGCCAGCTGCAAGTGCTGCAGCAGTTCATTGTTCAGGCCGGGGAAGTAACTCTCAAAGCGGGCGCTGTCTTTCAGCACAAGACCCAGCGGTAATTGTGGATTGCTGTTCATCGAGCACGCTTGCAACAAAATCGGCCGCTAGCGGCGACGCTTCTGCCAGGCACGCTGCCCCCAGGTCCAGACATAATCAAAACCGCTCCACAGCGTGGTCGCCAGTACGCTGTACAGCAACACCTCCATCAACAACGCAGGCACAGCCTGTATGCCGAATGAATACAACACCGCCAGCACCAGCAGGATCTGTGCGGCCGTATTCAACTTGCTGGCCACACTGGGTTCAGCTTCGAACTGTTCGATACGCATATGATAAAACGTCGCGCCGGCTACAATGACGAGGTCACGCAGAATAACCAGCAGCACCAGCCACGCGGGAATTAATCCAAGCCAGCCCAGCGTTACAAAGCAGGACACCAGCAACAGCTTGTCAGCCAGCGGATCAATGATACCGCCCAAGCGGCTACGCCAGTTAAAATGTTTGGCAAGAAACCCGTCCAGGCCATCGGAAAACCCTGCCACACCAAAAACAATCAGCGCCGCGGTAAAACGCTCCTGTAACAACAGGACCACAACCGGTGGCACCAGTAAAAAACGAAAAACCGTGATGACATTTGGAATGTCGCGTGCTTTCACTGGCGCAACCGGAAACTGCCGGGCGTATCTGCAGACAGCGGAGACAACGGTTCAAGCACGGTGCCAATACTGACAGTATGTGTGAGGTCCTGCAGGCTACCGTTCAGTTGCAGCACGTAGTGGACGTCATTGCCGGTCACTTTTTGCACCTGCACCGCAACCACAGCCGTCAGCCCGGCGAGGTAATCACCGAGGCGCGCATAATCCGTCAACGAGTCCACCCCGGTGACAGAAATACTCACTGCGTTCAGGTTGCCGCCGGCCTGTGATACTGCGAAACGCGATGCCAGGATATCTGCCGTGTCATCAATTCCCTGCTGTGCCAGCGATGCCAGTTGCGGGTGACTGTCCGACCAGCTGGACGGTTTGCCGGCCACTTCCAGCTGCCAGCGCGACGACCAGGCACCGGAGGGACTGCGATTCAGGCGCCCAATCAGCACCGCCTGCGGATTATAGCGCTGCGATGCCGCCAGCACGTTGTCGAAAAAACCGCCCCAGATATCGGAGAAACGCACCTGCGACTGATCCTCGAGGTCCATTAGCGGAAACAACACCGGCACCCCGCGCTGCCGTGCCGCCTGTTCGATCTGGCGATACACCTCGGTGCCATCATCAGCGGCGACCACGTAACGTTTGCCACGATCCTCCACCGCCAGCCACACCAGTGTATCCGGCCGCTCGGCACCCCAGTAACTGACACCCTGCTGCTGCAGTGCCTGGCGCACTGCCTCACCGTCAAAGCGCACCCACATTTTCAGCACCGGCGGCTCACTCTCCGGCACCGTGTAATAACGGTACTGCTGCACCAGCTGTGCAGGATCTTTCAACAAGCTAATGGCCGGGTCGGTATCTAGGATCGCATCCTGACCGGCGACGCGAACCAGCACCTGCCGCAACGCGGTTTTCATGGCGCCCGCCCGCACAGCCGGCGACTGGTCAGTCACCACCACCTCGGATTCAAACAGGTTCTCGGCTGCCGCCTGCAGACCGGCGAAAGGCAACAGCAGCACAACGGCCAGGCAGAGCGCCGCAAGCGGGCTACTTTGTTTATATTTATCCATGCGTTATCACATCAGGTTGAGACATAATGTCAAGCATACGGGTATCTGCAGAATTTGACCATATCAGCCAGCGTTGCCAGAAATAATGCCAGCGCAGTTTACACCGGTGACAGCCGACCGCTACCATAGCGGCCCTGCCAACCCGGGACACCAGCACGTGAGCGCACAAGACAAATCAAGCAGTTTGAGTTACCGGGACTCCGGTGTGGACATCGATGCCGGCAGCGAGCTGATCGAGCGCATCAAGCCGGCCGTCGCCAAAACCCGGCGACCGGGTGTGCTGGCAGGACTGGGGGGCTTTGGCGCGCTGTTCGAACTGCCAATGGACCGTTTCCGTGAACCGGTGCTGGTCTCGGGCACGGACGGCGTTGGCACCAAGCTAAAACTGGCGGTAGAAGCCGGTCTGCATGACAGCATTGGCATCGACCTGGTAGCCATGTGCGTTAATGACATTGTTGTCGCCGGCGCCGAACCGCTGTTTTTTCTCGACTACTATGCAACCGGCAAGCTTGACCTTGATGTCGCCAGCGATGTTATCAAGGGTATTGCGGCCGGTTGTGAACTGGCCGGTGCCGCACTGGTTGGCGGCGAAACCGCCGAGATGCCGGGCATGTACAGCGAGGGTGATTACGACCTCGCCGGCTTCAGTGTCGGCATTGTCGAGAAATCGGCGATTCTCGACGGCAGTGCCGTCAGTAGCGGTGACACACTCATCGGACTGGCCTCTTCCGGGCCGCACTCCAACGGTTATTCACTGATACGCAAGATCATTGAAGTCAGCGGTGCCAGCCTGGACGACGAGCTGGAGGGTCGCCCGCTGGCCGAGTGGCTGCTGGCGCCAACGCGCATCTATGTTAAATCACTGCTGTCACTGTTCAAACAGGTCGAGGTACATGCACTGGCACACATCACCGGTGGTGGCCTGACCGAAAACCTGCCACGGGTATTGCCCGAAAACACCCGCGCCGTTATTGATACCGGCGCATGGCAACCCGGCGCTGTATTCGACTGGTTGCAACAGGCCGGCAACGTGGAAACCGCTGAAATGTACCGCACCTTTAATTACGGCATCGGCATGGTGGTATGCGTCGCAGCAGCCGACGCGCAGCAGGCACTCGAGCATCTGGCCAGCCTTGGTGAACAGGCAATGATCATCGGCCACGTCGAGCAGGGAGACGGCAAGCCCGGCGTTGTCTACAGCAGCCGCTAGGCACCCATGAAAGCAGTATCACCTCCACTCCCCGTTGTCATTCTGATTTCCGGCCGCGGCAGCAACCTGCAGGCGATTATTAACGCGGTTGCTGAAGATGAACTGCCGGTAGACATCCGCGCCGTGATCAGCAACCGGCCAGCGGCTGAAGGCCTGCAACATGCAATCAGTGCCGGCATACCCGCCGAGTTCATCGACAACGCAGAATTTCCGGATCGTGAAGCCTTCGACCAGGCCTTGATGGCCTGTATTGAACGCTTCCAGCCAAAGCTGGTCATACTGGCGGGGTTCATGCGCATACTGACCGCGGAGTTTGTTCAACATTACAGCGGACGCATGCTGAATATCCACCCATCCTTGCTGCCGGCATTCCCGGGCATGCATACACACCGGCGCGCACTGGAGGCCGGCAGCAAGCAACACGGCGCCAGCGTCCATTTTGTTACCGAGGACGTTGATGCCGGCGCGGTGGTGTTGCAGTCTCAACTAGCGGTACAGGAGCAAGACACGGCTGCAACACTGGCAGCACGCGTACTGGAACTGGAACACCACCTGTACCCGCTGGCGATACGCTGGTTTGCGGAAGGTCGACTGCAACTGAACAGCAGTGGACAGGCGACACTGGATGGAAAAGTACTCACAAGGCCAGTGGTACTTACGCAGGAGTCGGAAACATCATGCTGAAAAAACTGCTGACCGGATTGCTGCTATGCGCTGCTGTTGCAAGCAGCATGGCTTTCCCGGCTACCAGGATATCCGACCTGCGCGACTTCGAGGCCAGTTACATACTCAAACGTGGCAGTCTGCGCATCGGCTCATCAGCCATCGAATTTCGCAGCGGCAACGACGGCAGTTATATGTATGAATCACGCAGCTGGCCTACCCGCTGGGTCGCCTGGTTGCTGAAAGACCGTTTACATGAAAGCAGCCGCGGCAAAATTACCGTTGACGGTCTGCGCCCGGACAGCTACCACTATCTGCGCACGGGTGGCAGCCGGGAGCGGGAAGCGGATCTATCCTTTGACTGGCAGCAGAACCGGGTCAACAACCACGTTGAGGACAGCCTTTGGGAAATGGAAATCCCGACCGGCACCATAGATAAACTTGCATCACAGCTGGGCATGATGATGGCACTGCGGCAGGGTCAGGATGACGTCACCTTCCAGGTTGCTGACGGCGGTCACCTGAAGCAATACCGCTTCAAGGTGATCGGACACGAGACCGTGGAAGTCCCGGCAGGCACCTTCGAAACAGTGAAAATCACCAAGCTGCGCGACAACAAGGAGCGCATAACCTACGTATGGTGCGCGCCGCAGCTAAACTACCTGCCAGTGCGTATCTGGCAACGTGAAACGGATGAAGCCGAGTACAGCAGCGAGCTGGAGAGCTTCAGCGAAGTACTTCGAGTTGAGTAGCTGATCGCGGACACGGTCCGCGATTGTCACTGGATAACACCCGCGGGCAGAAACTACTAGGTCTTCGGCAGTGTAACGCCCTTTTGTCCCTGGTACTTGCCACCGCGGTCCTTGTAGGATGTTTCACAAACCTCGTCGGATTCCAAAAACAACACCTGTGCCACCCCTTCGTTGGCATAAATCTTCGCCGGCAATGGTGTAGTGTTGGAAAACTCCAGCGTTACATGGCCTTCCCATTCAGGTTCAAACGGTGTGACATTCACAATAATGCCGCAGCGGGCATAGGTCGACTTGCCAAGGCAGATGGTGAGGACATTGCGCGGAATACGGAAATATTCCACGGTGCGCGCCAGTGCAAACGAGTTTGGCGGGATGATGCAAACATCTGATTTCACGTCTACAAAACTATTGTCGTCAAAATTCTTCGGGTCAACGATCGCCGAGTTGATATTGGTAAAAATCTTGAACTCGTCGGAGCAACGAATATCGTACCCGTAACTTGAAGTGCCGTAAGAAACGATACGGCCGTTTTCATTTTCCCTGACCTGTCCCGCTTCAAACGGCTCGATCATGCCGTGCTCGAGTGCCATCCGGCGAATCCATTTATCTGCTTTAATCGACATCTGGGCAACCTGAAAAATTGGCCGGGATGTACAACACCACCCCGGCCGGGTGATGACTAGTCGTTCTGAATAACAATCTGCGGAAACTTGGCCGCATAGTCCTTGGTCTTCAGTGACAGCTTGGCGGCCGTACGCCGCGCGATCTCCCGATAGATTTGCGAAATACGCGAATCAGGATCGGCAACCACAGTGGGCTTGCCGGCGTCGGTCTCTTCGCGAATGCGAATATCGAGCGGCAGCGCACCGAGGAAGTCAGCATTGTTCTGCTCGGACATGCGTTCACCACCGCCCTGACCAAAGATGTACTCTTCATGTCCGCATTCACTACAGATGTGGATACTCATGTTCTCAATCACACCCAGCACCGGCACTTCCACCTTCTCGAACATCTTCAGACCCTTGCGGGCATCCAGCAGGGCAATGTCCTGGGGCGTGGTAACGATCACGGCACCACTGACCGGCACCTGCTGTGCCAGCGTCAGCTGGATGTCGCCGGTACCCGGCGGCAGGTCGACCACCAGGTAATCGAGGTCCTTCCAGTTGGTATCATTCAATAACTGCTGCAGTGCCTGGGTGACCATCGGGCCACGCCAGATCATCGGGGTTTCCTCGTCAATCAGAAAACCGATCGACATCGCCTGCAGGTGGTAGCTGTTCATCGGTTCAAGCGATTTGCCGTCCAGCGACTCCGGCTTGCCACTGACACCCAGCATGCGCGGCTGACTGGGACCGTAGATGTCCGCATCAAGGATGCCGACATTGGCGCCCTCGACTGACAGCGCCAGCGCCAGGTTAACGGCCGTGGTTGACTTGCCCACCCCCCCCTTGCCGGAAGCAATCGCGATAATATTCTTGATACCTTCAATATGCTTGACGCCTTTCTGTGCAGAATGCGCGGACACCTTGGACGTCACCTTCACAGTGGCAGTAGTGATACCGTCGATGGATTCAAGCAACCACTTGAACTTTGCTGTCAGCGCAGCATGGTATCCACTCGCCGGGAATCCCAGCACCACCGAAACCGAGACATTTTCACCATCAATAGAAATATCCTTGACACACTTGCTGGACACCAGGTCCCTTTCAAGGTAAGGATCAACATACGTTGCCAGCTTTTCTTCTATCTGGGCTTGGGTTATTTCAGCCATTGCTTCACTCCTGAGAAGACCGACTGCCCTGCTTCTGGCAGCCCGGGAAAATTGACCGCGAATTGTACACGAACTAAATCGGAGCGTCGCATTGTTCGCTGGCGCAAATCCCCAAGTCTCGCCGGTCTATGGCATACTAAGCGCCCGAATATTCATACTAGTATCAGGGTTTTAATCCGGACAGCAGGCGCATGAGTCAAAAAAACCGCACAATTCTGGTCACCAGCGCATTACCTTATGCCAATGGCCCTATCCACATTGGCCACATGGTCGAATATATCCAAACGGATATCTGGGTGCGCTTCCAGCGGCTACGCGGCCAGCATTGCCTGTATGTATGCGCCGATGACGCACACGGCACCCCTATCATGCTGCGAGCCCGCCAGGAAGACATTACACCGGAAGCGCTGATCGCGACCTCTGCAAGAGAGCACCAGGCGGACTTTGCTGATTTCAATGTGTGTTTCGACAACTACCACAGCACCCATTCAGACGAGAATCGCGCGTTTTCCGAGATGATCTTCGAGCGCAACCAGGAGGCCGGACATATCACCTCCCGCACCATCACCCAGGCCTATGACGCGCAGGAGAACATGTTTCTGCCGGACCGTTTTATCAAGGGTGAGTGCCCGCGCTGCGGTGCAGCCGACCAGTACGGCGACAACTGCGAGGCCTGTGGCGCCACCTATTCACCCACCGAGTTGAAAAATCCGGTGTCGGTGATTTCCGGCACCACACCGGTGGAGAAGGAAACCGAGCACCTGTTCTTCAAACTGACCGACTTCGAAGCCCTGCTGAAAGACTGGATCAAGGCTGGACATCTGCAGCCGGAAGTCGCCAACAAGGTTGAAGAATGGTTTCAGACCGGCCTGCAGGAATGGGGCATCTCCCGTGATGCACCCTACTTCGGCTTTGAAATTCCGGGCCACCCGGGCAAGTACTTCTATGTGTGGATGGATGCACCGATTGGCTATATGGCCAGCTTCCGCAATCTCTGCGATCGCACACCGGAGCTTGATTTCGATCGTTACTGGAATAGTGACTCGGATACCGAGCTCTACCATTTCATCGGCAAGGACATCATCAACTTCCACGCGCTGTTCTGGCCGGCAATGCTGAGCGGCGCAAGGCTGCGCACACCGACGGCGATCTTTGCACATGGCTTTCTGACGGTTGATGGTCAGAAAATGTCCAAGTCGCGCGGCACCTTTATCAAGGCACGTTCCTACCTTGACCACCTGAACCCGGAATACCTGCGTTATTACCTTGCTGCCAAACTCGGCAGCGGCGTTGATGACCTGGACCTGAATCTTGAAGACTTCGTGCTGCGCGTTAACAGCGATCTTGTCGGCAAGGTTGTAAACATTGCCAGTCGCTGCGCTGGCTTCATCAACAAGCAGTTTGATGGCCAGTTGTCTGCCGTCTGCACCGAGCCCGATTTGTACCGGTCTTTTGTCGATGACGGCAATGCCATTGCCGAATCCTATGAAAAACGTGAATACGGCCAGGCCATTCGCAGCATCATGGCGCTGGCTGACCGCGCCAACCAGTACATCGATGCCAACAAGCCCTGGGTGCTGGCAAAACAGCAAGGACAGCAGCAAACGGTGCAGGATGTCTGCAGTGTTGGTCTTAATTTGTTCCGGGTACTAATCACATATCTGCAACCGGTACTGCCGGCGATGGCCGCCGAAGTGGAAACCTTTCTGAAGCTTCCGGCCATGACCTGGGATGCCATTGACACACCACTGACCGGTCACACTATCAACAAATTCAAGCCGCTGATGACGCGCGTTGAACAGGAGAAAATAGACGCCATGCTGGAAGATTCAAAGCACAGCCTCGGCACTCCGGTTGCTGCAGCGGCAGCGAGCGAAAACGAGACACAGAAAATTGACCCGATAGCCGACACCATCAGTTTCGAGGACTTTGCAAAACTTGACCTGCGCATTGCCCGCATCAGCAAGGCGGAACATGTGGAAGGTGCCGACAAACTGTTGCAGCTGACGCTGGATATCGGCGGCGAGACCCGTAATGTGTTTGCCGGTATCAAGTCCGCCTATAGCCCGGAAGCGCTGCAAGGCAAACTCACTGTCATGGTGGCTAACCTCGCCCCGCGCAAGATGCGTTTTGGCATATCGGAAGGCATGGTGCTGGCGGCAGGCCCTGGCGGCAGCGAGCTGTTTGTGCTGCACCCTGACGAGGGTGCGGAGCCGGGAATGCGGGTTAAGTAGCATCCATACGCTGTTGTTTTATTGCTTCGTATATTTGGTGTAGGAGCGGATCTAGTCCGCGATTGCGGTGTCTATAAAACCATCACGGACGAGATCCGCTCCTACAGGTTTTTTAAAACACTGTTATAGAAATAGCCAATGACTGAACTTGCACTGATCCTGGTCAGCACCGTGCTGGTCAATAATTTTGTCCTGGTGAAATTCCTGGGCCTGTGCCCGTTCATGGGCGTATCACGCAATGTCGATACCGCCACCGGCATGGCGCTGGCAACCACCTTTGTACTGACGCTGTCGTCCATTTGCAGCTATCTCGCCAACGAGTTTCTGCTGATACCGCTCGGGCTGGAATACCTGCGCACCATCACCTTTATACTGGTGATTGCCGCGGTGGTGCAATTCACTGAAATGGTGGTACACAGAACCAGCCCGTTGTTATACAAGGTACTGGGGATATTTCTGCCACTGATTACCACCAACTGTGCAGTGCTCGGCGTGGCGTTGCTGAATGTTCAACAACATTTAAATTTTATTGGCTCAGCCGTCTACGGCTTTGGTGCTGCCGTTGGTTTTTCAATGGTGCTGATTCTGTTCTCCGCCATCCGTGAACGCGTTGCAGCGGCCGATGTACCGGTACCTTTCCGCGGTTCGGCCATTGCACTGGTCACAGCCGGTCTGATGTCGCTCGCCTTCATGGGTTTCTCCGGACTGGTGAAGGGATAAACATACACGCCCTGGCCATTTATCGATGCTGATTGCACTCATTACATTCGGATTACTGGCCCTGGTAATTGGCCTGGTACTGGGATATGCAGCTATCCGCTTTCGCGTCGAGAGTGACCCGATTGTCGACCAGATTGACAAGCTGTTGCCACAAACCCAGTGTGGCCAGTGCACCTATCCCGGTTGTCGCCCGTATGCAGAAGCCATCGCCGCAGACGAAGCCGATATCAACCAGTGCCCGCCGGGTGGCGAAAGCACCATCCAGGCACTCGCTGACTTGCTCGGCAAGGACCCCAAGCCATTGAACCCCGAACACGGCGAGCACAGCGAGAAAACAGTGGTGGTGATTGATGAACAGGTTTGCATCGGCTGCACGCTGTGCATACAGGCTTGCCCGGTTGACGCCATCCTCGGTGCCGCCAAGCAAATGCACACCGTAATTACCAGCGAATGCACCGGTTGCGATCTCTGTATTCCACCATGCCCGGTTGAATGTATTCATGTTGTTCCAGTGAAGACCACGGCACGTAACTGGATCTGGCCAAAACCCGATGCAATTGCAGCAGAGGTTGACACGGCATGACGGCTTCAGGAGACAGCTTCAGGCGATCACGTGATGTAACCTTCGGCAACCTGCACAGCTTTCATGGCGGACTGAAGCTGCCAGGGCACCGGGAGATTACGGCAAACAGACCTATCTGCAATGCCGGCATACCGCCGCTGCTAAGCATCCCGCTACAACAACATATCGGTGACCCGGCCGAGTGCCTGGTGAGGCCGGGAGACACCGTCTACAAGGGACAAATCATTGCACGGGCGCCCGGAGCATTCAGCGTCCCCGTGCACGCCTCCAGCTCCGGCACGGTTATCGCCGTTGAAGAACGCCTCGTCCCGCACCCGTCCTGCATAAAAGAAAAATGCATCGTCATTGAGACCGATGGCCTGGACCGTGTTGCAGATGAACAGCCAGTGGCAATTGATTACCTGCAGACAGAGCCGGAAAAAATCTGTGAACTTGTTCAGCAGGCCGGCATTGTCGGCATGGGCGGCGCCGGTTTTCCCACGCGCATAAAACTGTGCAACCGTAAACAGCACATAGAACTGCTGCTGATCAATGCGGTGGAGTGCGAACCATATATTTCCTGTGACAACCGCCTGATGCAGGAACGCGCCGCCGAGGTGATTGAAGGCGTCCGCATCATGCGCCATGGCATACAGCCGGACGCCTGCATCATCGCAATCGAAGACAATATGCACGCGGCGGAACAGGCGCTGCGAACCGCCCTTGAAGCTGCCAGTGAAACCGGCATTACAATAATCCGGGTACCGGAAATCTATCCCAGCGGCGGCGAACGCCAGCTGATCCGGATACTGACCGGTCGCGAGGTACCCGGCAAGGGTTTCCCTGCAGATATGGGTATAGTTTGCCAGAACGTCGGCACGGCTACTGCGGTCTACCATGCCGTGGCAAAACGGCAACCCCTGATATCACGTATTGTGACCGTCACCGGGGAAGGCATTGTGCAGCCACAGAATTTCGAATGTCTGCTGGGAACACCTGTAAGCCACCTGGTTGCTGCAGCCGGTGGTTATACCAGCGGTATTGAGCGTCTGCTGATTGGTGGTCCGATGATGGGCTACGCGGTACCCAGCGACAACATCCCGGTAATCAAAACAACCAACTGTGTGCTCGCCGTCAGCCGCGAAGAGATGCCGGCGCCGCCGCCAGCGCAGCCGTGTATCCGTTGCGGAAAATGTACCGACGTCTGTCCGGCCGACCTGCTGCCCCAGCAGTTATACTGGTACGCACGCAGCAACAATTATGATGCCGCCCAGGACTACAACCTGTTTGATTGTATTGAGTGCGGTTGCTGCGCCTATGTCTGTCCCAGCCACATACCACTGGTGCAGTATTACCGTCACGCGAAAACAGAGATATGGACCCAGGAAGCACAGAAAAAGGCAGCTGATATCGCCCGCAAACGTCACGAGTCACGGCTTGCGCGACTGGAGCGCATCAAGCAGCAGCGCGCCGATCGCATGGCAAGGAAGAAGCAGGCGCTCTCCGGAGACAATGGCAGCAAGGATGCCAAGAAGATGGCAATCCAGGCGGCACTGGACCGCGTGAAACAGAAAAAAGAACAGGCATCCAGCACACCAAAAAATATCGACAACCTGACAGCCGAACAGCAGCGAATGATCGCCGAGGCGGACGAGCGCCGCCGGAACAGACAACCCGGAAGTGATAACTGATGCAATTCAAGACGTACAGCTCGCCACACCTGCCGGTTAACGACAGTGTGTCCGTGATGATGTTACGGGTATTGCTGGCGCTGATACCCGGCACAGTCTGCGCTTTCTGGATATTCGGCTGGGGCGTACTTTTCAATATCCTGATTGCCGTCGTCACATCACTGCTGGCGGAAGCTGCCGTTCTCAAGCTGCGCGGACGAACTGCGCTGTCAGGCCTGCTGGATGGCAGCGCACTGGTCACCGCCGTACTGCTGGCACTGGCATTACCGCCCCTGACACCGTGGTGGATTCCCGTGATTGGCAGTCTGTTTGCAATTGTCATCGCGAAACAGCTCTACGGCGGACTTGGCTACAACCCGTTCAATCCCGCCATGGCCGGCTACGTAGTACTGCTGATATCGTTCCCGCTGGAGTTAACACTGTGGTCGGCACCTGGTGCACACCCGGGGTTTGTGGACACCTTGTCACTGGTCACAACCGGCAACCTGCCTGCCGGCCAGTCGCTGGACGCCCTCACCATGGCGACCCCCATGGACAGTATAAAAACCCGGCTTGGCCTGAGCGAAACACTCAGTGAAATCCACGCCAGCCCGTTATTTGGCAGCTTCGCCGGCGCCGGCTGGGAATGGATTAACCTGTGGTTCCTGCTGGGCGGCCTGTGGCTGATGCAGATGAAGGTGATCCAGTGGCAGATTCCGACCGGCATGCTCGGCGGCCTCGCCGTTATTGCTTTCGTTTTCTATGCCGTTAACCCGGACATCTATTCGACGCCGCTGTTCCATATATTCAGCGGCGCTGCCATGCTCGGCGCTTTCTTTATAGCAACCGACCCGGTCTCGGCCAGTACCACACCACATGGACGCATCTATTATGGCATCGGCATCGGCGTGCTGACGTATATTATTCGTACCTGGGGCGGTTACCCGGACGGTGTTGCCTTTGCCGTATTGCTCATGAACCTGGCCGCGCCGACGATTGACTACTACACACGACCGCGGGTGTTTGGGCAGGGAGACGAAGACAGTCCGTGAACTACCGCCAGGTTGTCATTACTGCCATTATTCTGTTGCTGTTTGCCGTGACCGGCACAGCGCTGGTGGTGTATACCTTTGACAATACCCATGACCGTATTGCAGCCAACGAGCGCGCTACCCTGCTGCGCAAACTGCATCACCTGATTCCACCAGAAACGCACGACAATATACTGCTGGAAGATACCCTCACCGTAACCGGCAAGTCATTGCCAGGACCCGCCAGCGGGGTCACTGTTTACCGCGCACGCATGGCCGGTCAGCCGGTGGCACTGGTTATGACGCCGGTGGCACCGGATGGTTACAACGGCAGCATCAAGCTGCTCGTTGGCATCAGGCTCGATGGCACACTGAGTGGCGTGCGGGTAGTAGCGCACCGTGAAACACCGGGGCTCGGCGACGCCATAGACGAGACCCGCTCGGACTGGATACACCTGTTTGATGACAAGTCACTGGAAAACCCGACGCTGGAGCGCTGGAAAGTCCGCAAGGATGGCGGGGATTTTGATCAACTGACCGGCGCCACCATCACACCACGCGCCATTGTCGAGGCCGTGCGACAGACCTTGCTATACTACCGTGACCATCAGGAAACCCTGTTTGGCCAACCAGCAGCTGACCCGCAGGACAGTAAACCGTGAACGATCCAGGCTCTTCACATATTCTCAAGGAGGGCCTGTGGCTGAATAACCCGGGAACCGTCCAACTGCTGGGGCTGTGCCCGTTACTGGCCGTAACCACCACTGTAATCAACGGACTGGGGCTGGGATTGGCAACCAT
>Ga0316191_10002446_pt1 | contig 13501 bp, 12 predicted proteins | sample Eddworburr2cm_MG_FD_204928 | JGI IMG/M metagenome (GOLD analysis project Ga0316191, IMG submission 204928) | Coastal sediment microbial communities from Maine, United States - Eddy worm burrow 2 cm | ecosystem: Environmental > Aquatic > Marine > Coastal > Sediment | place: USA: Maine...
GCAGATACGTCCCGACGATCCCGGCGCCGCACCAAACGGACTGGATCGTGAGAAGGAGCTCCGGGCCCGGCCAAAGCCGGTAGAGCGGAGATAAGATCACCAAGATGGGATCGAAGTGCGCCGTCGAATGGTTCCCGCCGACCATGAACGAGCACCCCAGTGGATCGCCGTGGCTCGAGTGGAAGAAGATGTTGTCGTAGAGGCCCAGGTCGACGATACGCGTGTTGAGCAAGTGGTGGTTCGTGATGGCGAGCCTGGTGAAGAAGTAGGCATATGCCCCCCACAAGACGAACGCGATCCCGAGCCCGACGAAGTCGCGTTGCCGTGAGGAAAGCGCGGGCGCCCTGAGGTTTGCCGCGCGCTTTCGGCCGGAGAGCGCACGGAATGTCGGCCACCACGCTGCGGCGGCCAAGGCGATGTACAACCAGGTCCGCCATGTGTGCTGCGTTTCGATCCTGGACTCGGTGAGCGCGACGATCGCGGGCCCGCTCAACAGAAAGGAAAGGAGTGGATGAAGCCTTCGGGCGCGGTCGAAGCCGGGTGGCCAATCGCGCCGGTACCGCCAACCGAGCACTGCAGCGTAGAGGACGCCGACGCCGATGAGGGAGCCAAGGAGATAGTTGAGCGCCACGATGCGCTGCGGATGCGTCAGCCTGTTGTCGAACATCGCCGGCAACAATTCGCTATGCGTGATGGAAAAGAGCGTCGCGCCAAGCGCCACCGCGATCGCCACCGGCCAGATGCAGAAGAAGCCGAATCGGACCGCCGCAGACGAGATCGCGTCGAGCCTCTGAAGCCTTGAACGCTCCGCGCTCATTACCTCGGTCTCGCCAGCACCAACTGCCACGGATACGAGGTCTCGTGTTTGTCGACCACGAGATAGGGCTCGATGACCCTACGGAACCCACTCCGGCCCCATAGGTTCACGTGCTCCGGGTCGTTGCCCAGGCGAGTCACGTTCTTGCCGCGGGCGAAGTTGCTCAAGCAAAACCATGGCTCGTGAGGCACCGAAAGAATGACTCGCCTCGGCTTTCGGGCGACGATTTGCTCGAGCGCCGCGCCCGGGTCGTCCAGGTGTTCCAAGACCTCTGCGCACACGACGACGTCGAACTCCCGGCCGAGGAATGACAGGTCGTAGATGGACCCTTCGTGCGCCTCCAGGGCGGGGAACTTGGCTTTGAGATTCGCGATATCCGCGGCGCTCAAGTCGACTCCCACGTACGACTCTCCCGCATGCCGCTCGGAAAGCTGCCCCGAGACGAATCCCTCGCCGCAGCCGATTTCGAGGACCGAACTCGAGGGCTGCGTGGCATCGAACAGAGCGCTCAGCTTCCCCATGAACCGCCGAATCAGGAGCCTCTGGATCGGGTTCTTGGCTTGATACTTGGCGGTGTGAAAACTGTCGAAATAGCTATCGGGGATCACCGACGACCTCGCGTATGGGTAAGTGCTCTTGCTCGTGCTTGCGGTGATACTGGAAGGTCATGAACTCGCCCAGTAAGCCGATGGAGAACGACTGGACACCGACCAGGATCAGAAGGACCCCCAAGAGCAGCAACGGTCGCGCGCCGATGGGCTCACCCTGAAACCAAAGCACGGACAGGTAACCGCAAATCAGCGTGCCAAAGAACGAGAACATGAGGCCCAGCAGGCCGAACAAATGCATCGGCTTGCGCGAGTACTTCGTCAGGAATGAGACACTCAGCAGATCGAAGAAGCCACGAAGGATTCGCTCCCGAACTGACGCGAGCGATGATTGATCGGGATTTCGCCCACGCGAAAGCCCTGCCAGGAAGCCAGCACGGGAATGAAGCGAAACAGGTCGCCGTAGATCGGGATCGACTGCAGCACCTCGCTTCGATAGGCCTTGAACCCACAGTTCATGTCGTGCAATCGCACTCCGGTCACATGCGCCACGGTCCCGTTGAAAATGCGAGAGAAGATCTTGCGGTTGGCGGGATCGAGTCGTTCGACCTTCCATCCGACGACCACATCGAGACCGGCCTCGAGACCGGCGAGCATTTTCGGGAGGTCCGCGGGATCGTCCTGGAGATCCGCATCCATCATGACGACGATATCGGCACGCGCCCGTTCGAACCCAGCCGACAGCGCCATCGCCTTTCCGAAGTTCTTGCGGAGCCGGACTCCGCGAACCGCAGGGTCGGCTTCGTTCAGCCCGCAGATGACCTGCCAACTGTCGTCCGTACTGCCATCGTCGACGAAAATCAGCTCGTACGACTTGTCGGGAGCGAGGGCCTCCTTCACCTGAGCCGCGAGCAGCGGCAGGCTGTCCGCCTCGTTCAGGCCTGGCACCACCAGAGTAACATCTGGGACCGTTGACTCGGACGCGATCGCCTCGAGGGCCCTGTTGAGTTGTTCACCCACACCCATTTCGGGACCCGTTCTAGGATCCCCCGCGGCAACGCACAAGCCGCAACGCTCCGCTGGGACCACGCCCGACGCTAGACGCCAAATCGCTCGTTGTACGTCTTGAGCGTCTCGCGGACCTGCTCATTGGTGAGCCCGAACTCCTCGATGCTGTACTCGTGCTCGCCCTCCTGCGAGGTGGGCTTTTCCGAGATGCGCGCCTCGAGGAGCCCGGCGGCCTCCTCGTCGAGCTCTAGGTCGAAGTGCGAGTATATATCCTTCAGGACGGTCATCGGGCTCGCCATCATGTCACGGAGGCGAACGTCGTAGATCTGGGACTCGGGGATCGTTTTGCGGGCTTCCATCGCCCGGTCGAGGCCGATGCGCGCGTACTCGAGCCAGAATTGGCCGAGCTCCTTGACATCGAGGCTCCGCTTGAGCTTGGAGGCCATCTTGGCGGACAAGCTGCAGTGCGACGCCAGCGCCTTGGCGATGTCGCGGTGGGTGAAGATGATCTGCGCGTCGGGGTAGACCGCCATCAAGGCGTCCATGTTCCAGATGTGCCAGGGGCATTTCAGCACCCAACGTTTGGCGGATCGCTGCGCGTTGAGAATCTTGAGCTGAAGCTTGTGGAACTCGTAGGGCTCGGTCATGTCCCAGGAGAGCATGTCGTGTGCGTACTCGTACGCCGCGAAGCCGATCCAGAACGTCAACACGGCCATGTCGTTCTCGAGCAGGAAGAAGCACTCCTCGTACGAGTCGGCTGTGACGTGGTGCGCGACGCCTTGATCGGGGATCGCCGCCTGGTTGAAGCCGAAGGTGAACTTGGCCTGCGCGCGCCGCCAAGCCACGTCGCCCAGGGGGTCGCCCAGCCGGCCGAGCGGGTACGAGAGCTCCCACGCCTTCGCGACCCGGTTGTTCGGGTCCGCCGCCAGCACGTTGTGAAGGAAGGTCGTGCCGGTACGGAAGAATCCGGTGATGACGACTGGCCGCTCGATGTCGACCTCGTCGAGCTCCGGATGCCGCTTCGCGAAGTCGATCACGCGCAACTTGTTCCCGAGATGCCAGTTGAGGACGTAGCGGGCGCCGAAGAGCCCCGTCGTGTTGAGGTTGGCCTCGTTCAACCCATCGACGGTGGACTTCAATCGCTGCTGGAACCCGCCGTCCCCCCAGTCGCTGAGCCCCGTCGTGCGCTCAGCCATCTTCATGACCCGATCGGCGTCGATCGGAATCATCTTCTTGCTGAGACCGTCCAGCTTGTTCACCAGTGAAAACGGCAAGCCGGGCTTCAGGTCGTCGGGGGTCTCGCTCATGGGGAACCTAGTAGAGCCTCGACCCCCCGGGTGTCAAAGCACCGTCACCCCCGGGCTGCTGAATGGTCGGGATCGACCTGCGAACCGTCGTGCTTGGCCCCTCACCGGTTCCTCGCTGTGCATGGCGGATCTGTGTCATGGTCTTCCGGAGATGGGGATCGCCCTCTTCATCCTGCACCTCGGCGTGTACTTCTGGATTTGGACCATCAGCGTCCTCTCGTACACCAGCGCCACCGACGCGGTGCCCTTCCCCACGGTGTTCGGCCTGCCGTTCGAGCAACAGGGGCTCGCGCTCGTCTGCGGCCTGGTGGTCGCGGAGCTTCTCTTCGTCGCCGCGCTCTACGTGCTCGGTCCGGCATGGCGACGCCAACTGAGAGCGCTGTTCCGGTACCAAGCGCCAGGCACGCCTCCGCTCGACGAGCCCGACCAGAAGCCGCCGACGTTTCGATACCGGCTCGGGCTCGGCCTGTTCATCGTGGGCAACGTCCTCGCTTTGGTCGGCATGCTCATGCCTGCCTTCGGCCTCGCCCAGGGCCGCATGATCGGAGTCATCGCGGTGGTGTTGGGCGCTGGTGAGGTGATTAGCCTGAGCAGCATCTTCTTCCTCGGCAAGGAGGGATTCAAGGAGCTCAAGTCGAGGCTCTTCGCGGCGCTCAAGCGGCCGCCCCCCGGCGAGGCGATCTCTGCGAAACGCCATCGTGCAGGCTGTACGATCTTAGGCATTCACGTCGCGCTAGGATTCGCGGCACTCGTGTTCCCGCTCGCATCCCACTACGGCGTTGCGGCGGAGGGCACCTTCCCGGCCGTGCTCGGCCTGAATCGGGATCAGCAACTCACTTGGTTCGTAGGGCTCCTCGTCACCGGGGAGCTGCTCTTCTTCGTAGGCGTGTACACCCTCGGCGAGGACTGGTGGGGCCGTTTCCGAGCGTTGTTTAGAAGAACGCCTTGATGCCGACGTCTATCCGGAGCCACCTCATGCAGTCTCGCTGCCACGCGCGCGGCGCTTCCTCTGCCAGCGCTGAATTCCGAACGCGAGCGGGATGACCAAGAGAGCGGCTTGGCCGGCTTCGACGCTCCAGAGTGCAACCAGGATGGCGGCTGCTGCGGTGAACGGCTCGATGAGTGCGTCCTGCCAGAGGTGCACCACGACCTCCGGCTCCACCTCCTGGTTCAAGAGCCGGTGCCCCTTGGACGCGTAGCGCCAGCTTGCGGCCGAGAAGAACCCCATGCCCACGAGCACGGCACAGTAGCTGACGAATACGAGACCGTTGAGAGGGTAGAGCACAGCGTACGCATTCAAGACCGGAAGCAGAACGAGGAACAGGAGATAGCCCAGCTGCAGCCACAGCAGCCGGTAGTCCATCTCACGGATGTAACCGAACTGCTCCATGTGCTTGACCCAGTAGATCGCGATCAGGATGAACGTAATCGCGAACACTTCCAGGGCGAGCACCTGCTCCGAGAAGAACTCTCGGATCTGATCGTCCGTCACGACGAGCTCGGGGTCGGGGTATTCGACCTGCAGCAGAATCACCATCATCGACAGCGCGAAGAGCGCATCGGTCAGAACCTGCACGCGGGCGAGCGGGACGATCTTTCGGAAGCCTCGATCCTCGGGTTCGCGACTACTCATGGCTAGAATGCGACTTTGACCGCCAAATTGATCGAAATCTCGTTGACCTTCGTGGCGACAGCAACCTGCTGGAGGTTGGCGGGGTCATACTGGTCAGGGATCAAGAGACCAATCGTGTCTCCACGCCCGTGCGCATAGCGAAGGCCGACGGCGAGCGAGAAGCCGAGCCCATCCGTCTTCTCGGATTTAACCTCTCTGTCCGGATCCACTTCCAGGTTGGAGTAGAGGAAGCCGAGGTGAACGCCGAAGAAATCAATCTTGGAGGTAGCCAGAGGAGCACTGGCGAGCTCATCGACCTGGCTGAAGTCTGTGAACAGGCCGAGGCCCAGTTGGATGTTCTTCGTCACTCGAAAGGCACTTCCGATGCGGCCGTTGACGAAGCCGCGAAGGTCGAGGCCAAGCTCTGACTCACGCAGGCGGAAGTAGTAAACGATATCCCCTTCGATCCAGCCCCAGTTGGTCACGTAGGCGACTCCGAATCGAAGGTTTCCCGGCTCCACCCCCCACCAGACCGCGCGTCCGCCACGGCCTTCGGACCCCTGAGCCAACTGCTCGCCGCCGGTCGGCACCGGGTCGGTGTCGCCTGGCGATTGGTTGTACTGAGTCGCCATTCGCTCGAGGGCGGCAAACACATAGCTTGGCGAGGTCACGGCAAGCCCGATGCGCACCACCGGGATCGGCATCCACTGGACCCCCCCCTTCAGCTGGAAGCCGAAGCCGGTTTTGGTTTCAACCTGGCCCGATGAAGCCTGCCCGGCGACCCCGTTGTCGTAGAACAGCGTGTAGCTGTCGTCGACGCGACTGCTTGCGATGACTAAGTCAAACGCGCCCCCGAGCTGCACCTTCTGCTTTCGGTGAGCGCCGAGTCGTCCCGCGAGACCCGAGCTGATGTGAAAGAAATCGAGGCGCGAGTTCCGGCCGGCAAAGGATTGGACCACCGGTGAATCACTCGCCGGCGACGTCGCCTCCTCGGTGAGAAACGCCCGGCGAATGGACGAGTTGAACAAGCCGATGCCGAGCTTCATCTTGTCGCCCTTGAGCTTGACCGTGAAGACGAGGGCCTGGGGAATTACCGCGAAATTTACGCCGGAGCCCTCGCTCATGCTCTGCGGCATGCTGTCGATCGTGATCAGGCCGGGGTTCTTGAGGATCTGAATCTGGAGCGTGACGCCAGTGAGCTCGAGGGAGGGCTTGTCACTGCGCGCGAGACCGGCCGGGTTGTACCAAAGCGAGGCCCCCGTGTAGACGTTGGCGACGACGGCGCCTCCAGTCAGCGTGACGTCGAGGCCCGCGTTGACCTCGTCACTGTTTCCCGCCTGCGCGACCGCGGGTACGAGCAATGCCGCAATCAGCGCCCCGAGCCATCCTCTGCGCATGACCCGATAGTAGACGAAAACCGAATGAGCGCCGGTGCAAACTTTGCGTTTCCAATTTCGATTCGTTCGTTGTAGGGCTCCCGTGGGAATCATGAAATACCGCTACCTGCGCGCGTTTCTCTTGGTGGGCCTCGGCCTCGTACTCGTCAGCTGCTCGATTACCCGCGTCAAGTGGCGCATCAAGTGGGACAAGGGGCTCGAGAAGAGCAAGGAAGCCTTCATGACCGCTCCGCTCGAGGCGGAGAAGAAGAAGGCGCGCCAACCGAACATCATCATCCTGCTCGCCGACGATCTCGGTCCTTACGAAGTCAGCGCGTACGGAGTCGAGCACATCTCGACCCCGAACATCGATCAGATCGGCAAAGAGGGCGTCGTTTTCGAAGAGGGCTACGCGACGGCGCCAACTTGCGCGCCCGCTCGCGCCGGGCTGATGACAGGCCGCGTCCAGAACCGCTACGGCTTCGAGACACAGGTGATGGAGTTCTATCCGAGCAATTACGTAGAGTACATCTCGGGTCGCTGGCTGGTCGACACCGGCGAGTTCAAGGTCAAGGCAAAGCCCTCGTTCCCGTCCGCCTGGCAGGTACACAAGCAAGGCGTGCCGCCCACCGAGATCATGCTCTCGGAGATCCTGAAGAAGTACAACTACAGCACCGCGCTGATCGGCAAGTGGCACCTCGGTATTCACCGCGAGCAGGTGCCGGAGGCCCGAGGCTTCGACTACCAGTATGGCTTCATGGGCGCGTTTTCGCTCTACGCGCCGAAGAAGAACTGGTCGGGCATCATCAACCACGAGCACGATTCCTTCAGCGCGCAGCACCAATGGAAGACCGGCCGCAAAGAGCAGGCCGCAATCCTGCGGAACGGCAAGGAGATCGACGAAGAGGAGTACCTCACCTTCGCCTTCCGTGACGAGATGATGAAGTACATGGAAGACCACAAGGACGAGCCGTTCTTCATCTACGGGGCGTTCTCGGCTCCGCATGTGCCTTTCCAGGCGCCGGTCGAGTACTACTGCAAGTACCCGCAGGTCGAGGACGAGAACAAGCGCGTCTACTACTCGATGATCTCGGCGCTCGACGACGCGATCGGCGACGTCCACCAGAAGGTGAAGGACCTCGGCATCGAAGACGACACGATCATCTGGTTCCTCAGCGACAACGGCGGCGCCTCGTACACACACGCGACCGACAACGGCCCACTCAAGGCCGGCAAGCTCACGCAGTTCGAGGGCGGCATCCGCGTGCCCTTCATGATGAAGTGGAAGGGCAAAGTGCCGGCCGGAACACGCTACAAGTACCCGGTCTCATCAACCGACATCTACGCCACCTCCGTCGCGGCAGCGGGCGGCGTACTTCCGAGCGACCGGGAATACGACGGCGTCAACATCGTCCCGTACGTCACCGGCAAGAACAAGGGGCGCCCCCACGAGGCACTCTTCTGGCGCGCCGATCACATCTGGGCGCTCCGCGATGGCGACTACAAGCTCATCTTGAGCACGCGCGACGGCTGGGCCGAGCTCTACAATCTCATCACCGACCAATCCGAAGAGATCAACCTCAAGGAACAGATGCCGGAGCTGTACGAGAAGCTCCGCGAGGAGCACGAGAACTGGCAGAACGAGAAGCTCAAGGTGAAGCCGATGTGGCCGCGCATCATGGACAAGCGATTCCACATCGATGGCAAGGACTACTACTTCCCCGCCTAGAGGGTTTGAACGATGAAGAAACTGCTTTCAGCCCTTGCTCTCACCATCCTCTGCGCGTCGGCGTGGCTCGCCCCGAGCAACGCATCCGCGGTTCCCAAAATGGACGTCAAAGTGGCGGTTGGCATCGGCAGCACGACGCTGGTGCCGCGGGTTCCGAGTATTGACCTTTACTCCTACGGCCCCTTGGGACCCGGCGACAACCCCGTCTACGAGGGAACCGTCGGCGGCCGAAATCCTGCGACCTTCCCGAACTGGGGCATGCAACTGGCCGCCCGAGTGACTGCAGGGAAGATCTTCGGCGAGATAGCGATCGGATTCAGCCGTTTCTATTTCGACATCGGCGAACAGCTCCAGCAGATCGCCGAGTACGAAGGCAACCCCATCCCCGACGCTCTAAAAGACCAGCGGGCCCGGATGAACCAGCTCGAGATTCCGTTGATCGCGGGCTACGTCCCCTACGCGAACCCCTACTTCAAACTGTTCGTCTACGGCGGCTGGGTGAGCACCTTCAACCTCCGGGGCTTCGCCGACGTCAATGGCAATCGTAAGGCGTTCAAGTTCAAGCCGAAGGACATTCCCGGATACCCGCTGGCGATTTACGTCGCCGGGCTTCGCTTGGGCACACAGTTCGATCTCGGCCCGCTGAACTTCGACTTCAGCTACACGATCGGCATGAACAGCTACACCTCGGCGGAGTACCGGACCAACTCGCACGTGTTCAAGTTCTTCTTAGGCTGGCTCTTCTAGAGCCTCAGTTTGTCCCGCCCCACCGCCCCCACACTGGCTCCGAGGCTGGCTCTTTTAGAGCCGTTCTAAGAGCCCGAGGCGGAGAGAAACGCCTTCACCTTGTCGTGGAGCTCGTGGAGATGCTCGCTCGCATGGTCTCTTTGTTCGGCATCGAGCATTCCGTACACGAGGAGGATGGCTCTGCGGCCTTCGGCGCGACGCTCGGCCGGGGTACGCACTTCGAGCCCCCATTGCTCGCGATCTTTCCACTCTTTCCAGAGGGCTGCGCGAATCGCTTCCGGGCCCGGATGCTTGCGCATGACCGCGCCAACCCGCTCGAGTCGCTGTTCGTCCGCGCGTAGCCGGAGCGCGCCTTCATCCGGAAGCGTGGCAATGAACTGCCGGAGCGAGGCTTCCTGGGCGTCAGTGATGTCATCGGCCCAATCATCGACGGCATTGACGAAGGAATCCTGGCGCTTTTCGAGTCGCTCCTCTTTGGGCTTCTCGATGCGCTCCCGAGCTTCGTCGAGGCGCTCGTTGATGCGCGCTTCCGCGAAGTCGATTTGTTCATCCCGGAGGGTGGCGAGGATCGGCGAAGCCTCGTCGATGATGGCGCCCGCAACGATGTCGACGATCTTATCGACCTGGCGTTCCATGCCGATGAGACTCTTCTCGGTGAAGCCCCTCGAAATGCCCGCATCGACCGTGGCGACCAACATGTCCACCTTGCTGCCCAGTGCGGCCGGTGCTGCGGCGATCAATCGATCGACGGAAGCCCGCGTCGCGGCGCTCTGGGCCTCGTCCATATCGAACTCCGCCGCGATCTGGCGAGCCACCCACTTGGCGCCGATGTTCTGCAACAACCCGGAGCAGCCAAGTGCCAGCGGCACGAGGAGGATCAGGGCAGCAACGGCCAAGCGAGCACGGCGGCGTGAGAGTAACGGGGCGGCGGTCATCATTCCTTTGGCCAAGCTATGCACAAAGCATGCGGCCCGACAACGCTGGTGGCAATCGCCCCTCTGCGACGGCGATCAGTAGAGCTCGGGGACGAAATTCTGGTCGTCGAGCGGCGGCCGGACGTACTTGATATTGTTCTGCCGCTCGGGGAGCTTGAGCTTCGGGACCGGCACCTCCTGATACGGAATCAGGCTGAGCAGATGGCCGATCACGTTCAGGCGCGCGCGCCTCTTGTCATCGCCTCGAACGACGTACCAAGGCGCCTGCTTGATGTCGGTGTGCGCGAACATCTCGTCTTTGGCTCTGGAGTAGTCCACCCAGTGGCTACGCGACTCCATGTCGACTGGGCTCAGCTTCCAACGGCGAATCGGATCTTCCATGCGCTTCTGGAAACGGCGCTCTTGCTCCTCGTCGCTGACCGAGAACCAGTACTTGATCAGGATGATGCCGGATCGGACGAGCATCCGCTCGAACTCCGGGCATGACCGCAAGAACTCGCGGTATTCGTTCTCGGTGCAGAAGCCCATCACGCGTTCCACGCCGGCGCGGTTGTACCAGCTACGGTCGAAGCAAACCATCTCGCCAGCCGCGGGCAGATGCTGAACGTATCGCTGGAAGTACCATTGCGTTCGCTCGCGCTCGGTGGGCGCCGCGAGCGCTTCCACGCGACAGACACGAGGGTTGAGGCTCTGTGTAATGCGCTTGATCGCGCCGCCCTTCCCGGCCGCGTCTCGCCCTTCGAAGAGAATGACGACCTTCAGGCCCTGCGTCTTGATCCACTTCTGCAACTTGACGAGCTCAATCTGATAGTCCGCCAGTGCCGCGTTGTAGTTCGATCGCTTCAGCTTGGTCTTTCTAGGCACGACTGAGTCCTGCCCGAGCGCAGCGGCGACCGCCTTGTCTTCAATCTCTCGCTTTTCCTTCTTACCCATCGCGTCCTCGCTCCGAATTAACCTGGCATAGCAGCTCCGCTAGATCCAACTCCGCCAAAGGACCAGGGGCGCAATCTTTGCGCGGCGACACTCAAGACCGGTGACAGGCCCCACCCCCGTCGATAGCATGCCGCCCATGGCGCTTCTGAACCCCGTCCCACCCCCATACGACGTTCGTGAATGGCAGACGAAGCCGTTTCCCGAACGCGTGAAGATGGTCTGCCAGTCCTGGGCACTCCAGGGCTACGGAACCCCCTGGCCGATCTACATCGTCTACCTCCTGAAGATCGGCTTCTACGTCTGGGCGTGGAGCTTCTTCTGCTCCTTCACCGCGGGCCTGGGCCAGCTCGGGAGCTTCAGCACCTGGTTCTACGAGCCCATTGCGTTTCAGAAGGCAGTCCTCTGGAGCATGGCATTCGAAGGTTTGGGTCTCGGCTGCGGCAGCGGCCCCCTCACCGGGCGGTACAAGCCTCCGGTCGGCGGGGCGCTCTACTTCTGCACACCGGGCACGATCAAAGCGCCGTTGTTTCCCGGGCTCCCACTCTTCGGCCGGGATGAGCGGTCCTTACTCGATGTGTTGCTCTATCTGGCGCACATGGGCTTTCTCTTTCGCGCCTTGGTGGCCCCGGAACTCACAGTCGAGCTCATCGCGCCAACCTTGGTTCTGCTGCCACTGCTCGGCATCACCGACAAGACCATCTTTCTCGCATCGCGTTCGGAGCACTACTACACCGCGCTCGTTTGCTTCATGTTCGCCGATGACTGGATCGCGGGCTCGAAGTTCGTCTGGGTCGGGATCTGGATGTGGGCGGCGACATCCAAGCTCAACCACCATTTCCCGGCGGTCGTCGCGGTGATGCAAAGCAACAGCCCGCTCACAGCGTTTGGACCGATTCGCAAGCTTCTCTATCGACGCTACCCGGATGATCTCCGCCCTTCGCGGCTGACTCACGTCATGGCCCACGCGGGGACTGCCGTGGAGTACGGGTTCCCCGTTGTCCTTCTCCTCAGCGACGGCGGAACCATGACCACGGTCGCGCTGATCGTCATGCTGGGCTTCCACACATTCATCACGAGCAGCATTCCCATGGGCGTTCCCATCGAATGGAACGTCATCATGGTGTACGGCGGCTTCGTCTTGTTTGGGCACTACGCCGACGTGAGCGCGTTTTCGATTGGTTCGCCTCTCTTGATCGGGTACCTCGTATTTGCACTCGTCGCCGTCCCCTTGTTCGGCAACCTCGTGCCATCACGCGCGTCGTTCCTCTGCTCCATGCGCTACTACGCGGGCAACTGGGCGTACAGCGTTTGGCTCTTCAAGGGTGACTCGTCGAAAAAGCTCGACGAGCACCTCACGAAGTGGGCCCCGCGTTTGCAGGGGCAGCTCGAGGGCATGCTGGACGAGGAGCAAATCATCGCAAGCATCTCCAAGGTCCTCGGATTTCGTTCGATGCATTTGCACGGGCGCTGCTTGCAGTCCCTCCTGCCGAAGGCGGTCGACGACATCGACGCGTATGAATACCTGGATGGAGAGCTCGTCGCCGGTATCGTGATCGGTTGGAACTTCGGGGACGGACACCTCCACAACCTGCAGCTTCTCGAGGCGATTCAGAAGCGATGCCACTTCGAGGAAGGCGAGCTCCGCTGCATCTTCGTCGAGTCACAACCGATGGGTCAGGGCACGCATGCGTGGACGATCGCCGACGCTGCTACGGGCGTTCGCGAGACCGGGAAAATCCGAGTGAAGGAGCTCCTCGAGCTCCAACCCTGGCCCCCACAAGTGGACCCTAGCCCCGCGGCAACGCCAGCGTAAGCTTGACCACGACCAAGTCGCGAATGAGGTCGTCCTGCATGCCGGGATAGTTGATCCCGAAGTCCTTGCGGTTGATCGAGAACTCCGCGCTTGCGTTGACTTGGGACTCGCTTGCGCTGATCGACGCAGGGAAACTGATGCTCTTGGTGACTCCGTGGAGCGTCAGTTCACCGGTGATGGTGTGGCCCTCGCCTTCCTTCTTGATCTGGGTCGACTGGAAGGTCGCCGTGGGAAACTGGGCAACGTCGAAGAAGTCGGGCGACTTGAGGTGCTTCGTGAGCTTCTCTTTGTCCGCGTAGAGCGACGCGGTTTGGAGAGTCACCTCGAGCCGGCTCTGCTCGATCGGATCCCCGAGGTCGACCTTGCCGGAGAAGTCCGTGAAGCCACCCGGGTGACTTGCCGTGACTTTGGCCCCGACGAACTCGATCTTGCTGTTGGAGGGGTTGACCGGAAGCGAGGCTGCCGACGGACTGTCCGCAGCCGGCATGTCCTTGGCGGCAGCGGGAGCCTCCACCTTGGCGGCGGTGACCTCCGCTCCCGGATCTTTGCATCCGATGACGAGGAAAGCGGTGGCAGCTAGAACGATTGTCGCGCGCATGGAACCTCCTGAGCCTCAGCGTATGGGGATCGACTCGCGGGGGGTCAAGACCAGGGGTCGGTCGTACGGTGTTCCGAC
>Ga0316191_10002447_pt1 | contig 13499 bp, 14 predicted proteins | sample Eddworburr2cm_MG_FD_204928 | JGI IMG/M metagenome (GOLD analysis project Ga0316191, IMG submission 204928) | Coastal sediment microbial communities from Maine, United States - Eddy worm burrow 2 cm | ecosystem: Environmental > Aquatic > Marine > Coastal > Sediment | place: USA: Maine...
GAACCCATCCCAGTTCGACGTATGCGGCGCCGCGATCACCACGGCCTTTGGTGCGTCCATAACACCGCCGACTATCGTCCATCCGCCGAGACGCAAGATCAGGCGGGCCAACTTAGCGAGCATGAAGATTCCCCTTGAAATGTCGGCTCATACCTCTGCCTGCTCCGCAAGGTTTGACTTGTCGCGAGTGGCGAAGTGCCAGACCATTTGTATCTTGGACAACGTACCGATAATAAGAACGCCATGAACGAACCAGGCGCTGTCCTGCACGATTAGCAGGACGGGCAGGAGAAAACAGAACAGGGCCATTGCAAACCGTCCGAACTGAAAGTGCGGAACCGGTGTTTCAGGCTCCTGCACCCTTATAGTGGTCAAGTATATCTCGATCACCAGTAGCAACGGCAGGTAGGGCAACCAGTACGCTTCAACAAACCCCGGAATGAGCATCCAGATCCATACCAGCGTCATGATCGAAAAGACGACATCTGCCTTGCCGTCGAAGTCGTCGTCCTTCTCTGGCGGCGTAGCACGGCGCCCGAAGAAACCGTCGAGCAGGTCTGTCAGCGCAGCCGCTATGTAGAGACCAAAGACCCACCAGGTGAGTCCGTACCAGGCGGCTATCGTGATCGGGATAGCACTCAGGATCCTGGACCAGGTCAGGCCGTCGGCGACAATTCTTGCGGTTTTCTTGTCCATGCTATCGGGCAAGACTACCGCAATGTGCCGAAGTGCGCGGTTTTTCATTGACGCCTCGCCAGGAAAAAAACCGGCAGGTAGACCGCATAGATCGCAGCGATGAGGTAGGGCATGGACTCGTTCCCGAGGACGTCCATTCCCGCCCCGACCAGCGCAGGCCCCAGCATCGTGCCGGCACCCCACATCCCGGTGTACAGGACGCTCGCGGCAGCGAGTTCGGCACCACGAAACCTCTGCCCGAGCAGAATGACGCCAAGCGCATAGATCATTCCCTCTGCGCCGCCCAGGGCAAACACGAATATCGGGCCGCCCACGCTGAGTGATACCGCGTGCGGCAAAACCAGGAACCCCAGCATCGTTGTGATGAGGCAGATCAGAAGCAGCCTTTGGCGCCGCATATGATCCGCGAGCCAGCCCAACGGCAGCTGCAGCACAACGCCGCCGAGCGCGAAGGTAGTCAGCAGAGAGAGGCTACGTACCTCACCAAGACCGATGTGAATTCCGAACAGGGGGAAGAACGCGATAAACGCCTCGACGGCAGCGGCATACGTGAGGTTGAGGAGCATGATGTGAGGGACGAGCCGGAATACCTGGCGCAGGCGTGGATGGTCGTCACTGGCATGTGCAGCCGGCTCGTTGGGTAACCAGAACAATGGCAGCATGGCGACGACGATAAATGCCGCCGTTACGACGAAGGGCAACAGCCCCTGCGTCCCGGTCAGAATCAGGACTATCGGACCGAGCGCAAATCCTGCTGCACCGGCCGAACCGTAGACACCGATGATTCGGCCTCGCCAGTCGTCGTCCACAAGCTCGTTGATTACGGCTTCGCTGGCTGACCACAGCATTGATCCCGCTGCGCCGAGCAGAAATCGCATCGCGAACCAGGCGTAAACATCCTGAAACAGGCCGAGTGCAATCAGCGTTCCCGCCGCGAGCAGCGTCGACTGCTGCATGACGCGTGCAGCACCCGAGCGCGTTATCAGGCGTGGCATCAATGGCGCAAGCAGGACGCCGGCACTCGCCTGGGCCACGATGCTCAGGCCGATCATGGTCTTGCTGACGCCCTGTGCGTCAAGAACGATCGACAGCAACGGCAGTGTCAGCCCATAAACCAGGTTGACGACGACCATGGACGAGATGACCGCAACCAGGCTGCGCTGACGAATCGATAGTGCTGAGCCGAAGATCGCGGTCCCCCTCTGCGTGCGGTGGTCCGCCCTAAGGGCGAGCGATGTAGGCGAACAATGCGGCAGCGCCAAGCAATGCCCAGCCGATGACGGGCGCGGATCCGAGTGTCATGATAAGCGCGCCGGTGACAGCACTGGTGGCTGCAGCGGTAAGCCAGTAGCGCTGCCGCCGCTGCTCATTGAGCTGCTTGTTGATTTCCCTGAGTTCCGGAGACTGCAAGTTGAAGCGAATGCGCCCCTCGGCGACTTGCTCACCAACATGGTTGAGGATGGCCGGCAGTTCGCGAAGGGCCTCACGCAATTGCGGCAGGTTTTCGCGAACGTCTTTCAGCATTGCGCGCCCACCCACCTGCTCGTCCATCCACTGTCTGAGCACCGGATGGGCAGTCTTCCAAAGGTCGAGCTGGGGATAGAGCTGGCGGCCAAGGCCTTCGATGTTGAAGAGCGTCTTGTGCAGCAGGATCATCTGCGGCTGAATTTCAACGTCGAAGCGCTGGGCGACGCGGAACAGGCGCATCAGGACCTGGGCGAATGAAATCTCTGCCAACGGCTTGTTGAAAATCGGTTCACAGACCGTGCGCACGGCCGCTTCGAGTTGATCGACGCGAGTACCGGCCGGCACCCAGCCCGAGTCGATGTGCAGCTTCGCGATACGGTGGTAGTTGCGGTCGAAAAAGGCGAGGAAGTTCTCCGCCAGGTAGCGCTGATCTTCCGGGCTGAGTGTGCCGACGATGCCGAAGTCGACAGCGGCATACTTGGGCCGCTCCGGATCCGTCAGGATCACGAAGATATTGCCTGGATGCATATCCGCATGGAAGAAATTGTGGCGGAACACCTGGGTGAAAAAGATCTCGACGCCGTTCTCGGCCAGCAGCTGAATATTCGCCCCTGCTTCGCGCAGCGCCTTCATGTCGCTAATTGGTGTGCCGAAGATGCGTTCCTGGACCATTACTTCCGGCCGACAGTAATCCCAGTAGATCTCCGGCACATACAGCATGTCCGAGCCCTGGAAGTTACGTTTTAGCTGCGCGGTGTTGGCAGCTTCGCGCATAAGGTCGAGCTCGTCGAGGATCGTATGTTCGTATTCATCGACGACCTCGAGCGGCCGCAGGCGCTTCCCGTGTTCCCAGTATCGGTCCGCAAGACCCGCGAGCGTGCGCAGCACGTCGAGGTCGCGCTCGATTTGCCCAAGAACGCCGGGCCGCAGAACCTTGACGATAACTTCGATACCGGTCTTGAGCTTTGCGGTGTGCACCTGTGCGATGGACGCAGCGGCGAGTGGTTCGGTGTCAAAGCGTTCGAAAACGGACTCGACCGACTCACCGTAGGCGCCATTGATGATTTCGATCGCCTGTTCGGCCGGAAACGGTGGCACCGCGTCCTGGAGCTTGGCGAGTTCGTCCGCAATATCGGGTGGCAGCAGGTCGCGCCGCGTGGAGATTGCCTGGCCAAACTTGACGAAGATAGGGCCGAGCTCTTCCAGTGCGAGACGAATGCGTTCTCCAAGCGGCGCCGTGCTGTCGCGTCTTCGAGGCGCAAGATAAAAAAGGAAGCGCAACGGCCGGAACAGGTGCGTCTCCTTGATGACATCATCCAGCCCGTACTTCACGAGAACGCGCTGGATCGCGATCATGCGGAAGATCGTGCGGCGGCTCGCCATATCAGCTGTCGCCGCGCAGGCGATTGATGCGTGCCTCGAGACGATCGACATCGTCGCGCAACGCGTTCACGTTGGTGGTAAAACGATCGACCTCGTAACGACTGGGCGCATCGCGGCTTTCTTCCTGAAGATACTCGCGGATGTTGGCACCCATCGTCGATCGCGCTCCACGGCTCCAGTCACTGACACCGCGGGCAAGGTTGCCAAGCCTGTGTGCGGCGGCATCGCCGATGACGCTCGATAGTTCTTCCTCGATATCGGGCTTTGCGAATGACAGCAGGCGCTGGAATCTGTCGGCGACATGAGCATCACCGGTTAACTCGAGGGAGCCATCACGCAAGGCGCTGACGCCGGATTCGCCACTCATCCGGGCAAGCGTCAATAACGAGCCACTGATGATCGCGTCAGGTTCAGCGTCACACTCGGTCGTCAGCTCGAGGCAGTCTTCGTGAACAAGAAACCAGGTTGCGAGTGAGGTATTGCGTACGCGAACGGCAATTATTGAACCATCGAGTTTTTCGCACAATTCCCGTGCAGGTGTCGTGGACCGAATGTTGCGATTGAGCACGCTGGCAACCGGGCGCAAGGCGGTCTCGAGGGGGTTCATGGTCAGGGCCTCAGATCCGGTAACCGATATGCAGGGCAACAATACCGCCGGCAAGATTCTGATAGCGACAACGCTCGAACCCGGCTTCTTCCATCATCGACTTCAGGGTCTCCTGGTCAGGGTGCACGCGAATCGATTCAGCCAGGTACTGGTAGCTGTCAGAGTCGCGGGCGACAAGCTTGCCCAGCAAGGGCAGCACCTTGAACGAATACAGATCGTAGGCGGGCTTGAGAGCTTTTGCAGGTTCGGAGAACTCCAGGATCATTGCCTTGCCACCCGGCCTGAGCGTTCTGAACATCGAGCGCAGTGCCGCATCTTTGTCCGTGACGTTGCGTAGTCCAAACGCCATTGTGATGCAGTTAAACGTGGAGTCGGCGAATGGCAGGTTCTGTGCATCGACCTGCGCGATAGACAGGTTTCCTGCTACCCCGGCGTCAACCAGCCGGGTGCGGCCATGCCTGAGCATCGCGGCGTTGATGTCCGCAAGGACCACGTGGCCGTCCGGCCCGACTTTCCCCGCAAACGCGCGTGCGAGATCGCCGGTGCCACCCGCAAGATCGAGGATTACGTCGCCCGGTCGTGCGGCAGCCTGGTTGACAGTATGGCGCTTCCACAAGCGGTGCAGGCCGCCTGACATCAGGTCGTTCATGATGTCGTAGCGACTGGCAACCGAGTCGAAAACGTCCTTCACCAAGCCGGCTTTTTCGTCGGCAGCGACGGACTGGTAGCCGAAGTGCGTTGTGTTGTCTGTGTCCTGCTTGGCCATGCTTTTTATTCTCGTCTGGCAGGCGAGGATACCGGAAATAGGGTGTCAGTCACCCTATTTCCCGCGCCGTCATTTGAAAACTCGTATTTGCCGAAGGAAATAGTGTGACTGACACCCTATTTCACAGGATATACCGGCTCAGGTCCTCGTCTTTCGACAGCTCGGCGAGATGGTCATCGACGTAATCGGCATCAATCGTCAGCTTCGTGCCGCTCTTGTCCGAGGCTTCAAACGAGATAGTCTCGAGCAGCCGCTCCATGACGGTATGCAGCCGGCGGGCACCGATGTTCTCGGTGTTTTCATTGACGTGGAATGCGACTTCCGCGATGCGCCTGACGCCACTTTCGGTGAATTCGAGCGAAACCTCTTCGGTATTGAGCAAGGCACTGTATTGCGTTGTCAGCGAGGCGTCCGGCTCAGTCAGAATGCGAACGAAGTCTTCTGTCGTGAGGGACTTGAGCTCAACGCGGATGGGAAGGCGCCCCTGCAATTCCGGAATCAGGTCCGACGGCTTGGACACATGGAACGCACCGGAAGCAATGAACAGGATGTGGTCCGTCTTGACCATGCCGTACTTGGTGTTGACCGTCGAACCCTCGACGAGGGGCAGCAGATCACGCTGCACGCCTTCGCGCGATACGTCCGCGCCCTGCGTCTCCGTGCGGCGCGCGACTTTGTCGATTTCGTCGAGGAACACGATGCCGTGCTGCTCCACAGCTTCGAGCGCCTGCGATTTGAGCTCTTCCTGGTCGACCATCTTCGCAGCTTCTTCGTCGGTCAGCTGTTTGAAAGCGTCCTTGACCTTGAGTTTGCGAGTCTGCGAGCGATTGCCGCCGAGGTTTTGGAACATGCCCTGCAGTTGGTTGGTCATTTCTTCCATACCCGGGGGCGCCATGATTTCAACACCGACAGGCATCGCCTGGAGCTCGATCTCGATCTCCTTGTTGTCGAGCTTGCCCTCGCGCAGCATCTTGCGAAATTTCTGCCGTGTATCGGAATCAGCAGGTGGCAGCTCCGGCTGACTCGCGAAGCCGACACCCTTCGACGGTGGGGGTAGCAATGCGTCGAGAATGCGCTCCTCGGCCGCATCCTCCGCACGGTACTGGACCTTCGCCATGGCATCTTCGCGAATCATCTTGACGGCCACATCCATGAGATCGCGGATGATGCTGTCGACTTCACGACCGACATAGCCGACTTCGGTGAACTTGGTGGCTTCCACCTTGATGAATGGCGCCTTGGCGAGGCGTGCCAGCCGGCGCGAAATCTCGGTCTTGCCAACGCCGGTTGGCCCGATCATCAAAATATTCTTCGGCGTGATTTCTCCACGCAACGGCTCTTCGATCTGTACGCGGCGCCAGCGATTACGCAAGGCGATCGCCACAGCGCGCTTGGCCTCGTCCTGGCCAATGATGTGCTTGTCCAGCTCCTGGACAATCTCTCGGGGGGTCATTTGGGACATAGTTGAATCGCGCGCTGGGGCGCGCTCCTGCAGTTTTCGGTCAGAGTTCTTCGATGATCACGTTATGGTTCGTGTAAACGCAGATGTCGCCGGCGATATTCAGCGCTTTCTCGACGATGTCGCGTGCCTCGAGGTCCGTGTTGTTCAGAAGTGCGAGGGCGGCCGCCTGGGCAAAAGGCCCGCCCGAGCCAATGGCCATCAGGTCGTTCTCGGGCTCGATGACATCGCCATTGCCCGAAATAATGAAAGAATTTTGATTGTCAGCCACGCAGAGCAGCGCTTCCAGGCGACGCAAGCGCCGGTCCGTACGCCAGTCCTTGGCAAGTTCGATCGCAGCGCGTGTCAGGTTGCCATATTGCTCGAGCTTCGCTTCGAAAAGCTCGAAAAGCGTAAAGGCATCGGCCGTACCGCCGGCAAATCCGGCAATGACGTGGCCTCCTGCCAGCGGCCGGACCTTGCGGGCATTGCCCTTCATGACCGTATTGCCGAAGCTGACCTGGCCGTCACCGGCAATGGCGACCTTGCCATTGCGACGGACCGAGACAATGGTCGTCCCTCTGAATTGTTCCATTGCTTTTTCCTGACTGGTTGCGCGGCCAGAAGCCGCTCCTACGTATCGCTTTTCTTGCGAGCGCGTGGGTGGGTTTGGTCGTAGATTTGGGCAAGATGCTGGAAATCAAGGTGCGTGTATACCTGCGTAGTGGAGATGTTGGCATGCCCGAGCAACTCCTGCACACCGCGCAGATCATGACTTGATTCCAGCACATGGGTGGCAAATGAGTGTCGGAACAGGTGCGGATAGACATTGGCGTCAATGCCTTGCCGCTTGGCCCAATGTTTGACGCGGGCCTGCACCGAGCGTGTACTGATGCGTGTACCACGATTGCTGACGAAGATGGCTTTTTCATCCGCATTGGCCAGGTCGCCGCGCGTGATGCTCCATTGTCGCAGGGCCTTTAGCGCGTGGCGCCCGACCGGCACGATACGGTCCTTGTTGCCCTTGCCCGTGACACGCACGGTTGCGTCATGCATGTCCACATCGCCGATATTGAGGTCAGTAAGTTCTGCAAGGCGCAGGCCCGACGAGTACAAGAGTTCAAGAATCGCCCGGTCCCTGTCGACGATGGCACCATCGCCCGGTATGTCGAGCAGCCTGGCCATCCGGTCGGCATCGAGATTACCGGGCAGGCGCTTTTTCCCCTTGGGTGCCGAAACAGACGTTATCGGGTTCTTCTTAACCTCTTTTTCCCGGATCAGGTAGCGAAAGAACGTGCGCGACGCCGACAAACGGCGCTGAATGCTTCTCGCACTGAGCCCCTTTCGAAAACACGATGCCGAGTATGCCCGTACGTGCTCGCTGTCCAGGTCGTTCCAGCCGGCGACGCCTGACTTTTCGCACCAGGCGGCGAGGGTTTCGAGGTCGCGTCGGTAATTCTTGCAGGTCAGCGGCGAAAGTCGGCGCTCAAACTCGAGGTGCCGGACAAAGCGTTCAATCCAGCCAGCGTCATCCATGGAGGTGTCTCTAGAAACGCTTGAGCGATCCCGCCACAAGGTCGCCCAGCCGCGTCAGGAAATCGATGCTCATGCCGGGGTGGAAGCGGTCGCTGTCCACGCTGCCGACGGCGAGAAAGCCAATCTCGGCATTTTCGCCGAGGGGCACCAGGGCAGCGGATCCGATGTCTTCCGCATCATTTTTGAACAGGAACTCACGCTGTGAATCGCGGATCTTGCCGCAGCGCGCACTCGTGCCATCGAGAAAAGTTCTGAACGGCTTGAGCGCTTCGTCGTCTTTCCTGACGACGCGGAAGAATCGCCCGGCCTTGATGTCCTCAAACGCATCCGGCGAACCGAATAGTACGAGTACGGCATGGTCCGCGCCGAACCCGGAACGCATTGCCTCTTCGATGGCGGCAATGGTCTTGTGCAGATCCGTCGTGGCGAGCAATTGGAGCGTCAGTTCATGAATCTTGGCGGCCAGGATGTCATTGGCCCGGGCAACCTCGATGAGCTCTCTCAACTGGCGCTCGAGTTTCAAGTCTTTCTGGCGCAGGACAGAGACCTGCCGTTCGACAAGCGAAACAGCGCCGCCGCTGGCGTGGGGCAGGTTCAGGGAACTGAGCAGCGTTGAATGGCGCTCGAAGAAGTCAGGATGCGCCGCGAGGTAATCGTGGATGGCCTGTTCCGACAATTCTTCTTCGATGAATTTCGTTTTGGGCTGTGTGCTCATAAGTCCATGATTCCTTCAGAAATAAACTCTGCGTTCCCCGTGAGCCAGACCGGCTCCGCATCACCGCGCCAGCTTACCACGACTTGGCCGCCGGGCAGCTTTACGTTTACGGTGTCATCGAGCAGCCCGAGGGCCTGGCCCGAGACCACGGCAGCACAGGCACCTGTGCCGCAAGCTTCGGTTTCACCCACACCACGCTCGAAAACACGAAGATCCATGTTTCCCCGGTCCCGAATGCGGGCGAATCCCACGTTTACTCGCTGTGGGAATCGCTCGTGGTGTTCGATGAGAGGTCCGAGTTCGTCAACCGGGGCCTCCGCAACATCGGTTACGTGCAAAACGCAGTGAGGATTGCCCATCGACACCACGCAAACCTCGAATTGTCTGCCTGCGACGTCGAGTACGTAGCGATCGGCCTGCTCTTCGGCCGCGAAAGGAATCTTTACTGGATCGAATTCAGGATTTCCCATACTGACCGACACCAGTCCATCGTCATCGACGCGTGCTTCGACCGGGCCGGCCGGGCTTTGCAGAGTAAATGCCTGGGCATGGCCGCTTTCATTGGCCAATACACTGGCGACACAGCGTACGCCGTTGCCGCATTGTTCGACCTCGGTACCGTCCGCATTGAAGATCCTGTAACGCGCAGCAAAAGCCGGGCTGGCGGAAGCGGTGACCCACATCAGTTGATCAAACCCCGGGCCGACAGATTCATCGCCAAGCTCGCGGAGCTTCGCGGGAGACGGAATTGATGCGTTACCTTCGCGTTGATCGACGACGAGAATCTTGTTACCCGTGCCGTGCATTTTTGTATAAGCAATCTTCATGGACTTTTTCGGTTAGCGTCTGTAGTTTACATAAACCAGTATTTATCGAGCGATAACCAATCTAACAACATTGCCCTTGGAGAGCGTCATGCGGCACATAATGGTTATGAATGCGAAGGGTGGTTGCGGCAAGAGCACCCTCGCTACAAACATAGCATCCTACTTTGCAAATGACGGCGCGACCGTTGCGTTGGCCGACTACGACCCCCAGCGTTCGAGCCTCGACTGGCTCGACCGTCGCCCTGGCGACCGACCTGAAATCATCGGTGTTGCGGGATTCGATGGCGGCTTGCGGCACGCACCGCGTAATGCCGACTTCATCATAATCGACGCGCCGGCCCGGTCGCACGGCGCGGAATTGACGGAGCTCGTCAAACACGCCGAGACCATCGTCGTTCCAGTGTTGCCGTCGACGATCGACATGCAGGCTACGACCACGTTCCTGGACGAACTCCGCAGCGTCCACAAAATTTCCAGTAAGAAGGCAAAATTTGGCCTTGTGGCGAATCGGGTGCGCGACAATACGCTGATCTTCGACGATCTCGATGAGTATCTGACGAAGGCCAGGGCCCCTTACGTCGCAGCATTGCGCGAAGCACAGAACTATGTGCGCGCATACACACGCGGCCTCGGCATCTTCGAGTTGCCGGAATACCTGGCCTGGCCCGATTGGGACGAGTGGGAACCGCTGACAGCCTGGCTGCGCAGCAAGCGTTCACAACCGTAATAAGACCAAGGGCACGCGCTTTCGCTTGTGATGGCCACAGGCCGCCTCGCGGCCTGGCCGCCGCTGCGGTCGTTTAGGAAAGTGAATCCCGGATTCCCTGTTCCGGCGTGCGCGGCGTGACACCAAGCACGCCTCGCATCTTTGTCGCGTCCACGATGCGCGATGCCGATAGGAATGCGAGGCGCATCGGCGAAAACACCTTCTGTGCCTCTGCCCAGCTGATCGTGTGGGGTGCCCGCAATCCCGCCTGCCGCGCGACTTCTTTGGCAAATTGCGTGGCAGTGCGGTGATCGCCGTCGCCGACGTTGTAGATGCCGGCGGGCGCCTCCTCGGATAACGCAGCCAGGCAACAGGTTGCAAGATCGTCAACATGAATACGGTTGCCCGGATGGGCATCGGCTTCATGGAGATACGCATCTCCCGCCTCCAGGCGGTCGATACCAAGACGCCCGGGCCCGTATATGCCCGGCGATCGCAGGACGATAAGCTGACAGCCACTTTCCGCAGCCCACTCATCGAGCAGTCTTTCTGCCGCAACACGCGGTTTCGACATTCGGCCGCTTGGGTTGACAGGGGACTCTTCCGTCACGACAGCGCCTTTGCAGTCGCCATAGACACCTGTCGTGCTGATATAGACGAAACGCACGGGTGCTGGGACGAGGAGGCCGAGAAAGCGGCGCAACCTGTCGTCGGCCCCTCCACCCGGCGGGCAGGTGTACAGAACCCGATAACGGCCGGGCAATTCGAGGGGTAGCGTTTCGAGTGTATCGAAGTCGACCAGGTGGCAGGTCCTGGTGGTCTTCATGGGCGACCGGCTCAGACCGACGGCGGCATCAGCGGGCAGTCGCTCGAGTACCCGAAGACCGGTGTAACCGGCCCCGGCTACTATCGTAAACATACGTCGGTGAGCACGGCTTACTCGGATTCGATGTGAGGAATGGCGGGCAACGGCTTCGCGGCAACCATCCCAAGACCGTCTTTGTATGCGTCGGCGGCGGCATCGGCTTCGCCCATCTGCGCGAGAAGGTTGCCATACTCCTGGTATGCCTCGGGCGTTGGCCGCATTGTGATCACCGTTTCGAGATAGCTGCGCGCTTTGCCCCAGAGTTCGTTTCGCAGACAGAGGCGGGCCGCGGCAAGCAGCAGGTCCGGGTCTTCGCTGTGGTTCTTGAGCCAGCCTTCGGCGCGCTTCAGTTGTTTCGTTGTGTCGGTAGCCTCGACGAGGCCAAACAGGCGAACCAATGGGCCGCGCCATTCGGAACGGAGTGCGGCAGCCAGTTCCTTCTCCGCGCGGTCGTGCAAACCAAGCCGCACCAGGCCCTCATAGTAAGCGGTAAGCAGCGTCAAATCGGACCGGAGTTTGCGCGCGACAGCTTTCCACGCCTGATCGAGAACCTCGACATCGGCGGCCGTATCGAGGGCCTGCTGGTGAATACGAATCGTCCACTTGTCGAGCGTTTCGGGCTTGACCTGTGTGTTCTTGCGTAACCGCGGCAGTAAATCAGCAAGTGATGCCCAGTCTTCGAGTTTGAAGTACAGGCGACCCATCAGGGCCAGCGCATGGGCATGGTCTTTTGAATCCTCCTCGAGGCGCCGCAGCGTCGCCAGTGCCTGTTCACTCTGGCCGCGATCGAGCTGGAACTCGGCCTGCGTCAAAAGAATGGCATTGGCCGCTTCGGGCGTTTCCTTGTAAGCAAGGCGTAACCACTCATCGCGCCGATTATCCTGGCCCTGCAAATGGGCTGCGCGCGCCGCCTGCAGATAGTTGAATAATGGTGAGTCACTGGTGCTTGCCGCGCGGCCGAGCATTTTCTCGCCCCGCGCTAAATTGCCCTCGGCGACGGCGATCATGCCTTTGGTCAATTTCTTGCCTGAGCGAGCGGAGCGGTAGCGGCCCGCCGCCTCCCCGAGGCGCCGCGGCGCGACAATAAGCTTGCGAATCAGCCAGACGGCCAGCACCAGGGCAACAGCGAGGCCGGCGAGCACGGGTACGGACATCTCAATGACGTAGCCGCGGAAATTAATTACGACATAGCCGGGGTCGGCCAGCAGGAAATGCGCGCCGAAAGCGCTGATGAACAGGACAACGACAACGATGATGCCAAATTTCACTGCGCGCTCTCGCTCAAAGTCCGGAACTGCCGCAGCAGGCGCAGCGACTCTGAAATATCCGGGACGTCGGTTGAAAATACGTGGCCGCGAATTTCCGCGATAGTCGCCAACGCGCCAACGACCTGTGTACTGCCTGCATCAAAATAGTCGTTCAGCAGCGCACTGGTGTCGTCGAGCGATTGCTCGAAAATCGCCTGTTCGCCGCGCAGCAATGCGAGACGTGCCGACTGCAACTGCAGGGCGATGTTGTTGCGCAGGAAATATTCGGCATCGGGCGACATTTGAACGAGTTTGGCTCGCTCCGGTGGTGTGACCTTGACGAGCCCCGACATGGCGTTCTTGACCGAGGCCCAGGCGCGGCCCGGGCCGCTGAGCTCAGAGTCAACGCCGGTCGTAGCGTCGTCAGATTCTGCGGCCGCGGCCAGTGGCAGCGAGTCGACCACGCGAGCGAGGCTGGCGAGGGTCAGCGTCGCGCCTTCGATGTCCGGCTTTTCCATGACGTCGAGCGCGGCGAGTTCGTCAGAGATGGCGCGGCGCACGCCGGTCAGCGCCGGGTTGGCGAGTTGCACGATGCGCTCGTCCGCCATCTTGAGCGCGAGGGCTGCGAGATGAGGATTGTTCGCCAGCTGTAGCTGGGCGTTCGCGATCTGCATGTAGTACTCGGATTCGGCCAGAATCCACGCGTCACGTGCGCCTTCGGAAACGCCGGCGAGGGACGCAACCGAGCCTTCAAGTGTTGACATGCGGGCAGGCAGAGAGCTCAGCAGGCGAACGCGTTCGTCGAGTTCCTGCCGAAGCGCGCTCAGTTTTGTCTCGATGTCCGGGTCGCCGGCGTCCAGCGTCGCAATTTCTGCCTTGAGCTCGGCCAGCGACTCGTCTGACGACGCAATGCGGTTTTCCAGCCTGGCATAGTTGTCACTGGCGCTGGTGTCACGCCCACTGAGCCAGCCCTGCCATGCTGTGTAGCCGGCTGCAGCAAATGCGATGATGGAGAGCAGGAATGCCAGCCAGGCGACGGAATTGCCGGAACGCTCGCGCCGGGGCTTCTCCGCGGCCGTCTCGTCCGCGACGGCCTCATCGGCCACCGGTTCTTCAGCGACAGGCTCTTCAACCACAGGTTCTTCAGCCACTGGATCATCCACAGGCGTTGTCTCCTCATCGGCGGCGAGAGGGTCCTGCTCTTTGTCTTTGTCGCTCATGGTGCAATCCCGGAATCGGTACTTTG
>Ga0316191_10002449_pt1 | contig 13488 bp, 11 predicted proteins | sample Eddworburr2cm_MG_FD_204928 | JGI IMG/M metagenome (GOLD analysis project Ga0316191, IMG submission 204928) | Coastal sediment microbial communities from Maine, United States - Eddy worm burrow 2 cm | ecosystem: Environmental > Aquatic > Marine > Coastal > Sediment | place: USA: Maine...
CCGCTTCTGCTCGAAGTACGCAGCGCTGCCGTCATCCGCCCACCACGGGTCTTTGGGCGCGTTACCGATCCAATCCGGGTCGGACATGATCAATTCCAACGTGGGATTCTCTTGCGCAAACGCTGAGGCCGCCAGTAGCAGAGCAACCAGGCAAGTGGCGAGTGCTTTGGTCAATGGTCTGTCTCCTGAACACAGCAGGTCCACGGCAGGGACCCGACAGAAAGGTCGATTATACGGTGAACGCTTTGAGCATGCCTCCGGCATCCCCGGCCCGGACCGCTGGCCAGCCGAAACCCAAAGGCGTAGAATGCGCCCCCACCCAGCGCCGGTCACCGCCGCAATGCCCCTGCTCCGCCTCGACAACGTTTCACTGCACTACGGACCCCTGGTCCTGCTGGACGCCATTGACCTGAGCGTCTCGCGCGGCCGCAAAATCGGCCTGCTCGGCCGCAACGGGGCGGGCAAGACCACGCTGCTTAAAGTACTGGCCGGAGACATCGCTCCGGACAGCGGCGAGCGTTGGCTGCGGCCGGGCACCCGCATCGCCTGGCTACGCCAGGCGCTACCGGAGGCCGATACGCAATCCGTGTACGATGTAGTCGCCTCGGGCCTCGAGGAAACCGGCCGGCTGCTCGCCGAATACCACCACCTGGTGCAGGCAGGTGAGCAGGTCGACATGGCCGCCCTGACCCGCGTCCAGGACAAGCTCGAGGCGCTCGATGGCTGGCAATTGCAGCAACGGGTCGAAGCCACGATCAGTCAGCTGGGGCTGCCCGGCGACGCTCCCATGTCTGAACTGTCCGGTGGCTGGCGGCGGCGCGTGGCATTGGCCCGCGCACTGGTCAGCGCACCGGACATCCTGCTGCTCGACGAACCCACCAACCACCTCGACATCCCAGCGATCCGCTGGTTGGAGGAACAGCTGCGGAGCTTTCAGGGTGCACTGCTCCTGATCACCCACGACCGCCGTTTTCTGCAAAACGTGGCCAACTGGATGGCCGAGCTCGACCGCGGCCACCTGACGCTGTGGCAGGGGGACTACCAGGGCTTCCTGCGCCACCGCGAACAGCAACTGGCCGCCGAGGAGCGCGCCAACGAACTGTTCGACAGGAAACTCGCGCAGGAAGAAGTCTGGATTCGCCAGGGCATCAAGGCCAGGCGGACCCGCAACGAGGGACGCGTGCGGGCGCTCGAAGCGATGCGCCAGGAACGCAGCCAACGGCGGGAACGCGGCGGCACGGCGGACTTCGCCGTGGACGACGCCGGCCGCTCAGGCAAAATCGTGGCCGAACTCGAGCAGGTCAGCCACGGATTCGACGGCAAGCAGGTCATCCGGGATTTCTCCCTGTTGATTCGCCGCGGCGACCGCATCGGCATCGTCGGCGCCAACGGTGCGGGCAAGTCGACGCTGGTGAAGATTCTGCTGGGCGAACTGCAACCCGTTGCCGGCCACGTGCGCCTGGGCAGCAAGCTGGAAATCGCCTATTCCGACCAGCTGCGGGGCCACCTCGATCCCGAGAAAAACCTGATCGACAATGTCTGTGGCGGCCAGGAGTTCATCGACATCGGTGGCCGCCGCCGCCACGCAATATCCTACCTGGGTGACTTCCTGTTCAGCCCGGACCGGGCGCGAATGCCGGTCAAGGCCCTGTCGGGCGGCGAGCAGAACCGTGCGGTACTCGCCAAGCTGTTCAGCAAGCCGGCCAACCTGCTGGTGCTGGACGAACCGACCAACGACCTGGACATCGAAACCCTCGAATTGCTCGAAGAAATCCTGCTCACCTTCGAGGGGACCGTACTGCTGGTCAGCCATGATCGGGATTTCATGGACAACGTGGTCACCAGCCTGCTGGTACTCGACGGGCACGGCGGTATCAGCGAGCACGTGGGAGGCTACAGCGATTGGGAGGCACGCGGCGGCCGCTTGTCCGAGGCGCAGCCGTTCGCAGAGCCCGAGTCTATCTTCCCAACACAGCCGGCGCCGGCAAAACAACGGCCAAGCCCGCAGCAGAAACGCAAATTGTCCTACAAAGAACAAACAGAACTGGACAAACTGCCGGAGCGACTCGAATCGCTCGAAAAGCAACAGGCGGAACTCGAAGCCCAGCTGGCCAAACCCGGCTTTTACGAGTCAACGCAGGATGAAATCCAGCGCGTAACGCAACGGCTGGCGGAGGTTCATTCCCAATTGGAAGAATGCTACCAACGCTGGGGCGAACTCGAGGCCGGCGTCGACTGAAACAGGCTAGCCCCGAGCCAGCCACAAGGTGTGTCGTGCCCCCTTGTTGCCGTGTGCGTACACCGTGACTTCTTCAACCTCCAGGCCACAACAGCGCAGTGCATCGCGAAAGTCCCCGTCGGGGCCGGCTGACCAGTAGGCCAGCACCCCTCCGGGCCGCAAGGCCTGCTGTGCCGCCGTGATGCCGGCCAGAGAGTAAAGCCAGTCATTACTGTCCCGGGTCAGGCCTTCCGGCCCGTTATCCACGTCCAGCGCGATGACGTCAAAATGCTGCGGACTGCGGCGCAGCAGCTTCGCCACGTCACCGATGTAAACTCGGGTCCGCGGGTCATCCAGCGGTCGTCCGCTGCACTCACCGAGCGGCCCGCGATTCCACTCCACCACCTCGGGAATCAACTCTGCCACGGTGACCTCGGCCTGTGACCCAACCGCCGCGAGGGCAGCCGCCAGCGTGAAACCCATACCGAGTCCGCCGATCAGAACGCGGGCGTTGTCGGCCCGCTTCAGCCGCTTGCAGGGCAACGCGCCCAAGGCGTCCTCCGAGCCATGCTTGCGGGTATTCATCAACTCTTGCCCGCCACCCGGTTTGCCGATCAGCTTGATGGAAAAATCGTCCTTGCCCCGGTACAGGGCAAGTGTTTGTTCGGTGCCCGGAATGGGCGCTTCGCCGAGCAGGGTCCAGTGGCGCATGACAGGTCCAACGTGGAAAGCGCCCTTTATAGGCTGAGACCGGCGGCGACGCAAGCGAGCAAAACGTGGGCAGGATGAGGCGGTGTCGCCTATAGTCAGAACTATGCAGCCCAAGACACCCAAAAAACCCAAGAAACCCGCGACACCTGCTCAACTCGGCAAGCGCCTCCTGACGGCACGAAGCGATGCGCCGGACTTCCGGGACTTCATGTATCAACCCGCATTGATCGCTCTTCGGCCAAAGATACCGGTACCCGCTTCGCTCAACATCCGCGACCAGGGCAACTCGCGAGCCTGCACGGGCTTCGCCCTGGCAGCCGTAATCGATTCTCTGCTCACGCATAACCTCGGCACAAGCGACAGCGCGGTCAGTGCGCGCATGCTGTACGAAATGGCCCTGCGCTATGACGAATGGGCTGGCGAGGAAGACGCGGGCTCGAGCTGTCGCGGCGCCATCAAGGGCTGGTACAACATGGGCGTGTGCCGGGAGGCTTTGTACCCCTTCGATCGCAAGCAAAACCAGGGCTGGACGATCGACGCCGCCAAGGATGCACGCAGCTGCACGGTCGGCGCGTACTATCGCCTCGGGAGCCGCATCTCGGACTACCACGCAGCCATCAACGAAGTGGGCGCCATCCTGTGTTCGGCAAGCGTGCACAGCGGCTGGAAAAAAACAGACCGGGAGACCGGTCGCATAAACCTCGATCATGGCGCCCTGGGTGGCCATGCCTTCGCAATTGTCGGCTACGACAGCGACGGATTCTGGATACAAAACTCGTGGGGGCCAGCATGGGGGCAAGGGGGCACGGCGCTGTGGACCTATGAAGACTGGACACTCAACGTCCGGGACGCCTGGGTTTTCCAGCTGGCGCTGCCCACGCCGCAGATCTGGCACCTGCCGACACGAACCAGCGCAACAACGGGCAAGAGCGGCAAGGCCGCCAACCCGGCGCGAACGGAAATCGCGGGACACTTCGTGCACATTGACGATGGGCGGTTCCATGACAAAGGGCGCTACTGGAGCACCCTCGACGACGTCAAGCTCACCGCCAACCACCTGGCGAACTCGGACAAATACGACCACTTGCTGCTCTACGCGCACGGCGGCCTGAACACCCCGGAGGATTCGGGCCGCCGGATCGCGGCCATGAAAGAGACATTCAAGGCCAACCGCATCTATCCGTATCACCTGATGTACGACACCGGCCTCCTCGAAGAACTCAAGGACGTCATCATCGGTCGGCGCGAACAGGCGGACGATCGCGCCGCCGGGCTGACCGACTGGATCGACCGGGTGATCGAGAAACTGACCCGGGTGCCGGGCCGGGCATTATGGCGGGAAATGAAGGCAGGCGCCGAGCTGCCATTCAGGGACGGCAAGGCCGGGACGCAGACCCTGCAGGCCTTTGTCGACGCCTTCCAGGCGTCCGGCAAGCCCAAGAAGATCCACGTCGTGGGGCACAGCACCGGGATGATCCTGCTGGCGCACTTGCTGCAGCGTTGGTCGGTCATTGCGCCCACTCACGCCATTCGCACCGCCAGCCTGATGGCGCCGGCCGGGCTGGTTGACCTGTTCACGGATCAGATACAGCCGTTCCTAAAGGCGCCCTACCCGGACTTCCGCATTTCGGAGATGACCATTTACAACCTGACCGACGAGCTGGAACAGGATGACCAGGTCACCCTGGCCTATAACAAATCCCTGCTGTATCTCGTTTCACACGCCTTCGAAGAGCAGACACCCGCCGAAATTCTCGGCATGGAAATGTACAGCGAAAAGGTGGGTCGCCGGAAGTTGCCTCGGCTTACCGTTCGCTACTCGAAGGGTGACGTGCCCGGGGCGCGGGTGACGGCAAGCGCGTCGCATGGCGGCTTCGACAACGACCCTTTGACGATGAACCACATACTGCGGCGGGTCTTGCGTTCCGTGGATCAAGCGCCAGCCAGGATCTTCAGCCGGGAGAGCCTGGCCTATTGAAAACGAGCGGTGGCTTGTGCTGCGGCCGGCCGCTCGGTCATTGACACCGGCTACGCCCCAAGCTATCTAGGGTTATTCAGCAAACCGGAGCCGCCATGAACGTCACCCTTGCTTGCACCCAGATGGCATGCAGCTGGAATCTTAGCGAGAACCTGGAGCGCGCCGAGCGCCTGGTAGCGCAGGCTGCCGACCAGGGTGCACAGGTCGTGCTGCTGCAGGAACTGTTCGCCACACCCTATTTTTGCATCGACTCGCAGGACAGGCATTTCGAGCTGGCCCAGCCACTGCGGGACAATCCTCTCATCGATCGTTTCCGCGCGCTGGCGCGCGAGCGTGAGTTGGTCTTGCCTGTTTCGTTTTTCGAGCGCGCCGGCCCCACCTATTACAACACCGTGGCGATCGTCGACGCGGATGGCGCAATCGTTGGACACTACCGCAAGAGCCACATCCCGCAATTTCCCGCCTACGAAGAAAAATACTATTTCAGCCCGGGAAACACGGGCTTCCTGGCGACCGATACGCGCTATGGCCGCATCGGTGTGGCGATCTGCTGGGACCAGTGGTTTCCGGAGGCGGCCCGCGCCATGGCGCTGGCCGGAGCCGAGATCCTGCTCTACCCGACCGCCATCGGCAGCGAGGTGTTCCAGCCGGACCTGGACAGCCGCGACCACTGGCAGAATGTCATGCGCGGCCACTCGGCGGCCAATGTCATGCCGGTCGTCGCCTCCAACCGCATCGGCAGGGAAAGCAGCGGCGATCTCGAAATGGAGTTCTACGGATCGTCGTTCATCACCGACCATCTGGGTAACCTGGTGGTCACCGCGGACCGTGAGTCAGAAGCTGTGTTGACCACAACCGTGGATTTGGAGGCTATCCGCGAATACCGGCGCGCCTGGGGTGTATTCCGGGATCGCAGGCCGGATCTCTACGGTGCTTTGCTGACACTGGACGGCGCACACCCTGCCCCGGGTTCCCGTTGACTGCATGACACTGCTGCGCCGCTTCGGCATCTACTCGATCATCGGCACCATCAGCCTGATGCCGCTGCTGGTGTTGCCGGCCATGATTGGCACGTTGGTCGACGAAACCACCCTGAGCGAGGCCCAGGCAGGCTGGTCGGCATCCGTCAACTTCTTCGGCGGTGCGGCGGCGGCTTTGCTGATGGCGCTGCGCATGCACCGGTTGGACCTGCGGCGCGTAGCCGTCCTGGCTTTCGCATTAGCCGCCCTGGGTGACCTCGCTTCCGCATTTTCGACGGGCCACGCGTCACTCTTTCTGCCAGTCCGCCTGGTGACAGGGATCGGCGCAGGCGCCGCCTATACCGTCGTCGTTGCCGCATTTGCACGACTGCCGGACGTCGATCGTGGCTACGGCCTGTTCGTCACCCTGCAGTTCGTTGTCAGCGGCATCGGCCTCTACCTGCTCCCGGTGTACTCCACGGCGCTCGGGGTCGAAGGCATGTTCCTGTCGATTGCCGCCCTCGAAATCGCCGCCCTCGCGTTGACCGCTCACCTGCCGGGCCGGGCCATTGACCCATCGAATTTCCACGGAGTGCCGTCCGAACTGCACGTATTGCTGGCCGGGGCGACTTTGCTGGGCGCCCTTGGCTTTGCGATTTTTGAGGCCGCCAACACGGCTCAGTTCACTTACCTGGAGCGGCTCGGCGTATCACTGACACTAAGCGAGCAGCAGATCGGCTCGGCCCTGTTGATCGCGTCGCTGGCCGGCATACCGGGCGCCTTCGCCATCGTTCTGCTGGGCAGCCGCCTGGGCCGCATGGCGCCGCTGACCGCAGGGGTCGGCCTCAGTATCTGCGGGCTGCTTGCCCTGATGACGGGCGAGTCGTTCGCAAGTTACTTGCTGGGCGCCTCGCTGATCGGGTTCTCATGGGCCTTTTGCCTGCCCTACATCCAGGGCCTGCTGGCCAGCCTGGATCCGCATGGCAGCGCGGTCGCCGCCGGCTCGGCTTCGTCAACCATCGGCGGCTCCATCGGGCCGGGGGTGGCTGCCCTGGCACTCGGTGGTGGGTCGTATACCCGTGTACTGGGGCTTTCCATGTGCCTGCTGCTGATGGCGCTGGGAAGTTTCTGGCTGGCCAGCCGCAAGATGATTACCGATTGACCCTTTGAATGGAGACCGATCGATGACTGATCCATGCCATCTCGAAGACCCCCGCGCCATGGGGTTTTTCATGCCCGCCGAGTGGGCCCGGCACAGCTGTTGCTGGATGGCCTGGCCTTGCCGCGCCGGCCTGTGGAACGACCCGGCCGCGGTTGCCCGGGAATATGCCGCTGTCGCCAACGCCATTGCCCGCTTCGAACCGGTGAAGATGCTGGCGCCGCCTGGCAAACAGAACGAAGCGCGCGCCTTGCTGGACAACAACGTCACCGTCATCGAAATGCCCATCGACGATTCCTGGACGCGGGACTCTGGCCCCAACTTCCTGATTAACGCGGACAATGAACTGGCTGGATCGACCTGGACCTTCAACGCCTGGGGTGGCAAGTACGATCCGTATGACCAGGACGCCCGCATGGGATCACGCATTCTGCGCCTGGCGGGGGCCCGGGAATTTGCCTCACCCCTGGTGGCCGAGGGAGGCGGCGTGTCGGTGGATGGCGAGGGCACGGTGATCACGACCGAATCCTGCTTTCCAAACCCCAACCGGAACCCAGGCCTGACCCGATCCGAGATCGAGTCCGAGCTGGGCCGCACGCTGGGAGCGGAAAAAGTCATCTGGCTACCCGGCGACCCCGAGGAGACCGAGACGGACGGCCACGTCGATGGCATCGCCGCATTCATCGAACCCGGCCGAGTCCTGCTCGAAATTTGTCCTGACCCAAACCTTTCGCATTACACCGTGGGCCAGCGCAATCTCGCCGCCCTGCGCGGGCAAACGGACGCCCGCGGCCGGCGACTGGAAATCGAAATCATCCACGAAGGTCATTACCATCCCGAACTCTGGGACCGGGAGTGCAGGTCCTACGTGAATTCCTATGTGGCCAACGGCGCTGTTATCGTTCCGGGATACGGAGAGGAGCGCGACGCCGCCGCGGTGGAGACGTACAAAAGACTCTACCCGGAGCGAATCGTGGTGCAGGTACAGATCGGCAACATCGCTCTGGGCGGCGGCGGCATCCACTGCATCACGCAGCAGCAACCCGCGCTTGCGCAGCAAATACAAGGCAATTAGAGCACTTTTTTGCTATTATTGACTCCCGCCTTGGTTATGAGCCGGGGCTTGGGTTGCAGTGATAGGGGTCACCAACCAGGTATGAAGGGGAGATTCAACATGCGGGACACAGTCAAGTTTCCGGTTCTTCCGGGGCTTTCAGTCATCGATTTTTCCTGCACTTCGGAAGTTCGCACCTTGGTCCAGGAGCGCCGCCAGCACATGTTTGGCGTGCGGGGCAATGGCTACATCGACGAGTACATGGACGCCATTGCAGACCTGTTTGCGGGTCGAGATCCTGATTACCAGGCGATGGACACCGCCTACCACGACATCACGCATACGATGCAGGCCACCCTGTGCCTGGTCGAGTTGCTCCACCACAGGCACTTCGCGGACGCGACGCCGACGGTCAGCCCCCAAGATTTCAAGCGCGCCGTTATCGCCATCCTCTTTCATGACATCGGTTACCTGAAGCTGGTGGGCGACAACCAGGGCAGCGGGGCGAAGTATACCCACGTGCATGAAAAACGCTCCTGTACCCTGGTGCGGAAGTACCTCGAACAACGGGGTTGGTCGGATGATGACATCGTCTTCATCGAGAACCTCATCAGCGCCACCGGCCCGCTCGCCGACTTGACGAAAATAGCATTTCGCTCGGAAGTGGAGCGCCTGCTGGGACAGGCCGTGTGCACGGCCGACTACATCGGGCAGATGAGCGATCCGGGCTATCCCGACAAGCTCGAGGTCCTGTTCAGCGAATTTGAAGAAAGCTACAGCTACCAGAAGCTACCCCGGAGCGAATGGCCCTTTACCAGCTACGAGTCCCTGCTGCGCAGCACCCCGGACTTCTGGGGCAAATTTGTGCAATACAAGATGACGGTTGAATGCGGCGGCGTATGGGATTACCTCGAACACCCGGTTACCGGCGAGAACCCGCATATGGAATCCATCGCGGACAACCTGGCAACCATCCGCCAGCGAATCTCCAGTCTCGATAACCAAAGCCACGAGAGGGTGCGCAAGGTCGCGACCGCTGGATCCTGATTCCTCGCAGCTTTGCCTGGCGCCGGGTCCCGAGACGCCCTAGCGCAGAGCCGCCAGGCACTCGATCTCGACCCGCGCACCGAGCGCCAGGCCGCTGCTGCCCAACGCACTGCGCGCCGGTGGGTCGGTCGGAAAGTAAGTCACGTAAACCTCGTTCATGGCGCCCCACTCGCCAATGTCGGCCAGAAAGACGGTGCACTTGACGACCTCGTCCAGGGCGGAGCCGTATTTCTCCAGGCTGCTCTTGATGTTCTCGAGCGTCTGCCGAGTTTCGCCGGCAATCCCGCCCTCGGCCAGCTGCGAAGTCCCCGGAATATTGCCGATTTTGCCCGACAGGTAGAGCATGTCGCCAACCCTGACCGCATCCGAAAACGGCAGTTGCATCTCCGGGTTTGCACTGTAGTGCTCAACCTGCAGGCCCCCGGCCGCTGCGCTTCCCGACCCCACCAGGCCCAGCAGGGCCAGGCAATAAATCAATACTCTTAATCCTTTCATTTCTCGCTCCTCTTCATCGAGTCAAATTTCGCCACGCCGGGCAAACTCCGCGATGTGTTCAGCGGCCCGGAAGGCCAGTGCCTGGATGGTCATGGTGGGCTGCCCACGGCCCGAGGTGACCATGCTGGAACCGTCGCAGATGAACAGGTTCGGCACTTCGTTGCTGCGGTGAAATGGATCGACCACGGATGTGGCCGGATCGGAGCCCATGCGACAGGTCCCCAACAGGTGGGCGAACACGGTTTCCGAAACAATCGGATCGCGCCAGATGGTTTTGGCCTCGGCGGCTTCCAGGATCTCTACCGCCCGGTCCTGCATGAATCGAATCATGGCCAGGTCGTTTTCGTTGTCCTGGTAGGTGACTCTCATGGCTGGGCGCCCGGCGGCGTCTTTCAAATCCGGATCCAGCGTGATGTTGTTGGATTCCTGCGCCAGGGTCGTGCAGCTGGTCAGCACGGCCATCCGGCGCGTGAAGGTGTGCCGCAGCAGGTCCTTGTGCTGCTTGCCCCAGCGCGGGGAGCCGGGCGGCAATCCGTTCTCGGCGAACAACACCGGCGTCGCCTGGATAAAGGCCCGGGCATCGATGCCACCGCCGCCGTAAAAGCCCCGCCGCGGATCGTTCTCGTAAAAGTCATGCACGATACGCGTCACCTGAACGCTCTTGTACTCGTTCAGCGGCTCGTCGAATATTGCCTGTACCAGCGAGTGGCCATTGGGCATCAGGTACTTGCCGACGAGCCCCGAGCCGTTGGCCAGGCCTTGCGGGAACCTGGAAGACTCCGACATCAGCAGCAGGCGCGGCGTTTCGCCACCGTTGGCGGCGACGATGACCGCCCTGGCCTTCTGCGCGTGCTGCGCGCCCGCCGCGTCCAGGTAGGCGACTTCGCTGACGCGGCCCTGCGCATTGGTCTCGATGCGGAACACGGTGGACAGCGGGCGGATTTCGCAACGGCCGGTCGCTTCGGCCAGCGGGATCATGGCCGCCAGCGTCGAGGATTTCGCGTTGGCCTCGCAGCCGTAACCCATGCAGAATCCGCAGTGCATGCAGGCCGGTCGGTTGTTGTGGGGTTGCGAGAGGATGGCCATGGGCGCAGGCTGCGCGTGCCAGCCCAGTTTGCGTGCGCCTTTTTCCAGCAGGACGCCCGCGGAGGTTACCGGCAGGGGCGGCACCGGATAAGGCCGTGAGCGCGGCGGGTCGAAGGGACCGGGTGAGCCGGACACGCCAATCTCCCAGTCTACCCGGCTGTAATAGGGCTCCAGTTCTTGGTAGCTGATCGGCCAATCGGCAAAACCGGTACCGCTGATTTCCCCCAACTGCGAGCGCTCATTGAAATCGAGCGGCCGCAGCCGCCAGTAATTGGCCGTGAAGTGGACGCTGCTGCCGCCCACCCCGCGCGCGTACAGCGCGGTCGGTGGTCCCTCGGTCTGGACCGTGGCATTCTCCGCGGCCGACCGCCGAAAGGTCTGCGGGTCGCTCCAGGACGGATGGCCGGTCATTTCTCCCAGGAACTGGACGCTCAACTCATCGTGACTGAAATCGCCTGCCTTGCGGTAGGGGCCCTGCTCGAGGACAACCACGTTGAACCCCGCCGCTGACAGCTCTCTTGCCATCAAACCGCCGGACGCGCCGGAGCCTATGATGACGAAATCCACCTCTTTGCGAGTATCGAACGTGACGCTTGCTTTATCCCTTGTCACGATCGCCCTCCTCCGCCATCGCCTGCGCATCGTAATAACCGAACGGCGGTTGCCAGGCATGTCGGTTGTCAAAACCCAGCAACGCCCAGCCGGCGCGCTCCCGGTTGCCGCCCCACGAGGGCATGGCGAACATTCCGCAATGCGTCAGGAAGATCATCCCGTTAAAGAATGGCGTCGTGTCGATTTCTTGCAGAATCGCGGTCTGCTGCTCGAACACCAGGTCGGCGAAACCCTGGCTGCCCGCAAGCACCGCCCGGGCGCGCCGGTCGAGGTCCGCCAGGCCCTCCTGCAGCGGCCCGGCCTGGTCGGCCGCAAACCCGCCCAGCGCCTGGTCGATAAAATGGACCACGCCGATCTCGGCAGCCCCCGGCAAGTCGTCGGGCGGGATGATCTGGTCGACCACGGCCGCGCATGTCCGTGCTTGCGGGTCCGTCAGTTGTACCCAGGCCGTACCGGCCGCACGCTGCTCAGCGGCCGCTTGGCCGGCTGCCAGCAGGATCGGGGTGTTGAGGGCCAACCAGCCGCCTCCGGCGAGGCTACCGGCTCCGGCCAGAAATCTGCGCCGGCTACTCTTTTCCTTTTGCATCGTTTTCTCCAGGCCAGCGCGGAGTATACGTAATATTTCCATTCGGGTGGACGGTTCTCTGTGATCGGCTAACAGCGTAAACTGGGACCCTTTAAGCACAGTGAACTACACCCTCATGCCTGCCAGATCCACTTTCAGAAAAACCAAGATCATCGCCACTGTCGGCCCGGCTTGCGACGACATCGACACGCTGACGCGCATGATCCAGTGCGGGATGAACGTCGCCCGCCTGAATCTTTCCCACGGCAATTTCGAAGAGCATGGCGCCCGCGTGCAGCAGATCCGCAAAGCGGCCGAAGCTGCCGGCAGCCGCATTGCAATCATGATCGATACCCGCGGCATCGAGATCCGCACCGGAGCGCTGCGCAACAATTACGCTGACCTCCATCGCGGTTCGGAATTCATCCTGCGGACGGATGATGAGCCTGGTGATGAAACAGGGGTTTCGGTCTCGTATGCCAAGTTACCGCGCGAAGTCAAAACCCAGGACGTCATTCTGCTGGATGACGGCGCCATTGAGCTGGAAGTCCTGTCCACCACGGATACCGAAATCTGCTGCCGGGTGGTGCACGGCGGCATGCTCGGCAACACCAAGGGCGTCAATCTTCCCGGCACCCGCCTGTCGATGACGGCCGTCGGGCCGGAAAACCGTGCGGCTTTCGTGCGCGAAATCGAGTTCGCCGCGAAAAACGACGCAGATTACATCGCGGCATCCTTCATCCAGAGCCGGGAAGACATCGCGCGCATGCGCGAGATTCTCTCCGAATTCGACATCGACACCCCGATCATCGCCAAGATAGAGAACCGCGCAGGGGTGGAAAACCTGGACGAAATCATCGAGGCCGCCGACGGCATCATGGTGGCGCGTGGCGATCTCGGCGTCGAACTGCCGTTCGGCGAAGTGCCCCGGTTCCAGAAGAAAATCATCCGCAAGACAGTAATGGCCGGCAAACCGGTCATCACTGCGACGCAGATGCTGGCATCGATGGAGCGAAACCCCAAACCGACGCGGGCCGAAGCCAGTGACGTGGCCAACGCCATCCTCGACGGCAGCTCGGCCATCATGCTGTCCGGCGAAACCGCCGCCGGCAAATACCCGGTCGAGGCAGTAAAGGCCCTGGACTCGCTGGCGCTGACTACCGAGTCCTGTCTCGACGAGTACGGCTACCTGCAGAAAATCCCGTTCCATTCCGCCAATGTTGTCACCGAGGCCATCAGCGGCGCGGTCAAGACCATTGCGCAGGATCTCGAAGCGGCCGCCATCGTCTGCCTGACCGAATCCGGATTCACCTCGCGCCTGATCTCGAAACACCGGCCCGAGTGCCCGATCGTCGCCATCACGGGTTCGCAGCGCGTCGCACGCAGACTGGCGATGAACTGGGGTGTGAAAGCCGTCTTGTACACGGGAGAGTCCAACGACGAGGCCCGGATCCGGTTTGCCTCCAAATGCGTCCAGGAACTGGGGTTCGCCCACGCAGGGGACGCCATCGTGGTCACTGCCGGGCAGGCGCAGCGCAGCGGGGGGACCGATATGATCCGGGTGCTTACGCTGTAAGAGCCAGGATGATTTGCCGGTTCACTCG
>Ga0316191_10002451_pt1 | contig 13486 bp, 5 predicted proteins | sample Eddworburr2cm_MG_FD_204928 | JGI IMG/M metagenome (GOLD analysis project Ga0316191, IMG submission 204928) | Coastal sediment microbial communities from Maine, United States - Eddy worm burrow 2 cm | ecosystem: Environmental > Aquatic > Marine > Coastal > Sediment | place: USA: Maine | collected...
AAATATTACGCCGACAACCGTATTTGTTTTTAGCCAGGTTGTATCGAGCACAGGCCAGTTATGCTCTAGGCAATAAGCAAGCATCCAGAGAGGATATCCGTTTTGTTGTGCAACACATGCCATTTCTGCCAGAAGCTGAAAAGTATCGAAAATGGCTAAAGAATTCATCAGACTGAATCTTTTTAATGACCCAAGCTGTTTTTTTGTTAATCAAACTACATCACAGCAGAGAGTAATTGCTGGCCTAATTATATGCGTTCAACATCAACTGAAACTTTCAGTTTATTTTTGTCTCCACCGCCAAAGATGACACCCTTTAGCGGTGCCACATCGGCATAATCCCGTCCCCAGGCGGCTGTTATGTGCTGCTCATCCGGAATCTTTGCATTGGTTGGATCAAAATCAACCCACCCCTGGTGTGGCACGTAAACACTGAACCAGGCATGTGAGGCATCAGCGCCAACCAGCCGCTCTTTACCTTCTGGTGGGATGGTTTCCAGGTAACCGCTGACATAGCGCGCCGCAAGACCCTGCATGCGTAAACAGGCGATGGCCAGGTGGGCAAAATCCTGGCACACCCCCTTGCGGTGCTTGAGCACAGCACTTAGCGGCGTTGCGATAGTACTAAACCCCGGATCGTAGTCAAACTCTTTGTAGATACGATGCATTAAGTTCTCCACTGCTTCCAGCAACTCCCGCCCCGGCGTGAAAGATTGATTACTGTACTTCTTTATCTCTTCACTAAATTCGATAAAATCTGATTCAAGTACAAACATGCGGGCATTGATGCTTTCATCCTGTTTTGAGTTTTTTAAATGCTCAACAGCCTGCTCCCAGGTCGTTGGCAATGCGCCGTTAAGCAACGTTCCTGGCGCGATCACTTCAACCTCGCTGATGGCCGTCACTATCAGCTCATTATGGGGCTTTTCAATACTGAAGCTTGCCTGACTGTTTCCAAAAAAATCTGACCACTCGTTTACAGCTGCCGGCAACGGGGAAATTTTAAGCTCGCTAACATGACATGTTTGATGTGGCGTAGTTCGCGGCAGCAGGTGTGCCACGTTATAACAAAGCGTAACATTTTTACTGTAGTCATATTTAGTACTATGGGTCACTCTGTACTTCATGATTCTGTCCGGGTACGAAGTGGTGCCAGCTGATGCGGCAGTTCAGTCGTACGGAAATAGGTATCGGTTATTGCATCAGACAATGCCGGCACGCGTGTGCTGAGCACATTGAGGAAATTCTCCAGTGTCTCTCTTCTACCGGATTCATCATCGGATATTGCGAGCCTGGTTACATCAGCCAGCCTCACCAGGGTAGACGTTTCAAGTGCCAGGCGTTCAATCTCCGAACGGCTGCCTGTTTCATTGTGCTGCGGCAGTCGTGCTGCATGTTCTTCCAGTTGCGTCAGCTGGTATGCGAGTGAACGCGGATTGTTTTCATCGCAGACCACCAGCTCCAGCATTTCCGGAATCTTATTGCTGTAACGGTAACGACGGCGGTAGGTCATTAGACTGTCAACAATTGTCAACAGGGAATCTGAAAGAATAATCTGATCCTGCTCACTGACAACCTTCACCAGGGTCGCCTGCAACAGTCGCGTTATCTGCATTGTTCTTTCAATGCGCCGGCCGATGTCAAGGAAGCGCCAGCTGCTGCCTCGCGTTATATTCTCCAGTGTCAGTCCTGTGAATGCAGTGAGTGCGGTGACCAGGTTATCCAGTTCATCAAGGGCATCTACAAGCTGTTCAGCGGGTATATCTCTCAGGGAGCGTAGCTGTTCATCGATAATATTGATAATACGCCATGTATCAGATGACAAACGATCACGTACTGAACGTGTAGAGCGTAATAATGCTGTCAGTGTTCTATTGAGACTGTTGGGGTTAATAGTTCCTGAAATTACACTCAAAAGCTCCGCTTCAAGATGTTTGAAATTCTCTGCATCCGTTGCTTTTTCCGGAGCAGGGTAAGGGCTTACCAGATTAGTTACTGTGGTCAGTAATCTTCTAAAAACAGAGGTTTCCTCACTTTCACCGGTTTCTACAAACTGCAATGTGAGCCTTAATATCCGGCTACTAAAATCTGCCCTCTCCAGATACCTACCAGCCCAGAACATGTTGTCAGCAACGCGACCCGGTACAGCACCGCCTTTATCCGGAGCCAACCGCTCCTGGTGCCTTTCAGATATAAGGCTGACAAATTTCTCCGGTTCTGTTGCCAGAACCCAGGTATCTTTACTCATACCCCCTGACTGGTTAGATACAACCAGCTTATTTTCTTCAGATGACACCCGTGTCAGACCACCTGGCATAACCATGTAATCATGTTCATCAGCGACCAGGAAGCTTCGGAGAACGGTATGGCGCGGTTTAAAACCATCTTTTGTCAGCACGGGTATGGTAGACATCGACATAGTTTCCTGGCCTACAAATAAATATGGCTTCGCGCTGATTCTGTGACGCAGTTCATCCTGTTTAGCCGCACTTAATTCAGACCCAAAAATGAACTTGAAACCAAGATCCGGGTGAACCGGCTTAATGACCATACGATGCAGGTTAGCAAGGACATATTCTCGCTCCTTCTGACTCCCACACCACCAGACAGGGACCGATGGAATTCGCAGATCTTCGCCAAGAAGATATTTTGAAAGTGCCGGTAATAAGGCGTGTAGGGCCGGGTTCTCAAGTATTCCGCTGCCCAGCATATTTGAAATAGCCACATTACCCATTCGCACTGCATTGGTCAGACCCGGGACTCCAAGATAAGAATCATCCCGTAATTCAACCGGGTCACAGTATGCATCATCCATACGCCGCACAATAACATCGACAGGGCTTAAACCTGCCAACGTTGTAAGCCACACTTTATTGCCTCGTACCGTCAGGTCGCCGCCTTCAACCAGTGTGTAACCAAGATAGTTGGCAAGGTATGCATGTTCAAAATACGCTTCATTTGCCGGCCCCGGGCTTAATAAAACAATATTCGGTTCATCCCCCTTATGCGGTGACATCCTGTTCAGTGCATGACGTGTAGTTCGGAAAAAATTTGCAAGCCGGTGAGTATGTGAATCACGAAAAAGGCTAGGCAGTACACGTGAAATTACCAGCCTGTTCTCAAGTGCATATCCTGCACCGGCAGGGGATTGTGCACGGTCGCTCATTACATTGATCTGGCCACTCGAATCCCGCACAAGATCGGCAGCATAAAAAGTGAGTGCACGGTAACTAGCTGTCGGCATATTCACACAGGGAATGAGAAACCCCGGGTGGGAGAACACCAGTTCCGGCGGGATAAGGCCATTCCGGATCAGGTTGCGCGGACCATAGAGATCAAGCAATAACAGGTTGAGCAACTCAGCACGTTGCATCAAGCCCGCTTCGATTTTTCCCCACTCTTCACTCTCAATGAGCAAGGGTACCAGGTCAAGCTTCCAGGGCCTGGCCAGGCCAGCCGGGTCACCGTAGATGTTGTAGGTAACATCATTTTCTCTTATCAGGCGCCATGCTTCTTCACGCCGGCCCTGCAGTTCAAACTTGCCCAGATCGCTGAAGGCGTGCATTAGATACTGCCAGTGTGCGCGAACATTTCCATTCGCGTCACACATTTCATCATGGCTGCCCGCAGCTTTTAATCTCTGATATAAACCAAGAAATTCTGCGGTAGAGGGATCTGTTGTAACTTTGCTCACCTGGGGTACTTTTCTAAAAGAAGTCTCAAAAGAAATTCAACCGCAGCACTTTACGCAAGCATTTCCATCTGTACAAGCGTCTATCTTCAACATCTTGATGATTTTCTCAAATCAAGCGTGTACGGGTAATCCCTGCTAGTTTCTTCAACAGGCGCCTCAAAAATACCCGGGGTATGTCCGATATCTTTAAAACGTGCAATTCGCCGAGACTCCGCTTCATTTGCATTTACCGGAAACTTTTCTTCATGTCTGCCTCCCGGATGACCGGAATAATAGGTACAACCGCCGATTGAACGCTGGTTCCAGGTATCCAGAATATCGAAGATAAGCGGTGTATGCACACCCATCATCGGGTGCAAACCTGAGGGCGGCTGCCATGCCTTGAAGCGCACTGCACCGACAAACTCACTTCGTCGTCCGGTTGGCCGCATTGGCACTCGCCGGCCATTACACACCACAATATGGCGTTCATCAGTCGCGCCGCTCATTTTTACCTGTAATCGCTCTACAGCCGAATCGACGAAACGCGAAGTACCCTGCGCGGTCACTTCTTCACCAAGCACGTGCCACGGTTCAATGGCGGTACGAATTTCCAGATGGATATCCTGGTGAGTTATGTTACCAATATGTGGAAAGCGGAATTCTTTAAAGGGAGCAAACCATTCCAGTTTCAGGGGATACCCTGCCGACTGTAAATCACAGATAACATCACGTATATCCTGCCAGACATAATGTGGCAGCATAAAACGATCATGCAGCTCAGTACCCCAGTAAATGGGTTTTTTCCTGTAGGGATTTTTCCAGAATTTTATTATCAAAGAGCGCAGTAGCAGTAGCTGTACCATGCTCATGCGGACATGTGGCGGCATTTCAAATGCACGGAATTCTACCAGCCCTAAACGACCGCTAACGCTATCTGGCGAGTAGAGTTTATCGATACAAAACTCCGAGCGATGTGTATTGCCACTGACGTCCACTAACAAGTTGCGCAACAGCCTGTCGACAATCCATGGTGAGGGAGTTTCATCTTCTGGCATTTGCTGAAAAGCAATCTCAAGTTCATACAGACTATCATCACGTGCCTCATCAACTCTCGGCGCCTGGCTGGTCGGACCAATAAATAGACCTGAAAAAAGGTAAGACAGACCCGGATGATGCTGCCAGTAGGTGACCAGGCTTTGCAGCAGGTCAGGGCGGCGCAGCATTGGGCTATCTGCCGGCGTCTCTCCGCCAATAGTTACATGATTGCCGCCACCCGTTCCGGTATGACGGCCATCCAGCATGAATTTTTCAGTTGCCAGTCTCGCTAACCGCGCCTCTTCATAGACAGCCTGTGTGTTAGATACCAGTTCATCCCAGCTATGTGCAGGATGAATGTTGACTTCAATTACACCGGGGTCGGGCGTTACAGCAAATCGTTTAAGGCGATGGTCGTGCGGCGGTTCATAACCTTCCATAAACACCGGCATTTTTAACTCGGCAGCCGTGGCTTCTATCGACCGCACCAGGTCAAGATAATGCTCCAGGTGAGTCAGCGGAGGCAGGAAGACATAGAGATGTCCGCCACGCGGTTCAATGCATAATGCGGTATGTATCAGATCGGCATATTGCTCAGTATCATTGCTGTCAGCAAGCTGTTCCTGAAGATTCTGTGGGCGTGGGGGTGCATTACTGAATTCGCTATAACGTAAAGCCACTTCGCCATACACGTCACCCAGAGGCCCTCTGGTTTCAAATGTGCATCGCTCGGGATCGGCGTCGCGCTTTTTCTTCTCTACCCAGGGCAATGAATCCAGCGGTAGCCGATAGCCCATTGGCGAGTCGCCCGGCAACAGGAACATGTGATTACGCCTGAATGACCATTGGCAGGACAACCAGCCAGTTTTTTCACCCTCAGAGTTCCATTTTAGCGGCAATACGTAACCCGTGATTTTATCGATACCCTTTTCAAACAGGCGTCGCAGGCGATCACGCTCGGTCTGTTCTTCCAGCTTGTTATCCAGCGGGTCAACGTTGGCAGGTAAGGTGCCTTCTTTCCACAGATAGAAATACACATCTTCGTAGGCCGGCTTGATAACTTCATCATCAATGCCGAGATAACCGGATAATGTTTCTGCAAAAAGCCTGGCATCATCCGCATCATATTGCTCGGTGCTGTCTTCGCGGGCAATCCATCTTTGATCATGCCAAACAGCTTCACCGTCTGTGCGCCAGAAACAACCAAGCGCCCAGCGCGGCAGCACTTCTCCGGGATACCATTTGCCCTGCCCATATTGCAATGCTGCTCCCGGTGCAAAACGCTGCTTCAGGCGCCTCAGCAGGTCGCCTGCTCGTTCACGTTTATCTACACCTAGCGCAGCGGTATTCCATTCTTCACTCTCCATATCATCAATCGAGACGAAGGTTGGTTCACCTCCCATGGTCAATCGAACATCATTTTCCATCAACTCCTGATCAACCTGTTCGCCGAGTGAAATTATTTCTGACCATTGCTGATCACTATACGGCAGTGTTACCCTGGGATCTTCATGGACACGGGTAACTTCATTGTGAAAATAAAACTCAACCTTGGCTTTATCGCTGCCGCCGGTTATCGGTGCCGCGCTTACCGGGTTCGGTGTACAGGCCAGAGGGATATGACCCTCACCGGCAAACAGGCCTGATGTTGGGTCAAGTCCAACCCAACCGGCCCCTGGCAAGTAGACTTCCGTCCAGGCATGCAGATCCGTGAAATCCTTTTCAGTGCCGGATGGTCCATCCAGCGACTTCTCGTCTGCTTTCAGCTGCACCAGGTAGCCTGATACAAAACGTGATGCCAGACCCAGGTGCCGCAGTATCTGCACTAGCAACCAGGCTGTGTCACGGCATGATCCTCGACGTAGGGTAAGCGTCTCGTCACATTTCTGTATACCCGGCTCCATGCGAATGTTGTATCCAATATGCTTTTGCAGCTGCTGGTTTAATGCAACCAGAAAATCGTTGGTTTGCCTGCGTGAACGGTCAATCCCCGCTACATATTTTTCTAGTAGCGGTCCACGCGCATTAATGGCCATGTAAGGTTTAAGTTCACTGGCAAGCCGTTTTTCATATTTGAATGGATAGTGATTGGCAGCTTCATCAAGAAAAAAATCAAAGGGGTTGATTACCACCATCTCAGCGACAAGATCGACTTCGACTGAAAACTTTTTTGTTTTCTCTGGAAATGACAGGCGCGCAAGGAAATTACCATAAGGATCCTGCTGCCAGTTAATGAAATGTTCTTCCGGATAAACTTTCAACGAGTAGCTGTGTATTGGAGTACGGGTATGCACCGCGGGGCGCAACCGAACGATATGCGGTGACAGATTAACCATACGGTCATACCGATATTCAGTCTTATGATTGATTGCAACACGAATTGCCATTATCTACTCCGATACAAGAAAAATTACTGTCAGCTAATATGTGAAGCAATAAACGTTCCACAACTTATAAATATCAGCATTTACATCAAACGCTTACCCATGCTGCATACATGTTAATATTTCAGTTAATAGATCGCACTCAACGCTCAATCGCTGCACTACTATAGCGCACCGGGACAAAGAAACGACTCAAAAAGGAACTGATGTATGAACCGGTTTACATGCGCTGGTAATAATTAATGAGCATTTTTTTCGTAAGCGCAGGTAATGAATACAAGCACTGACAGACTAGTCGTTGATCACCCGGGTTCTGATTATTCTTCATCCCTTTAGGTTAAATATGTATAGAATGGATCCATCCCGATTTCTACCGAGTTAAGGAAAAGCACCCAAATACATCATGTGGATCAATGCGACATGTAATCTTGATTTTAATATAAAGTCACCGACGCCTTTAGTGTTAATGCTGCGCCCCCGCAGTGGCTCACAACAATGGGTAGCACAGGAATCCTACATTCTTTCGCCGTATGTTCCCGTCGTAGAATTCACAGATATTTTTGGCAATCTGTGTCAACGACTGGTTGCCCCGCTTGGTGATTTTTCGATTAAGACCTCAGCCAGGGTGATGACCGCAGACAATGTTGATATGGAAGCCGGTGCCTGTTTTGTTGAAGTTCAGAACCTCCCTGAGTCTGTGCTGACGTATTTACTTCCGAGTCGCTACTGCGAATCAGACAGGCTAGGCACTCTTGCCTGGGAGATAGTGTCAGGATTCCAACAAGGCTACGACCAGGCGTCGGCCATAGACTGCTGGGTTAGAAACACTGTCAAATATACACCCGGATCGAGTAATTTTCCTGTCTCAGCCGAGGAAGTCAATCTGCGCGGTGAGGGCGTCTGTCGCGACCTTGCTCATCTTGGTATTGCTCTGTGCCGAAGCATTAGCATTCCCGCTCGCCTGGTAGTTGGATATCTTTATCAGCTTCAACCCATGGATCTGCATGCATGGTTCGAGGTTTACGTTGGCAATCGCTGGTACACATTCGATCCCACACAAGACAAGCTTCGCGGTGGTCGAATTGCTGTGGCATATGGTCGCGATGCAGCCGACGTTTCAGTATTCCATCAGTTTGGTGCCGGTGATATTTTATCCAGCATGGAAGTGCGAGCTGAACTGCTTGACGGTGATTCAACATGAATCATGGAGCGTACTTTTTCGACACAACCGTACATAAAGATAGCCGTACTTAAAAAAAATTGGGCCAGCAATAACTGAATGATTTCAGTTATTACTGACCCGTCTTTACAGGTAACCGCAAGCCTACGGCGCTTAGTTTATTTTATAAACAGCATTTCCTGATACTTCGGCAAAGGCCACAGCTCATCGGCCACTTCTGTTTCAAGTGCATCAGCATGAGAGCGGACTTCATCCATCAGGGCACGAATTGTTTTTGCGCAGAATTGCATATGCTCTTCAGTCGAAGCAAAGTCATGCTGCTCCATTGCCTCACTCAGTTTACCGACAGCTTCCATCATCGCGTTGGCTTCAGCTGCAACAGAGATTGCTGTAGAATTATCCAGATCAATTTCCATATCAACCAGGCTGGAATTTGTTAATGCCAGGTCTGCCAGGTAACGAATTGCGGCAGGATAGATTAGCGTCTTGGCCATATCTATGACCAGTTTTGCTTCTACTTCGATAGATAGAATGTATTGTTCCGAATAAACCTCAAACCTGCTTTCCAGCTCAACAGGCGAGAGTACGCCGGTGCTTTCAAATAACTCCTTAACTGACTCTTCACGCAGTGCCGGCAAGGCATCCGCGGTAGTAGGAATATTCTTTAACCCGCGTTCTTTAACAGCTGCTTCGTGCCAGTCTGATGAGTAGCCGTCGCCACCGAAAACAGCCGCCCCATGCTCTTCCATCAGTGTTTTCAGTACTGAAATTACAGCATCCGCAGTCTCGGCACCGTTGGCAAATTCAGCTTCCAGTTTTTCGGCAATCCAGTTTAGTGAATCGGCCAGCATAGTATTCATCGTTATCAGCGGACCGGAGACAGACTGTGAAGAACCTACTGCACGGAATTCAAAACGGTTGCCGGTAAAGGCGAAGGGTGAAGTCCTGTTTCGATCACCCGGATCACGTTCAAAATTAAGTATCTGGCTAAGCCCCAGATCCATTTCCCCACCTTGATCGCTGGCAGTAAGATTTCCTTGCTGGATATCCAGAAATACTTTTTCCAGCTGGTCACCAAGGTAGACAGAAAGAATTGCAGGAGGCGCCTCGTTGGCGCCGAGGCGATGGTCATTACCCGCTGTAGCTATAGCCGCTCGCAGCAGTGGGCCAAACTTATGCACGCCGCGAATTACCGCACCACAGAACAGCAGGAAGTTCAGGTTATCGTGAGGTGTGCTGCCCGGATCAAGCAAGTTACCCTGTGTCGAGTTGCCAACTGACCAGTTTACGTGCTTACCGGATCCATTGATGCCGGCAAAAGGCTTTTCATGCAGCAGGCAGGTGAAACCATGTTTCTTGGCAGTGCTTTTCATCAATGTCATCATCAGCTGCTGATGATCAGCGGCGACGTTCGCCGCCTCGAAGTAAGGAGCAATTTCAAATTGTCCCGGTGCAACTTCATTATGGTGTGTCTTGGCAGGAATACCGAGTCGGTACAGCTGATCTTCAAAGTCCTGCATAAAAACCTGAACACGAGCAGGAATAGCACCGAAGTAATGATCATCAAACTCCTGGCCTTTTGCAGAAGGCGCACCAAATAAGGTACGCCCTGCCAGTAACAAGTCTGGTCGGCTGTTAGCAAAGTTGCTGTCAACCAGGAAGTACTCCTGTTCCGCGCCACAGCTTGAATTCAGTGGTGCAACATCAGTTTCACCCATCAGCGAAAGCACTTTTTGTGCCGCCTTGTTCATTGCAGAATTAGAGCGCAACAGCGGGATTTTCTTATCCAGCGCTTCACCAGTCCAGGACATGAAGACACTGGGAATCATCAGCACCGCGCCGTTTTCGGTATGCATAATGAAAGCAGGGCTGGTCGGATCCCATGCCGTGTAACCACGCGCAGCATTAGTCATGCGGATGCTGCCGTTAGGGAATGAGGAACCATCCGGCTCACCTTTAATCAGCAGGCTGCCTGAAAATTCTGTAATCGCATTGCCTTCAGGACTGGTGATAATAAAACCGTCATGTTTTTCAGCGGTGATATTAGTCATCGGGTAGAAAAGATGAGAGAAGAACTTACAGCCTTTTGCTACCGCCCATTCTTTCATTGCTGCTGCTACAACGTCCGCAGTAGCTGGATCAAGCGGGGAACCTGTTTCAACTGTCTTCTTTATCGATTTGAAGGCAGTCTTGGAAAGTGCCCACTCCATCCTGGCCAGGTTAAATACATCCTCAGCCCAGATATCTCCTAATTTTTCGGTCTGCTTTACCGGTGTAGATACACGATTCGTGATTTCATGGATCGCTTGCAGGCGAGATTCATTTCCACTCATTTCTAATTCCTCAACTTGGGTTTTCTAAATAAATTACAATCATCAGGGAGCCTGTAAAACAGAAGGCCTCGATGATGACCATCAAATAAAACAGACATAGTTATTCCGACCAGAATCCTGACAAACAACACTACAAATCAGGAAACTATCATATTAGGTAACTAATTAAGCAAAAGTCATGCCAGTTAGAAAGACAGCAGCAATGAAGTATATAAAATCTCTAAGTACATGAAATATTGTTCAAAAAAACAGTACTGTTTGAGGACCGCTGTATATTAACTATACGAAATGAACCGTATACGTGCGCGATGCACAAATCTAGTGCATAGAAGACTGCAAACCTCTTAAACACAACCCAGGCAAGTCTATCAAAATTGATAATAGCTTGACTTGACATGATAGCACTAATTAGACGTCATTTATGGAGTAAGCCTGCTGGTAAAGAATTCATACAACGTCTCTGCGATCGCCATGCTTAACCCAGCCGCAGCTGCCTGTGTCGCGTAAAGCACCATACACCGACACCAAAAAACAATGTTTTTGCGTTATAATCGGCGGCTACTTTTTCCAATTTACACATGAACCATGAACATCCCTTACAGCAACACTGAAACTGCTTCGAAACTACTTCACGCCTTACGGGAACGCATCCTGATGCTTGATGGCGCTATGGGCACAATGATTCAGCGCCACGGCCTTGATGAAAATGATTACCATGGTGAGCGCTTCGCTGGCTGGGATGTCAATCTTAAAGGTATGAATGACTTACTGGTTCTGACCCGCCCTGATGTCATTGGCGGTATTCATGAACAGTACCTGCAGGCTGGTGCAGATATTATTGAAACGAATAGTTTCAATGCTACAGCGAGTGACCTCGCTCGCTACAACCTGTCCGAGTATGCCCACGAAATAAATGTTGCTGCGGCCCGCGTGGCTCGCCAGGCCGTGGACAAATACAGCACAGAGGACAAGCCCCGTTTCGTTGCCGGTGTGCTGGGCCCGAACCAGAAGACATCCTCTGTCTCTGTCGATGTCAACGACCCGGGTGCCCGTGCTATTAGTTTTGATGAACTGGTTGCCGATTACAGCCTGGCTGCACGTGCACTGATTGAAGGCGGTGCCGATATTCTGCTGATTGAAACTATCTTCGACACTTTGAATGCCAAGGCGGCCGTCTACGCAGTCGAAAACGTTTTTGCAGAAGATTCTGTGCGCCTGCCCATCATGATCTCCGGCACGATTACCGATGCCTCCGGCCGCACCCTGTCAGGACAAACTTCAGAAGCCTTTTACAACAGCCTGCGTCATGCCAGGCCACTTTCGATAGGCCTGAACTGCGCCCTCGGCCCGGATCTGCTGCGGCAGTACGTAGCGGAAATGTCGCGCATCAGTGAATTCCGTATTTCAGCTCATCCCAATGCCGGACTGCCAAATGAGCTGGGTGAATATGACCTCGACGCCGAGCACATGGCAGCATACCTCGATGAATGGGCTGAGAGCGGTTTTCTCAATATTGTTGGCGGCTGCTGCGGTACAACGCCGACCCACATCAAGGCAATTGCCGAAAGCATGGTTGGGAAAGCACCACGCGCGCTGCCCGAAAAAGAATCTGCCTGCCGCCTGTCCGGTCTCGAGCCCTGCAACATCCTGCCTGAATCCCTGTTTGTCAATGTAGGCGAACGAACCAATGTCACCGGCTCCGCCCGCTTCAAACGTTTAATCAAGGAAGAAGAATATGAGCAGGCACTGGAGGTAGCTCGCCAGCAGGTCGAAAACGGGGCGCAGATCATTGACATCAATATGGATGAAGGCATGCTGGAATCGAAGCAGGCGATGGTCCGATTCCTCAACCTGGTGGGCTCTGAGCCGGATATCTGCAAAGTGCCGATTATGATCGATTCGTCAAAATGGGACATCATTGAAGCCGGGCTCAAGTGCGTCCAGGGCAAGTGCATCGTTAATTCCATTTCGATGAAAGAAGGTGAAGATAATTTTCTTCAACAGGCGAAACTCTGTCGCCAGTATGGCGCTGCAGTCATCGTCATGGCTTTTGATGAAACGGGTCAGGCTGACACCCATCAGCGCAAGGTTGAAATATGCACCCGCGCCTATAAATTATTGACTGAGGAAGTCGGTTTTCCGGCGGAAGATATCATCTTCGACCCAAATATTTTCGCCATTGCCACCGGTATTGAAGAGCACAATAACTACGGTGTTGATTTTATCGAGGCGACACGTGAGATTAAACGGACGTTGCCAGATGCGCTGGTCTCCGGTGGTGTATCAAATGTCTCATTTTCTTTCCGTGGCAATAATCCGGTTCGTGAAGCAATACATGCCGTGTTCCTTTATCACGCCATAGCAGCCGGTATGGATATGGGTATCGTCAACGCCGGCCAGCTGGCGATCTATGATGACCTGCCCGATGAGCTGCGTGAACGAGTCGAGGACGTTGTCCTAAACCGACGAGAAGATGCAACGGAACGCCTGCTTGATATTGCAGAAAAATACCTTGGTGATGGCAGTGTCGAAGTCGATGACAGGGGTCGTGAATGGAGACAGTTTCCTGTTGCTGAACGGCTCTCTCATGCACTGGTAAAAGGTATTACAGAATATATTGAGGAAGATACAGAAGAAGCACGCCTGCTGGCTGATACACCTATTGATGTGATCGAAGGTCCACTGATGGATGGCATGAATGTAGTCGGCGACCTGTTTGGTGCCGGCAAAATGTTTCTGCCACAGGTGGTGAAGTCAGCCCGTGTGATGAAGAAGGCCGTGGCATGGCTGATGCCATATATCGAAGCAGAAAAAACCGAAGGCCTGAATACCCAGGGCAAGATCCTGCTTGCTACGGTAAAAGGGGATGTCCATGACA
>Ga0316191_10002452_pt1 | contig 13486 bp, 10 predicted proteins | sample Eddworburr2cm_MG_FD_204928 | JGI IMG/M metagenome (GOLD analysis project Ga0316191, IMG submission 204928) | Coastal sediment microbial communities from Maine, United States - Eddy worm burrow 2 cm | ecosystem: Environmental > Aquatic > Marine > Coastal > Sediment | place: USA: Maine...
CACAGCAGGGCTCTCAAATATGATCCAGGCACTGCGGGCGGATAATGTCGGCCCCCAGCCTGGTCGAGCGAATCGGCCATATGGCGCGTTCACCAGGAGCAGCAACACGAAACTCTGCGAAGCTAACGCGAACATCAGGAGAACGAGCCACTGGTGTATTTGCAGTTCAGTCATCAATGCAAGTTCTTGCCAGCCAAGCGGTAGTATATGGCGGCATCATACTAATGCAGGTTCGGCTCCTCACTGCATCAGCTAGTTGATTTGGCCTGGCCAACCCAATCGTTGCCGCTCGTCAATGGGTGCTCCATCCAATGTCGTCAAAAGTTTAGGCGGATCTCGATGGGCGGTAGCAAAAGCGACGACCACCAGCGTCGCGCAAGCAATCGCCGTCGCAAGCATATCGGCGGGCCAAGTGTCCTGAATCCGGGATAACACCAGCCAGCTGATCAAGCCAATTACGATTGCTGCCACTGCCGACGTCGCATTCGCGCGCTTCCAGTAAATGCCCGCGACTAGCGGTACAAATAAAGTCACGAGCAATATAGCCCAGGCGCCAACCATAATGTCGTAGATGCGTTGGAAGTAGAGCGCCGCCACCAGGCTGACTATGCCAAGCACAACCACGGCCCAGCGACTGATTGCCAGAACCTGTCTGGGCGTCAGATCGCTTTTTACAATGGGTGCGAGGTTTTCGCCGATGACACTCGCTGGCGCGAGCAGTGCGCTGTCGGCGGAACTCATGATCCCGGAAACCAGGGCACCCAGTACCAGAGCCAGCGCTAATGGCGGCAAATGATCCATCGCCAGTCTGGGCACCACGTATTCGGAATTCGCGATGTCCGGCAGGGTTATGAGCGCAACAAGTCCGAGCGTTACCGGGATCAGTCCGAAGCCAAGGTACATGAAGCCCGAAATGTAAGCGCTCGCAACAGCTGTACCCTCAGTGCGTGCGCTGACCGCACGCTGGATCAGGTCCTGCGCAGGAATGCCACCCAGGCCAATAACAATCCAGGCCTGGATGTACCAAAGCCAGTCGTTTAGCCCGCCTTTTGGGAAAAATGACAGATGGCCCTCGGGCAACCTCGCGGCGACGGACGACAAACCACCTGCATCGCCAACGACGACAAAGCACAATAGTGCGAGCCCGAACATCAGAATTAAGGCCTGAACAAAATCTGTGAGCGCGACAGCCCACAGGCCACCAATGACGGTATAGATGATGACGACTATCGCACCCAGGACCATACCCAGAGTCGTATCAAGTCCTGTGAGCGTGTGCAGAATAAATCCGACGGCGACAAACTGGCTGGAAACCCAGCCAAGGTAAGGTGGAATCATGCACAGGCCGGCAAGGGTTTCTGCATTCTTGCCGAAGCGGACACGAAAGAAATCGGCAACGGTCAGTAACTTCATGCGACGCATGACGCGAAAGAAAAAGAAGCCGCCTAGAAAAAGGCAAAGTGCAGCGCCAAACGGATCTGCTATGACGCCGAGCACGCCGTCGTCGTAGGCAGCGCCAGCGACGCCCAGTATTGTGCCGCCACCATAGAATGTTGCGAACAGAGTAAAAACCAACAGGCCGAGAGAGACATTACGACCGGCAACTATATAGTCAGTAGGATTCTCGACCCGTCGTCCGGCGTAGACGCCAACGGCGAGAATCATCAATACATAGGCGCCGACACCGGCAAGGACCAACGTAGAATTCTGCATAGACGTGACTCATTCCTGACCTGCTAGAATCATAACCGCTGAGTCGGTCGTAGCGAATGCTTGATGCGCATGACCCGCCAGCTAATTTGCCTCTGTCTCTTGATGAGTGGGGCACTGGCTAAGGGATATATCGCCTAACGGAACCCGCGTCATCGGATTTTCTATGGAAATAACCAGTCTTATTATCGCCATGCTGGCTACTGGCGCGATCGGTGGCATTCTCGCCGGCCTGCTTGGCATTGGTGGCGGAATCGTAATTGTTCCGGTCCTCGAGGCCGCGTTGAGTTACCTCGGAGTCGATAGTGGCGTGCGTATGCACATTGCAGTCGCCACATCGCTGGCGACGATAATTCCAACGTCAATCTCATCGGCTCGCGCACATCATCGCAGGCAGTCGATTGATTTCACGCTGATACGCTATTGGGGGCCATATATTGTTGTCGGCGCCATCGCCGGCATATTAATTGCGGCGAATGTGGGTGGTTGGTTATTGTCGGCTGTTTTCGCGGTCGTCGCCCTGGCTGTCGCAATAAAAATGATCTTGCCGTTGGATGATAAAAACCTGGCGGCTGATGTGCCACGTGGCGTTATTGGTTCGGCAATTCCGATCAGCATTGGAACCATTTCTACGCTCATGGGCATAGGCGGTGGAACCTTGAGTGTCACAGCAATGACATTATCGAGCAGATCAATGCACGTGGCGGTCGGCACGGCATCATTGATCGGTCTGTTCATTGCGGTGCCATCAACCCTCGGATACGTCCTGACAGGGTGGGGTAACGCGGCGTTGCCTGTCGCAAGTCTCGGTTACGTAAACCTGTTCGGCTTTGCATTGATCGCACCGGCAACAGCTTTGTTCGCGCCATTGGGAGCGAAGATTGCTCACTCGCTGTCACACCGCACACTCAGTTTGCTATTTGGCCTGTTCCTGTTTGCGGTCGCGATTCGCATGGGTATGCGCGCATTTGCCGCATAACACCACGCAATTGGTCGGACGCGATCCAAGCGTCGAGGCGTAAGCCTGACGATTCAGTGTCGCGAGAATATTACTCGGGTTTGCGTGCTCGAATCAGAAAGCGATCCGTATTTCTTTGCAGGGACTCGTCACGCATATGCAACGAATGATCGTCGGCTGGATTGTGCAACAGGTCAGACACCGCCTCGACGACGAAGCCCGCGCTCTCAAGCGCTGTCTTGGCCACCGCCAGTTCCAGGCGATGTAATGCTGCATTGTCCTGGCCGGCGCTACCTGCGTGATCAATCACCCCAAACAAACCGCCCGGCTTAAGCGCCTTGAAAGCGTCGCCCAGGAAAAGTTGCCCTGCCTCTGCACTGTTATTCTGCAGGTCGTGAAAATTCAGCGCAGTTAGTGCGGCGTCGACCTCAGCGTCCAGGCCCATGCCACCAAAATCAGCAAACAACAGTGTTACGTTGTCCAGCCGCGCAGCCTTGGCAGAGATCCCCGCTTCTGTCCTGTCCCTTCGGCCCTCGGTGTTGTGTGCGATGACGCGTCCCGTCGGGCCGACTGCTGCCGACAGTACTTCGGTGTACCAGCCTGTCGATGCGGAAACGTCCAACACGGTCATACCGGCACCAATGCCAACAAAATCCAGAACCTCTTTTGGCTTACGTGCGGCGTCGCGTGCTTTGTCTTCATCGGATCGCTCGGCGGCGCTCATCGCGGCATCGAATCCGCTCGCCAGGTCGGCGGTCGCATTTGAAAACAGTACACAAAGTGCGGCCGCAGCAAAGAAGCGTGTCGCCAGTCTTGTCGATGAGGATGCAGAGTTCATTCAGGTTCTCTCCAGTAATGCCATAAAACGGATTCACAGACCATACAACAGTCGGCAATCAATCAGCCAGTCTTGCTTGACTGGAATTTGTCAGTTTACGCGCTGTTTTCACCTACAAAGTCATGGCGCCATTGTTCGGCGCGTTCCACCTGGTTGAAACAGAAAATGTGGTGCGAGAGTATTCTGTTCTCGGCTTTCGCGATAACAGGCGCGAGATCGAACAACAAACGATCCGGTCGGTATTCTTTGGCGGCCAGCAAGTGCGCGGCATTCTTGCGCTGTCTTTTCAGATAGCGCAATGAATCGCCAACGCCTATCCGCATTGATGTCTTGATCAGCGCACTGCGATCAGAGGCGCCCGGTATTCCCAGGCAGATAGGCAGGTTTACGCCTTGCTGTCTCACTTCGTCCAGCCACGTGCTGATTGCGCCGGCGTCGAAACACATTTGCGTCACGATATAGTCCGCATAGCGTTGCTTTTGTCGTAACTGTTCCAACAGGACGTTGTTGTCTATAAAAGGATGACCTTCCGGATGTGCGGCAATGCCAATTTCTTTGAAGCGATGGCCGATGTCGGCAATGTCTCGCAGCATATCCAGAGCGCTGCTGTAATTGCCGGCGGGATTTTCAGCGTCGCCGCCGGGAACAAACAAGCTGACAATGGGTGTGTCGTCGAGGCGCTTGACGATTTCTCGAAGGTGTTGCTTGTCCCTGACCATCCTCGCCGCGACATGCGGAACGACTCGAAACCCGCGGCGAGCAATTCGTTGTGACATCGCGAGGGTCTCGCCGATTCCTTTTGTGGGTGAACACGTTACCGCCACATACGCACCCGGTTCGAGAACATCCAGTTTTGATTCGATCGTCGCCGTTGGAAAAATCTCCATATAGGACTTGCGCACTGACTCCGTCAATGCGGTTCTCTGGTCTGCAGATAAGATGTCGTGCACTAATGATTTTCCTCAAGGCTGCGCATACAATCCTCTCATAATTTATTCCCTTTCACTCAGGCAATCGATGAACATGCAAAGTGCTGCTCCACTGATTTCAATTGGACCGCGGGTCCGCAAGTCGCCCTATTTTGAGGCGACACTTCGGTACGGGGCCAAGGCCTTCACAATTTACAATCACACTTATTTGCCGGCATCTTATGGCGACAATATTGCGGATTATTGGAGCCTCGTTAACGACGTCACTCTTTGGGATGTTGCCTGTCAGCGTCAGGTCGAAATTTCGGGCCCCGATGCATTTGAGTTCATTCAATACCTGACCCCACGAGACATGTCGAAATGCGAGGTCGGGCAGTGCCAGTACATGGCGCTTACTAATCAGGACGGCGGCATCGTCAATGACGCGATCCTGTTGCGTGTCGAGGAGCAGCTGTTCTGGTTATCACCGGGTGATGGCGACGTGTTGTGGTGGGCTATGGGTGTGGCGGTAAACAGCGGTCTGGATGTCAGAGTATCAGAACCCGACGTCTCGCCGTTACAGCTACAGGGTCCGAAATCACCGCTGGTTGCGCGGGAGCTGTTTGGTGACTGGGCCGTCGAGATGAAATACTACCGGCTTCGCGAAACGGTGCTCGACGGGATTCCACTGGTCGTTTCAAGAACTGGCTGGAGTGGCGAACTCGGTTACGAGTTGTACTTGCGTGACAGCCAGTACGGCGATGAGTTGTGGGAGCGTGTGATGGCAGCCGGCAAACCCTACAATATTGTCCCGACAGCCCCTTCGACAATTCGCAGTATTGAAGGAGGGCTGTTGTCCTACGTGTCGGATATTTCGCTGGCGGACAGTCCCTACGTCATAGGCATGGGCCGGTTCGTTGACTTCAACCAGGCAGACGACTTTGTTGGCAAAGCGGCGCTGCAGAAAATTGCTGCTGAAGGCGCGAAGCGGCGACTGGTCGGCATTGAAATTGGCGGCGACGCCCTGCTAACGCCCAACGAAGAATTCTGGGACATAAACGTTGGTGGCAAGAGAATTGGTCATGTAACCCGTTGCGCGCACTCACCAAGGCTCGACAAGAACATCGGCTGGGCGAATGTCGCAGCAGAGTTTTTCGAGATTGGTACCGAATTGACGGTCGACTCGCCGAATGGAGTTCGCAAGGCTATCGTTTGCGAGGCGCCCTGGTTCAAGCCGCAGATCAGTATCCCGGACGAGATGAAGGCCTAGTCAGTCAAGTCACTCACGCTAATATCAGCCAGGGCGTCCGCGCCGTTGACGATCGTCGTCGCAATGGAAGCCGTCTCCGGCAACACCTGCTGCATGTAGAACCGCGCAAGCTTGCGCTTGGTATCGTAGAACGTGCCTTTCTTGTCGCGGATGCTGACAATAATCTGTGCCCACAGGCAGGCGATAAGGGTCAGGCCAAACTGACGCAGGTACTGGCTGGCAGCGCCTCGTTGTGCAGCGTCATCCGCCTTTTGTACCCACTGGGTGGTTTCAACAAGTTGCTGCAAGGCGGTTGCAGCCGCCCCGATGATGTCCGCAGTGTCATCGTGACTTTGCGCCGCGAGAAATGCCTGCCAGTCGGCAAGAAACTTGTTGGCAAACTCGCTTTGTCGACCCGACACTTTGCGTGCCGCCAGGTCAATCGCCTGAACTTCATTCGTACCTTCATAAATTGGCGCAATACGACAGTCGCGCACCAGCTGTTCCATGCCGTGTTCACGGATATAACCGTGTCCGCCGTAAATTTGCTGTGCCGACAAGGTGCTGCTCATACCCAGGTCGCTGAAATGCGCTTTGATGACCGGGGTCAGCAGGGCAACGAGAGCTTCCGCGGCAGATGCTTCGTCCGCATCTGCTGATTTTTCCATGATGTCGACTTGCAAACCTGCGAATGCGGACAGTGCGCGAGCACCCTCAACCTGTGATCGAATCGTCAATAACTGACGTTGCATCTCGGGTTGGAAAATAATCGGATCCGCTGCTTTCTTGTCATCCGGCCGCGGGGCCGGTGCTTTGCTTTGGCGTCGCTCTACGGCGTAATCGAGGGCGTTTTGATACGCGATGTCGGCCATACCCAAACCTTGCAATCCAACCGTTATGCGTTCGATATTCATCATCTTGAACATTGCCGCAAGACCGCGGTTCTCTTCACCGATTAGATAGCCTGTCGCGTCGACAAAATTCAGCGAGCAGGTTGCTGACGCGCGAATACCCATCTTGTGTTCGATAGCGGTTGTTTGCACGCCATTGCGATCGCCCAGAGAGCCGTCCTCATTAACGAGGAACTTCGGTACCAGGAACAGGCTGATGCCACGAGTACCCATCGGCGCACCTGCGATTCGCGCGATAACAAGGTGCAAAATGTTCTCGGTGAGATCGTGGTCACCCGACGTGATAAATATCTTCTCGCCACTGATCTTGTAAGTGCCGTCGCCTGCAGCAACGGCTTTTGTCGTCAGCAGGCCGAGGTCGGTGCCGGAGTGCGGTTCGGTCAGGCACATGGTGCCGGACCATACGCCCTCTACCATTTTCGGCAGGTACTTTTCCCGAATGTCGTCCGACGCAGCGTGGTCCAGAAGGTGATATGCGCCGCGGCTTAGTTCGGTATAGAGCTTGAACGATACATTCGTTGCCCCGAGTATTTCGTCAATCAGGTTTTGCAGCAGTTTCGGTAGTCCCTGTCCGCCATGCTCCGGATTGGCGTCGATGCTGGTCCAGCCATTTTCGATGAATTGCGTGTAGGCCTCCTTGAATCCCGGCGGCGTCGTAACTGAACCATCCTTGAATACCGCGGCATGCTCATCGCCTTCCCGGTTTATCGGCAGGAGAACGTTACTTGCAAACCTGTCTGCTTCTTCCAGTACGGCCTCGAACAGATCGGCGTCGACTTCCTCGAAGCCGGGCAGGGCGGTAACTCGGTCAATACCGAGCCATTCATTTACAAGGAACAACATGTCCTTAATCGGTGCGTTGTAAATCATGTCAATCTCTTAGTTGCGCAAGGCACTGCCGTGCTCAAGCATATGCTGAATTCGATCTCGAGTTTGATCTGTCTGGCCCAGGGTTACGAATGCTCTTCGCTCGAGTGCCAGCAGCTCATTTTCTGATAACTCGGTTCCCTCGTCTATGTCTCCACCGGTAACAATCATGGCAATTTGGGTACCCGTTGTGACATCGTGCGGCGTCAGGTGGCCTTTGTCATGTTTGTCTTGTAGCCAGCCGCGCATTTCGGCCCCGACAGCGCGACCCGGCATTGCTAATGGAACGCGTTTTTCAACCTGGTAGTCCGTAGCCATCGCTACAACGGCAGACATTGCCGTGTCCAGCAAACGGTCACGGTTCATGATGAATTCATCGACTCCGTCACGGAACATTGCCAATGGCGCCGCTTCAAGTGGAGACCTGGCAGTCTTGCCGTAACCGATGTTGATAAACGCATTCCAGGCGGCCTTGTTGATGTCGCCGGTGAACTCATACCACCGATATAGCATTTCCTTTACGCCCCCACCACCCGGAACAACCCCTACTAGAGCCTCGACGAGGCCGGTCACGGAATTCGCGTGAAAAACCACCTTGTCTGTATGAAGTAGCACCTCGAAGCCGCCGCCCATGGACAAGCCCGAGGGCGCCGCAACGACCGGAATAGCGGCATATTTCATTGCCAGTAAGGTTTGCTGGTAGTGATCGAGAAACCGGTCCAGGCCGGCCATGTCCTTATTAAGAATGAAACTGAGTATGCTTTCGAGGTTAGCGCCGCAGGAAAAATGCTGCGCGTCGTTATGAATAATCAAACCCGACATGCTTTCTGCGGCGTGTTGTACCGCCGATTCGAGCAACTGCATGGACTCGTGCCCAAGTGCGTTAGCCTTGCTATGAAACTCGACCAGCCCAACGTCGTTTTCCAACGCGAAGAAACTCGCGGCGGCATTTTCCTTAAGTGGTTTTAGCGTTCGTCTTTCCTCGCTGAATCTGCGGATGCCCGGCGCTCTCCGCAACACACGGTAACTACCGTCAGCGGTCAGGTACTGCAACTCACCACCATCGACGCGATAGAAAGATTGTCCGGCAGCAGTACGCAGAAATTCCGGCACATTGCGCCCGTCCTTTTCGAGTCGGGCGATGAATTCATCAACACCAATTGCGTCAATCATCTCGAACGGGCCTTGCAGCCAGTTGTAGCCGAGCTTCATTGCATCATCGACGGCGACCAGTGATTCGTTTACCTGCGGCACAAGGGCGGCGGCATAGCACAGCGTGCTGGCCAGAACTTCCCAAGCGTACCGGCCATATTTGTCCTGCTGCTGCAGCAACAATGTGAAGTCGCCCAGCAACTCAGCATCGACAGCGATCTGCGGTTTGGCTGGGTTGAAATCGCGATAGGTGAAGGTGTCAAAGTCGAGCGTCTTTCGGCTGCGTCCTTGTGCGGTATCCGCCGGCAGGTAGAAGCCGCCTTGTCCCCCTTTGTTGCCGATGAAGCCTTCATCGATCATGCGAACCATAAACGGTATTTCGGCAGATACTTCGTGAAATACATCGTCTTCAGGAAGTATTGAGATGAGGCTTTTGGCGACATCGCTCATAAGGTCGATGCCGATCAGGTCATACAGACCGAAGACACCCGTTTTCGGTATGCCCAGGGGCCGGCCGAATATTGCGTCCGCTTCTTCTGGTGTGAGCTGCATGCGAAATGCCGTGTGCAGCGCCATCTGAATGGCATAGACACCCACTCGATTGCCAAGAAATCCGGGCGTATCGTTGCAGACGACAATTCCTTTCCCTAATTGCAGGTCTGCGAATCGTTCGAGACATTCAATGACCTCGATTCGCGTCGCTTGTCCTCTGACTATTTCAAGCAGACGCATAAAGCGTACCGGGTTGAAGAAATGCGTAATCGCGAACTCTTCACGAAATTTCATCGGCATGTCTTCAACGAGCAGCGATATGGGTATCGTAGACGTATTCGAAGAGACGATGGAACCGTCTTTGCGTACGGCATCAATCTGCTTGTACAGGGCCTTTTTAATATCCAGTCGCTCAACGACTGCTTCTGCGATCCAGTCGACATCGCTTAGTAGCTGCATGTCGTCCTCGATGTTACCGATGGTTATGCGTTCCAGATAATCCTCATGCAGAAGGCCTGGCTGGTTCTTGTCGAGCAAGCGCTTGATGGCTCGTTCTGCAACGGCGTTGCGGCTGTCGCCGTCGGCCGCAATGTCGAGTAGCAATACCTCGATGCCTGCGTTGGCGAGTTGTCCTGCAATGCCAAGGCCCATGGTGCCAGCGCCAATAACGGCGGCGCGTTTAATTTCGTACATTTATTAATCTACGTTGTGGGGTTGTTGGAAAAAATAAACGCCTTTAACAGAGCGCGGCATTGGTCGGGCACTTCCTGCGGAACGAGGTGACCGCTTTCCGGGATCAAATTGACGTTCGGGCCATGCAAATGCTCAATGAGTTCATTCGTTGCTTGTCTCGGCGCCATGCGGTCTTTGCCTGCCACGATGACCTGCACGGATCCAGCGACGTTTGCGGCGGCCGGCTTGCCGTTTTGGTAGTCGTTACAGGCATGCAGATCGGCTGCGAGTGATTTTGGCGCGTTGCCCCGCATAACCTTGCGCCCGGCAGAAAGCATCGAATTGCCGGGAATTGGGCCCTGATGCATTTGCCCGGCTGGACCGAAGCCCCAGCCCAACATCATTGCGATCGCAGCTTCCGGATCGTTCTCAGCAGCGTTGAGCAGAAATTCGTTTACGGGTGTGGCGAGTCCGCTGGCGATAAATGACACCGAACGCAGTCGCTCCGGGTAACGCGACGCATATTCGAGTGCGATCAGGCAGCCTTGTGAATGTGCGACCAGTGAAATGTTTTGTGCATCGACCGTTTCGACCACATCATTGAGCCAATCTGCCATCGCTTCGATCGACTGCAACGGGGGCCCTTCCGAATTCGTGTGCCCCGGGAGATCGAGTGCAAGAACTGCGTAGTCGCGAAACGCGAAAAATCGTGACTGAAGATTCCAGACAGTGTGGTCAAAGCCACTGCCATGCAGAAAGATAACAACGGGTTTGCTGCTATCGAAGGGCTTGCCGCCCGTCGTCGCAAAAACCTGTTTGCCATTGACCGCGAAATACATGATCAGCCTTTGCTAATACGTTTCGCTGCGCGAAAACCGTTTTCAAAGTCTGCCTTGATATCGGCCACATCCTCAAGCCCCACTGAAAGACGGACCATGTCCTCAGTGATGCCGGCGGCGACCAGGGCATCTGCATCTATGCGCGAATGCGTTGTCGTTGCCGGGTGAATTACCAGTGTCTTGGCGTCGCCGACATTTGCGAGGTGTGACGCAAGCTCGACATTCTCGATGAATGCTTTTCCTGCAGCACGACCGCCTTTGACGCCGAAGCTGATTATTGAGCCGGCACCTTTCGGTAAGTACTTTTTAGCGAGTTCGTGGCTTGAGTGAGCCGGCAGACTTGGATGGTTCACCCACGATACCTGTTCATGGCTGGACAGATAATCGAGCAAAATCATCGTGTTGGACAGGTGTTTGTCCATGCGCAGCGACAAGGTCTCGATACCCTGCAATAGCAGGAACGCGTTCATAGGGCTCATTGACGGCCCGATATCGCGCATGGCTTCTGCGCGAATGCGCGTTGCGAAGGCACTGGGACCGAATTCTTCCCACAGGTTGATGCCGGAGAACGGCGCATAAGGCTCGGTAATCGTTGGAAACTTATCGGTTGCGCCCCAATCGAAATTGCCGCCGTCGACAACCGCACCACCAATGGCGGTGCCATGACCACCCATCCACTTGGTCACTGAATGCACCGTCACGTTGGCGCCGTAATCGAAGCAGCGGCACAGGTACGGCGTGTTGAATGTTGCGTCGATCATGACGGGCACCTGGCTATCAGCGCCGATGCGCGCTATTGCCTCAAGGTCCAGAATGTCGAGTCCAGGATTGCCGATCAACTCGCCGTAGATCAGCTTCGTATTGTCCTGAATGGCAGCGCGAAAGCCGTCTGTATCGGTCGGGTCGACGAACGTGGTCGTGATTCCGAACCGCGGCAGGGTGTTCTTCATCAGGCTGATGTTGCCGCCGTACATTTGTGTCGACGCGACAATGTGGTCGCCTTGCCCGAGAATGGCGGTAATGGCGCAAAACGTTGCGGCCATGCCGGAGGCCGTACAAACAGCCGCCGACCCGCCTTCGAGGGCCGCAATACGCTGTTCCAGAACGCCGACCGTTGGATTGGTGATGCGTGAGTATGCATGTCCCCCGCGTTCGAGGTTGAATATGGACGACGCGGTGTCAGTGTCCGGGAATACATACGACGTCGTCTGATATATCGGCGTTGCTCTGGCACCGAATTCGGGGTCAACGACCTGGCCTGCGTGCAAACTCAGTGTGTCGAAGTTTAGAAATCGCGACATGGCGGCGAATACCCTGCGTGAATGATTAGACTTGGTCGAGCGCGTCCGACAGCGCCTTGATCAGGTCTTCGGTGTCCTCAAGGCCGACCGAAACTCTGACCAAACCGTCAATAATGCCAACTCGGTCGCGTTCCGCCTTCTCAACGTCCGCGTGCGTCATCGTGACTGGGTGAGTAATCAATGATTCTACCGAGCCGAGATTCTCGGCCAGGCTCCACAGCTCGATGTTGTCCATGAGCTGCTTTCCGGCAACAAGACCACCCTTGACCTCAAACCAGAGCATCGCGCCATAGCCGGATGCCTGCTTGCTCGACAATTCGTGCTGCGCAAATGACTTAAGGCCTGGGTAGGCAACCTGCGCGACCTTCGGATGTGCCTCAAGAAATTCAGCGATCGCCATTGCGCTCGCTGACTGGGCGTCCATACGCACCGATAGCGTCTTGCAGCCTTGTAGCGTCAGCCACGCAACCTGTGGCGACATGATGGTGCCGGTGCTGTTCTGAATGAAGCGTACGGCGGTTGCATGCTCTTCCGAGTTGCTGATGACTGCACCGCCGACCGTGGCGTTGTGCCCGTCCATATACTTGGTCGTGCTGTGAATCGAAATATCGGCACCGAGTTCGAACGGGCGTTGGTAGTAGGGGGTCAGGAACGTATTGTCGACCGCATGCACCGCGCCGGCCTTTTTGGCGATCTCGGAAATCGCGGCGATGTCCGAACACTTCATGGTCGGATTAGCGGGGGTCTCTGTGAGGATCAGCGCGGTGTTATCACGAACTGCAGCGGCGACGGCAGCGGCATTCGATGTGTCTGCAAAGGTGTAATCGATACCGAAACGGCTCAGGATCTTGGTGCTCAAACGATAGGTTCCACCGTAGGCAACATCGGAAACGATCGCGTGCTTGCCCGCTTCGAGGAACGCGAGCATGGTCGCAAGCACGGCACTCATGCCGGTGCCGAAGCAGGCGCAGTCAACGCCACCTTCGAGATCAGTAAGCTTGAGTTCCAGCGCCTTGACCGTCGGATTGCCTGAACGTGAATAGGTAAAACCCTTGCTCAGGTACTCGTCAACAGAGGGCTGCACATACGTTGTTGTTTGATAGATCGGCGTTAGAATTGCGCCGGTCATTGGATCTGGCGTTACGCCAGCATGAATTTGCCTGGTTCTAAAACCCATGGTGATTGATTCCTTAAATGAGGATTAACGTAATTGTAACGGGTCATCCGGATCGACGCCCGGCATGAACTGTTTCTTGCGATCGAGATTTGTGAGTTGATAGACGAGCCCGAGCCAGTTGTTGACGATGGCTTTGCCGGTATCGCCCCAGGTGTTATCGCAATGCGGCAGCAGAGCGTCTTCCGGAAATTCTGGCGCCTCGTTGGCGGCACTGTTATCAAGCGACCGTAAGTAGTCTGCAGCGAGCCGTTCGCCCTCAGGTGTCAAGAAGTTCTCTGGTACGCGCGGAAACTTGTCGCGCTCGCCACCGATGTATCGATTCACCTCACGCTTGAACTCCTTGAGCAAGCTGATCGCACCATATTCGGGATGCCCCTGAAAATATACAACGCGAAACTGATCGGGGCTAACC